>ENA-OQMN01000171-OQMN01000171.1-human-gut-metagenome-genome-assembly--contig:-NODE-171-length-17417-cov-2.765645_pt1 | contig 17417 bp, 23 predicted proteins | sample MGYA00242765_ERZ504861 | MGnify/ENA primary metagenome ERZ504861 (study PRJEB26092, sample SAMD00036417) | human gut metagenome | host: Homo sapiens | study: EMG produced TPA metagenomics assembly of... | reverse complement strand
GGTGAACGTGCGGCGATACAGTGCCACATGGTTGGTTTCGGGAACGTTCGGCTCCTGCGGATTCTCATGGCCGTCCCACGGGTACTGAATATTCACGTACTTGTGGTTCATGTATCCCGCGTTCTGCGTGCTCTGTCGCCGAAGGAACGCCGCCGGAGACACCGCATCCGCCTCGTGCGCAACTGGACGGTCTTTCTGCTCAGCTGCGGCGCGGTCATGGCTGTGATGACCGGCGGCATCCTCTGGCTGCTGCCCAGGGCCTATGCCCTCATCGCACCGCCGACGGCCTTCGAGGCCCGGGAGTATGAGGGCGGCACGGAGACGGACCTTTCGGATAAGCGCCTCGTGCTGGTGAATGCAAACCTTCCCCTGACGGAAGAGCCGACGCCGGAGCTGGCCGTGGCCGATGATGCCACCGGCGTTTCGCTGGAAGCCGAGGCCGCCGCAGCCTACCGCGAGATGGCCGAGGCCGCAAAGCAGGATGAGATAGAGCTGGTGCTGACGGCAGGGTATCAGGATGCCGCCGCCCGCCAGAGCGCCTATGAGGCCGCGGTCCAGAGCTGCCGGGAGTCCGGCTGCTCGGAGGAAGAGGCCGCTGCCAGGGCTGCGACCGTCCAGCCTGCGCCGGAGGCCAGCGAATATGCCACCGGCTACGGTGCCGACATCCTCGCGGCAGACAGCATGGAGAAGGACACCGGCTTCGCCGACACCCGTGCCTATGAGTGGCTGGAAGCCTATGCCGCAGAGCACGGCTTCATCCTGCGCTGGCCGCAGGAGCGTCAGGCCGCCACCGGCATGGTGTTTGAGCCGTGGCACTGGCGGTATGTGGGCAGGGACAACGCCCTCGCCATCCGCGCCTCCGGCCTCTCGCTGGAAGAGTATCTGGCGCTGGAACAAACGAAATAATACAAAAGGACGATAGAACATTGAGACGATCCCAAATCGCGCCCGGCGTCCATCTCTCGTATGACGCCGCACAGAAATTCAACCGCTGCCGCATCAGCATCCACTTCGCGTTCCCGGCCCGCCGCGAGACGGCCACGGCCCACGCGCTGCTGCCGCTGGTGATGGAGCGGGGCTATGCCGACTGCCCCGATATGACCCAGATGACCAAAAAGCTGGCCCGCCTCTACGGCGCCGACCTGACCGTGGACGCCCGCCCTATGGGCTGCAGCCACAATCTCTGCGTCAGCATCACCGGCATCAAGGACCAGTTCGCACTGGAAGGGGAGAAGCTGACGCAGGAGTACGCCGCACTGGCCCTCGGCACAGCGTTCCACCCCTATTTTGTGGGCAGCACCTTCGACCCCGAGGCCGTGGGCATCGAAAAGCAGATGCTGAAGAAGGCGCTGGAAGACGAAGTGAACGACAAGCGCCTTTACTGCCAGCGGCAGGCCAACCGCGAGTTCTTCGGCGACAGCCCCGCCGGTGTCCGGCAGGAGGGCTGCTTAGAAGAGGTGGACGGCCTGACGCCCGAAGCGCTGACCGAGGCATACTACGAGATGCTGCGGACGGCGAACATCGAGCTCATCGTGCTGGGCTGCGACGAGGCCAGCACCACCGCCGTGAAGGACGCCCTTCTGACGGAGCTTTCGGCCATCGACCGCGCCCCGCTGCCCCGGGCCGAGAACATCGCCATGCCCCGGCGGGAGCCGGTGCGGAAGGTGGAGCACTTCGACACCACGCAGGCCAAGCTCTGTATGCTGTTCACGCTGGGCCGGCCCATGCGACCCGAACAGCTGGCCGCTGTCCGGCTGGCGATGGCCCTCTACGGCGGCAGTGTGACCAGCCGCCTTTTCCTGAACGTCCGGGAGCGCGACCATCTGTGCTACTACTGCTCGTCGTCCTTCCAGAGCTTCACGGGCAGCATGGCCGTCAACAGCGGCGTCGAGCACACCGACGCGGCCCGCGCTGAGCAGGCGGTGCTCAAAGAGCTGGCGGACCTCTGCGACGGCCCGATCACCGACGAAGAGCTGGAAGACTGCCGCCGGGGCCTTCTGGCCGGGATGAACGGCCTGGAGGACACGCTGGGCGGCATCGAGACATGGTACTATATGGAGGTGCTGCGGGGCGGCCCGGTGCAGACGCCGGACGACGCCCGCCGCGCCCTGCTGGCTGTGACCAGAGAGGATGTGCGGGATATTCTGAGGCAGTTCACCCTGTCGGTGAGCTGTCTGCTGACGCGGGAGGAGGGGAACGAGAATGGCTGAGAACACCCGGAGCGTGCTGGAATGCACCGCCGCTGACCAGTGGAAGGTTCTGCCCTCGGGGCTGACCGTCCTCGTCCGCCCCATGCCGGGCTACTCCGGCACCCATGTCATCTACGCCACCCGCTTCGGCTCCATCGACCGGGATTTCCGGCTGGGGGAGCGGGAGGTGCATCTGCCCGCCGGTGTGGCCCATTTCCTCGAGCACAAGATGTTCGAGGATGAGGACGGCGATGCCTTTGCAAAGTTCGCCAAGACCGGCGCGAATGCCAACGCCTTCACGGCCTTCGACCGCACCTGCTACCTCTTTACGGCCACGGAACAGCTGGACGAGAGCCTTGACGTGCTGCTGGGCATGGTGGGGCATCCCTACTTTACCGAGCAGACCATCGCCAAAGAGCAGGGCATCATCGGGCAGGAGATAAAGATGTACGATGACAGCCCCGACTGGCGGCTCATTACCGGCCTGTGCGAGTGCCTGTATCACAGCCACCCCATCCGCAGCGATATTGCGGGAACGGTGGAGAGCATCGCGGAGATAACGCCGGAGATGCTCTACGACTGCTGCAAAGCGTTCTATGCGCCGGGCAATATGGTGCTGGCCGCAGCGGGCAGCACCAGCATGGAGCAGATCCTGGCTGCCTGCGCCCGCCACGGCCTGATGGACGAGCGCCCGGCGGAAAAGGTCGAGCGCCTGCTCGCCCCGAGCCGATGACGCTGGCGGCGGCCGAAAAGACCATCACCATGCCCATTGCCAAGCCCTGCTTCGGTCTGGGCTTCAAAGAAGAGCCGCTGCCTTTCGGCGACCTGCGCAGCGAGATGCTGTACGAGCTCATCCTCTGCTGCATCTGCGGCGGGATGTCGCCGCTCTACCGCCGCCTCTACGACGAGGGCCTGACCGACCCGGGTTTCGGCGGCGAGGTGCTGCGGGTGGACGGATGCTGCTGCATCCTCTTCACCGGCGAGAGCGACCGGCCCGACACCGTCCGGCAGCTTCTGCTGGACGAGATCGAGCGGGTGCGCAAGGAGGGCGTGGACCGGGAGATCTTCACCCTCTGCAAGAACGAAAAATACGGCCAGCTCATCGAAAATCTGGAAAACGTCGAGGATTCGGCCAGCCAGATGGCAGATTTCGCGCTGGCCGGTCAGACTGTGGCCCAGCAGATCACCATGCTGGCGGGCCTGACGGCAGAGGACGCCGACGCGGCATTGCAGCACATCCTGCGGCCTGAGCGGATGGCCGTGATGCACATCGAGCCGGACGGCACCGCCGTCGAAGAGGACGAAGAAGAGGAGACGGAAGAATGACGAATCTGGTACAGTTCCCGGGCCTCGGCCTCAGCTTTGAGCTGAGCCGGGTGGCCTTCAGCATTGGCGGCATGGATATTTATTGGTACGGCGTCTGCATCGCCTTCGGCCTCTGCCTCGCATTGGTCTTTGCGTTCCGCCGCTGCACGGAGTTCGGCATCGACGCCGATTCGATGGTGGATGTCATCCTCATCGGCGTGGTGCTGGGCATCGCCAGCGCCCGCCTGTATTATGTGGCGATGGCACCCTATGATTACGATAGCATCTGGGATGTGCTGGCCGTCCGCGACGGCGGTCTGGCCATCTACGGCGGCATCATCGGCGCCTTTGTGTTCGGCGGCCTGGCCTGCAAATGGCGGGGCGTGCCGGTGCTGCCCATGTTCGACCTGACCGGCATGGGCTTCCTCATCGGACAGGGCTGCGGCCGCTGGGGCAACTTCTTCAATCAGGAGGCTTTCGGCTGCAACACCACCCTGCCCTGGGGTATGTTCAGCGAAGCAACGGAAGATTACTTGATGGGCAGCACCGTCACGGTGCCGAAGGGCGTCACCATCGACCCCGCCATGCCCGTCCACCCCACCTTCCTCTACGAGAGCATCTGGTGCTTCGTGGGTCTGGCCCTGCTGGCGGCGTACATCAAAAGCGGAAGTTCAACGGCGACATTGCCCTGCGCTACCTTGTCTGGTACGGCGCAGGCCGCTTCTGGATCGAAGCTCTCCGCACCGACAGCCTGCTGCTGGTGCCGTCGCTCGGCCTGCGCGCTTCCCAGCTGGTGGCGGCTGCGGCCGTCGTGGGCGGTGTGGCACTGGAAATTTTCCTGACCCGGAAATATAAGTCCAAGCCTCTCATGGTGACGCTGGCTCTGACGGCAGAGAACCGCAGCCTGCTGGCGAAGGTGCGCAAGGCAGAGCCGGAATTTACGGTGGAGAGGGAGGAACTGGTGGCTTCCAGCCCCCGCAAGCTCTTCCTCGAGCGCACGAATGCCTATAACGAGCGGGTGAAGCAGCAGCTCAAAGAGAAGCTGGCGGAGAAAAAAGACGCCTGATCAGAATATTTCGAAAGAGCCGCAGCGCAGAGAACCTTGCGCTGTGGCTCTTTTTGGTGTATAATATAGCCACAGAACATAAAGGGGGCATTACGATGCAGATCATTCCGATGAGAGAACTGAAGAATACCGTGGAGATCGAGCGCCGGTGCGCCGAGGAGAACGGCCCGGTCTTTGTGACGAAGAACGGCTATGGCCGCCTCGTGGTGATGGATATTGATTACTATGAGCGCACCATGCAGGAGATGGAAGAGGCAAAGCTTATTCTGGAGGGACTGGATGATGTGGAGGCAGGACGCACAGTCGATGGCCCGACGGCGATGGCAGAATTGAGGGAAAAGTATGGACTGTGAATATCACTATCGCCTGACCCGGAGAGCGGAAAAAGAGCTTGACGACATCCTTGATTATATCGGAAACGAGCTGGATAACGCAAAGGCGGCAGCAAAACTGATGGAGGACATCGGCCGCTGCATGGAGACGGTGTGCGTTTTCCCGGAGGGCGGGGCACTGGTCACCAATGCATTCCTGCCAAGAAAGATCATTCGGAAAAAGGTCGTGGGCAATTATCTGCTGTACTACCGTGCGGATAAAGAACGAAAGACGGTCTGGCTTCTCCGCATCGTCTATGGCCGCCGGGATATGGATGAGGTGCTGAAGCACATGAACAGCTGAAAGAGGAGAAAAACTGAAAATATTTCCGCAAAAGCGGGATTTTCCTCTTGAAATCCGCACATTTTTTTGCTATACTATTCTAGCCGCTTGGTGTGGGCGCCTCAAATGGCCCCTGTGAGGGCCTGCCTTTACGACCAGCGAGTACAACGAAAAGGAATGAACAAAATGTACGCAATCATTGTTACCGGCGGTAAGCAGTACCGCGTGGAGCAGGGCGACATCGTCTACATCGAAAAGCTGGACGTTGAGGCCGACTCCGAAGTGAAGTTTGATCAGGTTCTCGCTATTGGCGAGGAGGGTTCGGTCAAGGTTGGCGCTCCCGTTGTTGAGGGCGCTTCCGTTTCTGCCAAGGTCATCAAGAATGGCAAGGGCAAGAAGCTGAACATCATCACCTATCGCGCAAAGAAGCACAGTGCTCGCCGCATGGGCCATCGTCAGCCCTTCACCAAGGTTGAGATCACTGCGATCAACGGCTAAGTAGGAGGTATAATACAATGGCACATAAAAAGGGCGTAGGCAGCACCAAGAACGGCCGTGATTCTGCGGCTCAGCGTCTGGGCACCAAGCGTGCAGATGGTCAGTTCGTTCTGGCCGGCAACATCCTCGTTCGTCAGCGCGGCACTCACATCCAGCCGGGTGAGAATGTCGGCAAGGGCAGCGATGATACCCTGTTTGCTCTGGTCGATGGCACCGTTCGTTTCGAGCGCGTGGGCAAGAGCGGCAAGAAGTGCAGCGTCAAGCAGTAACTTCTTTCTAAAATCTGCAACACAGAGAGCCGGACCCTCGTGGCCCGGCTCTTTTTGATGAAAAAACAGGAGGGCCTGTATGGCAGCACAAACCAATTTTATCGACATCGCCACCATCTGGCTCCATGCCGGCAAGGGCGGCGACGGCGCAGTGAGCTTCCATCGTGAGAAGTTCGTGGCCGCCGGCGGCCCGGACGGCGGCGACGGCGGCCGGGGCGGCGACATCATCTTCGTCGTGGACGACCACCTCACCACTCTGATGGACTTCCGTTATAAGCGCAAGTACACCGCCGACGAGGGCGGCAAGGGCGGCGCAAGCCTCTGCCACGGCAAGAACGCCGAGGATCTCGTCATCAAGGTGCCTCTGGGTACGGTCATCAAGGACGCCGAGAGCGGCCTTGTCATCGCCGACCTGTCCGACCACACCCCCGTCACCATCGCCAGGGGAGGCCGCGGCGGCTACGGCAATGCACACTTTGCCACCCCACCGCCAGATCCCCAAGTTTGCAAAGCCCGGTATGCCCGGCGAGGACATTCAGGTGACCCTCGAGCTGAAGCTCATCGCGGATGTGGGCCTCATCGGCTTCCCCAATGTGGGAAAGTCCACCCTCATCTCCACCATCAGCGCCGCAAAGCCGAAAATTGCAAACTACCACTTCACCACGCTGGTGCCGACGCTGGGCGTCGTGTCGGTGGGTGAGGGCGCAAGCTTCGTCTGCGCCGACATCCCCGGCCTCATCGAGGGCGCCAGCGAGGGCGTCGGCCTGGGCCACGACTTCCTCCGCCATGTGGAGCGCTGCCGTCTGCTGCTGCACGTCGTGGACGTCTCCGGCAGCGAGTGCCGCGACCCCATCGAGGACTTCGAGCAGATCAACGAGGAGCTGGCAAAGTTCAGCCCGGCTCTGGCCGAGCGTCCCCAGATCGTGGTGGGCAACAAGTGTGACCTCGCCACCGAGGAGCAGATCGACACCTTCCGCAAGTATGTGGAGGAGAAGGGCCTGACCTTCGTCCCCATCTCCGCCGCCACCATGCAGGGCGTCAGGGAGCTTCCGGGTCTGGTCTACAACCGCCTGAGGGACATTCCCGCCGTCCCCGTGTTTGCCCCCGAGTACAAGAAGCCCGAGGCAAAGGCCGGCGGCCGCGAGTTCACCATCAAGCGGATGGAGGCTCATGTCTGGAGCGTGGACGCACCCTGGCTGGAGTATATCCTGGCCGGCAGCAACGTGGACGACTACGAGAGCCTGCAGTATTTCCAGCGCCAGCTGGGCGAGAGCGGCATTCTGGACGCTCTGGTGCAGAAGGGCGTGCAGGAGAACGATACCATCCTCATCGGTGAGTATCAGTTCGATTATATCTTCTAAGAGGTCAACGGGCTTGCCCTCTCAGCCTCACGCGGTTCGGCAGCTCTCCCAAAGGGAGAGCCGGAACGCAACGGTCAGGCTTCTGCCTCTCCCTTTGGGAGAGGTGGCATTGCGCAGCAATGACGGAGAGGTTGGACAAAGACGAGCCTGCCCTCTGTAGCAGGGCACTACATTTTACGCCATATTTACGCCTCAGGCGTCTAGTAGGAAGTTGACCGGCCTGCCAATGGCTCCCCCTTTGGGGGCAACGGCGACGACCGCCGCCAGTGGCGGAAACAGGGAGGAGCTGTTGGGGCCGCGGCCAGCAGGATGCGAGCGGCAGCGAAGCAGACGCTGGGAGCCGCAACCCGGCCTTGGCGAGCGGAGCGAGACTGAGAGGGCAAGGACGCTGACGGAGATGTACAAGCGCGGCGATAGCATCGCTCTGACAAAGGACCTGCTTATCGCTGCGCGGCGGCTCTCGGGAGACGGGCTTGCCCTCTCCGTCTGCTTCGCAGACACCTCTCCCAAAGGGAGAGGCTCTGGCCTGCCCCGTAGGCGCAAAAAAACCGCCACCTCACGGTGACGGTCAGACTTTCCGTTCAATTTATAATGACGCATTCTCAAACGCATCCCCTGCGGCCTTTTGCAAAGCGTCGATGGAGATGGTGCAGAGGGCCGCGAGGTCGGCGTCCGAGCCGTCGGCAGGGATGTCCGCCACCTCTTTCTCAGTCTTGCCCTTGAGGTAGCTGCAATAGCCCTCGCTGTGCTCGTACCACTCCTTGCCGAGGCTGGATGCGTTCCGCATCCCGTAGCTGTCGCCCAGCTCAAGCTTGGAGCGGACGGTGTCCGGGGCGGTGACGCCGCCGTCTGCCGCGATGGTCAGCGCAGGCTCTGCCATGTCGCCGATGGCGCTGGTCACACGGCCATCGGCATCCAGCGTCAGGGCCACGACGGTAAGGTCAACTTCTGCGTTCACATCCTTGTCGTCGGTGGCGGTGATGTCCGAAGAGGCATTCTCCGCCTCCACGCCGAGGCTCACCCGGTCGCCCTTCGCCGCGCCGAGGGCAGACGCATTTGTGCAGGCTTTCGCCACGGCGTCGCGGTACTTATCCACCCGGATGGTGCAGCCGGACAGCAGGTCGGCGTCCGTGGCCTTGCCGTCCTTATCGGTTTCCAGCATGGATGCCTGCTCCGGCGTCATGCCGGTGAGGTAGTCGGCGAAGTCATCGGCCTGCTCGGCCCAGCCCTTTTTCAGCGAAGATGCCGCTGCCAGCGGGTAGTCGTCCCCTTTCTGGCGCTTGGTGCGGTAGTCGGTGGGCATGGTGACGACGCCTTTACCGTCGGCGGTAACTTCCACCTCCAGCTCATCCAGCATCACGTCGGCCAGCTTGCCGTCTCCGTCCAGCAGGACAGCGGCGGCGATGGTATGGATGGTGCCGGTGCGGGCCTCGTCGGAGGCCTCGGTCAGGATGCCGAGGCCGGTCTTCCAGCCGCCGGTCTGGGTGGTGCTGGCGCTGCCGGACGAGCCGGACATGGCGTTCGAACTGCTCATGCTGCCGGAATCGCTGCTGCCTTTGCGGCAGCCGGACAGCAGCAGTGCCGCCGCCACGGCACAGCTCAGAAGAGCTTTTTGTCTCTGTGTCATAAGCGTTACGCTCCCTTTCATCTCTTTGGGAGTAGTATAGCCCGACACAGCGCCAATCATGCACGTTTGCTCTGAGACCGACGTGTTATCTGGCGAAGTTCCAAAATAATGACACAGCAACGCTGTAAAACAAACTTCGCCAGGGTGGCGAACTTCGGGTCAGCTGGCGAAGTTCGAACTTCGCCAATCAGGGGAACTTCGCCAATCAGGGGAACTTCGCCAAGTTGGCGAACATCCAATATTAAACTATATATCGTTTATTTTATAGAACTTCGCCACTTATTCTACCGCAGTATCCCTCACATCAGCGGGCTCAGCAGGCGGAGCACACTGTCCAGCAGCGTCCCGGCCAGCGAGGTGCGGCAGTCGGCCAGCTGCACTTCCCGGCACTCCGGCAGGGTGCGGAGCACATCGTCCCGCAGCGCAATGACCTGACTGTTATAGAGCAGCAGCGCCCCGCACTCAAAGTGGAGGAAGAGGCTGCGGTAATCCATGTTGATGCTGCCCACCACGGCGGCGCGGTCATCGCTGACGTAGCACTTGGCGTGGAGGAAGCCGGGTGTGAACTCGTAGATGCGCACCCCCGCCCGGAGCAGCGGCACATAATAGGAGCGGGTCAGCCGGAAGACGAGCTTCTTGTCCGGGATGCCCGGCAGCACCAGCCGGACGTCCACGCCCCGCTTTGCCGCCGCCTTCAGCGCTTCCAGCATGGTCTCCCCCACCGCGAAGTAGGGCGTATAGATATAGACGTACCGCTGGGCCTGATTGATGATATTCAGGTAGACCGTCTCGGCCAGAGCCTCTTCGTCCAGCGGGCTGTCCCCGTAGGGCTGTATCACTCCGTCCGACTGGGCAGACAGGGCCTCAGCCTGAGGCATAAAGGGCGTATAATCCTCCTCGCTGGGGCGGAAGGCGTTCCAGTGGTCGAGGAACATCACCGTGAAGTTCCAGACCGCCGCGCCCTCGGTGCGGAGGGCTGCGTCCTTCCAGTAGCCGAACCGCTCTTCTTCATTGATATACTCGTCGGCCAGATTGACGCCGCCCGTATAGGCTGTATTTCCGTCCACGACCACGATCTTCCGGTGGTCGCGGTGATTCATGACCAGCGACACCAGCGGCACCACCGGGTTGAACGGGATGCAGCGGATATGCGCCCGCTCCATCTGCACCACGAAATCGGACGGCAGACCCAGCAGACTGCCGAAATCGTCGTAGATGAGCCGGACGTCCACCCCCTGCGCCGCCTTGCGGACGAGGATGTCCTCTACCCCCTTCCACATCTTGCCGGTGCGGACGATGAAGAACTCGAGGAAGATGAACCGCTCTGCCTTTTCGAGGTCGGCCAGCAGGTCAGGGTACATGGCCTCACCGCAGGGGTAATATTTTGCGGTGGAGTTTTTCCATGCGGGGTACGGCCCGTACTCCGAAACATACCGGCTCAGTCCCCTGCTGGCGGGGTCGAGGGCGTCGGTCTGGCCCGGCTGCTGGGCGAGGTCGGCGGTGTGCCGGCGCTCCACCGCCTGCATCCGCTGGCGCATCCGCTTGGCGGGGGCCTTGTTGCCGAAGGCCAGATAGAGCGCACCGCCCAGCAGCGGCATCATGCCGATGAGGACGAGCCAGATGATCTTATAGTCGCTGTTCTCGTCCTTCCGCACGAGGTAGAGGGTGATGAAGAGGCTGAGGACGTTCAGCCCCGCATTCACCCACACCTTTCCGGCGGTGAGGGAGAAGAAGGCCCAGAGCAGCCAGCATATCTGCAGCAAAACAAGGGCCACTGTGACCGTGGCCCTGTTGATGACACGATTGAAGAACCGGACGACCGGCAGCCGAAAGAACATCTGCGCCTCCCCCGCTGCCTTTCGGCAGCATTTTTATGGGAATAGTATAGCGCAGCGGATGAAATAATTCAAGCGCACAGGCAAAGGCTCCCCCTTTGGGGGCAACGGCGACGACCGCCGCCAGCGGCGGAAACAGGGAGGAGCTGTTGGGGCAGCGGCCAGCAGGATGCAAGCGACAGCGAAGCAGACGCTGGGAGCCGCAACCCGGCCTTGGCGCGAAGCGCCTGAGAGGGCAAGGACGCTGACGGGGAGCTGTCAGGCGCAGCGATAGCATCGCTCTGCCAAAGAGACAGCTTATCGCTGCGCGGCGGCTCTCGGGAGACGGGCTTGCCCTCTCCGTCATTGCTTCGCAATGCCACCTCTCCCAAAGGGAGAGGCTTTATATCAGGCGTCCGCGTCCTCGAAGCCCACCATAAGGCCGCCCAGCTCGGCGTAGTAGCTGCACAGGCCGCCGCACTCGGTCACCCGCACCTGTGCGCCCTCAAAGACAGCCCGCACCATATGCATCAGGCGCTCGGCGGCGGCGGGGTTGCCGCAGTGGGCAATGATGACCTTGCCGTTCGTGTAGCCGTGACCTTTGAGCTCCAGCACGATGCGCTCGAGAGCGCCGTGCTCGCCGCGGGTCTTGCAGAGGACGTCCAGCTCGCCCACATCGCTGGCCTTGCCGATGACCCGGATGTTGAGCATCCGCGCCACAGCGGCCACAGTGGGCTTTATGCGGCCATTCCGGGCCAGATTCGCCAGCGATTCCAGCGAGAACAGCAGATGGGTGTGGTGACGGTAGCGCAGCATCTCTTCGCACACCTCGTCAAAGTCCCTGCCCTCTTTGATGAGCGCACGGATATGCTCTGCCAGCAGCACCAGTTCCGGGCCGGCAGACAGGCTGTCCAGCACAAAGACCTGAGCACCCGGGTGCTCTGCCTGATACTCCTCTGCGGCCAGCTGGGCGGCGTTGCAGCTGCCCGACAGGGTGCCGGTGATGGTGATGGCATAAATTTCATCTGCGCCCTCATAAGCCTCCAGCCAGTCGCCGATGTTGGGGCAGGAGGTGCTGGTCTTGCCCTTATAGGTGCGCAGGGCAGTCGCCATCTCCACGGCGTCCAGCGTGCCGTCGTCGAGGTATTCCCTCTCGTCGGTCACGATCTTCAGAGGCACAGAAGCAAAATCAATGCCGTCCAGCGCATACAGGCTGGCAGAAGAGTCCACAACGATTCGTTTCATCTCATCTATCTCCATTCCGGCGGGTGTCCGCCGCTTTTTTACGTTCGGTGAGTCCACTATATCAGTTTTTCAAAAACCTGTCAAGCGTTTTGTAAAATTCTTAATATTGTTTTCATAAACGGTTGACCCCGACTCAAAAATGCGCTATACTACCACCATGAATCAGGAAATGAAACGCCGTGTCACGGCCTGCGCCGCCGGGTTTTCCCTGCCGCGCTACCGGGAGCTGCCCTCCGTGGGGCTGTATCTCGACCAGACCGTGCAGCTCGTCAACAGCTGCTTCCGGGGCTTCCCCGGGGTGGAGCTCACCCCCTCCATGGTGAGCAACTACGTCAAGAAAGGAGTCATCTCCCACCCCGTCAAAAAGAAGTATTCCCGCGAACAGCTGGCTTCTCTCATCTATATCGTATTGTCTAAAAATGTCCTCTCGCTGGAAAACATCGACACCCTGTTCCAGATGCAGCGGGCTCACTGCACCGCCGCCGAAGCCTACGACTACTTCTGCGACGAGGTGGAGAACTGCCTGCCCTACATTTTCGGTGCCAGCAGCACCATCTGCGGCCTCGACCCGGATGCCGACGACGAAAAGCGTCTGCTGCGCGGCACCATCGTCGCCGCCGTGAACAAGATGTACCTCGACTGCTGCTTCGTCGCCATGCGGCAGGAGGAGGCGCTCTGGCCGGGGATACTGAGCGACTTGGAATAAAGACCCGAAACTTTACCGAGAGCGAAAGCCTCTCCCTTTGGGAGAGGTGGCATCGCGCAAGCGATGACGGAGAGGGCAAGCCCGTCTCCCGAGAGTCGCGATACAGCGATAAGCAGCCCCTTTGTCAGAGCGATGCCATCGCCGCGCTTATGATTCTCCGTCAGCATCCTTGCCCTCTCAGTCACCTTCGGTGACAGCTCCCCCAAAGGGGGAGCCTTTCGCATCCCGTAAGGCAACAAAAAGCACCCACCCTCCCGTTTCACGGGAAAGGATGGGTGCTTCTGTTTTATCCAGTCCTTAAGCCTTACGTATCCTGCAGCTCACCACGGCTTGCAGCCTTGAGGTAAGCGAAAATGAAGCCGTCGAGGTCGCCGTCCATGACGGCGTCCACGTTGCCGGTCTCGTAGTTGGTGCGGTGGTCCTTGACCATCGTGTAGGGCATAAAGACGTAGGAGCGGATCTGATGGCCCCATGCGATCTCGTTCTGGACGCCCTTGATGTCGTCGATCTTATCCATGTGCTGCTGCTTGGCGATCTGGTACAGCTTTGCCTTCAGCATTTCCATCGCGTAGTCGCGGTTCTGGAACTGGCTGCGCTGGGTCTGGCAGCTGACCACGATGCCGGTGGGCTTATGGATGAGTCGGACAGCGGAAGATGTCTTGTTGATGTGCTGGCCGCCGGCACCGGAGGAGCGGTAGACCTGCATCTCGATGTCCTCGGGGCGGATGTCCACCTGGATGGTGTTGTCCAGCTCGGGCATGACTTCCAGAGAGGCAAAGCTGGTCTGACGGCGGGCGTTGGCGTCAAAGGGAGAGACGCGCACCAGACGGTGGACGCCGTTCTCGCTCTTGAGCAGGCCGTAGGCGTTGGCACCCTTGACCATCATGGAAGCGCTCTTCATGCCGGCCTCGTCGCCGTCCTGATAGTCCAGGACCTCGACGGTCATGCCGTGAGCCTGCGCCCACTTGTTGTACATACGGTAGAGCATCTCGGCCCAGTCCTGGGCCTCGGTGCCGCCGGTACCGGCGTGGAAGGTCAGGATGGCGTTGCTGTGGTCGTACTCACCGTTCAGCATGGTCATCAGCTGCAGCTCGTCCACAGCCTTGCCCACGGCGTTGACGGCCTCTTCGGCCTCCGGCACCATCTCGGGGTCGTACTCCTCGTCCAGCATGACCAGCATGGTCTCTGCGTCATCGTACAGGCCCTGCAGCTTCTCGAAGCGGTTCAGCTTGCCCTTCAGGTCGCCCACCTCGTCAAAGACCTTCTTGCTCAGCTCAGCGTCGTCGTAGAAGCCGGGGCGGGACATGGTGTGCTCCAGCTCCTGCACGCGCTTGCGGGAAGCGTCGATGGCCAGCGCCTCCTCCAAGTCCTTTACAGCGGTGTGGTATTCAGCCAGCTGTACTTTCAGTTCATCAGTGGTGATCATCGTTTTATTCCTCTCGTCTCAGTCAACGGATACATCTTTTAGCAGCGTCCTTGCCCTCTCAGTCTCGCTTCGCTCGCCAGCTCTCCCAAAGGGGGCAACAGCGACGACCGCCGCCAGTGGCGGAAACAGGGAGTCGCTGTTGGGGCCGCGGCCAGCAGGATGCAAGCGGCAGCGCAGCAGACGCTGGGAGCCGCAACCCGGCCTTGTCTGCGAAGCAGACTGAGAGGTTGTACAAAGGACAGCCTGCCAATTATACAAAAGCGTCCCCGGGATTTTTTCCGAGGACGCTTGCTTTTTATTACACCACCAAACACCACAGCGGCGTCGTGATGAGCCGATTCCAATATCCGCGCCCCGCCGGGCGGCATGATTTTTCTGCATGCCTTGCAGAAAAAGAGGCCAAGACCCATTCTGTCAGGTCTTGGCCTCTTTCCTGTTTCCTTTATAGGCCGAACAAATCGGCGTGTGTGCCGGTGCTTACTAAGTACAGCTCTGTGTCGGTCTGCCGATAAATCAGCAGCCAATCCGGCTGTATATGGCATTCACGGCAGCCGGTATAGTTGCCTGTTAAGCTGTGGTCTCTGTTCTTCGGGGGCAGCATGTCCCGGCACGCGCAGCACATCAACGACCGCCTGCAGCAGATCCATGTTATAGTGCCGCCTCATGCAGGTTTTATAATCCTTTTTGAACTGCGTGGAAGTATTCAGTTTTAGCATAGCTTAGCCCTCCGCCGCCAGTTGAGCGAAGAGATCCGCGGTAGAACCCTCAAAATGTTCTCCCTTGCCTGTTTCAATCATATTTTCGACTTCCTCAATCGCGGCCAGAGTCTTCGCATTGGGCGCTTCCACATCATCGGGGAGCGCAGCCCCCTGCAAATAAGGGACAACAAAAATCAGCTTGCTCTCCGGAATCTGGTCTATCAGAGTCTTGGCATATTCTCTTGTACTCATAACACACCCATCCTTTCGTGTAAAGTTTCAGGCTTATAAGTATTATAGCACTTTTTTTCTTATTGAACAGTCCTGCATACCTTTTCCCAAAAAGCAAAAGCCCCACGACACACGCCGCTTTTCAGCGGTATATCGTAGGACTTTTTGGAGCTGGTGACAGGAGTTGAACCTGCAACCCACTGATTACAAATCAGTTGCGCTGCCATTGCGCCACACCAGCGGGTATCGTTTGCACAGGGTACTTTAGTAGAATACCAGAAACCTCCCCGCTTGTCAATATCTTTGTCTGCCCCCGGCCCCGCTGTACGGCCCATGCAGCGCTCTGTTTCAGGGCGTTTCGAGACATCCGCGAGGCGATTCATGCACAAAACACGGCGATTCACGCAGATTTGGCCACATTATGGCCGGAATGTGGTAGAATAAATCAAACTCAACATTTATGCTTCTTTCACAAGCTCCTTCCGCTTCGTTGGGAGCTTCTGTGCAAAACTCACACTTTTCAGAGGAGGTTTCTATGATTTCTTACCGCAAGCTCGCAATGCGCGTTCTGGGGCATCCGCTGCGGGTGCCGACAAACACCCCCCGGCCCGCGTCCCACCGGGTGACGGCGCTGGCGCTGACAGCCGCAATGGTGGCCGGCATGGCTGCACCGGCGTATGCGGGTACCTATTACATAGGCGATGGTGACATCACCATCACCAAAGACGAACACGGCGACATCTAAGCTGGGCCTCGTGAAGCTCGTAGAGAACGGCGTAACGCGGCTCTTCCACAACGGTGTCTACACGAAGAGCATCTATCCCGCCGGCAGCGAGACCCACCCCCTCGGCGATTGGGTCATCACCAAAAAGCCTACCTGCACCGAGCCGGGCGAGAGACAGCACAGCTGCACGGTCGAACACTGTGTCGTCACTGAGACGGAGGAGCTGCCCGCCCTCGGCCATCAGTGGAGCGGCTGGATGCCTGTCCAAGGCGACAGCAGCCGCGAGTACCGCAGCTGCGCGGTCTGCAATGAGGTGAGTACCGCGATGTCTCCCACAACAGCGGCATCAGCGACAGCACCATCTCCACCGGCCTGCGTGTCCTCGACCCGGCTCAGACCGACATCCTCCAGAACGCCCAGCTGGTCCGGCTGAACCAGATCAGCGATGTTCTCTACATCGATGTCACCCATGAGACGGCGTCCCTGCAGGGCGTTCTTTCCGATTTGACCGGCTCCGCTCTGAGAACATCGAGACCGTTGTCTTCTCCACCGAACGCTGCACTTCCACCCTCTCCCTCTCCGATGTTGCAGCCCTCGGTGCGGACGATACGCCTTTCACCCTCCGCCACAGCGGCTCCACCGCCAGCTTCACCGTGGGCGGCGCAGACCACAGCGCACTGCTGAAGTAAGCAGATCTCCATCCTCCATTCCTTCCACATAACGGCCAAGGCCCCCGCAGTTCTGTTCCGGACTGCGGGGGCCTTGGCGTTTTATTCTGATAAAATTTTACTTCAGCTCCCGCTGTACGGCAGCAAAGTCCTCGAGAGTCAGGGCCTCGGGGCGGATGCGGGCGTCGAAGCCCGCTGCCTCGATGGCCGCGATGACCTTATCTTTCGGCAGGCCGAGGCCGCTGGCGATGGCGTTGGCGGCGGTCTTGCGGCGCTGGCCGAAAGCGGCACGGATGAGGGCGAAGTAGCCGTCCTCGTCCTCCACCTGTACGGCGGGAGTGGTGCGGATGTCCATCCGCACCACAGCGCTGGTGACCTTCGGGGCCGGGTAGAAGCTGCCCGGCGCGGCGGTGAACATCAGCTTTGAGGTGGCGTAGTAGCTCACGGCGCAGCTGATGGCGCTGGACGCCCGGGTGCCGGGGGCAGCGGCCAGACGGTCGGCGGCCTCCTTCTGCACCATGACGGTGAGGTTCCGGATGGGCAGGCGGTCGCCCAGCAGCTTCATGACGATGGGGCTGGTGATGTAGTAGGGCAGGTTGGCGCAGACAGCCACCGGCATCCCGGGGAACTCCTCCTCGATGAGGGCGCGGAGGTCTACTTTCAGAACATCCTGCAATACCAGCTTGAAGTTCTCCACGCCCGCCATGGTCTCGGCCAGCAGGGGCGAAGGCGCTCGTCTACCTCAATGGACACCACCTTGGCGGCGCGCTGGGCCAGCTCTTTGGTCAGCACGCCGATGCCGGGGCCGATCTCCAGCACGCCCCCAGCTCTTATCGACGCCGCTGGCGTCCACGATCTTGGGCGGCAGCCGGGATTGATGATGAACGTTCTGTCCAAAGCCCTTGGAGAGCGCGAAATCGATTTTTCGCACAGGGT
>ENA-OQMN01000169-OQMN01000169.1-human-gut-metagenome-genome-assembly--contig:-NODE-169-length-17498-cov-3.133441_pt1 | contig 17498 bp, 18 predicted proteins | sample MGYA00242765_ERZ504861 | MGnify/ENA primary metagenome ERZ504861 (study PRJEB26092, sample SAMD00036417) | human gut metagenome | host: Homo sapiens | study: EMG produced TPA metagenomics assembly of... | reverse complement strand
ACCCCCGAAGAGCTGGCGGCGCTGACCTACCGCAGCAAAAAGAGATCGCCGGGCAGGTGCGCATCGTGACCATCCCGGGCGCGGACGTCTGCGCCTGCTGCGGCACCCACACCGCCGCCACCGGACAGGTGGGACAAATCAAGATCCTCACCTCTGAGAACTACAAGGGCGGTGTCCGACTCAGCGTCGTCTGCGGCGGACGCGCCCTGCGGGAAGCGCAGGCCATGCGGAGCCGTCAGGCCGACATCGGCGCACTGCTCTCGGCTAAGGCCGACCAGACCGCCGTGGCGGTCCACCGGGTATACGACGAGTACACGGCCCTGAAATTCGCCCACTTCGGCCTGTGCAGTCAGCTCTTCGACACACTGGCCGCACAGCTTGGCCCCGACGAGGCGGCCATCCCGCACCGTTCCCGGCCTCGACCCCGGACGGCCTGCACCGTCTGGCTGCACGGCTGAGCGAGGCCACCACCGGTCTCTGCGCCGCTCTGACGCCCAGCGAGAAGGGCACCGGCTACTGCATCGCGCAGGCCGGCGGCGATGTCCGCGCCCTGACCAAAGCCCTCAATGCCGCCCTGAACGGACGCGGCGGCGGTAAGCCCGGTATCTGCCAGGGCAGCTGCGCCGCCACGCCGGAGCAGGTGGAGGAATTTTTGAAGAAAGCTCTGTAAGCACAAACTTTTCACGTCACAAGGAGAATACCATCTTATGAGAATGCGTTTCAAGCCCTACGCCCACGACGAACTGATGGCCGCTGATTTCCACGTCCACGAGCCCCTTATCTGGGGCGGCAAGTGGCACAGCCAGTATGCCCGCCCGGAGCAGCCTTTCGTGCTGGAGCTGGGCTGCGGCAAGGGCGGCTTCATCTCCCAGCTGGCCTCTGCCCACCCCGAGAACAACTATCTGGGCATCGACATCACCGACAAGGTGCTCATCCTCGCAAAGCGCAAAATCGAAGCCGCTTACGCCGAGGCAGGCCGCCCCATCGACAATGTCAAGATCATGAGCACCGACATCGAGCGCATCAAGGGCGTCATCACCCCGGAGGACACCGTCAGCCGCATCTACATCAACTTCTGCAACCCGTGGAGCAAGAACGCTTCCTCCAACAAGCACCGCCTCACCTACCCCCGTCAGCTCATCCAGTACCGCGATTTCCTCAAGGACGGCGGCGAGATCTACTTCAAGACCGACGACGATGACCTGTTCCGCGACAGCCTGACCTACTTCCCCGCTTCCGGCTACGACATCGTCTGGCAGACTTGCGACCTCCACGAGAACGAGCCGGAGTGGAACATCCGCACCGAGCATGAGGGGATGTTCACCGAGATGGGCATTAAGATCAAGGCCCTTATCGCCCGCAAGAAGGCCGGCGACGACTCCGTGACCTGGGTGGAGCCGAAGGTGCTCAAGAAGCTGGCCGCGCAGGCGGAGGCCGAAGCTTCGGCCAGGGCCGAGGGTGAAGGCAATGTCTGACCCCTGTGAATACTGCCTGAACAATCAGCAGGACGAATATGGCAGCTGGTACTGCGCCGAGGGCGGCGCACTGGATGAGGACGAGATGGCCCGCTATCTCTCCCATACCACTTCGGCCTGCCCTTACTTTGAGCCGGGCGATGAATATCAGATCGTCCGCAAACAGAACTGACTGGAGGTGTCCCCTTGTCGTTTTTTCTCAACACGATAGTCTGCGGTTTCTCGCTTTATCATATTTTTGCGTTTTTCCTCATCTACTCCTGTCTGGGCTGGTGCGTCGAGGTGGTGTATGCCGCCGCCACCACCGGCCAGCTGGTGAACCGGGGCTTCCTGAACGGCCCGGTCTGCCCCATCTACGGCTTCGGCATGATCCTGGTGCTCTTCTTCCTCACACCGCTGGAAGATGACCTGTTGCTGCTGTATCTCGGCGGCGTCATCCTGCCCAGTGCCTTGGAGCTGGTGGGCGGATGGGCGCTGTATAAGCTCTACCGCACCCGCTGGTGGGACTACACCGACAAACCCTTCAACATCGGCGGCTATGTCTGCCTTGAGTTCTCGCTGATGTGGGGCGTGGGTGCCATGGTGATGGTCAAGGTCATCCATCCCACCATTGCCGCGCTGGTGAACATCCTTCCGCCGCTGGCGGGCTTTGTGCTGATGTGTCTGCTCTACGCGGTGTATGCCGCTGACGTGGTGGCTACCGCCATCGCCGCCTCCGACCTCGCCCGGGAGCTGGACGCTCTCGAGAAGGTGGCCGACAGTATGCATGCTGTCAGCGACGCCATGACCGAGATCCTTGGCACCACCGCGCTGGACATGGACCAGAAGATGGACGAGAGCCTCCTGCAGTTCAAGCTGGCCGCCGCCGAGGCCCGGGACAGCTACGACAAGCTGTCGCCCCGTGAGGCCGCTTCCGCCATGCGCACCCGCGCCGACGAGGCCATGGAGGCCGCACGCCGCGTCTCCCGGACTGCCCGCCTCAACGCCGCCGAAGCGGCCAAGGCCGTCAAGCTGGCCGCGCAGGGCAAAGCCGAGCAGACCGCCGCATTCCTGCAGCTGGAACAGCTCAAGGAAGAGCTGGCCGCCCGTGCGCAGATCATGCAGGCCCACACCCGCCGCGGCACCCATCTGCTGGGCAAGGGCCGTATGCTCCGCGCCTACCCCAAGCTGAAGCACGGTCAGAACAACCGCTCCCTCAGCAGCCTGCTCGAGCAACTCGAGGACGAATATCCCGACTCCTTCAACGGATTCGGCATCCAGTAAAAATAACAAAAAACACAATGGCAGGGCGCTGTGCGCCCTGCCATTGCTTTTAGATAATAGTTAAGACCAAAGGTTCTCCGGGTAAAGGCCGTCGGCCGTCTTTTTGGCGATGGCTTCCGACCACCACGGGCTTATCCTCGCGGTAGGTGACGCCATACCACTTATCGGTGCTGCGCAGCACCTTGACGGCGGCTTCTTTTCGCCGATGAGCTCACTGACCACCAGCGGCAGGAAATACTCGCACTTGAGCGGGTCCTTTTCCAAGTTCTCGTCCAGCCAGCGGCAAAGCGCCGGTCAGCTTCCTTCACGAAGCTCTCGCCGAAGCCCCAGAGGTTCATGCTCACGGGCGTCTCGCCGGGCAGGTCCGTCCAGCTCCCGCCGCCGTCCTCGGTGTAGTGGATGCCGCCCTCATAGGTCTCGATGCGGGTGCACTCGGTGACGCTGTGGAGGGTGCTGTCCTCGTTGAGGGCGCAGACGCCGCGGGCGACGCTGCCGTTCTCGGAGACGGTGTTCTTGAGCAGGTAGCTCACCATGCAGTAGTCGTAGACCTCGCCGTCGGTGTGGGTGGAGAGGTGATCGTAGATGACCTTGAACGCCTCGGGGCCGTAGTAGTCGTCGGCATTGATGACGGCGAAGGGGCCGTGGAGGTAGGCTTTGCGGCCAGCACCGCGTGGCAGGTACCCCAGGGCTTCACGCGGCCCTCGGGGACGGTGTAGCCCTCGGGCAGCTCATCCAGCTGCTGGAAGGCGTACTTCACGTCCATCACCCTGGACACGCGGTCGCCGATGGCAGCTTTGAAAGCCTCTTCGATCTCGTGCTTGATGACGAAGATGACCGTCTCGAAGCCTGCGCGGCGGGCGTCGTACAGGGAATAATCCACGATGACCTGACCGCAGGGACCCACCGGGTCGATCTGCTTCATGCCGCCGTAGCGGCTGCCCATGCCGGCAGCCATGACCACCAGGACCGGTTTGTTCATGTTTTATCTCCTCCTTGAAAAGGGTGTTTCTCTTTTACGGTTTTATTATACTCCAAACCACGCCGGGCAACAAGACGAAGCTGTTTTTTGAATCTTGGCAAGTTTCTATTGCATATATCAGCAAGCAAATATTGCCTTTTGCTTTCAGACAGGGTATAATAACCTCATCCGATACAAAAACGACCGGCCAGCCGCTTTTGCAGGCCGAAGTTAAGAAGCCGTTTTCACAAGCATTGCACCCCGCTTATGAAAGCAGCTTCTGGAAAGTGAGTTTTTCCATGAACGAAACTGTGACCAAGCGTTTCCTGTTCTACTTCCGCCTGATGATGGTGATGTGGATCCTGATCGCCAACGCCTTTTTCCACGCCATCGAGTTTGAGTACAGCTGGCTCATCTTTTTGAGCAACATCATGCTCTTTACGATGGAGGGCGACATCAAAGACCGCTTTATCAGCGTGGAGCTGGGCGGCCTCGTGGGCATGGTGCTCACGGTGCTGGCGATGCTGGCCATCGGTGCGCTGACGCCTGTTCTGGGCGGGATGCTGGGCCTGCTGCTGCCGCTGGGCGTGGTGCTCTTCATCCTCATCATCCTGCACCCCTACGCCCCCAAGGTGCTGAACAATGTGGGCTTTGCCTACCTGACCGCCGCCTGCATCGACAGCGCAGCTTTTGCAGCGAATCTGCCTCTCTTCTTCGGGGTGTACATCGTTGGCTCTCTGGTCTTCAACGGCGGCTGCGTGCTGCTCCTGAAGCCGGCCCGTTATCTGGCCGCCCGGAGCGTCAAGAACGACGTCAAGGCTGACGCCTGAATCTGAGTTTCTCATCTTTTCTCTTTTTTTCTCACAGCGCCCCGGGCAGAAAAGATGCCGGAGCGCTGCACTTTTATGTGGATTCTGCTGTTTTTCCGTGCTACAATGGAGTAAAATAAGAGAAAGGAAGTTTCCCGCCATGTATGCTGCATCTCCTGCACGCTGCTCCACCCTGCCCTGCCACCGCTGCCCTGAACAACACCGCCTTCACCGCTGACGAGCTGGAAGCCATCGATAAGGCTTCCGGATTTTATAAGGAGTAATTTATGTCCAAAACTGTATGGATAACCGGAGCTTCTTCCGGCATTGGCCGGGAGTTTGCCCGCCGGTATGCCCGCCTCGGCTTCCGGCTCATCCTCACCGCCCGCCGCACCGACCGTCTCGAAGCTCTGGCCGCAGAGCTCACCGCGAAGCACAGCACCTTCTGCCGCATCCTGCCCGCTGATCTGGAGCAGGAGAGCGAATGCGCCCGTCTCTGCGAGGCGCTGGCCGACGAGCGCATCGATATTTTCATCAACAACGCCGGCTTCGGCGTCTGCGGCAGCTTTCTTGAGACCAGCGGCGAGAAAGAGCTCTCCATGGCGAAGGTCAACGTGCTGGCCATGCACCAGCTGTTCAAGTTCGCCGTGAAAAAGATGGAGGCTCAGGGCTTCGGCACCGTGCTCAACGTGGCGTCCTCCGCCGGGCTGCTGCCGGGCGGACCCTATATGGCGGGCTACTACGCCACCAAAGCGTATGTTGTCAGCCTGACCCGGGGCGTGGCCGAAGAGCTGCGGGAGCAGCACAGCCCGGTCTACGTCTGCGCCCTCTGCCCCGGCCCGGTGGACACCGAATTCAACGAGCGGGCCGACGTGGTGTTCGCACTGCGGGGCATCCGCCCGGAGCTCTGCGTCGAGGAGGCCATGCGGGGGATGCTCCGCCGCAAGACCATCATCGTCCCATCGGCCCTCATGCGGGCGGCGACGACGGCCCAGCGGTTCATGCCGATGGCGCTCTTAATGCCCATCCTGGCCCACCAGCAGAAGAAAAAACTGGGCTGAAGGGCCATTGTGTGCAACAAGCAGCAATCCCGGCCTTTGCAGAGTCCGTTTTTATGACAATTTCACGAAAACGCAGCAAAATGAGAGAAAAATTGCAGTAATTGTGCCAAGAAAACACCTTGACAGTCGGAATAAAGAATGCTACTCTAGTATACAAGAGGGCGCAGGGCCGGACAGTTCAAACTGCCGCTTCCCGTGGCGGCAGTTGGACTACAGGTATCGTCCGGCAGCGCAGCGCCCCGCAAAGCAAAATTCTGATTGGAGGATTTCATTATGGCACAGTGTACTCCCAAATCCTTTGACCTGACCGGCAAGGTCGCGCTCATCACCGGCGCATCTTACGGCATCGGCATGGCCATCGCAAAGGCAATGGCCGCAAACGGCGCTACCATCGTCTTCAACGACATCAAGCAGGAGCTGGTCGATAAGGGCATCGCCGCTTATGAAGAAGCCGGCATCAAGGCTCACGGCTATGTCTGCGACGTCACCGATGAGGACGCCGTGAACGCCATGGTCGCAAAGATCACCGAGGAAGTCGGCCATATCAACATTCTGGTCAACAACGCCGGCATCATCAAGCGCATCCCCATGACCGAGATGACCGCTGCTCAGTTCCGTCAGGTCATCGATGTTGACCTGAACGCTCCGTTCATCGTCGCCAAGGCTGTCATCCCCGACATGATCGCTCAGGGCGGCGGCAAGATCATCAACATCTGCTCCATGATGAGCGAGCTGGGCCGTGAGACCGTCTCCGCCTACGCTGCAGCCAAGGGCGGCCTGAAGATGCTGACCAAGAACATCGCCTCCGAGTACGGCGAGTACAACATCCAGTGCAACGGCATCGGACCCGGCTACATCGCTACCCCGCAGACCGCACCTCTGCGCGAGCGTCAGCCCGACGGCAGCCGTCACCCCTTCGACAGCTTCATCGTCGCCAAGACCCCCGCAGGCCGCTGGGGCGAGGCTGAGGATCTGGGCGGACCCGCTGTCTTCCTGGCTTCTGCCGCTTCCGACTTCGTCAACGGCCTCATCCTGTACGTTGACGGCGGCATCCTGGCTTACATCGGCAAGCAGCCGCAGTAAGTTTTTCCATATCCGGCATTTTCTGCGCCGTGTCCGCTGCCTTCCGGGTGCCGGGCACGGCGCTCTTTTGTTTCCCATATCGACTTTTTTCCCGGAATCTGCTACACTGGTCATAATATAAAAACAGGAGGACTTTCCCATGAAGATCGCACTTATCAATGAGAACAGTCAGGCCGCAAAGAACGGCATCATCGAGGCCGCTCTGAAGAAGGTCGTAGAGCCGATGGGCCACGAGGTGGTCAACTACGGCATGTACGCCGCCGATGACGCCGCACAGCTGACCTATGTGCAGTGCGGCATCCTCGCCGCCATCCTGCTCAACAGCGGCGCTGCCGACTACGTCATCACCGGCTGCGGCACCGGCGAGGGCGCCATGCTGGCCCTGAACAGCTTCCCCGGCGTCATCTGCGGCCATGTGGAGGACCCCGTGGACGCCTACACCTTCGCCCACGTCAACGACGGCAACGCCGTGGCCATGCCTTTCGCCAAGGGCTTCGGCTGGGGCGGTGAGCTGAACCTCGAGTACTGCTTTGAGAAGCTGTTCGGCTTCGGCCACGGTCAGGGCTACCCCAAGGAGCGCGTCGAGCCCGAGCAGCGCAACAAGAAGATCCTCGACGGCGTCCGCGCTGCCACCTTCAAGTCCCTCATCGAGTGCCTCAAGAGCATCGATCAGGACCTGCTGAAGGGTGCCGTGGCCGGTGAGAAGTTCAGCGAGCTGTTCTTCGCCTCCTGCAAGGACGAGGAGCTGGCCGCTTATATCAAGAGCCTGCTGGCTTGAGCGGTGACCAGAGCATGACAGCCCTGTATCACCTGAACGAGAACCTCGCCCACCTGCTGGAGGGCTTTCTGGAATCGGCAGTCCCCCTCATCGCGGGGCTGGCGGAGGTCATCGGCCTGTTCATCATCGTGACGAGCCTTGTCAAGGCCACCTACCACTATGTGCGGACGACCTTTTTCCACGACCGGTACGACTTCCACCACGAGATGAGCACCGGCCTGACGACGGCGCTGGAATTTCTCATGTCGGCAGAGATCGCCAAGACCTTCTCTGCAGAACCTCGAGTCGGTCATCCCGCTGGCGGCGACTTTCGCGCTGCGCGCTCTGATGAGCCTGCTGCTCATGTCGAAATGCGGGCAGACCACAAGGGGTAAAATGATGCCTGCCTAAAGTTTCTTTGCCCATTCTTTCCGGTTGTGCAGAACGTCAAAAATAGCGTCCAGCTCTTGACACTTTGACCAAACCGCCTTATACTCTTGCCATCGAAAGCAAAGGCGCTGACGGATGAAAGATCCGCCAGCGCCTTTTGTGTTTCCGGGGGAGGTGTATCCCCTGCGGCCAAGGGAGAAACAGAGGGCTTCCTTTTCCGGATTTTCCGCGCTGCTGCGCAGATAGAGGGGTGATCATTCTCATCTGGGCCTCGACATCCCGCTGTGGGTGTACATCGTGTTCCAGACTGTCTTCTGCACAACGGCAGCCACCATCGTCTCCGGCTCCATGGCCGAGCGCACCAACTTCAAAGCCTACTGCGTCTACTCCGCAGCCATTTCGCTGGTGGTCTACCCCATCTGCGGCCACTGGATGTGGGGCGGCGGCTGGCTTCAGAGGATGGGCTTCCACGACTTTGCCGCCCTGCAGGACGTGGAGTAAGCGTCTCCTGATCTCATCGCTATCCCGCCGAGACGGCGTGGATATATTGTTCTCCTTTTTCCGTTTTTCTGATAATTCCAAACACAGCTCAAAGCCCCGCTCCTTCACACAAGGGAGCGGGGCTTTGGCGTTTCTTGACAGCGCCGTCCGTCGTGCTATCTTTGTGGGCAGGATATAAAAATACAGGAGTGCTATCATGAAAGAATTTTTGAAAAAGGAGCTTTATTCCTTCCGGGCCGTCGCGGCCATCCTGGCCCGCTGGCTGCTGCTGGCCGTCCCCACCGGCCTCGTCTGCGGTGCCGTCGGCACAGCGTTCCACCTGGCCGTGGAGCATGTCACCGAGTGGCGGGCCGAGCACATCTGGCTGCTCTGGCTGCTGCCGGCGGCAGGTCTTGCCATCGTGGCACTTTATAAGGTGACGGGCTGCGAGGGGATGGGGACGAACAATGTCATCCGCGCCGTCCACAGCGGCGAGAGCGTCAGCCCGCTGCTGGTGCCGGCCATCTTCTTCGGCACGGTGCTCACCCACCTCTGCGGCGGCTCGGCCGGGCGCGAGGGCGCGGCTTTGCAGATGGGCGGAAGCATCGGCTACAACATCGCAAAGCTCTTCCGCTTCTCCGACCACGACCGCCGCACGGCCACAGCCTGCGGCATGGCGGCGTTCTTCTCGGCACTGTTCGGCACGCCGCTGTCGGCGACCCTCTTCGGCATCATGGTGGAGGACGTGGGCCTCGCGTTCTCGGTGGCCTTTGTCCCTGGCTTCGCCGCTGCCCTCATCGCTTACGGCGTCTCGCTGGCCTGCGGCATCTCTCCTACCCATTTTGAGCTGACCGCGCCTGCGCTTTCCATCGATTCTACTCTGCTGGTGGCTGTGCTGGGTGTTGCCTGTGCGCTGGTGGCCCGGGCATTCTGCTGGCTGCTCCACACCATGGAGCACGAAATGCCCCGCCGCCTGCCAAACCCGTGGGTGCGTGCCGTCGTGGGCGGTGCTGCCGTGGTGGCCCTCTCCTACCTGATGGGCGTGGGCCGCTACAACGGCGCGGGCATGGGCGTCATCACTGCCGCCGTGGAGCAGGGGCAGGCCCTGCCGTGGGACTTTATCTGCAAGATACTGCTGACCGCCCTGACCCTCTCGGCGGGCTTCAAGGGCGGCGAGGTCGTCCCCAGCTTCTACATCGGTGCGACCTTCGGCTGTGCATTCGGCCCGCTGCTGGGCCTGCCCGCCGGGTTCTCCGCCGCCGTGGGCCTCGTCTCGGTGTTCTGCGGCGCAGCCAATACGCTTATCCCCTCCATCCTGCTGGCCTATGAGCTGTTCGGCGGCGTGGGGCTGGAGCTCATCGCGCTGGGCTGCGGCGTCTGTTATATGCTCTCCGGCACCCACGGCCTCTACAGCAGCCAGCTCTTTGTGACGGAGAAGCTGCTGTCGGAGTATACGGAGAGCTGGGGGAAGCGGCTGCACCACTGATCCTCTTTCATTTTCCTGCGCACAGCCCTTGATTTTTTCTGCGCCCCGTGCTACAATCATCTGTAGCTTCATCCTGTGACGCCCAGTGTGCGCAGGTTTTCTGCCGCCGGTGCGTCAAAATCAAATGTCCCAAAACGATGATGCGGACAAACCAAAGTCCCGTTCTCCATGCCGCAGAGAGGGCTGCCGTCCGGAAGGACGCGCTGCAAGCAGCCTGTTGACCGAGAAGCCCGCCTGGCCCAGCCAGCTCAAGAACTCATGCTGGGAGTCGACGTGGAGCGGGGCGGTGTCGGCGATGGCGTAGATGAACGTGGCCAGATGCCGCGTGGCCGTTACCTTCGGGTCCTTTTGGCGCAGGCTGCCGGCGGCGGCGTTGCGCGGGTTGGCGAACGGCTCGCGCCCCTCGGCGTCGGCCTCGGCATTCAGGCGGGCGAAGCTACCCTTGGGCATGTAGACCTCGCCGCGCACCTCGATGGGCACCGAGCGCTCGGCACCCATGTGTGCCAAACCCTCCTCGGCAAGGTGCATGGGCACGTCGCGGATGGTGCGCACGTTGAGCGAGACATCCTCGCCCGTGGTGCCGTCCCCGCGGGTGGCGGCGCGTACGAAGGCGCCGTCCTGGTAGGTGAGCGCCACGCCCAGGCCGTCGATCTTGAGCTCGCAGGTGTAGGCAACCGTGCCCGCGCCGAGCGCCTCCTCCGTGCGCTGCAGCCATTCGTCCAGCTCGGCCAGGTCCATGGCGTCGTCTATGGAATACATGCGGGCCATATGGGTCACGGAGGCGAACTGCTCGGATACGTACCGCCACGCGCTGGGTGTAGGAGCCTGGCGTCACCAGCTCGGGATAGGCCGCTCGATGCCCTGCAGCTCAACCAGCAGACGGTCAAGGCGGCATCGGTAATCTCGGGGGCTCGAGCGCGTAGTAGCGGTAGGCGTGGTAGTCAAGCAGATGACGCAGCTCGGCTGCGCGCGCCGCCGCCTGCTCGCGGGAGGCTGCCGCAGGGACGGGCTGATCGGACGCCACAGCTGCAGGCGCAGAAGCCGCAGGCGCCGGTGCGGCCGCAGCGCTCGCCTGCCCGGGCAGCCCCGGCGGCCCCCCGCCGCGGACCCGCCGTTCGACGCGGCGGCCCCACCGGCATGATCTGCCTGCGTACCGGCCATTTCCCTGTTGACTGAATCCGTCACAAGAGCCTCCTTGGCTGTATCGTTGAACCCGTATAGGGTACCACTGCACCCGGACAGAAAAAGCGCCTCCCGCCCAGCGGCCTGTACGGCCGCGAACGGAAGGCGCCGCTGCGCCCGCGATGACGCCCAAGCGCCATCGCACGGTGATTTCAACACATCCCCGCAACCGTGCGCCGCCACGGGAGCGGCACACGCATGGGCACGCGGGGCCCGCCCACACGGGCACGCGGGCCTGCGGCAGCCATCGCCGCAGGCCCGCGTGCGCTCCGGAAGGACACCCGCAGCCTTACTGGCCGCTGCGGCCCAGCAGGCCCTCCAGCAGCTCCTCCATGCGCTGGCGGTCGGAGTCGCTCAGATCGCTGCCCGAGCTGCCGTTCTGGTCCTGGGTCGAGCCCTGGGTGGTGTCGTCCTGAGAAGCCTGCAGCGCCTCGTCGGAGCCGAGCGTCACCTCGATCTGCTTCTCCTCCTTGTCGCGCACGACCGTCAACGTGACCGTGTCGCCCACATCGTAGGAGCGCATGGCGATGATGAGGCTGTCGGCCGAATCGACCGTGGTGTCATCGATCTTGGTGATGACATCGTCCGCCTGCAGGCCCGCCTCGGCGGCCGGGCCGCCCTCGGTCACCTCGACCACGCGCGCACCCTCGCTCACCGACAGGTTGTTCTGGCGCGAGGAGATCGCGTTCACCGAGGTCAGCGTCACGCCCAGGTACGGATGCACAGGCGTCTTGCCGTCGATGATCTGGTCGGCGATCTTGATGGCGTAGTTCACGGGGATGGCGAAGCCCACGCCCGAGCTCGAGCCGGAGTAGGACTCGATCACCGAGTTGATGCCGATGAGCTGACCCTCGTCGTTCACGAGCGCACCGCCGGAGTTACCCGGGTTGATGGCGGCATCGGTTTGGATCATGTTCGCGTAGATCGAGGTACCGCTCGTGCTCTGCAGCGCCGTTGAGCGGTAGAGCGCCGAGACGATGCCCGTGGAGACGGACTGCTCGTTGCCAAACGGGCTGCCGATGGCCATGACCCACTCGCCCACCTTGATATCGTCCGAATCGCCCACCTCGATGGGGGTCAGGTCGGCATCGGAGGCGTCCTTCAGGCGGATGACGGCCAGATCGCTCGAGGCGTCGGAGCCCACGACCTCGGCCTCATAGCTGGTGCCGCCGTTGACGGTCACCGCCAGGGTGCTGGCGTTCTCGATCACGTGGTAGTTGGTGAGGATGTTGCCGTCGGTGTCGAGGATGACGCCGGAGCCCTCCGAACCGGATTCCTCGCTGTCGCCCTGCGCGGTGATGGACACCACCGACGGCAGCGCCTTGGCCGAGACGGTCTCGGCCAGCGTGGTGTCCTCGGGGTCGATCTTGATCGTCTGCGAGCCGCTCGAGCTGGAGCCCGATTCCACGTTCGTGCCCGTGATGCGGAAGGCGCCGGTCATGACCAGGGCAACCACGAGCACCGCACCGCATACCACGCCAACCGCGGAGGCCACGAACACCGGGACCTTCTTTGTCTTCGTTTTCACCACGGTGCGCGTGGACACGTCCTGACCGGCGGCCTCGAAGGCAGACAGGTCGGGCCCGGCAGCGGCACCGGAGCCTGCGGCGGCGCCGGAAGCAGCTGAGCCGGGCTGCGCCCAGGCCTGCGTAGGCTGATGCTCGCCTGCGGCGGTGGAGCCGCCGGGAATCTGGGTGGTCTGCTCGCTCGGCGGCACCGGCCGCTGCGATGCGCCCGCCGACGCGGCGGGCGTGGGCTCAACCTCAACGCGCGGTTGCACCGGGGCGGCAGGAGTATTCGACACGTCCTGGTTCAGGCCCTCGGGGCGCTGGGGCGTCTTGTCTTCGCTCATGTGGGTTCCTTTCGTCTCTTCCGAGTCCTCTTCGTTGTACCCCATGAGCGGCCCTTGCGGCGGGCTCGCCGAAAGAGCTTAAACGAAATGTAAGTAAATCGACCGGTGCGATGCGCCCGCAAGGCCACTGCCTGCGCGAACAGCGCCGCGTGCGCCGTGGGGGACGTGAAGCGCGCGCACTTGGGAAACGCGTGGGATACGCACTAACCCCCTACAGACACGGAAAGGCACCCCGCCGGGAACCGACCCAGCTGGGCATCTAACAGCTGATGACACATAGTATTATATTTGCTATCATCTATATCGTGGAAAGGAGCGCGATGAAGAGCTACTCGTCGAGAGAGGTCATCAAGATGCTCATCGCCGATGGGTGGTACGAGGTCAACGTCGTTGGGAGCCATCGCCAGTTCAAGCACCCGAGCAAACGGGGACGCGTAACGGTGAAGCACCCGGACAAGGACATACCGCCGAAGACGCTCAAGAGCATCGAGAGCCAGTCGGGACTGCGATTTGCGTAGCCCCTTCGTCGTCGTAAGAGAGGAACAGACATGAAAAGCAAAGCTGACCGCTACTTCTACCCCGCCGTGTTCACCTACGAGCCCGACTGCGAGATCGCCGTAACCTTCCCCGACCTTGGGGTGGCCACCAGCGGCGTGGACGAGCAGGGCGCCCTTATGAGCGCGCGCGAGCTTCTGGGTGTGGCCATCTTCGGCATGGAGCAGGACGGCGAGGAGCTGCCCGCGCCCAGCCACGTCAATGAGGTGGAGGTGGAGAGCAACGAGCGCGCGGTGCTGGTGGACGTCTATATGCCGTCCGTCCGCATGGCCAACGTCAACAAGTCCGTGACGCGCACCGTAACGCTGCCCGCATGGCTCAACGCCCTGGCCATGGAGAACGGGGAGAACTTCTCCCAGGTGCTGCAAGAGGGTCTGCGTCGGCGGCTCGCCGTATAGCGCCCGAACGAAACGGACGGGGCGCGATAGGGCACATGCGAAATGGGGCGCATACGAGATCGTGAGCATGCGCCCATCGAGCATCGAGGGGTTCCCGCCCGCTTCCCGGGGCGTCTCAAGTCGCAGGGCGCAGAACGCTCGCCGCGATGGCAGCAACAGGCATCGCGCGCCCCGTCCCCGCATGAAAGCCCTCCCTCTCAACCAACCGTGGAGGGCGTCGGTCGGCGATGACCTGTGCGCGCACCGCAACCCGTGCGCCAGCTGGCGCGCCTTCATCCAGCAGGATCGATACGCCAGCGCAACCGCGGCGTTACGCCCATCAACTCGATACGCTCGGCTGCCGCATCCCCCCGGCGGGACCGGCGCCGAGCCCGTATTGGACACGCAGCAACCCCGATGCTTCCTGGCATATAGGGGGTTATGCAATAATAAATGCACCCACTCAAATATGCGTCGTAAAATGCGTGTATAACCGCTTCTGGTATGCTTTTCTATGGCCGCTGGCGCCCCTTGAGCGCAGCTTCTCGAGCGCAATCGGGGCGCCAGCCACACCATGGGAAGGAAGGAACCGCATGAAGCATCTGTTCAAACGACTCGCGGCGCTCGGCGTGCTCGCCCTCGCCCTCATGGGCATAGGCGCGCCCCCGGCGCTCGCCCTGCCCGCGGAAGGCGGCAGCGCCATCTACCTCGACGGCGCAAACGGCGCGGACACCAACGACGGCAGCAGCGCGGGCGCGGCCGTAGGCACGTTCGCGCACGCCAAGGAGCTCGCCCAGGCCAACCGCGCGATCAAGACGATCTACGTGAGCGGCGAGGTGAAGCTTCCCGCAGGCGAGGTGAGCCTGGCGGGCACCGACGCCATCGTCAAGCGCGCGCCCTCCTACACCGGCGCGCTCTTCAACGTCTCCGGCGTCCAGGCAACCCTCGCCGCCATCACCATCGACGGCAACGCCGACGAGGTCCCGCGCGTCGACAAGCCGCTCGTGACCGTCGCCGACTCAGGCGCACTGACGATCCAGGACGGCACCGTCCTGCGCAACAACGCTGCAAAAAGCGCGCGCATCGGCGGCATCGTGAAAGGCGGCGCGGTCGGGGTGTCGCAGGCATCGGTCACCATGACCGGCGGCCTCATCGAGAACAACCGGGCCAACAACGGTGGCGGCATCGGCCTCTCCTATCGGGCGACCCTCACCATGACCGGCGGCACCATCCGAAACAACCAAGCCGTCACCGGCCTGCCCGGCAAGATTAACGGCAACTCCTATCAGATCTATGACGTGGCGGGTGCCGGCGGCGGCGTGCACATCGACGACCTCTGCGTCATGAACCTCTCGGGCGGCACCATCGAGCGCAACAGCGCCGACGAGGTCGGCGGGGCCATCTCCGCCGGCAACCTGCAGCAGAGCCAAGGCGCCCAGCTCATCATGACCGGCGGCACGCTCGATGCCAACAGCTGCGGCGCCACCGGCGGCGCGGTCTTCGTGCAGGCGGGTGCCTCCCCGAATCACGCCACCGCGAAGATCACCGGCGGCGCGATCACCAACAACGCAGCCACCGGCAAGGGCCAGACCAACAACATGTTCGGCGGCGGTGGCATCTACGTAAACGGCTACGCGAGCCAATACGGCTTCTCCAACGGCGAGCTCTACCTTGAAAACGCGCTGATCACCGAGAACAGCGCCAAGTACGAGGGCGGCGGCTATGCGGCCTGCCCGGTGTCCGTGTCACGCATCACCATCGAGGACGGCACCGCCCTACTGCGCAACACCACCGAATCGGGCCGGTCCCGCGAGATCTACATCCTGGCTGCCTTTATCCCGGGCGGCCACGGGGGCGATCCCAGCTACAAGATCCCCGAGCGCATGCTCGGCGGCCTTCCCAACAACTGGAAGGACAACGATAACGCGCTGCTGCCACTCGACCAGCTGGAGGGCACGCTCCACAACTCCGAGCTCTCCGTGCACACCGACGAGCAGCGCATGGATGCCGCCAAGGCCCTGGCGAAGGTCGTCATCAAGGGCAACACGTCCGTTACGCGCGGCGGCGGCATCGGCTCCAACGGCTCGGTTTTCATCGGCAAGCAGGAGGAGCATCCCAAGAACCTCCTGATCGAGAAAACCTGGGAGCAGGGGCTCGAGGCCCACGAGATCCAGGTTGAGCTCCACGCGAAGGTCGGCGAGACCGACTGGGTCCTCGAGACCGTGACGCTGAACGCCGACAACGGCTTCAAGCACGTCGTCAAGAACCTGCCGAGCATGATCGCCGGTCAGCCCATCGAGGACGTCCTGTACGTCACAGAGCCCGGCGCCGACGCGAACAACGTCGAGATCTCGCCCGTCACGCCGTACCATGCAGACGCGGATGACGCCCCGGGGCAAGACCCGATCCACTTCACCGTCTCCGTGCTGAACAAGATGCCCCACATCGAGCGGGTCTCCGTTCCGGTTCAGAAGGTCTGGAACGACGAGAACGACCGCGACGGCAAGCGCCCCGAGAAGGTCGTTGTCCATCTGCTGGCCAACGGTGAGGACTCCGGCCTGGTACTCGAGCTCTCGGCCGACAACGACTGGAAGGGTTCCTTCAACGACCTTCCCAAGTACAACGACGATGCCGCTAACAACGACAAGGTCGAAATCGTCTACACCGTCTCCGAAGACAAGGTGCCCGACTACACCACCAAGATCACGGGCGATGCGGCAAGCGGGTTCACGATTGAGAACACGCACACGCCGCCCCAGACCCCGCCGGTAGTGCCGCCGCACAACCCGCCTGCGAAGCCGCCCCACACCCCGAACACGCCGCCCACCCCGCCGAAGCCGCAGAAAAACCTGCCTGCGACGGGCGACTCCACCTGGGTGGCCACGGTCGCGTTCGGCGTAGCCGCGTCGATGCTGGCGGCGGGCTTCATCCTGAAGCGGCGTCGGAGCTAGCGCAGCTGGAACCAGCGCGTCGACCGGCACCGGCTAACGGCCGATTCGCACAGCACACCAAGGCCCCTTCCGGGAAGCGCATCGCACACGATGCCTCGATCCCGGAAGGGGCCTTTTGCATGGGCTGGAGTTCGGACTCACATCGGAATCTCTAGCGACACATCTGCTACTCCTTGAACAGGTATCCCACGCCGCGCACCGTGGTGATGTGCCCTGCGATCTGCGGACCCACCTTGGAGCGGATGCGCCTGATGTGCACGTCGACGGTGCGCGTGCCGCCGCAGTACTCGAAGCCCCACACGCGGTGCAGCAGCACCTCGCGGCTGTAGGCGCGGTTGGGGTGCGTGGCCAAAAACGCCAACAGCGAGTATTCCATGAGCGTCAGGTCCACCGGCTCGCCGTCGAGCTGCACCTGGTAGTGGCCAAATTGATCATGAGGTTGTCGACGGTGAGCACCTCGTCCACCGCAATCGCGTCGTCGACGCCGATCAGGTGCCGCACGCGTGCCTCCAGCTCGGCGGGACTGGCCCCCGAGCAGATGAAATCGGTATGCGAGGCGCTCGGCAGGTGGAACTCCGGCAGCTCCTGCTCGTCCACGATCAGCAGCATCGGCACGCCGCCGCGCCCCTCGAGCCAGGTGGCAATCGCGTCGATGCGGTCGCCGCGGATGCCCTCGGCGTCCAAAATCAGCACGTTGAATTCGTAGGACGTCGACGGGGAATCGGGCGTGGCCACGTATACCTCGGCATCGAGCGTCGAGGTAAGCGTCCGGACGAAATCGTGGAACCGCGTTGTACGGGCCATGAACAAGACGTTTTT
>ENA-OQMN01000166-OQMN01000166.1-human-gut-metagenome-genome-assembly--contig:-NODE-166-length-17761-cov-2.784961_pt1 | contig 17761 bp, 14 predicted proteins | sample MGYA00242765_ERZ504861 | MGnify/ENA primary metagenome ERZ504861 (study PRJEB26092, sample SAMD00036417) | human gut metagenome | host: Homo sapiens | study: EMG produced TPA metagenomics assembly of... | reverse complement strand
GTCGACCTCGTGATGTCCGAACGCCAGCATCAGGAAGTACGGCACCAGGTAGAAGAAGGCGAGCTGCAGCAGGGTGATAACCACGGTGAGCGCCATGGAGCTCAAGTGCCCGGCCGCCAGGCGGAACTTCTCGCTGAACGCGTGGATCTCGCCGTCGACGAAGGCGTGCCAGCCCTCGGTGCGCTCGCGGGCCACCCCGAGGCGCGCCAGCAGGTTGATGCCCCAGTGCGCCACCTTGGTGACCGTGTTGGGCATGAGCGCGATGGCGAAGATCGCCAGAAGAATCAGCACGTGCCCGCCGAAGCTGAAGATGCACAGCAAGGTGATATCGCCGTACTGGCTGGCGAAAAACGGCATGCGCGCGAGCAGCAGCACCGCGCCCCACACCACCAGGCCGAACTGGTAGACGATGAAGCGTGTGAACTGGATGGCACCGGCCTCGCCCACATTCTGCCCCGCCTTCGTGAGGCGGTAGATCTGCGCCGGGGTGGAACCCATCATCATGGGCGTGAGGTTGCCGAAGAAGATGCCGCTCGCCTCAACCGAGATGAGGTCGCGGATGCCCACCGGGCTTTTCGGGTCGAGCCAGACCGCGATCGCATAGGCGAGGATGCCGAAGATCAGGTACAGCAGCATGCAGACGCACGCGGCAACCAGCCAGGGCGCCTGCACGCTCTGCATGGCTTCCCAGAACTGCGCGATCTGCCCGGTAACCACCAGGTACACGATATAGCCTACGAGCACGATGCCGATGAACACGGCGCCGCGGCGGGCGGTCTTGCGGTCGTCGCCCCCAGCGACATGCGGCTCCGGAGCTGCGCCGCGAACGGTATGCGTCGGGGAATCCACGTCGGTTCTCCTCACGTATCTTTGCGGTAACACTCCTATTGTACTAGCAGCCCCCGCCGCGCCCGCCGCGCCCATGCGAACGGCATCATTTCCTACATGCCGTCAACGAAGCGTACCAATGCGCGCAGCGAGCGCGGCCCGGGCGACGCCCGTGCGCGAGACTCATGCGCGAGACCCGCGCGCGGCACCTATGCCCCCAAGCCATACGGCACGCGCCACGTCAGCGCAGCATGCCCGCACGTTCTCCCACACGCGCATATGAGCAGCCCATCGGCACCGATGATAGCCGAGTCTATGCCGCAAAGCCTCGCGCCGGAGCACTCAGAACCGCGAAAACCAGGCATAATCTTGAGCGCCCTCTTCTCAGTTTAAAAAGCGGGTCGGCATGACCCCGCGTGAGTATCGCGGACGTGGCTAGACTGCGCGACACGCTGTGCTGCCCCACGAAAAGAAGGCCCACATACAAAAACGGCGAGCCGAAGCCCGCCGTTGCGATGTTGGTAGCCCGTACCAGATTCGAACTGGTGATCTCCGCCTTGAGAGGGCGGCGTCCTGAACCGCTAGACGAACGGGCCGTATATGTAAGGGCTTACGAGTGCCCTGAGAACTCTTGGTAGCCCGTACCAGATTCGAACTGGTGATCTCCGCCTTGAGAGGGCGGCGTCCTGAACCGCTAGACGAACGGGCCAACTACGGGAGGAGAACAGCAACTGGCTGGGATGGAGGGAGTCGAACCCCCATTGACGGAACCAGAATCCGCTGTCCTGCCATTAGACGACATCCCAAAGGTTGTTGTCTGCGCTCCTTCGCGCAAGAAAGAATACTACGGGATGACCCCGTCCCGCGCAAGCCCCAATTTCAAGTTTCTCCAAGTCGTGGATGACTTGTGAAGCGGGCCGTCTTACGCCCGCGCCACCCCGGTCTCCAGCACCCGCGTGGCCACGCGCTCAACCAGGTCCGGCACGTGCGACACCACCACCATCCCGAAGCCCTCGGTGCGCTGCATATCGAGCAGCACCCCCCACAGCTCCGCCTGCGTCACCGCATCCAGCATGGCCGTCGCCTCATCGGCCAGCAGGTAGCGCGGCCGGACCAGCAACGCCCGCAGCAGGCAAAACCGCATCAGCTCACCGCCTGACAGCTCATGGGGCAGGCGCGCCGCCCACGCCTCGCGGATGCCGAGCGCGTCGGCGAGCATGGCGCGGCGCTCGCTCGCGGCGCCACCATCCCCCAGCGAGGACTCGACCTCCCCGATCGCCCGCCCCAGGCGCTGGCGCGGGTCGAAGGCCTGCTCGGGATGCTGCCACACCAGCTGCACCGGGCAGGGCACGTCGGCGCGGCACGCCGCCAGCGGCGCGCCGTCCACGTACACGCCCCCTGCCCTGCGGATGCAGATATCCCGCCATGAGGCGGCAAAGCGTGGTCTTCCCCGTCCCCGAACGGGCGGTGAGCGCCACACGCTCCCCCGCCTCAATACGGCACGTAAAACCGCGATACAGCGGCTCTGCACCCGGGTACGCAAACGTGACGTCACGCACCTCCAAGCTCATAGGCCCTCAGCTCCCTTCATCGTCTGCCGCGTCTTGACGCCCTCCGCGCCGGCGCAGAAATCATGACCGGGCAGCGCATGCCACAGCGCCCGGCTGAAGGGGTGCCGCAGCAGGTCGGGCCGCTCGAAGTTCTCCCGCGCCGTCTCCTCAACCACCGTGCCGTCGCGAAACACCGCCACGCGGTCGGCCACGCGCAGCGCCAGCTCGATGTCGTGGGTGATGAGCAGCACGCCGCCGCCGTTATCCGCAAACGACCGCAGGTCGTCCAGGGCGTGGACCGCCAGATCCATGTCGAGGCCCGGCGTGGGCTCGTCGGCCACGATCAGGCGCGGCTCGTCCATGAGCGCGCACATGAGCAGGATGCGGCGAGCCATGCCGCCCGAGACCTGATGCGGGTAGAGGCGCGCCACCTCGGGCGCCAATCCATAGGCCGCGAAGAGCTCCCGCTGGCGGCGCTCGCGGCGCATGCGGTCGACCCGCCGGGCGGCCCCGGGTGTCGCCGCGCGCAGCACCCTGCACCTGCTCGCCGAGGCGCATGAGCGGATCGAGGTTCGTGACCCCCTGGGGAACCAGCGAGATGCCGCGGCCGCGCAGGCGCGCCAGTCCCTCGAGGTCGACCGGCTCGCCATCGAACCAGATGTTGCCGGCAACCGCGGCGTTGGACTGCACGAGCCCCAGCAGCACGTCGGCCAGCACCGTCTTGCCCGAGCCGCTCGCGCCCACCACGGCCAGCACCTCGCCGGCATGCACGGAAAGCGACAGCCCGCGCAGCACCTGCTGGCGCACGCGCCCCGCCGAAAAGTACGGCGCCGCCGGATCATACATATCGAACGCCACGCTCAGGCCCTCGACCGTCAGTAGGTGATGGTGCCCGGGATGCGCGGTCGTGTCCGCATGGCTGTGATGGTGGTGGAACTCGCCGTCCGCATGCGCGGCATGCACCGCCGCCGGCGAGGCTGTCCGCCCTTGCCGAACGCTCCTCATCATCGCTACCTCCTATCCCTGGATCGTCTGGGCCGATACGAGCCGCCGCAGCAGCGCACCGATGCGGTCGAAGGCGAACACGCACGCCACGAGCGCCGCACCCGGGAACACCGCCAGCCACCACATACCCGAGGAGAGATAGGACATCGACTCCGAGAGGATGACGCCGATCGCCGGCTGATCGGGCGAGAGCCCGAAGCCCAGAAACGTGATGGACGCCTCGTGCAGGATGGCGTGGGGGAACATGAGCACGGTGCCCACCAGCAGCTGCGGCAGCACCGCGGGCAGCACATGGCAACAGGCCAGGCGCACGCGCCCGACCCCGAGCCGGCGCACCTGCGCCATCCAGGGCTGCGAGCGCAGCTGCAGCACCTCGGCGCGCAGCACGCGGGCCAAGCTCGGCCAGTGCGTGAGCGCGATGCCCACGCTCACACCCCAAAAGCCTCGCCCCAGCGCATAGCTGATCAAGATCAGCAGCACGATATGGGGTACGCCCATGATCAGGTCGACAAAAAAGCCCACCGCGGCATCGGCGCGGCGCCCGCCCAGTGCCGCGGTGAGCGCGAGCGCAAGCGCGATGACGGCAGAACACAGCGCCGCCAGCACCCCCACGAACAGCGACCGGGACAGGCCCGCCAGGGTGCGCACGAACATGTCGCGCCCCATCCAGTCGCAGCCGAACGGATGGGCCAGCGAGGGCGCCAGGTTCTTGGCGGCGAAATCGGTGGCACCGGCGGCGTCGGTCAGCAGCGCGCCCGCCACGGTAACCGCGAGCAGCACCGCCGCGGCCGCCACCAGCGCCGCGAGCATCCGCCGCCGCGCAGGCACGCCACGATGCACGGGACGGTGCAGCTCCCGTACCGGCACGGCCGGGGTCTCAGCGAGCAGGTCGCCCGCGCCGTCCGCATCGAGCGCGCCGCCAGCGACGGCAGGCGCCTTTAGGGCGCAACATCCATCCGCAGCGGACGCCGCATCCGGCGCGTCCCGCACATCCCGCGCGGCCGGCCGTCCTCCGCACGCAGGGCGCACGTCGCGCTCCTCCCCATCCCTACACATGGGCGCGCACCCCCGTCCGCATGCGGGGGTCGAGCACGCCGTAGAGGACGTTGGCGACCCCGTTGCCGAAAAACACGAGCGCAGCGCTCGCCAGGGCGATGCCCACCAGCAGCGGCGCATCGCCGCCCACGCCCGCCGTCACGGCGGCCTGGCCCAAACCGGGATAGCTGAACACCTGCTCGACAAGCACCGAGCCGCCGAAGATCTCGGCCACCTGGGAGAACTGCAGCGTGAGCGCCGGCAGAACCAAGTTGCGCAGGCCATGCGCCCGCACGATCCGGCCCGTGCCCTCGCCGCGCGACCGCGCGAAGCGCGCGTAGTCGCTCGCCAGCACGTCGATGGTCTTCTCCCGCGTATGCAGCGCGATGTTGGCCACACCCGTGATGGAGAGCGTGAGCGCCGGCAGCACCAGGTGATAGAGCCGCTCGCCGAGCGACACCTGCGCCGCATCCACGCCGATCGGCACCGAGAAGCCGAACGGGAACCAACCCAGCATCACCGCGAACACGGTGAGCAGCACCAGACCCAGCCAAAACGCCGGGGTGGAGGAGATGACGAAACACCAGGCGCGCACCGCGCGATCGAGGCCGCCGCCAGGATGCGCGCCGGCGGCCACCCCGAGCGCGAACCCGAGCGCGCCCGAGATGACCCAGGCCACCCCCATGAGCATGAGAGTGTTGCCGGCTCGCTCGGCGATCACCTGGACAACCGGCTTGCCGTAGCGCAGGCTCGTGCCCAGATCGCCCGAGAGCGCCCCGCGCGCCCAGGAGCCGAAGCGCTCCCACACGGGCGTATCGGCATCCCAGTAGCTGCGCAGCTGCTCGCGTTTCTCCTCGCTCATGCGCCCGTAGGCGGCCTGCCCGGCATTCGTGGACACCGGGTCGATGGGCGACGCGCTCACCAGCGCGAACGTCACCATGCTGACGGCCACCATCAGCGCGCAGAAACGCGCGACGGCCCCGATCACCGTACGGACCATACCGCTCCCCATCTCATGAGGCGCCACCGTGCCCATCCGCTCCTACTTCCAGCTCCACTGGTCGACGTTATTCACGACCGACCAGCCGTGCCCGTGCGGCTGCAACTTCTGCTCGGCAACCTGCAGGCCGTCGCGCACCCAGTACAGGTGGTCGACGTTGGCAAACCATGCCCATGTCGCCGATCCCTGCGGGGCGATGCCCTCCTCGCCATCCCACTGCGCGCGCTGCCAGAAGGGGTAGGACGCCTCGACGTCGCCTTGGGCGAGCGCCTGGTCCAGATAGGCATCCGTGGTCGTGCTGCTGTAGCACGAATAGTTCATCGTGCCCGTGGAGTAGTTAATCTCGTAGACGTCGGAGGGCGAGTTGGACCCCCACCCCACATGATCGGATCGCTGAACTCGTGCGGGTAGATGTCGTCCCAGGAGGCACCGGTGGGCGTGACCGCGATGCCGAGCTCCTTCATCTGGTTGGCGAACTCGTTGGCCATCGCCTGGCGCACGGTGTCGCCGGCGGCGTAGTAGAGGGTGAGCTCGGCGCGCGTACCGTCCAGGACGCGCACGCCGTCCTCCCCGGCCTTCCAGCCCGCATCCTCCAACAGGGCCTTCGCCGCATCGAGGTCGCGCTCGATGCGCATGTCCGCACTCGCCCACGGCAGGCCGTCGCCGATGCTGTAGGCGGCCGTCGCGCGGCCGTTCAGCACGTTTTTGATCATCTGCTCGCGGTCGATGGCCATGTTGATGGCGCGGCGCACCTCCACATGGCAGGTGACGTCGTTGCCCGCCGGGTAGGTGTTCTCGCCGTCGCGCTTGCTGGAGCCGGAGGCGATCACCGGCAGGTTGATGCCGCGCGAATCGACCGTCTTGTACGAGGCCAGGCTGTAGCCGGACACCTCCTGGTCGGCATAGGTGGCGCTCGTGTAGGCCATGTCAACCTGCCCGCTCTTGGCGGCTGCAAGGGCGGCGTCCTCCTCCATGAACACCACGGTGACGCGCTTGATCGTCGGCGTGTCACCGTAGTAGTCGGGGTTGGCCTCCAAGATCACCTGCTGGCCGCGGTCCCATTGCTTGAGTAAGTAGCGGCCCGAGCCGACCGGCGCCTCGCCGTAGGTGTCCCCGTAGGCATGCTCGGGCACGATGCCCATGACGGCAAGGGTGTAGAGCAGCGCGTTATAGGGCTTGGACAGGCGGATCTCCACCACGGTATCGGAGGTCGCCACCGCCTCGCTCACCATGGTGAGGTCGGCCTGGGCGCGCTCGCTTTGGCGGATGGTGTTGATGGTGAACGCCACGTCGGAGGCGCGCAGCGGCTTGCCGTCGCTGAAGCGCACATCATCGCGGATCTCGAAGGTCCACACAAGGTTGTCGGTCGAGCACTCGTAAGAAACCGCCAGGTCGTTGACGAAAGCCATGTCCTTGTCGGTGACCACGAGCGTGGACTGGATCAACGGCTCGTGCACATGCTCGCCGCAGCCCCAGTCCACGCACGGGTCGAAGCCGGCAGCCGGCTCGTTGCTCGTGCTCATGGCGATGGTCACCTGGTCGCGAGCGCCGCTGCCCGCATCGGCGGAACCGCTTGCGGCACCCGAGCCGCCCGAGCATCCCGCAAGCCCCGCCAGTGCCGCACCCGCGGTGGCCGCCGCACCTACAAAAACCCGTCTCGACATCTGCGCATCCTTGCACACCATGGAATCCTCCCCAACATTTGTTACGATTTGTTCCATTCGTGTTACCACGACCGAAGATGGTAGCACTCCTGCAGCCGAGAGCAAAGGTGGGAAACCGACGGGATGGTGCGGCGGCCCCGCTCAGTCGATGCCGAGATACGCCAGCAGATGCGCTCGCTCATTGGGGACCGCGCCGGTGATCGCGGCCTCGAGCGCCCGGGCGAGCAGCTCGCCGATGCGCGGACCGGGCTGCACCCCCGTCTCGACCAGGTCGCGCCCGCAGATCGCCAGCGTCCGCACGCTGTAGGCCTCCCCGTTCGCCAGAAGCTCGCGGACCATCTCGCGCATGCGCTCGATGTCCTCCACGTAGTAGAAGCAGCGCGGATCTTTGCCCAGCGTGTCGGCGCGCTTGAGGTCGAACAGCTCGCCGGCCAGGCGCGCAACATCGGTGCCCGCTGCCGCCAGGGACGCCAGCAGGCGCAGCAGGTCCTCGCGCTCGGCGCGCAGCGGCCGGTCATGCAGGCGGATGAGCAGGCAGGTATCGCGAATCAGGTCGGACGGGCACGACAGGCGCCGCATGATGGCGCGCGCCATCGCTTCGCCGCGCTCGGGATGCCCATAGAAATGGCCGCGGCCATGCTCGTCGACCGTACAGGTGGCCGGCTTGCCGATGTCGTGCAGCAGCGCCGCCCACATGAGCGACATGGACGGGGGCGCGGCCGAATCGCCGCCGTCGATACGGAAGCGCGACAGCTCGCCGGCGACCGTCAGCACGCGCGCGGTATGGCCGTACACGGTGTAGGCGTGATACGGGCTGCGCTGGTCGAAGCCGCGCGCCGCCGCGAGCTCGGGAATGGCCGCGCACATGAGCTCGGGATAGAGCCGCAGGGCGTCACCGGCATGCCGGGTTGCCAGGATGCCGGCAAGCTCGATGCCCACCCGCTCACGAGCGACCTGGTCGAGCAGCGGCGCGCAAGCCGCCAGCGCCGCCGCCGTTGTCGGCTCGATCGTGAAATCCAGCCGACAGGCGAACCGGACGGCCCGCAGCATCCGCAGGGCGTCCTCGGTAAAACGGCGCGCGGGCTCGCCGACGGCGCGAATCGTGCGCGCCGCCAGGTCATCGCGGCCGCCGAAGCGGTCCAGCAACCCGCGCGCGGGATGCCACGCCATCGCGTTGACCGTGAAATCGCGACGCGCGAGGTCGTCTGCCACCGAGGCCGCGCGCTCCACGTGCTCGGGATGCCGGCCGTCGGTATAGAACCCGTCCAGGCGGTAGGCGGTCACCTCGAAGCGCTCGCCGTCGGCCACCGCCGTGATGCCGCCGAACCGGGTGCCCGACTCGATGACGCCCAGGCCCGCCGCTGCAAGCGCGCGGGCGTTCTGCTCCCACGAGCCGCTGCAGCAGATGTCGATATCGTGCCCGCAGGTGCCCATGAGCGCATCGCGCACCCAGCCGCCCACCAGCCACGCCTCCAGGCCCGCATCCTCAAGCGCATGCAGCACCCGGCGCGCCGCCGGCCCCGGGTCAGCTCCGGCGAGCGTCTCGCCCGCGAACGACCTATCTGCCTCGTATGCCATCGAAATCCCTCCTGCCGCACCATCCGCACGAGTATAGCAAGCCGGCCCGCCGCGCTCGCATGCAAAACGGCCGCCGGATGCCGCGCGAGGCGAGCGTCCGGCGGCCGCATATGCGACGCAGGCAATCAAAGGCCCGAACTGGCACGATGCGCGCACGCGGGCCGAAATCCGCACGAGCACGGAACCCGCGCGAGCAAGCCGTGCGGGCCGCGACGGCAGCTAGCGCGCAAGCGCCCCCATGGGATCCCACGGAGCCAGCTCCACCGGCTCCATCTCGTAGGCGGCGCGCTCCTCGTCGGTCAGGTACTTCTTGTTGACAACCACCTGGTAGACATACTCGTCGAACCACGCGTCCGACGCGATGTCGTACCCGTCGCGGCCGTGGTCCTTGCCCCAGCTGTTCTCCACGCGCCAACGGGTGGGCGCGCCATCCGCATCCAGGTTCACACCCTGCAGCGTCATGGCGTGCGTCATGAGCGACTCGCCGTAGTCCAGGCGCGCGGCCTTGTCGAGCCCCGCTCGATGGGCAGCCCGAACAGGCCGTCGACGTCGAGCGCCGCCGGGTCGAGCACGCCGTCATCGCGCAGGAAACCCTGGTCCACATCGGAGCCGAACCATACCGGCAGTCCGTCGCGCAGCTGGGCCACGGCGGCGCGCTTGAGCGCATCCATGGGCAGGTTCACATGGCGCACCCCGCCGTCCTCGATCACGTTGCCCAAGAACTTCACGGTGTAGGAGCGCAGGTAGGGCTTGTCGGAGGTGGGCGCGTTGATCACCGAGACGTACTCGTCCACGTCCATGTCCACGAACTCGGCGAAAAACGCCTGCGGCGTGTAGGTGCCGCTCGCCACCAGCTCGTTGTCGCGGTTGCGGATGCGCACATCGAAGGTGCTGGGCGGCTCGCCCAGGCAGATCGAGAGCACCCGGTAGCAGTCGCGCATGAGCTCGTGCTTGGTGTCGGCGAGCGCAGACTCATCGGCACCGGCGGCCACGGCCTCGCGCAGGCGCTTGGCCCCGGCGCGCAGCAGGCGCGTGAGGTACTTGTCCACGTCCCCGGTATTGCGCGAGTTCGCGCACTCCGGCATCGCCTCCTTCGGCACCACACCGTACTTCTTCACCAGCGAGGCGAACATGTCCCACTGACCACCGTCGCATAGCGGGTCGGCCAGCCAGAAACGCCACCTCGCGCGAGCCCAGCGGCTCAGACGCCGTGGCGATCACATGCTCGAAAAACCAGTTGCAGCGCTCGTACTTATCCCAGAACAGCGGGTAGACCTGCGACAGCTCGAAGGTCTTGAGCCCGAGCTTGCGCATCACGCGCGTCCGCATGGTGTTCAAGCTGGCGAACATCCAGCAGCGGCCGCTGCGCTCCTGGTCGCAGATGCGGCCCTGCTCCAGCTGGATGTCGAAGGTCGTCGTGGCCTCCGCCACCGCCTGCGGGTTGCGGGAGGCGGCGCGCACACCGGTGCTCGTGGCGGCGTTGCGCGCGATGGAAGCGGCGCGGTCATGCGCCACCACCTCGCGCGCCTCAGCGATATCTTCCATGGTCATAGCTCGTGTATCCATACACTAACTCCTTAGGTTGAAGCCATCTGGAAGCACCTTAGCACACCGGGCGGAGGCGCGCTGCCCTAGAAGATCTGACGCACCGCGATTCCGTCCTTGTACGCATCCACGCGGGCGAAGTCGCCCAGACCCGCGCACTCGACCACGTTCGCGCCCGTGGCCATCGACAGGCGCAGCGCCTCGGTGACCTCCTCGCGCCGGTCGTGCCACACCGACAGGAACGCCGCGAGCGAGGAGTCACCGGCGCACACGGTGGAGACCAGCTGCACGTCGAAGGTGCGGCTGGCGAACCACAGGTGCTCGCCGTTCGAGAAGTACGCGCCAGCACCGCCCAGGGTGAGCAGCACGTTCTGCACCCCGCGCTCATGCAGGGTGCGCATGGCCGCCGCCACCGACTCGTCGTCGCCGCCGGACACCTCGATGCCGAAGATGTCGCGCAGCTCATCGTCGTTGGGTTTCGATGAGCAGCGGGTGCAGCTCACGAGCTCGGCCAGCTGCGGGCTGGAGATGTCGAGCACGAACTCGGCGCCCTTGGCCCTCACATGCTCGATGACCTGGGCAGAAACGCCGCCGAGGTGTTCGGCGGCAGCGAGCCCGAGATCACGAGGCAGTCGAGGTCCTCGAGGGCGTCGATCATGTCGTACATGCGCTGCTCGTCGACGGGGTGATGGCGGCACCGGCGTTCACCAGGTTGTACTCGGTGTTCTCCCCCGCGTTCAAAAGACGTTGACCCGCGTGATGCCCTCGGTCCACACCGGACGCACCGGCACGCCGAGCTCCTCGGCGCCCTCGACGATGAAGCGGCCCGAGAACCCGGCGAAGAAGCCCAGGATCGTGGTGGGGACGCCGTAGTGGTCGAGCGTGAAGCTCACGTTCAGGCCCTTGCCGTTCGGGGTGTAGACGGCGTCGCGCGTGCGCGTCACCGTATTGGGCTCCAGGCCGTCGCTCGCCACGTTGTAATCGATTGCAGGATTGGCCGTAAGCGTGTAGATCATGGGTACTTCCCTTCAAACGAACGGCACCCGGCCCACAGGGTCGAGGCGCCGCTATGAACCTCATATGAGTATGCGCGCAAGATTCCCTAGGCGCGCTCGAGCTTGCGCACAGCCACGCGCTTGCTGTACTCGTCCACGTGGCCGAAGTCGCCCAGGCCCACGGACTCGGCAACGTTGGCGCCCGTGGCCATGGCGAGCTTCAGGGCCTCCTCGACGTTGTCGCGATCCTCGTACCACTTGAGCAGGAAGGCCGCGAGCGTGCAATCGCCGGCGCAGACGGAGGACACGAGCTTGATGTTGAACTGGCGCTTGGCGTACCAGATGTCCTCGCCGTTGGAGAAGTAGGCGTCACCGCGGCTGCCGCGCGTGAGCAGGACGTTCTGCACGCCGGCGTCATGCGCGAGCTTCATGGCGACGCGCACCTCGTCGTCGGTGTCGACCGGCACGCCGAAGATGGCCTTCATCTCGTGATGGTTCGGCTTGATCAGCAGCGGCTTTTTGTGCGCCAGGTCCTTCAGGTGGTTGCTGGACAGGTCCAGCACCACGTCGGCCCCGCGCGACTGGGCGTGCGTCATGACCTGATCGAGGAAGTCCTCGGAGGCACGCGGGGGCACGGAGCCGGAAACCACCAGGCAGGACAGGTCGCCGGTGGTGTCCAGGATGTCGTAGAGCTCCTGCTCGTACTGCGGGGTGAGCGGGGCGCCGGGGTTCAACACGCCGTACTCATGCTCGCCGTCGTTGATGTAGGCGCAGATGCGCGTGATGCCGTCGATCCACACCGGGCGGCACAGGCAGCCCATGTTCATGGTCTCGTCGACGATGTACTTACCGGTGAAGCCGCCGAAAAAGCCCAGCGCGACCGAGTCGACGCCGAACTTCTTGAGGGCGAACGACACGTCCAGGCCCTTACCGTTGGCCGTATAGCTGGCCGACCCGGCGCGCACGTTCTCGTCGGGGACGAGAGCGGGGCTGGAAACCGTCATGTCGACGGCCGGATTGGCAGTAAGCGTATAGAACATACAATGCCTCCTAGTGGCTCAAACAACCGTGCGCGGGCGATACGGTGCGACCGCGCACGGCACGTGCAACAACGGATACGGGCAGATGCGGCACCTAGCGGGCGGCCGCCTCGAGCAGCTCTTTGACCTCAGCGGCCGTGCTGCAGGCCAACGCGCGCTCGGCGAGCTCGTCGGCCTCGGCGCGCGACCACTGCGAGATGGTCTTGCGGGCACGCAGCACGCTGGGGGCGGACATGGAGAACTCCTCCAGGCCGAAGGAGATCAGAAGCGGGGTGAGCAGCGGGTCGGCTGCCGCCTCGCCGCACATGCCCACCATGATGCCCGCGCGCTCGCCGCTCTCAATGATGTTCTTGATGGAACGCAGAACGGCCGGGTAGTACACGCTGTACAGGTTGGAGATGCGGTCGTTGCCGCGGTCGGCGCACATGGTGTACCCGATGAGGTCGTTCGTGCCGATCGAGAAGAAGTCGGCCTCCTGGGCGAGCTGGTCGGCCAGAAGCGACGCGGCGGGCGTCTCCACCATGATACCAACCTTGATGTCCTGGTTGAAGGCCACGCCCTCGGCGGTGAGCTCGGACTTGCACTCCTCCACGAGCGCCTTGACCGCGCGCACCTCCTCGACGCAGGTCACCAGCGGCACCATGATCCAGATGTCGCCGAAGGCGCTGGCGCGCAGCAGGGCGCGCAGCTGCACCTTGTACTGATCGGGGTTGGCCAGGCAGTAGCGCACCGCGCGGTAGCCCATGAAGGGGTTCTCCTCCTTCTCCATGTGGAGGTAGGGGATCTCCTTGTCGCCACCCACATCGAGGGTGCGGATGATCACCGGAGCGCCCTTGAGGGCGATCGCGACCTTCTGGTAGGCCTGGAACTGCTCCTCCTCGGTGGGAAGCGCCGGGCTGTCCATGAACAGGAACTCGGAACGGAACAGGCCGATGGCCTCGGCGTCGTGCTCGAGGGCGGCGGCCACATCGTCGGGAGAGCCGATGTTGCAGGCAACGACCTTCTTGATGCCGTCGGCGGTGACGGAGGGCTTGCCGCGGAAGGCCTCGAGCGCGGCCTTCTCCTCGGCGAACGCCTGGGCGCGCGCCTGGTAGTCGGCGAGCGTCGCCTCGTCGGGCTCGGGCACCACGACGCCCTTGGAGCCGTCGACGACGCAGGTCATGCCGTTGGTCATGGTGGTGCAGCAATCGGGCACCGACAGGACCGCGGGGATCTCGAGCGCGCGGGCGATGATCGCGGAGTGCGAGGTGCGGCCGCCCGTCTCGGTGACGATGCCGGCCACGTTCTTCTTGTCGATGGTGGCGGTCATGGACGGCGTAAGATCATGCACGACGATAACGGTGCCGGCGGGCAGCACGGACAGGTCGATGACCTCCTTGCCCAGCAGCTCAGCCAGGATGCCGGTGCGGATGTCGTCGATGTCGGTGACGCGCTGGCGGATCAGCTCCTCGTCGCTCATGGCGAACATCATGGAGAACATGTCGCAGACCTCGGTGAGGGCCTGCTCGGCGCACATGCCGCCCTTGATGCGGTTGGCGATCTCGTCGAGCATGAAGGGGTCCTGTGCCATGGTGATGTGGCCGGCCATGATCTCGGCCTCCGCCTCGCCCACGCTCTCCTTCATGTGCTCGACCTGGCGCTCGGTCTTCTCGCAGAACACGGCGAAGGCGGCGTCGTAGCGCTGCTGCTCGGCGGCGACATCCTCAACCGTGCGGGCCTCAAACGTCAGGTCGGGGTCGACGGCCACGGCGACCGTGCCGATACCGATGCCCTCCGATGCGTTTACTCCCTCGTACATTGCCATTCCTCTCTCCCGTTTCCCGTTATGCGCGTCCGGGAAACAAAACGCAGGCGCCCACGGATGCGCGGACGCCTGCCGATTTACACCTAGTTGAATTAGATGCCTGTCATCGATGCGCAGTCGACAGCAGTGGGGGCGCTACTCGCCCAGACCGCTCTTGATGAGCTCGATGGCGGCCGCGAGAGCCTCGTTCTCGTCGGCACCGTCGCACTTGACCTCGACCTCGGTGCCGCAGGGGATGCCAGCGGCCATGAGGGCCATGGGGCTCTTGCCGTTGACCTCCTTGTCGGGGGCGACGACGGTCACGTCGGAGGCGAACTTGCCCATGGTGGACGCGAACAGACCGGCCGGGCGCATGTGGAGGCCCTGCGGGTTGACGAGGGTTGCCTTGTCAGAAACCATAACCTGACTCCTTTTGAGCGATGCACTGCGCAGCGAAACCGCGCAGGCGCATAAACACGACGGTCCCTATTGTAGTACGAACGCGCGCGAAATGGGAGAACAACAACAGATGCAAACCATATCGCCTCCCCCGTCCGCTGATGTGCAACCTCGCACGACCATATCCGCGCTCAGCGGCGCGGCGGGCGGCGGTACGGGCGAGCGGCGCGGGCGGGCTGAGCGGCCCGCGGCCGGCGCGGGCGCGGAGACAACGGCGGGCGGGACGAGGGCGTGCCGGGGCGCACGTCCGCCGAGCGTCTATGGGATGGGCCACGCGCCGGGGGGTGCCCGTCCCGCCGTGCGCTGGAGAGATGGACCGTGCGCTGGGCTGCAGGTCGTGTTGCGCGCCGGACCGCCCTGCGCTGGAGAGATGGATTGCGCGCCGGGCTGTAGATCGTACTGCGCGTCGGGCTGTCCTGCAAATTCAGCCCCAGGCACAGGCGCCAACCCGCGAAGCCCCGCCCTTTCGCATGTAAAACGCCCCGCCACCCGAATCCATTCGGACCGGATGACGGGGCGATGTGCTCAGCGAAACCGTAGGCCGAGCAGACCCAGGAAGCCCTGCGTCGACCTTGCTGCGCGTGAAGGCGCGCCTAGCCGATGCGGCCGTTCACGAGCTGAGCGATGCGCTCCGGGTCGGTTGCGCCCTTGACCTCGGCGCGGAAGCCCTCGTCCATGAGCGCCTCGGCAACCTTGGACAGGATCTTGAGATGCGCGGTGCCGGCCTGCTGCTCGGGGATGAGCAGGGCGATGGCCACGGTCACCGGCGCGCCATCCATGGTATCCCAGGCGTCGATGCCGCCCTCGGCCTTGACCACCATAACCGAGGCGGTCTTGACCGCGTCGCACTTGGCGTGCGGGATGGCGAAGCCGTCCATCATGCCGGTGGTGCCCTCGGCCTCGCGCTTCAGGAAGGCCTGTTTCAGAGCCGCGGCGTCGGTGGCGATGCCGCCTGCGACCGCGTGCTCGGAGATGAAGGAGAGCGCGTCATCGCGGGAGGCGAGCTGCTCGCCCACGAACACGTTGGCGGCCTTCACGAAGCCCTCATCGCCTGCGGCGGCAGGCTCAGCTGCTGCCTCGGCTGCGGCCTCGACCTCGGCTGCAGGCGCAGCAGTGGGCTGGACCGGCTCGGAGGCCACGGGGGCGGCGGCAACGACCGGCTGCTTGGCAGCAGCCTTAGGCTCGGCCTTGTGGGCGCGGGCGTACTCGCTCCTCTTGAAGGCAACGAACAGCACGCCGCCCACCACGGTACCGGCCAGAATCGCAAGCACCCACTGCAGGGCGCCGTCGACCACCGGCAACACCAAAAAGCCGCCATGCGGCGCGGGGACGTGGACGCCCAGCAGTAGCGTCAAAACCGACGCGATCGCGGAGGCGATCATCATGATGGGCATGACCGGCCAGATGTTCTTAGTCATGAACGGGATGGCACCCTCGGTGATGTGGGTGCAGCCCAGGATGATGTTGACGATGCCGGCGTCGTGGTCCTCCTGGCTGAAGTACTTCTTGCCCACGATGACCGCGAAGCTGGTGACCAGGGGCGGCACGATGCAGGCAGCAGAGACCGCCGCCATGAACGCGGTGCCGTCGGCGTAGGCGGAGGTGCCCACACCGGCCTCGAGGCCCGCGCCCAGCAGCATGGTGCCCGTGACGTAGGCAGCCTTGTTCACCGGGCCGCCCATGTCGACCGCGCACATGCAGCCGATGGCGATACCCAGCGGGATGGCGCCGGCGTGCTGAAGGCTGCGCAGGAAGTCCATCATGCCGTTGTTGATCGAGACCATGGGGCCGGAGATGCCGAGCATCACCAGGCCGACGATCAGCGTGGAGAACAGCGGGTACAGGAAGATCGCCTTGAGGCCGTTCAGGTTGGCGGGCAGCTGGGCGAAGACCTTCTCGAGCGCCAAGATCACGTAGCCGGACAGGAAGCCGCCCACGATACCGCCGAGGAATCCGAAGCCCACGCCCGAGCCGCCGGCGTCGATGAGGCCGGTGTCTGCCGAGACGGGCAGGCCCTGGATGGCGATCATGCCGGCCACGAAGCCGGGAACGAGCGCCGGGCGCTTGCCGATGGACTCGGCGATGTAGGCGGACAGCACCGGGACCATGAGGTTCATGGCGATGCCGCCCACGATCTTGAGCATGGCCGCGAAGCTGTTGTAGTCGGTGGCGGTGGAATCGTAGCTGGTGATGCCCCACAGGAACGACACCGCGGTGAGCACGCCGCCAGCCACGACGAACACCAGCATGTGCGACACGCCGTTCATGAGGTGCTTGTAGAGTTGATGGCCGAAGGACTCCTTCTCAGCGGCCTGCTCGGCAGGAGCGCTGACGGCCGCCGCAGCGGCAGCGGGGTCGGCCTTGGCGGCGAGCGCGCGGTCGATCAGGGCACCGGCGGCCTCGACCGAAAGCGCCTTGGACACGCCGACGGACACCAGCGGCTTGCCGGCGAAGCGCTCGGCCTGGACGTCCTTGTCGGCGGCAACGACCACGGCGCGGGCAGCCGAGATCTCGGCCGCGCTCAGCTCGTTCTCGACACCCACCTGACCGTGGGTCTCGACCTTGATGCTGAGGCCTCGCTCGGCCGCGGCCTTCTCGAGCGCCTCCTTCGCCATGAAGGTGTGCGCGATCCCCGTGGGGCAGCCAGTCGCCGCAATGATGTCGAACGAATCAGCCATGCGTCCCTCCTCCTTGTGTTCTGGCGTCCGGGCAGGACGCACTTTGGCTATAACGGACTAAGTATAGCGATTCGGTGAAATCGATTCCATACCTTGTTTCAAACAACGGAGCGAATCGAAAGGCGATGAGAGCAGAACTGCTGGTCAACGCCGCTGGCCAACGCGGGGCCCGTGCGATCGGCCAGCAAACGTCGCCGGGGCGCGAGGCTCTTACCATCGGTCGGCAAACGTCGCCAACGCACGAGGCCCTTGCCATCGATCGGTAAGCGTCGCCGGCGCGCAGGACCGGCGCATGATGGAACGAACGACGCCCAACGGAACTGCGCCCGTTCAAAGCAGGGCTGCCGCTCAGAGACAGGCGGGAAACAGCAAGCCGACGCTCTATCCCCTGTCGGTGCCCTCGTGCACCACACGGTAGACTTCCAGCTCCCACTGACGCCGGTCGGCTTTGGCAACGGTGTCGAGCACCAGACCGGTAGCCAGCGACAGACCGCACAGGAACACGAGCGAGGCGGCAAGCACGGCCGTGGGCAGGCGCGGGACCAGCCCGGTGTGCAGGTACTCCACGATCACCGGGACGCCCGCGATCAGGCCGAGCAGC
>ENA-OQMN01000165-OQMN01000165.1-human-gut-metagenome-genome-assembly--contig:-NODE-165-length-17784-cov-3.044402_pt1 | contig 17784 bp, 11 predicted proteins | sample MGYA00242765_ERZ504861 | MGnify/ENA primary metagenome ERZ504861 (study PRJEB26092, sample SAMD00036417) | human gut metagenome | host: Homo sapiens | study: EMG produced TPA metagenomics assembly of... | reverse complement strand
CTGTCCGCCCACGCACTCCCGACCGCGGCCATCCGCTCGCCGCGGACCGCGAGAATCTGCCCGATGTCATCAGCGTTGACGCACGGCCCGCGCCCTGCTGGAGCAGCCCTTTCCGGACACGCCGGCGGGCGTGCGCGACCGGGCGATCCTCGAGGTGCTCTACGGCTGCGGTCTGCGGGGTCAGCGAGCTGTGCGGCCTGGATGTGTCCGCGCTGTTTGTGGACGAGGGCTTCATGCGGGTGAGGGGCAAGGGCGCGAAGGAACGCTTGGTGCCGATCGTGGGTTCGGCCCTGCGGGCGGTGCGCGCCTATCTCGAGGACGGCGCACGTGCGAGCCTGGCGTCCCATGCGCGCACGGGGGCTGCAACGACGGCGGTCTTTCTCAACATGCGGGGCAGTCGCCTGACGCGCCAGGGTGTGCACGGGATCGTCGAGCGTGCCGGCCGCACGGTGGGGCTCGACGGGCTGCATCCCCATACGCTGCGGCATTCTTTCGCCACGCATCTGCTGGCTGGCGGCGCCGACCTGCGCGTGCTGCAGGAGATCTTGGGGCATGCGGATATCTCGACCACCCAGATCTACACCCATCTCGACCTGTCGCACCTGCGGGAGGTGTACCTCGCGGCCCATCCCCGCGCATGAGGGGGCGATGCATGTGGTGAGCGCCTGCGCGTGAGGGCCCGGTGCGTGTGGTGGGCGGCGCTGGTGATGCATACGGCCGGTGGCGCGAACGGTGCCGACGGCGTGCCGCCGTCGATGGCGCGGTGCCCCGCGCGGCGGCAGCGACGCGCTGCTGCCGACGGTGTAGCGTCCCGCGCGGTGCTGGCGCTGCAACGTTACACGCGGTGCCGGCGCACAGGTACTCGGATTTCCTGGAGATTGTTTCGCAGGGGTTGAGCCGGGTTCCGTAGAGGTTGCACCGGGCTCGGTGCCCGGACATCCGGCAAATCCGGTTCGGACTGCGGCCGTTCGGGAAACCTGGGTGCGGATTCCGTCCATCCAGAACATCCGGGTTCGGTTCCTGTCCGTTCGGGGCCGTTTTTCGCCGCTCGATGGACATGCGCCGAACCCGCGTTTCACCGATGGACGGATTCCGAACCCTGTCCGCTCCGGATGGACACCGGCCGAACCCGGGATCGCACGGGCGCCCCCGGATGGACGAGAGCCGAACCCGGGATCGCCACCGCGCCCCCGGATGGACGAAAGCCGAACCCGGAATCGTTTCGGCGCCCCCGGAAGAGCACAGCCCGCATTCGGGGCCGTAAAAGGCACCCCAACAGCGCGGATTCGGAACCCGGAAGCTCCGGCGACACCTCGGTGGGGCGACCGGACACCAAGCCAATCGCCTGCCACATCCGCCGCAGGTGCGCATTTCTCCCAAAATGCACGGATTGTCCACGATATATAGATGTCCGCTGCGGCGTATCCTTGATGCTTGCGCGCGCTGGGCGCCCGCCTTTGCCCCGCAGCCCCACGCGCGCGGCGCGATTTGCCATCAACCCTTGATGACCTGCGCGTTCCACAAGCCGTGCACAAGCGGCACCCGTTGCTTCAAAACTCAATTCAACCTCAGGTAGAAGGTTTAGCTTGAATTTGGCCCGGCGATAGCTGGTGAAAATCGGGCATTGCAACACAACATGTTGTGTTCGCTCAAACGGCTGTTCGACACTGCCTTCAGGGGTCGGTGGGTACCGGTGGGGGAGAGTGGGGGAGCGTGTGGGAAAAAGTGTTGCGAAAAGGGGATGCCGCCCATAGAATTGAAAGCGTCGACAGCGGGGTGGCTCCCGCAGATGCCCGCGAGAAGCCTAAGGGGGTGCGCCGCAGTGTACTTGACTGGTACCTATGATCGAAATCTCGATGCAAAGGGCCGCCTGTCGCTGCCGCCTGCCTTCCGGAAGCAACTCGACGAGCATGTGCGTGTCCTGCCCGCTCCTGAAAAGGAGGTCGACGCCCTGTACGTGTTCACCGAGGACACGTTCAAGGCTTGGCTTGACTCCGTGTTCGAGGCCAAAGGCGGGTTCGATCCCACCAACCGGGCTCATCGCGTGGTCAAGGAGACGCTGAACGGTGCGGCAACCACACTTGAAATAGACTCCGCCGCCCGCATCAGCCTTCCGGAGCCCGCCCGCGCGAAAGCGCATCTCGACCGCGAGGTCACCGTCGTCGGCAACGGCGACCGCCTGGTGGTTTGGGACCGCGCGACGCACGAGGCCCGCTGCGCCGACGCCGAGAGCATCCTGGCGGACTTCTTCGACTAGTCGAAGCTGCCCCCCAAGAAAGGACACGTACATGGCACAGGGAACGTTGACACCTGAATATCGGCATGAACCCGTCATGCTCTCCGAGGTGCTTGAGCAGCTCGAGCTGAAACGCGGGTCCATCGTGTGCGACTGCACGCTCGGCGGCGCCGGCCACTCTGTGAGGATGGCCGAGGCCGTGGGGGAAGATGGCCTGCTGATCGGCGTCGACCAGGACGACATGGCGCTTGCGGCCGCTGCCGATCGCCTCAGCGATGAGGCTCCGGGCACGCCGCACCGGTTGTTGAAGGGCAACTTCGGCAACCTGGACGAGCTCCTCTGCTCGGCGGAGGTGCCCGGCGTCGATGGCTTCCTGTTCGATCTGGGCGTCTCGAGCCCGCAACTCGATATCCCCGGCCGGGGCTTCTCGTTCCACGAGGACGCCCCCCTCGATATGCGGATGGATCCGGGAACAAACACCCTAACTGCAGCTGAGGTCACGAACACCTACACCGAAGCCGACCTCGCCCGGATTCTTCGCGTCTATGGAGAGGAGAAGTTCGCCCGCCAGATCGCACGCGAGATCGTGCGCCGGCGGCAGACGGCTCCGCTACGCACCACGATCGATCTGGTCGATGCCATCAAGGCGGCGATCCCCGCGGCGGCCCGCCGCCATGGGGGACACCCCGCCCGGCGCAGCTTCCAGGCGATCCGCATCGAGGTCAACCACGAGCTCGAGGTGCTCCAGCGCGGCCTTGAGGCGGCGATCCGCTGGCTGAACCCGAACGGGCGCATCTGCGTCATTTCGTACCATTCGCTGGAGGACCGCATCGTCAAGCGCCTGTTCCAGGAGCTAAGCCAAGGGTGCACCTGCCCGCCGGACATCCCGGTGTGCGTGTGCGGACACGTGCCGATAGTCAAGGTCATCACCCGCAAACCCCTGGTTGCCACGGCCGAAGAGGTCGCGCGCAACCCACGGGCGAGATCCGCCAAGATCCGCTGCGCGCTGCGTCTGTGACGCACGGCGCACGCGAATCCCCGGCGTCCCGCACCGCAGAAACGTAGCTTATTCACACACCGCGCACCGGGACGGAGGGACGCATCGCCATGGCATATCGAGCCACCAACGCAGCACTCGCCTATGACATGCGGGCTCAGGACCGCGCCACTGCAGCCCCGGCGCCTGCCGTCGCGCCCCGTCCGCACCTCGATGTCGTCACGGGTGCCGGCCGCGAGGCCAGCCAGGCCACGAGCCCGGCATTCGTCCATTGCATCAAGGTCTTCTGCGCGCTGGCGATCGTCTTTTGCGCCCTCGGCGCGGCGCGCGTCGCCATCGCCAGCTTCACCGCCGCCTCCCTCAACGGCGCGGCATCCCTTTCCAACGAGCTTGAGTCCGCACAGGACGAGAGCGGGGATCTGGAGGTCATGCGCTCGGTCTACGGCGCGTCGACCCGCATCCGCGATTTGGCCGAGGGCTATGGTATGGTTGCATCCGAGGGCGGCGTGACGCTCGACTTCACCGAGCACGCAACGGGCGGCTCGACCTCGACCGACGCCGCCTCGTCCACCCAGGCAGATCAGCAGTAAAGCAAGGGGCCCAGGCACCCATGGCACACGATCGCATACCGCCCCGCGGCTCCCGCGGGCAGGACCCATCATCGCGCGGGCGCGCCCGGCGCACCTCCTCGGGCCGACCGCAGCCCGGCCAGGGGGACCGGCGCCGCTGCGGCGCCCCCACCAAAGACCTCCTCCATGCCGATCTGGCGCACGAGCCCGTCTCGCGCCGCACCGTCGTTTTGGGCGCGTTCGGCCTCATGGGCGCCGCCGGCCTGGCACGCCTGGCCGACTACCAGATCTTCAACGCCGAGCGCTACCGTGCCGAGGCCGACGGACGCCGCCTGTCGAGCCAGGTCCTCTACGCCAAGCGCGGCACCGTCTACGACCGCAACGGCAACGTGCTCGTGTCGAGCGCCGAGTGCAAAAACGTCTACGTGAACCCGCAGCTCATCAAGAAGAAGAACCGCAAGCGCGCCATCAACGCGCTGGTGGAGGTGCTGGGCGTGGACAAGGAGACGGCCACCGAGGCCGTGGACGCCGACACCACCTTCGTCTACGTGAAGCGCCGGGTGGACGACGAGGACGCCCAGACCCTCGCGGACAAAAACATCGCCGGCATCGAGTTCGAGCCGGCGATCAAGCGCGTCTACCCCTACGGCACCCTCGCCTCGCAGGTGCTCGGGGTGGTCGATATCGACAACAAGGGCCTGACCGGACTGGAGAAGTACTACGACGAGGTGCTCACCGGCACCAACGGCTCGCTCGTGCGCGAGCGCGCGCTCGACGGGTCCTTCATCGCCGGCGGCGCCTACAAGAAGGAGCCCGCCCAGGACGGCATGGACATCGTGCTGGGTATCGACGTGAACATCCAGCGCGTCGCCGAGGACGCCCTGGCCGCGGCGGTGGAGTCCTCGGGCGCCAAGTACGGCTCGGTCATCGTGACCGACCCCACCTCCGGCGAGATCCTAGCGGCATGCTCGTGCCCCACCTACGACCCCACCGACCTGTCCCAGGCCAGCAACGCCGACCTGAACCTGCGTGTGGTGACCGATGCCTACGAGCCGGGCTCGGTGTTCAAGACCTACGTGGCCGCCGCCGGCATCGAGCTGGGGCTGCTCACGCCCGACACCACCTTCAACGTGCCGGCGTCGGTCAAGGCCGGCGACGACACCGTGCGCGACGTTGACGGGCGCAGCGCGGCCATGACCATGACGCTGCGCGAGATCCTGCGCCGCTCCTCCAACACCGGGCATGGTGCTGGGTGGGCGAGAAGATCCGGTGCGGACAACTTCGCCGAGAAGGTGGTGAGCGCGTTCGGGTTCGGCACCTCCACCGGGGTGGACTTTCCCGGCGAGTCGCTGGGCATCGTCAAGCAGCGCAGCGAGTACGACGGCGCGAGCGTGGGCGCGATGTCGTTCGGCCAGTCGATCGCTGTGCCGCCGATCGAGATGGTGCGCGCCATGAGCGCGATCGCGAACAAGGGGGTCATGACCACCCCGCACTTCCTGAAATCGCGCGCCGGCGAGGAGGTCGACTGGAGCGAGGGCGAGACCCGGGCCTGTACCGAGCAGGCGGCCTCCGAGGTGGCCGACATGATGTATACGGTGGTGGAGGAGGGCACCGGCGAGGGCGCCCGCATCGAGGGCTACCGGATCTCGGGCAAGACGGGCACCGCCGAGCGCGCCAGCGAATCGGGCGGCTACGAGGAGGGCAACAGCATGGCCTCGTTCATGGGCTTCGTCACCACCGACGACCCGCGGGTGCTGTGCTACGTCACCCTGGACGGCACGCCGGCCATGTCCTATGCGGCACCCCGGTGTTCAAAACGGTCATGGAAACCGCCCTGCCGGCGCTCGGCATCGAGCCGAGCAGCTAGGTTGTCGCGGCACCGGTTCACACACCCTGCACCACACATCGGTGTGCAGGCGGTACCATAACCACTTGCACGTTAGACCCATCAAGGGAGATCACATGGTAGAGATCGCAGTGAGGGAGCTGGAGCGCGTCTTCGGGGCGCGTTCGGTGTCCCCGATGCCCGAGCGCGTCTGCACAGGATGCGTCATCGACTCCCGTGAGGTGGTCCCCGACGCCATCTTTGTGGCGTTTCCCGGCGAGCGGGTGGACGGCAACGCCTTCGCCGCCCAGGCCGTCGAGGCCGGTGCCGCCGCGGTGGTGCTGACGCGCGAGCCCGCCTCGGAGCTGGTCGAGCTCGCCGCCGCGCGTGCGTGCGGGCTGTTCGTGGCAGATGATGCCACCGCGTTTCTGCTGCGCCTGGCCGCCTGGGTGCGCGAGCGCCTGGGTGCTCAGGTGGTGGGCATCACGGGCTCGATCGGCAAGACGACCACCAAAGACACCTTGGCGGCGCTTTTGGCCACGCGCTATCGCGTCCACGCCACGCGCGGCAACTACAACAACCTGATCGGCCTGCCGCTGACGATCCTGTCCGCCCCGGCCGACACCGAGGTGCTCGTGCTCGAGATGGGCATGAACCATCCGGGCGAGATCGCGCGCCTGGCCGCCTGCGCCCGCCCCTCGATCGGCGTGATCACCAAGGTGGGGACCTCGCACATCGGTATCCTGGGCAGCCGCGAGAACATCGCGCGGGCCAAGGCCGAGATCGTGGAGGGCCTTGCCGCCTCGGCTGACGGCGTGCTCGTCCTGCATGGCGAGGACGACTTCAGCGATTTCATCGCCGACCAATTCGCTGCGCCCGCCGGCGTGTCGGTGCTGCGCTGCGGCGCCGGTGCAGGCAACGATGTGACGGTGTCCGCGGTCGAGGTGGGCCAAGACGGCTGCCCGCGCTTCGATGTCGAGCTCGAGGACGCCTCGGTGCTCCATGCGCAGCTGCCCGTGCTCGGCGCGCAGGCGGTCCCCAACGCCGTGTTCGCCATCGCCGTGGCGGCCCGTCTGGGCGTTACCGTCGAGCAGATGGCCGCGGCGCTCGCCTCGATGCGCATGACCGGCCGCCGCACCCAGATCCGCCAGGCCGTCTGCGGCGCGCGCGTGATCGATGACACCTACAACGCGAGCCCCGAGTCCATGGCCGCCGGCCTGGATCTGCTCGCGAGCCTGCCGTGCTCGGGCGCCCGCGTGGCCATTCTGGGCGAGATGGGCGAGCTGGGCGAGATGGCGGCGCACCTGCACGGCCTCACCGGCGCCTACGCGGCTGCCAAGAAACCCGACGTGCTCGTGTTCGTGGGCGGCGAGATGGCCCGCGCCATGGCCGAGGCCGCGCGCCTCATGGGCATGGACGAGGACCGGATGCAGGTCGTGGCCTCCTGCGAGGAGCTGCTCGCCCGCGCCGATGGCCTCATGGGCCCCGATGACCTTGCGCTCGTGAAGGCCTCGCGCTTCGTGGGCCTCGACCGCTTCGTCGAAGGGGTGTGCGCCGATGCTCGGTAATCCCGCCTATCCCACCTACCAGGTATTCCTGGCGCTGCTCATCGCAGCGCTCATCGCCGCCGGCATCATGCCCTTCTGGATCCGCCTGCTCAAGATCGAGGGCATCGGTCAGCAGGTCCGCGCCGACGGTCCGCAGCGGCATCTGGTCAAGCAGGGGACGCCCACGATGGGCGGCGTGGTGATCCTGCTGTCCGTGGTGCTCACCTGCCTGCTGATGGCCAAGCCCACCTTCGAGATCTTCCTGGCGCTCGGCGCCACGATCGCTACCGGTGCGCTCGGCCTGTTCGACGACGTGACCAAGGTCGTCCAGGGCCGCTCGCTGGGCCTCACGCCCCGCGCCAAGATGGTGGGGCTCACGCTCATCGTGGCCGTGTTTTTCCTGATGGCGGTCAACTTCTGCGGCGTGGAGCCCATCATTCGCTTCCCGGGCGGCTTCGCGGTCGATCTGGGTGTGCTCACCACCACCGTCACGGTGGCCGGCTGCACGCTGTCCATCCCGTGGCTCTATTTCATCTTCGTGTTTCTGCTGCTGGCGGGCATGTCCAACGCCGTGAACCTCACCGACGGCCTGGACGGCCTGGCGGGCGGCACCGTGATGATGGCCATGCTCGTCATGGCGGCCATCTGCTTTCTGCACGGCGATGCGAACCTGGCGATCTTCTGCGCGGCCTGCGCCGGCGGCTGCATCGGCTTTCTGTGGTTCAACGCCTATCCGGCGAGCATCTTCATGGGCGACACCGGCTCGCTGGCGCTGGGCGCCGGGCTTGCCGCGGTGGCGATCCTCACCAACACCGAGATCGTGTCGCTCGTGGTGGGTGCGCTGTTCATCGCCGAGACCCTGTCGGTCATGATCCAGGTGACGAGTTTCCGCGCCACCGGCAAGCGCGTCTTCCTCATGGCGCCGCTTCACCATCATTTCGAAAAGAAGGGCTGGGCTGAAACGAAGGTGGTCATCCGTTTCTGGATCGTGTCGGCCGCCTGCGGCGCGCTCGGCCTTGCCCTGTTCTTCCAAGTGGGATAGCGAGCTGATATGTCCTTGCCGAATCGTTTCAGCCTGCTCGTGCTCGGCCAGGGCACAACGGGTTTGGATGTGGCCGCGTGGGCGGCCGATCATCTGGGTGAGCGCGTGAGCGCCGTCACCGTCTACGGCGGTGCCACGTCCGCGCCAACCGATCGCACGCGCGTGCTCGAGGGCGCCGGCGTGCGGTTCGTCTACGGTACCTGCGCCGTCGAGGGCGCCTACGACGTTTGCGTGGCAAGCCCGGGCATCTCGGAGTTCTCCGACTTCTTCCGCGACGCCGCTGCCGTGAGCGCCCAGATCATGGGGGAGCCCGAGTTTTCGTGGCGCCTATCGCCGGCGCGCTGGTGCTGCGTCACTGGCACGAACGGCAAAACAACCACCACGGCCCTCACCGCGGCGCTACTGCGCGCCTGCGGGTGCGCGAGCGTGGCGGTGGGCAACATCGGCCGCGCGCCGATCTGCGAGGTCGATCGCAGGCGGGACGGCGAGTGGTTCGTGGCCGAGCTGTCCAGCTATCAGCTGGCCTGCACCCGCGAGCTGCATCCGCGCGTGGCGGTGCTGCTCAATATCGCCCCCGACCACCTCAGCTGGCACAAGACCTATGAGAACTACGCGCTGGCGAAGCTCAAGATGCTGGCGAACATGGACGCCGACGACGTCGCGATCGTGAACGTCGAGGACGAGGGCATCGCTGCGTTCGGCGAGCGCATCTTTATGCCCGGCCGCCGCATCGTGCGGCTCGGCATGGCCGACGCCGGCGGCGATGACGCCGCGTTCGTGCGCGACGGCGTGCTGACGGTGCGCCTGGGAGGGCGCGAGGAGGCGCTCCTGCCGGCAGATGAGCTCAAGATCTGCGGACACCACAACATCGTGAACGCGCTGGCCGCCTCGGCGGCTGCGCTGGCCTGCGGCGGCGATGCGGCGGGCGTGCGGCGCGGTCTGGCCGCCTTCGCCCCGCTCGAGCACCGCATCGAGCCGGCCGGCGAGGTGGCGGGCGTGCGCTTCGTCAACGATTCGAAGGCCACCAACTGCGATGCGGTGCTCGCCGCGCTCACGGCCTTCCCGCACGATCGCGTGGTGCTTCTGCTGGGCGGCTCCGACAAGGGCACCGAGCTTGCCGCCTTCATGGAGCAGGTGTGCTCCCAGGTGGCCGCCGTGGTGTGCTTCGGCGCGGCGCGTGAGCGCTTCCGCACCGCGCTCGAGCAGGCGCCCGGCGCGGCCGAGGTCCCATATCGCCGAGGCCGACGGGCTTGTCGACGCCGTCGACGTGGCGCGCTCCCTTGCCCGCCGCGGCGACGTGGTCCTGCTGTCGCCGGCCTGCGCCTCCTTCGACGAGTTCTCCGGGTTCGAGGAGCGCGGACGGCGCTTCAAGGCCTACGTGGCCGAGCTGGCGGCTCGCGAGGCCGACGCGTGATGAGAGGGGCCGAGCACACCGAGGCGTCCCGCACGGCGCAGCCTGCCGCCGGGGACGGCCGCTCGCACGCCGATGAGCCGAAGCGCCGCCGAGGTCGCCGCCGCAGGCGCTCGGCGTCCGAGCACTCTGCCTGGGCTGAGAAGTACATCGCCGGCGTGCCGGCGCGCATCATGCGCCCGCGGCTGGTGTTTCTCGCCTGCCTGGCCGCGATCGTGGTGTTCGGTTTGGTGATGGTGTATTCCGCCTCGTCGGTCGAGGCCCTGAAGGAGCAGGGGAGCTCCACCTACTACCTGGAGCGCCAGGCTATCTTCATCGCGGTGGGTCTCGTGCTTCTGGCCTTCATCAGCAGCCGCATCGTGCCGTGGTGGCTGTTCCGCAGCAACGCCTTCTGGGTCGTATGGCTCGTGCTCGTGCTGCTGCTGATCGTGGTGCGCCTGTTCGGCGCGGGCGGCGAGGACTGGGGCGCTTCGCGCTGGATCGTGCTCGGGCCGTTCTCTCTGCAGCCCTCCGAGTTCGCCAAGCCGCTCATCCTGCTCGGCGCGGCGAAATTCATGGCGGAGTTCTACGAGGACCGCACCATCGACCAGCAGACGTTCCTGTTTTCCCTGGGCGGCTGCGTGCTCGTGCCGCTGTTCTTGATCGTGATCCAGCCCGATCTGGGCACCACCGTCATCATCGTCATGGCGGTGTTCGCCATGGCCTACCTGGCCGGGATCTCCTACCGCCTGATCGCCTACATCGCCGTGGCCCTGGGCATCGCCGTGGCGGTGACCATCGCCATCTCGCCCTACCGCCTCACGCGCTTCCTGATCGCGCTCGACCCCTGGAGCGACCCGTACGGCGACGGCTACCAGTCCACGCTCGCCATCATGGCGTTCGCCTCCGGCGGGTTGTTCGGCCGCGGTATCGGCAACTCCACGATGAAGTACAGCTACCTGCCCGAGGCGCACAACGACTACATCCTGTCAATCATCGGCGAGGAGCTCGGCCTGGTGGGTACCGCCGTGCTCTTCATCGTGTTCGCGACCATGATCGTGGCGGCGTTCAACATCGCGCGGCGCTCGCCGACCCTCTACGGGCGCCTGCTGGCGTCGGGCTGTGCGTTTCTGCTCGCGCTCCAGTTCGCCATCAACGCCCTGGGCATCCTGGCGGTCATCCCCATGACCGGCAAGCCGCTGCCCTTCATCAGCTACGGCGGGTCGTCGGTGATGAGCTCGCTGATCCTTGCCGCCCTCATCCTGCGCGTCTCGCGGGAGAGCAACGTGGTGACCGCGGCCGACGCTCGCCGGGCGCGCCTGGCGGTGATGGACGAGGCCGATGCGGTTTCGAGCCACCTCGGGCGCAGCACCGCCGGCGCCGCCCGGGTGCGCCGAAGCGGCGAGGCGCCGGCTGCGCGCGCTGGGTTCAGCGTCTACGAGGGCGGTGCCGGCCGCGGCGAGCGCGCCGGTCGGGTCATCATCCAGACCTACATGCCCGACGAGCCGGCTATCCGCGCGGTGGCCGCCCATGACCGGGAGATCTTCTCCCACCATGATGGGCGCTCGCGGCGCGAGGCGGGCTATCCGCCGTACGTGCGGCTGGCGCGCGTGCTGGTGTGGGGCGCCGACGAGCGTGCCAGCCGCGAGCAAGCGATGCGCGTGGGCGAGGCGCTCCGTGCGGAGCTGGGCATCGTCGATGCCTTGGGTGGCGATCCTATGCAGGCACCGCAGGTACTTGGTCCTGCGAGCTGCGTGGTCGAGCGGGCCAAGGATCGCTGGCGGTTCCACGTGCTGGTGAAGGCGCCGCTCGACTATCCCATCTCGGCTGCGGTGGCGGCTGCGGTGGGGCGCGTGCCGTCGCGCACGGGCATCTCGCTTGCGGTCGACGTGGACCCCTACGACCTGATGTAGGCGCCCGGGGCCCCGCTCCTTCGCGCCGCGTCCGGTGCCTGCGGGCCGCGGTGCCGGTGGCGAGGAACGGTTGTGCCCGCTTCGGGGGTGCGACACCCGCCTCGGACGGAAAGCCGCCTTTGGCGCCGGGAGGTGCCCATCTAGCGCGGTTCCGCTGCGGCCTCGGCATGATTTTTGAGCCTGCACCCGGCGCGGGCTGCTGCCGGGATGCGTGCCGACGGGTGAAAGGCGGTGAAAAGCGGGTAGTATAGGGCAGATATACCAGAAAGCTGTGAAAGGGTTTCCATGGAAGTCAACGGTATCGTTTTGTCCCCCGACCCGCGCCTGCGCCAGGAGTGCGCGCGCATCGAGGAGATCACGCCCGAGATTCGCGCGCTGGTGGCGCGCATGAAAGATGAGATGTTCGACAACGGCGGCTGCGGTCTGGCGGCCCCGCAGGTGGGCGAGCTTTTGCAGCTGGCCATCGTGGACACGACCTACCAGTCGCGCGCCGACTACGATCCCTTCGTGCTCATCAACCCTCAGATCGTCGAGCAGTCCGACACGCTCGTGCCCTTCAACGAGGGCTGCCTGTCCATCCCCGGCATCAGCTGCGAGATTCGTCGCCCCGACCGCGTGGTGGTGGAGGCCTACGACCTGGACGGCGAGCTGATGCGCTACGAGGCGGCCGGCGACCTGTTCTGCGTGTGCCTGCAGCACGAGATCGACCACCTGCACGGCGTGACGATGTTCGAGCGCCTGGAGCCGGCGCGCCGCATCGCCGCCATGCGCCACTACCAGGAGGCGCTCGACCGCGGGGCCAAGCCGGGGGAGACCGAATAGCCGCCGAGCGCAGCCGAGAGGTTCGCGCATGATGAGGAGCGTATGCAGATGAGAGTTGTGTTCATGGGCACGCCGCAGTTCGCGGTGCCCTCGCTGGAGGCGCTTGCCGCCGCGCATGAGGTGGCGCTGGTCCTCACCCGTCCGGACGCCGTGCGCGGACGCGGCCGCCGCCTGGAGCCCTCTCCGGTGAAGGCGGCCGCCGAGCGGCTCGGCCTGCCGGTTGTGGAGGCGAGCCGCATCGACGCCGCGGTCCTGGAGCGGCTTGCCGCGGTTGCCGCCGATGTGTTCTGCGTGGCCGCCTACGGATGCATCCTGCCCGACGAGGTGCTCACCATGGCGCCTTTGGGCTGCGTGAACGTGCATGCCTCGCTGCTGCCGCGCTGGCGCGGCGCGGCGCCCATCCAGCGTGCGATCTTGGCCGGTGACGAGCGGACGGGCGTGTCGATCATGCGGATCGGGCACGGGGTGGACACCGGAGCCTATTGCGCGCAGGCGAGCTGCACGGTGGCGGGCAAAACCACCGACGAGCTCGCCGCCGAGCTGGCGCAGCTCGGCGCCGACCTGCTGGTTCGCACGCTGCCGACGCTCGCAGACGGCAGCGCGGTGTGGACCGAGCAGGACGAGGCGCTCGTCACGCACGCGGCGAAGGTGACGAAGGCCGAGATGCGCCTGGACCCGAGCATGTCGGCGCACGCGTGCGTCTCCCGGGTGCTGGCCTCGTCCGATGCGGCCCCGGCGCGTTGCGTGCTGGCGGGCAAGCCGGTGCGCATCATGGCCGCCGCCGAGGCGGCCCCAGATGCCCCGGCGCTTGCGGCGGCTGACGTTGCGGTGGCATCCGGCCGTGTATGGCTGGGCTGTGCCGACGGCACCTTCGAACTGTGCGCGGTGAAGCCGGACGGCAAGCGCGCGATGGAGGCGTCCGCCTGGGCGGCCGGCCAGCGTGGGGCGAGCCTGACGTGGCAGGCGCTGTCGTGACGCGGTCGGGCCACCGTCGGTCGCGGTCGGCTGCCGCGCTCGCCCCGGCGCGCCGGTGCGCGCTGGCGGCTCTCATCGAGGCCCAGCGTCACGGCGCCTACGTGCGCGATGTCCTCGCGACATCTCCCGATGCGGCCGCGCTCGATGCCCGTGACCGGTCGTTCGCGCTGCGTCTTGCCTTGGGGGCTACGGCTACCCTGGGCTGCGCCGACGAGCTGCTCGACCGTTTCCTCGCTCGCCCCGATCGGGTGCAGCCCGCGCTTCGCTGGGCGCTGCGGCTCTCTGCGTTCGAGTTGCTGTACCTCGAGGCTCCGGTGCACGCGGGGGTGAGCCAGGGCGTGGAGCTCGCCCGCAGCGTGGCGCGCGGCGCGGCCGGGCTGGCCAACGCCGTGCTGCGCCGGGTGGCCGAGGCACGCGCAGAGTATCTGGATGCCTGCGATGTGCCCGCCGAGCGTCGCCGCAGCGTCGCGCGGGCGCGCGCGGCCGGTATGCCGGTGTGGCTGGCCGACGAGGTCGCCGCCTCGCGCGGTGAGGACGCCTGCGCCGCATTGCTCGCCACCCAGCTCGAGGCTGCCCCCCAAGCCGTTCACATGGCTGTGCCTGCACCTGACCTGTCGCGGCTGGCGTGGGCGGATACAGGAGCCGAGCTGTCCTATCCGGGTTGCGTGCGCGTGGGCGATGCGGCGCTGCTGATGGCGGATGGCGCCCTGGAGCGAGCAGAGGCGGTCTCATCCGACCTGGCCGCGCAGCTGATCGCCGGCGCGGCCACACGTCCGGGCAGCAGCTTGGAGATCGGGGCCGGCCGGGGCACCAAGACGTTCATCATGGCCGCCCAGGCGCATCGTGCTGGCTGGGCGCGTGACCATGTGGCGCTCGACCTGTCTGCCTCCAAGTGCGCGCTCAATGCCGAGCGCATGCGCGCGGCGGGGTTCGGGGAGCTGAAGACGGTTGCCGGGGATGCCACGGACCTCGATGCCGCGCTGGCCGCCCTCGACGCGGCGGCAGCTGCGCCGCGGCGCTTCGCCACCGTGTTCGTGGATGCGCCGTGCTCGGGTACCGGAACTATGCGGCGACATCCCGAGATCGTATGGCGCCTGCAGCCCGCTGAGGTGCGCGTCGGCCTGCCGCGCCTGCAGCTGGCGATCCTGCGCGAGGCGGCTCGGCGCGTGGAGGACGGCGGCGAGCTCATCTACGCCACCTGCTCGGTGCTGCAGACGGAAAACGAGCAGGTGGCGGAGGCGTTTCTGGCGAGTGCGGAGGGCGCGGCGTTCACGCTCGCGCCGGTTTCCGGCGCGCCGCTGTATGCTCGGGACGCCTATGCGGAGGCTCGTGCGCTCGATACGGCGCCCATCGAGGATGCGCGGGGGATGTTCCCAGACGCTGCCCGCCCCCGGCGCCTTCGATGGGCACGTTCTGCGCCCGCTTCGTGCGCAGCTGAGGATGCGGCTGAGGGCTAGTGCTCCTTGTGCGGGCAGGAGTCGCAGGCGCAGCCCGCCTCGGCGCCCGCGCTGCTGGGCGCACCCGTGCCGCTGGTGGCGCTGGTTGAGGAGCTGCCGCCGCGCATGTCGGTGTTGTAGAAGCCGCTGCCCTCGAACTTGATGCCGCTGGCGTTGAACACCTTGTCGGCTCGGCTGCCGCAGGCCGGACAGGACACCTCCGGGCGCTCGGTCATGCCGTGCTCGACCTCGAAGACGTTGCCGCACGACGTGCAGCGGTAATCATAGCGTGCCATGGTTGTCCACCTTTGCTCAGACGCGTGAAGACGCCCGCCGAAACAACCGTCTCGGCGGGCGTATGTTTTTGTACGCAGGTTACTGTACCCGAAACGCCGGGCTTTGTGCACCGCGATCAGGCGCCCGTGTTCGGGATGCGCCCGGCCTCCATCATGTTGGCCCGCATGCGCGCCTCGACGGCGGCCAGGTCGGCCTCCTGTGCCCGCCAGCCCCAGTTGCCCCGGGCGGTGCCCGGGGTGTTCATGCGCGCCTCGTCACCGAGCCCCAAGATGTCCTGGAGCTGCAGCATGACGAGGTCGGCGTCGCTAGCGAGCGCCCGGCGACAGATCTCGCCGGCCAGGTAGCGCGCCTGCTCGAGGTCGCCCGGCGTGCAGAAGCTGCGCTCGCAGAACCCGACGAGCGTGGTGGTGTCGTGCATGGAGGTGTAGAGCACGTGGTTGCGATGGGGCAAGACAGCCTCGCGCACGTCGTTGTCGGCGAACTCGACCACGTCCATGCCGGGGAAGCCGCAGCTGGCGAGCAGGGCGCGCACGGCCGGGGTGAGCAGGCCCAGGTCCTCGGCGATGATCGGCAGCTCGCCGAGGGCTTCGGCCGCGCGTTCGAACAGCTCGATGCCGGGTCCGGGCAGCCATTGGCCGCACGCGGCGGTGCCGCCGGCGGGGATGGCGAAGTAGCTCTGGAAACCCAGGAAGTGGTCGAGGCGCACGCAGTCGTAGAGCGCCAGGGCGCGGCGCAGGCGCTCGGTCCACCACACGTAGCCGTCGGCGCGCATCGTGTCCCAGCGATAGGTGGGGTTGCCCCACACCTGGCCGTCGCTGGCGAAGCGGTCGGGCGGCACGCCGGCGATCTCGCGGGGGTGTCCGGATTCGTCGAGCATGAACATCTCCGGCTCGCTCCAGGCGTCGGCTGAGTCGTCCGAGACGTACATGGGGATGTCGCCGATGAGTTGGATGCCGCGGCGATGGGCGTATGCGCGCAGCTCGCCCCATTCGCAATCGAAGCGGAACTGCAGGTAGGCGTGGTAGCGGGCGCGTTCGGCAAAGCGCGTGTCGGCGAAGATCGCCACGTCGTATGCGCGCAGCTCCGCAGGCCAGCTGTGGCGCGGCGCGCCATCCAGGGCGTCATGGACGGCCATGAAGGCGCAGTAGGGGTCCAGCCAGGCCTCGTTGCGCTGCGCAAAGCCGAAGAACGCCGGGCTGGTGAAGCCTCCCTGCTCCTTGAAGCGCAGGAAGCCGTGCTTGAGCTGGGCGGGCGTCTCCTCGAGCAGCGCCGCCGCGCCGGCGAAGGCCGACGGTCCCGCATAGGGGGAGCCGAAGCTGTCGGTGGGGTTGACCGGCAATACCTGCCAGTAGGTCATGCCCATCTGCGCCAGGTGGTCGATGAAGCGCAGCGCCGGTGCGCCCAGGGTGCCGGGGCGTCCGTCGTCGGTGGGGATGGAGGTGATGTGGCACACGATGCCGGCGCCGCGGGTGAGCGGCTTGCCCAGGCGGCGGGCCGGGGCGGTGTAGGCGAGCGCCGAGCCCAGCGGCCACAGGCGCACCTCGCAGCAGCCGTCGGCTGCACGGGTGAGGTCGGTGCCCGAGATGACATCGAGGCCGTGCGCCTCATCGAGCGGGATGCGCGCCGTGCGCGTGGCGCTGCGGCTGCGGTTCACCAGCAGGGTGGCCACCTGACCGTCGGCGGAGCGCCGCCTGATGCCGAGCACGTCGTCGTTCACGGCGAAGGCCTCCAGGGTGCCGTCGACGAGGAAGGGCAGCGCACGCCGTAGCATGGCGGTGTTGCGGACCATGGTGAGCATGTCGTGATCGCGGATGTCGCCCGGCTCGGGCAGGGTGCGGCGGTTGCCCGGGTCGGACAGGCCCTCCAGCGCGTACTCGTCGCCGTAGTAGATGGACGGCACGCCCGGGAAGGTCATCTGCATGAGGGACGCCAGCCAGAAGCGGCCCTTCGCCAAGCCCATGGAGGTCTCATCCAGCCGCCAGCGCCCGCGTTCGTCCTCGGGCAGCTGCGATTCGTCCGGACCGCCGCCCAGCACCGAGGCGATGCGCGGCTTGTCGTGGCTGCCCAGCAGGTTGAGGGCGCAGGCGAGGGCCTCGGGCGGGTAGTTCTCGCGCAGCGTCTCGATGTGCTCGGCTGCCTGCCAGGCGGTCTCGCCCTCCAGCAGAAAGCCCAAGATCAGGTCGCGCAGCGGGTAGTTCATGGCGGAGTCGAGCTCGTCGCCGAGCAGGTAGCGGCGCAGCTTGCCGTAGCTCACCTTGTTCGAGGCGTCCTCCCAGACCTCGCCCAGCAGCAGGCCGTCGGGGCGCTCCTCGAGCACGGCCTGCTTGATGGCGGCGATCAGCTCATCGCTGAGCTCGTCGGCAACATCGAGCCGCCAGCCGCGCGCCCCGGCGCGCAGCCAGGTGCGGATCACGCCGTGCTCGCCCAGCAGCAGCTCGCGCACGGCCGGGTCGCGCTCGTTGAGGGCGGGCATGTTCTCGATGCCCCACCAGCAATCGTAGCTGCCATCCTCGTGGAAGCAGAAGGCGTCGCGCCACGGGGAGTCCTCGCTTTGCCAGGCGCCGGTGCCGGGGTAGTTGCCGTAGCGGTTGAAGTACACCGAATCGTCGCCGGTGTGGTTGAATACGCCGTCCAGGATGATGGAGATGCCGTGCTCACGCGCGCTGTCGCACAGGGCGCGGAAATCCTTTTCGCTTCCCAGGACCGGGTCGATGCGCAGGTAGTCGCCGGTGTCG
>ENA-OQMN01000164-OQMN01000164.1-human-gut-metagenome-genome-assembly--contig:-NODE-164-length-17795-cov-3.839257_pt1 | contig 17795 bp, 15 predicted proteins | sample MGYA00242765_ERZ504861 | MGnify/ENA primary metagenome ERZ504861 (study PRJEB26092, sample SAMD00036417) | human gut metagenome | host: Homo sapiens | study: EMG produced TPA metagenomics assembly of... | reverse complement strand
GACGGCGGGCGCGGCGGCGCGGGGCGAGATCTCCGGCGACGCGGTCCAGCAGTTCTGCAGTGCGGCAGCGGCCCAGATGATACTCTGCGACGGCATGGGGACCGGACGTCCGGCGGCAGTAGACGGCAGCCTCGCCGCAGAGCTGACGGCACGCCTGCTCAAAGCGGGCTTTACCGCAGAGTTGGCGGCCCGGCTCGTGAACGTGGCGCTGGCCCTCAAGAGCGACGAGGAGAGCGGCGCGACCCTCGACCTCGTGAGCGTAGACCTCTATACCGGCACAGCCCGGCTCTTCAAGGCCGGTGCGGCCCCGGGCTTCCTCGTGCATGGGGGCAAGGCCCGGGCTGTGGGCGAAGCCAGCCTGCCGATGGGCATCCTCGGCGGCGTCAGCGGACAGAGCCGGGTGGTGCATCTGGCGGCGGGGGACTATGTGGTGCTGGTGTCGGACGGCCTCTTAGTGGACGGCCCCGGCTGGGTGATGCAGCAGCTGGAACTCTCCGCTGCCAAGGCAGAACAGCCCGACGTTCTGGCGAAAAAGCTGGTGGAAGCCGCCCGCGCCCGGGCCGTCCAGCGGGGCCGTCCCGACGACATTACCGCCGCTGTTCTCCGGCTCGAAAACAGCTGAGTTGCTTTTTGGGCGGCGAGAGGGTATACTTGTCAGTATCTGGAACGATCATAGGAGAAATATATATGCTGACAGTTACAGTTGCACAGGACGGCAGCGGCGACTTCGCGTCCATCGCGGAGGCGGTGCTGGCCGTACCCTATGAGGAGGAAGCACTGGTGCAGGTCGGCCCCGGCATTTACCGGGAAAAGCTGGTCTGCGAAAAGCGCTGCATCACCCTGCGGGGGGCGGGTGCAGATAAGACGAAACTCGTGTGGGGCGACGGCGGCAGGCTGCCCCACAAGGACGGGAGGCCCACCCATACCTTCCGCAGCTACACCGCCTTTTTCAGCGGCGAAACGCTCTGCGTGGAGGAGATGACGATCGAAAACGACGCCGGCCCGGGCGCGAAAGCCGGGCAGGCCGTCGCGGCCTATGTGGACAGCACCCGGGCGGTGTTCCGCCGGGTCAAGCTGCTGGGCAGTCAGGACACGCTCTTCTGCGCCCCGCTGCCCGAAAAGGAGCGGGAGAAGGACGGCTTTCTCGGCCCGCGCGGTCTTGCGCCCCGCAAACCGACCGCCCAGTACTACACCGACTGCGAGATCGCGGGTGACATTGATTTCATCTTCGGCGGCGGCGACGCCCTCTTCGAAAACTGCGTCATCCGCACGGTGGACAACCACATCCCCCACAGCTATGTCACAGCTCCTTCGGGCAGGGCAGACGGGCTGGGCTTTGTGTTCTGGAACTGCGATTTCGTGTCGGACTGCCCGCCGGGCAGCGTCTATCTGGGGCGTCCATGGCGTCCCGAGGGCAAGACGGCGGTGCTGGACTGCCGTCTCGGCGCCCACATCGCGCCGGAAGGCTTTATCGCATGGAATGACCGCACCGATACCGGCCTTGCCAGCTTTGCGGAAGCTGACAGCACCGGCCCGGGCGCAGCAGAGCGCCCGGCGTGGGTGAAACAGCTTTCCGGGCCGGAGGCGGCGGAACTGCTGGCCCGCGCCCGCACCCTCTGCCGACCGAAAACCAACTGAGGATGTAACAAATGAAAAAACTGCCGAATTTTGTAAAGTGGCTCATCATTGCCGTGGTGCTGGCCGCAATGGCCGCGATGATGGCGGCCGTGAACGACCGCGCCTCCCGGGTGGAGATGCCCATGCCGGACAACAGCCTGGGCATCTATCGCCAGACGCCTGCCACTGGAAAGTGAATCAGAAAAACGAAACGGGACTGCTGGAAGGCGGTCCCGTTTTTGCATGATACCGCCGCCTCCCGCATATGCTGTACGGACAAATCTGAATGGGTGGGAGGCAAGGGTATGTTTGTGGTCACACTGAGTAAGTCAAGCGTCAAGAAGCTGGGCGTGGGGGCGATGTGCTGTGCGCTGGTGGTGTTCAGTGCCATGCTGGGGCGGTACGATCAGCACCCGCTCGGTGGCTGTCGCGGCGGCAAGCAATAAAATCGAGAGTGCGCAGGACATCCAGACCTGGTTCACGGGCTACGGGCTGGACGTGGACGGCGCGTCCATCACCGCCGATAAGGTCAAGATCCCCCGCAAGTGGGACGACAGCTTTTCGGCCTTTAACGGGGTGGTGCAGCAGAGCGGCATGGACCTGGCCCGCTACAAGGGCAAGACGGTGGAGAAGTGGACGGCGCTCATCCCGGCGGCCAGCCGGGGCGATGTGAGCAGCTACGGCGTGCTGCTGGTCTACAAGAAAAAGGCCGTGGGTGCGTATCTGTTGGAAAAGCCCTCCGGCACTGTCACCGGGCTGAAAGACGCCCAGACCGCGATGGCCCTGCAGGAGGCCGAACAGGTGTCCGGCGAGGACTTCAGCGGCGACTGGGGAGAGCGCCACGACGGCGAGCTGGGCGCGGAGAGTCAGGCCCAGCAGACCTCGGGCGAGGATTTCAGCGGCGACTGGGGAGAGCGCCACGACGGCGAGCTGGGCGCGGAGGGGCAGGCCCAGCAGACCTCGGGCGAAGATTTCAGCGGCGACTGGGGAGAGCGCCACGACGGCGAGCTGGGCGCAGAGGGTCAGGCCCAGCAGACTTCCGGCGAGCCGGACGCTGCACAGGAGCAGCCCGTGCAGTACACCGACCTGCCGCTGGACGCCGAGGGATACCCCGTCGAATAACCGTCATTCTGTACAAAAAAGTGCGATGAAACAGAAAAATTGTGCAGTAGTGGTATTTTTGCAGAAAGATTCTGTTCAATGTTACTAAAATTTTTGATAAAAAATCGGCAATATGAAAGGGTGAAAAAAGAACGACTAAGGTTTATAATAAAGGTAGACATCCAGCAGCCGGAAGGTTCGAGTGCTGCGTCCCGAGGAGCAGGGTGAGCTGCCCAGGAGGACCGGATGAAGTAAGGAGAAAATGATCATGAAGGAATTCCAGTATACCGTTAAGGATGCCTGCGGCATCCACGCCCGTCCCGCCGGTCTGCTCGTCAAGCTGGCCAAGGGCTTTGCCAGCACCGCCACCCTCGAAAAGGGCGGCAAGACCTGCGACCTGCGCAAGCTGATGGCCCTGATGGGCATGGGCGTCAAGCAGGGCGACACCGTCACCATCAAGGTGGAGGGCGATGACGAAGCCGCCTGCGCCGAAGCTATCCAGAAATTCCTGAGCGAGAACGTCTGATCGCCCAGCGTGATGAGAAGCCCTTGCGGGGAATGTCCTGCGGGGGCTTTTTGTTACGGAACACAAAACAGCAAGAATAAGGAGAAATTGCGATGCAGGTAGGTACCGGTAGAAGCATCCTGAATGGCATTGCCATCGGAAAGCTGAAGATCTATAAGAAAAAAGATACCGTCATCTCTGCCGCCGAAGTGGCCGACACCGCCGCTGAAGTGGCCCGTTTTGAGGACGCCCGCGCCAAGGCCATCGACCAGCAGACCGCTCTGTACGAGAAGGCTCTGGCCGAGGCCGGCGAGGACATCGCCGAGGTGTTCAACATCCACGCCATGATGCTGGATGACGACGACTTCGTGGACGCCATCAAGGAGATCATCAACGGCCAGCACAAGTGCGCTGAGTACGCCGTCAAGACCGCCGGCGACAATCAGGCCGCCGTCTTCGCCGCCATGGATGACCCCTATTTGCAGGCCCGCAGCGCCGACGTCATCGACATTGCACAGGCCATCCTCGACATTTTGCAGGGCGTGGACAACGCTACTTTGCAGGGGACTGAGCCCAGCATCCTCGTGGCTGAGGACCTGGCCCCGTCCGAGACGGTCCGCATGGACAAGAGCCTGCTGCTGGGCTTCATCACCCGGGAGGGCAGCTCCAACAGCCACACCGCCATCCTCGCCCGCAGCATGAACATCCCCGCCCTTATCCAGTGCAAGGTCATCCAGGACGACTGGGACGGCAGGATGGCGGTCGTGGACGGCTACAACGCCTGTGTCTACGTTGACCCCACCCCCGACCTGCTCAAGAGCCTGAAAAAGCGCCAGCAGGAAGACCAGAAAAAGCAGGCCCTGCTGCAGGAGCTGAAGGGAAAGTCCAACACCACCCTCGACGGCAAGACCATCAACGTCTTTGCCAACATCGGCGGCATGAGCGACGTGGGCGCTGTGCAGCAGAACGACGCCGACGGCGTCGGCCTCTTCCGCACCGAGTTCGTCTACCTCAACTGCAAGGACTTCCCGACGGAGGACTACCAGTTTGAGGCATACAAGCAGGTGCTCGAGAGCCTTGCACCCCGCAAGGTGGTCGTCCGCACCTGCGACATCGGCGCAGACAAGACTGTGGACTACATGAAGCTCGACCACGAGGAAAACCCCGCGCTGGGCTACCGCGCCATCCGCATCTGCCTGACCCGGAAGGACTTTTTCAAGACCCAGCTGCGCGCCCTGCTCCGCGCTTCCGCTTACGGCAACATGAGCGTCATGTTCCCCATGATCACCAGCCTGCGGGAGCTGCAGGACGCCAAGGCCGTGCTGGACGAGTGCCGCGCGGAACTGCGGGCTGAGGGCAAGAAGTTCGACGAGAAGCTGGAGGTCGGCACCATGATCGAGACGCCCGCCGCTGTCCTCATCGCCGACGAGCTGGCCGAGGAGTGCGACTTCTTCTCCATCGGCACCAACGATCTGACCCAGTACACCTGCGCTCTGGACCGCCAGAACGCAAAGCTGGAGCCCTTCTTCAACCCGCACCACCCCGCTGTGCTCCGGGCCATCAAGATGACCATCGACGCGGGCCACCGCCACGGCATCTGGGTGGGCATCTGCGGCGAGCTGGGCGCGGACACCGCCCTCACCGAGACCTTCCTGCGGATGGGCGTGGACGAGCTGTCCATGAACGCCAAGAGCGTGCTGCCCGTGCGCAAGATCATCCGCAGCATCGACCTGAGCAAGCCTTCCGATAAATAAGGAGCGCTTGGCCCCAAAAACGCCGCCCCCGGCAGGGAACTTCCCCGCCGGGGGCTTTGCATACCCGAAAAATTTTACCGAAATACTTCAAAACCATAAAGTGCAGTGCTATACTGGTAGCATCGAAATACCTGCTGAGAGGGAATTTTATGACACAACTGCTCATCCGCCTGTTCGTCCGGCACCCGGACGATACCAAGAACGCCGCCGTCCGCACGGCCTACGGCAATCTGGCCAGCCTTGTGGGCATGGCCTGCAATCTCCTGCTCTGTCTGGGCAAGCTGGCGGCGGGGACGCTGTTCGGCTCCATCGCCATCATGGCCGACGCCCTGAACAACCTCTCGGACGCCTCGTCCAACGTGGTGAGCCTCGTGGGCTTCCGGCTGGCGGCCAAAGGCCCGGACGAAAAGCATCCCTACGGCCACGCCCGGTACGAATATCTGGCGGGCCTTGTGGTCTGCGTCACCATCCTCGCCATCGGTCTTTCGCTGCTGAAAGAATCCGCGCTCAAAGTGCTCCACCCGACGGCAGTGGTGTTCAGCTGGCTCAGTGTGGGGGTGCTGGCGGCGTCCATCGGCGTCAAGCTCTGGATGAGCCGCTTCAATAAGACCATCGGCCAGCGCATCAACTCCGAGACCCTGATGGCCACCGCCGCCGACAGCCGGAACGACGTGCTGACCACCAGCGCCGTGCTCCTGTCCACTGTCCTCTCCCACCTGACGGGCTGGGACGTGCTGGACGGCCTCATGGGCGTGGCCGTGGCGGCGTTCATCCTCTGGTCGGGCTGGGGGCTTATGATGGACACCCTCAGCCCCCTGCTGGGCGAGAGCCCCTCGCCGGAGCTGGTGGAGCACATCGAGCACACCGTCATGAGCTACCCGGGGGTGCTGGGCGTCCACGATCTGATGGTCCACGACTACGGCCCGGGGCATCAGTTCGCCTCGCTCCACATCGAGTTCCCCGCCGAGGCCGACCCGCTGGAAGCCCACGACATCATCGACAACATCGAGCGGGATTTTCTGAAAAAAGACCACTTACAGGTCACCATCCACTACGACCCCATCGTGACGTCGGACGCCGCCGTGGGCATCCTGCGGAGCCGTTTGATGGAAAAAGCCCGCCAGATGGACCCCCGTCTGTCCATCCATGACCTGCGCATCGTGCCGGGGGACAGCCACACCAACGTGCTGTTCGACCTCGTGTTCCCGGCGGGCTACACCGGCGACAAGGACGCGCGGCTGGCCGAGATGTGCAATTTCGTCAAGGAGCAGGACCCGGGATACTGCTGTATGGTGAAGGTGGAGCAGAGCTATGCCTCCGCTCTGCCGGAAGAGGATCAATAAGAAAAAACGAGGGAAAGTATTATGCTGAACGAGACTTACCGCGCCATGCTGGGCCACAAGAGCGTCATCCGCGAGACTTTCATGTACGGCAAACAGCGCGCCGCCGAGATAGGCTGTGAGAACGTGTTCGACTACTCGCTGGGCAACCCCAGCGTCCCCTGCCCGGACAAGTTCACCAAAGCCATGCAGACCCTGCTGGCCGAGGAAGAGCCTGTCACCCTCCACGGCTACTGCCCCAGTCAGGGCGACCCGGGCTTCCGCACCGCCGTGGCGGCCCATCTGGCAAAGACCTTCGGCCTGCCTTATGAGCAGAAGGATATTTTCCCCACCACCGGTGCGGCGGGCGCTATCGCCCACGCCGTCCGCGCTGTGACCAAGCCCGGCGACGAGGTGCTGACCTTCGCCCCCTATTTCCCCGAGTACGGCCCCTATGTGGAGGGGACCGGCGCTGTGCTCAAGGTCGTGCCGCCTCAGGCACCGGCGTTCCAGCCGAATCTCGACGCCTTTGAAGAGATGCTGACCGAGAACGTCACCTGCGTCCTCATCAACACCCCGAACAACCCCACCGGCGTCGTCTACTCCGCCGAGACCCTGAGCCGTCTGGCTGACATCCTGACCGAGAAGAGCAAAGTTTTCGGCCACAACATCTTCCTCGTCAGCGACGAGCCCTACCGCGACATCGCCTTCGACGGCAAAAAGGTGCCTTACCCGGCAGCGTTCTACCCCCACACCCTGACCTGCTTCTCCTTCTCCAAGAGCCTGAGCCTGCCCGGCGAACGTCTGGGCTATGTGGCTGTCCGGCCCGGCTGCGAGGGCGAAGACGTGCTGGTGGACATGATGGCCCAGATCTCCCGCTTCACCGGCCACAACTGCCCGCCCAGTATCATCCAGAAAGCCACTGCAGAGTGCCTCGACGTCACCAGCGATCTGTCGGTCTATGAGACGAACATGAACCTGCTGTACGATAAGCTCACCGAGTTGGGCTTTGAGGTGGAGCGCCCCGGCGGCACATTTTATATCTTCCCGAAGGCGCTGGAAGAGGACGCCAACGCCTTCTGCCTCAAGGCCCGGGAGTTCGATCTGCTGCTGGTCCCCAGCGACACCTTCGGCGTCAAGGGCTATGTCCGCTTTGCCTACTGCATCGACACCGAGAAGGTGAAGCGCAGCCTGCCCGCACTGGAAAAGCTGGCCGCAGCCTATAAAAGCTCTCAGTCTCGCTGACGCTCGCCGGCTCTCCCAAAAGGAGAGCCAAATCCGACTGGCTTATGAAAAAGAGGTACTAAAATGCATCCGCTCCCCGAATATCCCCGCCCGAGCATGCGCCGGGACAGCTATGTCAACCTGAACGGCCCGTGGGACTACGCCATCACCCAGAGCTCGGAGTTCCCGGCAAAGTGGGACGGCGCTATCCTCGTACCCTATTCGCCCGAAGCAAAAGCCTCCGGCGTGGGCCGGACGCTGCAGCCCGGCCAGTGGCTCCACTACCACCGCACCTTCACGCCCCCGGCGGGGGAGGACGGGCGCGTCCTGCTCCACTTCGGGGCGGTGGACTACGCCTGCGCGGTGGAGGTCAATGGCCGTCTGGCCGGGGGACACCGGGGCGGCTACTGGCCCTTCACGCTGGACATCACCGACCTGCTCCGCCCGCAAGGACATAACACCCTCTGGGTGGCCGTGCAGGACCCCACCGGCACCGGAACGCAGGCGAGGGGAAAGCAGACTCTCAGGCCCGGCGGGATGTTCTACCCGGCCCAGAGCGGCATCTGGCAGACGGTCTGGCTGGAGCGGGTGCCGGAAAATTACATTGATACGCTGACCGTCACCCCGGACTACGACGCCCGGACCGTGACGGTGAAAGTCCATACCTCGAAGCCCGGCGGCGCGGTGAACCTCTGGGCCGTGGTGCGGGCCGGCGGCGTGACCATCGCCGAGGACTGGGGCAGCGACGAGGCCGACCGGGACGGCGAAGTGACCCTGAACATCGCCGAAGAGCATTTCTTCCCGTGGAGCCCCGACAGCCCCTTCCTCTACGATTTGACCGTCGGCACGACACAGGGCGAAGAAGAGGGCTTCGACACCGTCCACAGCTATTTCGCCCTCCGCAAGTGGGAGTGCAAAGAGGATGCAAAGGGCATCCGGCGGTTTTTCCTGAACGGCAGGCCCATCCTGCTCAACGGCCTGCTGGACCAGGGCTATTGGCCCGACGGCCTCTACACCCCGCCCTCCGACGACGCCGTGGAGCACGAGCTGCACACCGTGCGGGAGCTGGGCTTCAACCTGCTGCGCAAGCACGCCAAAATCGAGCCGGAGCGCTGGTACTACCACTGCGATAAGCTGGGCATCATCGTCTGGCAGGATATGGTCAACGGCGGCGGGGCCTACCCGATGTGGTACGTCACCTACCTGACCAACGCCCTGCAGCCCCTGATGCGCCGCGCCCCGGACGGGAAGCTGCTGTGGGGTTTTCTGGGCCGGGGCAGCGCCCACAGCCGGGAGGAGTACGCCCGGGAGCTGGCCGACACGGTAGCCGCCCTGCGCCGGTACCCCTGCATCGGGTGCTGGGTGCCGTTCAACGAGGGGTGGGGGCAGTTCGATGCGCGGAAAGCCACCGAGACCCTCCGCACCCTCGACCCCTCCCGTCCGGTGGACGAGGCCAGCGGCTGGTTCGACCGGGGCGGGGAGATGTGCATTCAATCCACAACTACTTCTATCCGCTCCGCATCCGCCCGAACATGCGCACGGTGGCCCTCAGCGAGTACGGCGGCATTGCATGGCCCATGCCCGGCCATGAGCCGCCCCGGAAGACCTACGGCTACGGCACGGCCAGAAGCCGGGCAGAGCTGACCGAGCGCTACTGCGATCTGCAGCGCAAGACGGTGCTCCCGCAGCTGAAAAAGGGCCTGTCGGCGCTGGTGTACACCCAGCTGACCGACGTGGAGGACGAGGTGAACGGCCTGTTCACCTATGACCGTACGGCCATCAAACCCGATGCCGCCGCCGTCCGCGCCGTCAACGAGGCACTGGAAGCGGAGTTTGAAAGGGCAGTAAAAGGATGAACGGGCTCTCGTCCATTTGTCCCTGTACAGGCAGAGCATTTTGCTGTTTTTCACGGCTCCTGATTGGCTAAAATGTCGAAAATAATACCATATATTGACAATCCTGTAAAAATGCACTATACTGAACCCATCAAGGCAGACCACGAAGTCCTTGTATATGAAAATGTTCAGGATAACAGCATGTTTGCGATATGCAATTCAACGCTGCTGCATTAAAAAGTTGAATTGCTGTAAAACAGGTATTACAGGCACACGGCCTGTAATGATAAACATTATATGTTCGCGCATGTAGTGATTTATCTCACATAGTCTGAGGGCGAGGTTCCGCAAGGGACCTCGCCCTTGGGCTTTTGATAGGCGCTGGGCTATTGACATTGGAGAGCGATTCATCTATAATCAAGGTGCAGACCAGTCGAAGAGGCATGGACTGGAAAATTATGGGAACTAAAACGCGAAAACTGCCCATTCTGAGATACTCTAAAAGGCGAAAATAACGCCGAAATATAAGAAAAATGATGCATCTGCATTGTTTTCGAGAGAATGGATAAAAACGTCGGATTGCATCGGAATGCGTTAGAAAATGTCGGGCCGCCCGCCACAGCCTGAGAAGGCCGGAGCGGGATCTGAAAAGCAGTATGAGTACAGAAAAGCTCCGGGAATCAACAGATCCCCGGAGCTTTTGTATTATTCTTTAGAAAAATTACTGTTTGTTCTTGATTTTGGAAGCCGGCATCTTCTTCATGGCGGCAGGATCCAGAGCGTGGGGCAGCTGGGCGCCATAGGACTGAAGGCTGTCCTGCAGCTCGCCGCTCTTCATGTCGGAGAGGGCCTGTGCGCGGAGGCTGTCCAGCGTGTCAGCGTCCAGCGGGTCGAGACGGACGAGCATCATCAGCGCATAGCTGGAATACTGCACGGCAGCGGCCTCGCCGGGCTTGAGGGTGCGGACGACGTCGGCGGAGCCTTCCTCGGAGAAGGTGGAATCGATGTTGTCAGAACCCAGCAGGGCAGTGGAGAGGGAAGACGCGTCGGAAGAGGGCTCGCCATCCAGCACCGCGTAGATGTCGGGCAGGGCGGCGGCGACGGCGGCGCTGAAAGCGGAGGTCTGGGCGCTGGCCCCATCGGGGATGGCAGCGTTGCAGCTCTCGGCGGCGGTCTGAGCCAGCTCGAGCATCTGGGTGCGCTGGTCGTCATCGGCAAAAGCGAAGGTGCTGGTGTTGTAGAGCGGCACGACCACATAGCGGATGTAGACCATCTCGTCCTCGAGGTGGCTGGTCAGCTCTGCGTCGGAGACGGGGGTCTCGCCGTCGATGCCGTAGCACATCTCGAGCAGGTCGTTGCTCTTGATGAGGATGCGCTCGAACCGCTTGAGGGTGTCGAGGCCGATGCCGTTGGCCTTGTAGAGGTCGCCGTTCTGCTCCATCAGCTGGGAGGCGTAGCTGTCGGCCTGGGTCTCCTCGTCGAGGGTCAGAACGCCGCCCAGCTCATCGAAACGGGTCTCGATGGCGGCGTAGGACTCGAGGTTCTCGAGGGTCTTCTGGGCCACATAGTCGCTGACCACGGCGGTCTCGCCGGTGGCGTCATCGACGGTGATGGTGGCCTTGAGGAAGCTGGACACCTTGGTGGCGTCCTGGTCGTCGGAAGCGAGGTCGGCGGCGGTCTGGTAGGCATCGAACTGGGCCAGCAGATAGAGGCCGGAAGAGATGTCCACGTTACCGATGGTGCCTACGGAATCCGGGGTGGAGAGGCTGCAGCCCACGAGGCCGACGGCCAGAGCGAGGGCGCAGACGAGCGCGATGAGTTTCTCTTCATAAGTGTACTCCTAGTGAAATTTATTTTTTGCCGGTGTTTTCTTCCGGCGGGGCAGCAAGGATGTCGGCCATCGCCTTGAGGATGCTTTGCAGCAGTTCCAGCGGCTTTTCGTCGGGTTGGAGAGTCACCGAGAGGTAGGGCTTGGTGCCGGCTCCTGCCGTCACCCGGCCATTGAAAGCGATGAGCAGGCCGCGTATCATGGCCACGTCCAGCGTCTCCACCTGTAACAGCAGGGTATCCTTCTTCTGGGTGACTTCGTAGACGCCCACGGCGGCGGCCTGGACCCGCACCAGCGAGACGTTCACGAGGTCGCTGACGGAGGGCGGCGGGTCGCCGTAGCGGTCGATGAGTTCGTCCAGCACGTCGGCGGCGTCCTCGGGGGTCTGGATGGCGGCAATGCGCTTGTAGGCCTCGATGCGGCCCGGGCCGTCGGAGATATACTTCTCCGGGATGAAGGCGTCCACCCGCAGGTCCACGAGGCATTCGCTCTTGTCCCGCTGGATGGGCTCGCCCTTGGCCCGGGCGATGGCCTGACCCAGCATCTTGACGTAAAGGTCATAGCCCACGGCCTCCATGTGGCCGTGCTGGCTGTGGCCCAGCAGACTGCCCGCGCCGCGAATTTGTAAGTCGCGCATGGCGATGCGGAAGCCGGAGCCGAAGGCCGTGAACTCCCGGATGGCGGAAAGCCGCTTCTGGGCGATGTCGGTGAGGGTCTTGTCCCGCCGGAAGGTGAAGTAGGCGTAGGCTTTCCGGCCCGAGCGGCCCACGCGGCCCCGGATCTGGTACAGCTGGGCCAGACCCATCCGGTCAGCATCCTCGATGATGAGGGTGTTGCAGTTGCGCACGTCAATGCCCGTCTCGATGAGGGTGGTGCAGACGAGGATGTCGATCTCGCCGTTCAGCAGGTGCTGCCAGACGGGGTTCAGCTCTTCCTCGGTCATCTTGCCGTGGGCGATGCCCACCCGCGCCCCGGGCACCATCTGGCTGACATGGGCGGCACAGGACTCGATGTTGTCCACCCGGTTGTGCAGGTAGTAGACCTGACCGCCCCGGGCCAGCTCCTTCTTCATGGCTTCGGCGAGGATGACGTCATTGTACTCGAGCACGAATGTCTCCACCGGCTGGCGCTCGATGGGCGGCTGCTCGATGGTGGAGAGGTCGCGGATACCGCTCATGGCCATGTTCAGGGTGCGGGGGATGGGGGTGGCCGAGAGGGTCAGCATGTCCACGCCGATGAAGTTCTCTTTCAGCTTCTCCTTGTGCTTGACGCCGAAACGCTGCTCCTCGTCGATGATGACAAGGCCCAGGTCGTGGAACCGGACGTCCTTGGAGAGGAGGCGGTGGGTGCCGATGACGATGTCCACGCTGCCGGCCTGCAGGCCCCGCAGGGTCTCTTTCTGCTGCTTGGCGGTGCGGAAGCGGGAGAGCAGCCCGACTTTCACCGGGAACGCCTCCATGCGGGAGATGATGCTGTTGTAGTGCTGCCACGCCAGCAGGGTGGTGGGGGCCAGAATGGCGCACTGCTTGCCGCCCATGACGCACTTGAAGGCCGCACGGAAGGCGACCTCTGTTTTGCCGACGCCCACGTCGCCGCAGAGCAGGCGGTCCATAGGCCAGCCCTTTTCCATGTCCTTCTTGATCTCGGCGGTGGCGGTGAGCTGGTCGTCCGTCTCGTCGTACTCGAAGCGGGACTCGAAATCGCTCTGCCACTCGCCGTCGGCAGGGAAGGCGTAGCCTGTGGCCTGACGGCGGCGGGCGTAGAGCTCGATGAGCTCCTGGGCCATCTCTTCGGTGGCCTTTTTGACCTTGGCGCGGGTGCGCTGCCACTCGGTGCCGCCCAGCTTGGCAAGCTTCACCTTTTCCTCGTCGCCGGGGGCGGTGTAGCGGCTCAGCAGATCGAGCTGAGTGACCGGCACATACAGCACGTCGGAGCCGGAGTACTGGATCTTCAGGTAATCTTTTATCGCGCCCTGCACCTCGAGACGCTGGATGCCCGCATACATGCCGATGCCGTGGCTCTGGTGAACCACATAGTCGCCGGGCTTGATGTCCGAGAGGCTGGACAGGGCGTTTTTGTTCTTCTTGCGCTTTTTGTTCTCGGCGGCCTCGTCGTCCAGACCGTGACGCCGGGACGAGATGACCGCCACGCGGGCGAACGGGAAGGTGCAGCCCGCCGTGAGGTGGCCGGGCAGTACCTGAACCAGGCCCTTCGCGGGCCGGACGTCCCGGCTCATGCTGACGGCATAGCCCTTGTCAGCCAAATCGCGGGTAAGGGCCGCTGCGCCCTTGGGCGTACCGGCGAAAAGGGCCACGGCGTACCCCTGCTGGACCAGCGGGTCGAGGTCTTCCCGCAGGGAAGCGAGGTCGCCGCCCCAGTTGGGAGCCGCGAAGGCCTCGGCGTTGATGAGGTCTTTCAGCTTGAACTCGTTCATGCCCCGCAGGAAGTTCTCGCAGAGCAGGGTGCTCTGGTCCTGCGCCGCAATGGCGAGGTCGTCCATGGTCTGGTAGAGCACATCGAGGCCGGGGCAGATGACGCCCTCCTCGAGCAGGCCGGTCAGCTCTTCGCTGCGTCGGAACTCGGTGGCCTTCTGGGCGTCCCGGATGCCGCCCACCTCGTCGAGGATGAAGATGGGGCGGCTCAGGTGGTCCAGCAATGTGGCGGGCGTCTCGTACCGCAGACCGTAGTATTTGTCCATGGCCTCGGGCATGACGCCGCTGTCCAGCTGGGCGAGGTCGGACTCCATGGCCTTTTCGAGGGCGGTGCGGCGCTTGCCGCGGGCTTTCTTCTGGGCGGCGCGAAGGGCCTCTGCCGTGTCGGCGGTGCTGCCGAACAGCACCTCACGGGCGGGGGAAAGATAGATCTTTTCCAGCGCACCGTCCCGCCGCTGGGTCAGCAGATCGAAGGAGGCGAGAGAGTCTATCTCGTCGTCCCAGTACTCCACACGGGCGGGCTGGCGCATATCGGGGGCGTAGATGTCCACGATGTCGCCCCGGACGCTGAACTGTCCCGGGCCGTCCACCTGACTGCGCCGCACATATCCGGCGGCGAAGAGCCGTTCCACCAGCGCTTCGCGGTTGTAGACCATGCCGGGCCTGAGGGTGAGGGTGTTCTTCTGGAACTCATCCTGCGGCACAGTGTATTGGAGCAGGGCCTCGGCGGGGACGCAGACGGCGTTCAGCCGTCCGCCCGCCAGCGCGCCCAGCACCGACAGACGCCGGTACTCGTACTCGCGGCCCGCGCCCTCGACGGGGCGGAGCATGAAGTCCCGGGGCGGGAACACCGCCGCCGAGAGCCCCAGCGTCTTGAGGTCGTCGGCAAAATGGGTGGCCTCGGCCTCGCCGGGGGTGACGACGCAGAGGATGCGGCCCGTGTCCTTCTGGAGCGCGGCGTAGAGCAATGCCCGGCCTGCCGGAGGCAGACCGAACAGCGCCGCCGGGCCGGGGGAGGCGAGGCTGGCCGCTGTCTTCTGGTATTCAGGGGTGTTTTTCAGGAGCGCTTCGTACATGGTGGACCTCCTTTCTAGTGTGGTTAAACCTCTCCGTCACGGCTGACGCCGTGCCACTGCCCGGGTTGCGGCTCCCAGCATCTGCTTCGGCCTTTGGTGCGGACCTCGCATCCTGCTGGCCGCGGCCCCAACAGCGACTCCCTGTTTCCGCCGCTGGCGGCGGTCGTCGTTGTTGCTCCTAACGAGGGGAGGCTTTGGCATACCGGAAAACTTTATCTCTTCGCCAGAGGCTCCCCTCGGTAGGGGAGCTGTCGAGCGAAGCGAGACTGAGAGGTTGCGTCAAGCGGAGCCTTACCCGTTATACTTGCTCTGCGCCAGACCCAGCTTGCCGTCCATGATGAGCTTTGCGGCGGCTGCGATGTCGGGGCAGCGGTCGGCGAGGGCCTTGGCGTCGTCGGGCGGGAACCTGCCCAGCACCCAGTCGGCCAAATCGTAGTCCGGGCGGGGCTTTGCGCCCACGCCGATGCGGATGCGGGGGAAGTTCTCGCCGCCGAGGCGGGCGATGATGCTCTTGAGGCCGTTGTGGCCGCCCGCAGAGCCGGAGGGCCGGATGCGCAGCTTGCCGGGGTTCTGGGTGATGTCGTCGCACAGGACGATGACGTGGTCGGCAGGGATCTTGAAGAAGCCCGCCAGCGGGCCGATGGAGTCGCCCGAGAGGTTCATATAAGTCAGGGGCTTCAGGAGCACGACCTTGTGGCCGTCTACCTCGCCCTGCCCCCACAGACCCTGAAACTTGGTCTTGGAGACGGAGATGCCCCACTTGCCGGCCAGATAGTCCAGCGCGGCAAAGCCTGCGTTGTGACGGGTGCCGTCGTATTTCGGCTCCGGATTGCCGAGGCCGGCAATGAGCCAGATGTCATTGGTATTCATACGATATATTCTGCCTTTTTTACGTTGGATCTGTTTTCGAACAATATGTTATTATAACATACGCGCGCGCAAAAAGATACACAAAAAACATAAAATGCCCCGGCGCACGGATGCGGAACGTGCGCCGGGGCAGAAGAAAAGCGCCGGATGCGGAACCGACGCTCTGGGCAGAGTCGGAGGGGGAGCAAAAACGGAAACCTTAGCCCTGCTCCTGTTCCAGTTTCTGCTTCTTTATAATGTACGCCTCCATTTTCGGCTCAGCCCAGCCGTCGAGGTTGGTCTGACGCTCCCGGGCGATGCCAAGAGCCTGCGGGGGGACGTCCTTGGTGATGGTGCTGCCGGCGGCGGTGTAGGCCCCGTCGCCGATGGTGACGGGGGCGACAAGGTTGGTGTTGCAGCCGATAAAGCAGTAGTCGCCGATCTGAGTGCGGAACTTGTCCTTGCCGTCGTAGTTGCAGGTGACGGTGCCGCAGCCGAAGTTGCAGTACTTGCCCACGTCGCTGTCGCCGATGTAGGTCAGGTGGCTGACGGTGTTGCCCCGGGCGAAGTTGGAGTTCTTCGTCTCGACATAAGCGCCCAGATGCACGCCGCAGCCGGTGACGGTGTTGATGCGCACATGGGTGAAGGGACCGATGTTGTTGTGGGGGCCGAGGTGGCTGCTGTAGACCTGGCTGGCGTTGACGGTGGTGCCTTCGTCCACGGTGCTGTCCTCGATGAGGGTGTTGGGGCCGATGACGCAGCCTGCGCCGATGGTGGTCTTGCCACGCAGGATGGTGCCTGCGAGGATGACGGCTCCCGGGGCAATGACCACTTCGGAGCCGATCTCCACATTGCGGCTGCGGATGTCCACGCCGTTTGCGATGTGGCGCAGCAGCACCTCTTCGCGCCGGGCCTCGGCAGCGTCGAGCTTTGCCTTCGCGGCAGCCAGTGCGGATGCATCGATGTTTTGCATAGAGAAAAACCTCCTCCAAAACCGCCTCTCGCAGAAGCTGTGCAGACCCCTGCGGAAGAGGAAATGTTGTATCCAAGATAGAAGAAATTCGGAAAGATGGAAGACAAACAAGAACGGCAGTGAGTTTAATGGATAGAAAGTTGTATCCAACCGTCCAAAAACAGCATCAGAACTCGAAAATCCTCTTCAAATCTTTCCCATTTTATATTACCCAAAAAGTGAGTAAAATGCAAGGGTTTGCACAAAAAATATCAAACAAATTCGGTGATTTGCCCGATGGAATAGACGTGAAATTTTGGTATAATAGTTTAGCATTCACAGAGAAATGTTTATCGTATGACAAGCAGAGCAACGATAAGACCGCCGTGCTTCGCGCCAGCGGCTACCATTTGGGAGGTAAACACGCATGAGCAAAAAGTATCTGTACTACTTCAGCGAAGGCAACGATGCCTTTGGCGGCGACAAGGTCACCATGAAGAACATTCTGGGCGGCAAGGGCGCTGGTCTGGCTGAGATGACTGCAGCCGGTATGCCGGTGCCGCAGGGCTTCACCATCACCACCGAGGCCTGCACCCAGTACTACGCAGACGGCCGCCAGATCAACGACGAGATCACCGCTGACATCTTCGAGCACGTCAAGGGCCTCGAGAAGATCACCGGCAAGACCTTCGGCGACAACGAGAACCCGCTGCTGGTCTCCGTCCGTTCCGGCGCACGTCAGTCCATGCCCGGCATGATGGATACCATCCTGAACCTCGGCCTGAACGATGAGGCTGTCGAGGGTCTGGCCAAGAAGACCAACAACCCCCGCTTCGCATATGACTGCTACCGCCGCTTCGTGCAGATGTTCGCCGACGTCGTCATGATGGTCCCGAAGAGCCTGTTCGAGGTCGAGATCGACAAGCTGAAGGAAGCCAAGGGCGTCAAGAACGACGTTGACCTGACTGCTGACGACCTGAAGGAGCTGGTCGGCACCTTCAAGAAGATCTACGAGGACAACGAGGGCAAGCCCTTCCCCCAGGACCCCAAGGACCAGCTCATCGAGGCTGTCAAGGCCGTCTTCCGCAGCTGGGACAACCCCCGTGCAAACGTCTATCGTAAGATGAACGAGATCCCCTACGAGTGGGGCACTGCCGTCAACGTGCAGCAGATGGCCTTCGGAACTCCGGCGACCGCTCCGGCACCGGCGTTGCATTCACCCGTGACCCCGCACCGGCGCTAAGAAGCTGATGGGCGAGTACCGTCATCAATGCACAGGGCGAGGACGTCGTTGCTGGTGTCC
>ENA-OQMN01000163-OQMN01000163.1-human-gut-metagenome-genome-assembly--contig:-NODE-163-length-17825-cov-3.930614_pt1 | contig 17825 bp, 15 predicted proteins | sample MGYA00242765_ERZ504861 | MGnify/ENA primary metagenome ERZ504861 (study PRJEB26092, sample SAMD00036417) | human gut metagenome | host: Homo sapiens | study: EMG produced TPA metagenomics assembly of... | reverse complement strand
ACTGTCCGCGGGCGCACGCGAAATCAGGAAAGCCCCCGAATCGGTGCCGCCTCGGCCGACGCGCCCACGCAACTGGTGCAATTGCGAAAGCCCATACCGGTCCGCATCGAAAATCACGATGCAGCTGCTTCTCCCTTGCGGCAGCGAGCCGTTCGATATATCTCCACGCATGCAGCCCGCCATCCGGCTCTCCACCACAACGGACCGCCCACGATGTCGCGGCACCGCACCTGCGCTCACGCTGTCCCGGCACTGCATCCGCAGGCGCCGTCCCGCTCGCTGATATCCCAATCGCGCCGCCGCGCATGCCGCGCAGCGGAGCCGGGTATCATGTTCTCCAGTCTTTTGCTGAGGAGGAGTTCCCATGGCCGACGCATTCACCGGCATCATAGCGGCGCTTGAGCAGCCGCTTGTCAAACAGGTCTTCTGGGCCGTGGCGATCGGTGCCGTCACCTTGGTCGCCTCGCGCATCGCCGCACGCGCGCTGCGTCACATTCTCAACCGCGACAGCAACCCGCTGCCCTCCTCGAGCATCATCGTGAACATCGCCCGCGCTGCCATCTGGATCATCGGCGGCAGCGTCATCCTCGATGCGTGTTTCGGTATCAACGCAAATGCCCTGGTCACCGCCCTTGGCGTCGGCGGTATCGCCGTGTCTCTCGGCTTTCAAGACACGCTGTCGAACCTCATTGGCGGCTTGCAGGTCACCTTCATGGGCATCGTTCGACCCGGTGACAACATCGAGGTCGGTGCGGAGACCGGCGTGGTGCAGGACGTGACCTGGCGCCACACCACCATCCGCGACAGCCTGGGGCAGACCGTCATCATCCCGAACTCCGTGATCTCCAAAACAGCACTCGTGCACCTGCTGCCGCCCAGCCGCGTGGTGGTCCCCTTCGCCGTTCCGCGCGGGCACGAACTCGACGGCAAGGCTTCCTCGATCGAAGACCTCACCGACCGCGTGACCGAACTCGCCCGCCATGCCGCGCGCAGCATCTCCCCCGTTATCGATGGGCCGCGCGTACTGCTCTCCGAAGTGGGCGAACTTGGCATCAAGGGCAAGGTCATCCTGCAGATCGAAGATGCCAACCAAACCTCGCTGGCCACCGATGCCATTGTCCGCGCCATCGCAGCTGAGCTTGGATAACGCCCCCTACGAGCGCTCCGCCAGCTCGCACACCTCATCGTAGAACCTGGCAGCCGTGCATTCCTTCACCAGCGCGCTCCAGGCAGTCGCATCGTCTAGCAAATCGGGCGAGAACCCACCCGCATGATCTGCGGGAAACGCATGGCAGCGCACCTCCATCGTCTCCCGGTCGAAGACGTACAGATCGCGGTCGGCAGCACGCTCCCCCTGCTCCTGCACGCCGATGTGCACCTGGGACACATCGGGCAGCACCGTGAAAAGCGCCATCGCATCAAAGGCCAGCACGCGCTCGATTGCATCGTCGTCCCGTGCATCTGGAATGTCCATTAGCTCGAACGACACCGCATCGCCCGCAGCACTGCCTGCAACGGACTGCGCATAGTCCGCCCCGAGCGGCAATACGGACAACAGGCCTATCAGCTGATCGGCGTCGGTAACCGCCAGGCCCACATAGCTTTTGAGCTCAGCGGGATTAACGGCCAGGATGCTCCGGTCAAGCTCGGTGGACACATCGCTTCCCACCGAGCCGTGATCGCCTGCACCCGTCGCGTTCGTCACCGTGTCCTCAACGCGATCCTCCACCGCCTCAATGCGCGACTCGACCACCTCGTCGATGCCGAACATCTCCATGAACGCCCAGACCCCCAGTCCACTGAGACATACCAGTCCCACGATCACCGCGATGACAATCTTCGCCGTCTTGCTAAGGCCCGTGCGTGCACCACGCGATGAAGGGGCAACCGGGGCTGCGGGAACCGTACCGTTTACGCGCGACGCCGCACTATCGAGAGTGCCAGCGGCAGCTCCCTCACCGGACGCAGGCCCTCCATCAAGGACTACGGTATCCGCCTCATCGTCATGCACCGCAGCCCCATCGGACGCAGCAGACGCAGCAACGCCCGCTCGCGCCACCGTCTCGGTAGGTATGGCGGCAACGCCGGCCTTATCGTGAGCACGATTCGACAACCGCGCCTGTGCAGCGTCACCGGTTGCCGATGCCGACTCCTCAAGCACATCATCGATGCTCGTGATGCTCTCCTTCGTCCGGCGCAGCGCCTCGGACTCGGATACGCCCTCGGACACGAGGTCCTCGTAGCGAGCAACAAGGTTGCCGTAGATCTCCTCTTTCAGCTCGATCGCGTCGGCCGTGAGCACCTTGCCCTCGAACAGAAGCTCAACATACATGCGCAGTTCGTTCATTGCGCTTCCCCTTCCTGCTTCAACAACCGGTCGATGATACGGCGCACATGCACCCACCGTTCGGTTGCCTCGACTAGCTCATGTGCGCCCGACGGCGTGAGACGGTAGTACTTGCGACGGGCTCCCTGGGTTTCGCTTCCCCAGTAGCTCTCCACGAATCCCGCGCGCTCCAGGCGCTTGAGGCTTGTGTATAGCGAGGGCTCCTTCATCTCGTACTCACCGCAGCTCGTGCTCGCAATCTCCTTCAGGATCTCGTAGCCATAGCTATCCGCTGTGGAGAGCGTGCAGAGGATGATCGCATCGATGTTGCCGCGTATCAGATCGCTGACGGCATCTCTTGTTGCCATAGGTCACCTCCAGTTGGATTCTGACGAGATTACTCTATCACACGATACAATGTGTGTCGATATACTTGGATTGAGATAGCTAGAGTGGTCCCTTGGCATGCGACACCTCTCGACACAAAAACACCCGGCTCGCTGAAGCGAACCGGGTGCTAAACAACACATGTTGTGGAGAAGCCTTAGGCCTCCATGAAGTTACGCTGGACAGCAGCGTCAACGCTGACGCCGGGGCCCATCGTGGAGGAAACCGAAACGCTCTTCACGTACTTGCCCTTCGCGGAAGACGGCTTCACACGCAGGATCTCGGTGTAGAGGGCGCCATAGTTCTCGACGAGCTTCTCGATATCGAAGGACACGCGACCCAGCGGCACGTGGCAGATACCGTACCGGTCGGCACGGTACTCCACACGACCGGCCTTGAGCTCGGAAACCATCTTGGCAACATCCATGGTCACGGTACCGAGCTTGGGGTTCGGCATAAGACCACGGGGGCCGAGGATCTTACCGATGCGACCGACCTTGGCCATCATCATCGGGGTGGCGATGGCGGCGTCGAAGTTGATCTCGCCGTTCTGGATGGCGGCGATCAGATCGTCGGAACCAACGATGTCGGCACCGGCCTCCTGAGCCTGCTCAGCCTGAGCACCCTCGGCGAACACGGCAACGCGCACGGTCTTGCCGGTGCCGTGGGGCAGAGAGATGGAACCGCGGATGTTCTGGTCGGCCTTGCGCGTGTCAACGCCCAGGCGGAAGTGAACCTCAACGGTCTCATCGAACTTGGCGGCAGAGATCTCCTTGACGAGCTTCAGGGCCTCGACGGGCGCGTAGAGCTTCGACGAGTCGACCTGGGCGGCCGCAGCGCGGAACTTCTTGCCATGCTTCTGTGCCATAGTGAAAACCTCCTGTGGTACCAACGGGCAGGAGCCCTCCCACATCGAACGCGCAGATGCGCGGATGACAAACGAAAACCGACGAGTAGTTACTCGGCGATGGTGACGCCCATGGAACGAGCGGTGCCGGCCACGATCTTCTTGGCGGCATCGATATCGTTCGCATTGAGGTCGGGCATCTTGATCTCAGCGATCTTGGTGAGCTGCTCCTGGGAGAGCTCGCCAACCTTGTCACGCTGCGGAACGGCGGAACCGCTCTTCAGCTTGAGCTCCTTCTTGATGAGATGGGCCGCCGGCGGGGTCTTGGTCACGAAGTCGAACGAGCGATCCTCGTAGACGGAGATGACCACGGGGATGATGTCGCCCATCTTGTCCTGCGTGGCGGCGTTAAACGCCTGGCAGAACTGCATGATGTTGACCTGGGCAGCACCGAGCGCAGGACCGACCGGAGGAGCCGGGTTGGCCTGGCCGGCCGGAATCTGAAGCTTGATGACGGTGGCGATCTTCTTCTCAGCCATGTCGAACCTTCCTAAAACGCAATCACGAAAAACTATGTGACCAGCGCGGGCACGCTAGAAGCACGCAGCAGATGAGCGGTCTGCAGCGAAACGGGCAGCGCGGGAAACCAACGGGAGCCGTTACGAGATAACGGCGATCTGATCGAACGTGAGCTCGACCGGGGTCTCGCGACCGAAAATCATGAGGGACACCTTGATCTTGCCGGCCTCGGCATTGACCTCGGACACCTCACCATCGAAATCGGCCAACGGGCCGGAGGTAACGCGGACCATGGTACCGACCTCGATGTTGACGGCGGTACGCTTGGGAGCACCCGACGGGTCGCTCTTGCGCATCATCTTGTTGAACTCATCGCGCGAGAGCGGAGCGGGTTTGTTCCCGTTACCGCCAAGGAAACCGGTCACGCCGGGAGTATTGCGCACGCAGGTCCAGGAATCATCGTCCATCTCCATGCGGACAAGTACATAGCCCGGGAAGATCTTGGAGTCCTTGGTGTCGCGCTTACCGCCTTCTTTGATCTCGGTAACGCGCTCGGTAGGAATCTGGATATCGAAAATACGATCCTGCATGCCCATGGTCTCGATACGATGCTCGAGATCGGACTTCACACGGTTTTCGTACCCAGAATAGGTGTGGACAACATACCAACGCTTGGACATCTACTACCCCCTCAGACCGGCGAAGAGCACCAGGCCCTGACCGATCACAGCATCGAGGAGGGCGATGACAACGCCGATGACAACCAACGAAACGCACACAGTAACGGAGTAATTGACGAGGTCCTTCTTACTCGGCCACACCACGCGCTTCATCTCAGAGCGCACGGATGTAAAATAGGCCTTCGTGCGCGCGAAGAACCCAGGCTTATCCGACTTGTTCTTGGAAGCCTTTTTGGCCGGCGTAGGTGCCTGTCGGGAGGCAGCAGCCTTCTTGGTTGGGGCTTTGGAAGCCGCCACGGGAGCGGCCTTGGACTCGCTGACCTCAGCGGTCTTCTTCTTGCTGCTCTTCTTGTTGGCCATTGACCTTACCTCCGCGCTAGGCGCTTAACGTAGAAACCGTAAGCCTCGCGAGGAGGCTTACGGATACAAGACTGGCACGCCAGGAAGGACTCGAACCCTCAACACTCGGTTTTGGAGACCGATGCTCTACCAATTGAACTACTGGCGTATATACAAGAGACTAACGGGTCTCTTTGTGAACGGTGTGCTTATGGCACCAGGGGCAATACTTCTTGATCTCCATACGATCAGGCATGTTTGCCTTGTTCTTCGTCGTGGTGTAATTACGACGCTTGCACTCGGTGCAAGCCAGTGTAACCATAGTGCGCATGTGAACTGAAACCTCCATTGACCGCCCATGTGCGGGCACGGTCGTTTACGATAGCATGTCGCTTCGTATCCTGTCAATGCCGGCTGTATTGCCGTGCCTATTCTGCAGATTCGTTACACAACTACAGCGCACGCGCGACAATGCAAACCGTCGGCTATCTTCAGACAAGCCGGAAAAGAACCCGGTACCCCGAAAGGTACCGGGTTCTACAAGCAACCGCGTTGCGGTTAGTTACTTGATGATGGTGGAGACGATGCCCGAACCAACGGTGTGGCCACCCTCGCGGATAGCGAAGCGCAGGCCCTCCTCCATGGCGATCGGGTGAATGAGCTCGCCCTCGACGGTGACATGATCGCCGGGCATGGCCATCTCGGTGCCCTCGGGCAGCTTGACGGAACCGGTCACGTCAGTGGTGCGGAAGTAGAACTGAGGACGGTAACCGTTGAAGAACGGGGTGTGACGGCCGCCCTCCTCCTTGGTGAGAACGTAGATCTCGCCGGTGAACTGGGTGTGCGGGGTAACGGAACCCGGCTTGCACAGAACCTGGCCGCGCTCGATGTCCTCGCGCTTCACGCCACGGAGCAGGATGCCGACGTTGTCGCCAGCCTCGCAGAAGTCCATGGACTTACGGAACATCTCGATACCGGTGGCAACAGAGGACGTGGTCTCCTTGATGCCGACGATCTCGACCTGGTCGTTGAGCTTGAGCTCGCCGCGCTCGACACGACCGGTAGCAACGGTACCACGACCGGAGATGGTCATGACGTCCTCGACAGCCATCAGGAAGGGCTTCTCGTTGTCGCGCTCCGGGGTCGGGATGTACTCGTCGACAGCGTTCATGAGCTCGCGGATGGCGTCCATCCACTTGGCCTCGCCGTTGAGAGCGCCGAGAGCGGAACCGCGGATGATCGGCAGGTCATCGCCCGGGAAGTCGTACTCGGAGAGCAGGTCACGGGTCTCCATCTCGACGAGGTCGATGAGCTCGTCATCGTCGACCATATCGCACTTGTTCAGGAAGACGACGATGTAGGGAACGCCGACCTGACGGGCGAGCAGGATGTGCTCGCGGGTCTGAGCCATCGGGCCGTCGGTGGCGGCGATGACCAGGATAGCGCCGTCCATCTGAGCAGCACCGGTGATCATGTTCTTGACGTAGTCGGCGTGGCCGGGGCAGTCAACGTGCGCGTAGTGGCGGTTGGTCGTCTCGTACTCGACGTGGGAGACGGAGATCGTAATGCCACGCTCGCGCTCCTCGGGAGCCTTGTCGATGTTCTCGAACGCGGTGAAGTCGGCCTTGCAGCCCTCGGTCTCGGAGAGAACCTTGGTGATGGCTGCCGTCAGGGTCGTCTTGCCATGGTCAACGTGACCGATGGTGCCGATGTTAACATGCGGCTTGGTGCGCTCGAACTTTCCTTGGCCATGAAGCCCTCCTCCTTACGGTCGCCCCCGTTTGGGGCACGCCTTCCTTAACTCTAAGCGGCCCCCTTGTTGCCAAGGGAAGCCGCCCTAGTTACCTGGTAGCGGTGACTGGATTCGAACCAGTGACAACACGGGTATGAACCGTGCGCTCTGACCAACTGAGCTACAGGTCCAACGCAGGGGAAATAATAGCCCAGATTCATCAGGCAAGTCAACATCTTTTTTAAAACTTTCTGAAGGAGCCTTCGAACCTGCTCCATATTGCGGTCCCCCAGCCCTGCACTCTGACAACTTTTAGCGTTCTACCTGCAATGCTCAAAAAAGTAAAAGAAGCTAAAAGAGGTAAAACAAACTCAAATCGCTCAACGGGACAGCGCATGTCGGGTACCATGAGGATATACACGGCACTGTAGAAAGCGCAGGTGACACCATGGCAGCACCACATCAGGCGAGCAATCTTGCAGCAAATCCTTTCACGCCGGTATTCGGCAAGGTCCCGCCTTATCTTGCCGGACGTGGGGAGCTCATACAGGACATCCTGGACGCCTTCGAGCATCCCGACAACAACCCCAATCGCTGCACGCTATTCGTAGGAGCGCGTGGCACGGGAAAAACCGCGCTGCTCACCTACTTGGCGGATGAAGCCCAGCATATGGGCTGGGTTACCGCGAACGTCACTGCATCTCGAACCATACTTGACGACATCTGGCAGCAGAGCGTCGCGGCAAGCGCGCATCTCCTTCCCGAATCTCCCCGACGGACTTTGACCAGCATCGGCATTGGATCGGTGGGGAGCCTTTCATGGGAAACGCATGCACCCGCCCCGGGGAACTGGCGGTCGCGCATGTCCGGCCTCATCGATCAGCTCAACGAACATGCCTGCGGCCTCCTTATCACCGTTGACGAAATCGATCCCTCGCTCGACGGGATGACGGAGCTTGTCACCACCTACCAGCATTTCGTGCGCGAAGACCGGCGTGTCATACTGCTTATGGCGGGGCTGCCCCACCACGTGTCGAACCTGCTCTCCGGCAAGTCGACCTCCTTCATTCGCCGCGCGGCGCGCCACGACCTTGGATCCATCCCCGCTTACGAGGCACGCGAGGCCTTTCGCCTGACAACAGAACAGGGAGGAAAGACCATCGATGATGAAGCCCTCTCCGCGGCGATCGAGGCCATCGACGGATTTCCGTTTATGTTCCAGCTGGTTGGATACAGGTCGTGGAATGCCGCCGGCAACAGGACGACCATCGAACTCGAAGACGTCGTCCGAGGTTCTGCCGTGGCGCAGGAAGAGCTCATCAGCCGCGTCCTCGATGCAACCATATCGGAACTCTCGCCCGCGGACATCCGTTTTCTCAAGGCGATGGCGCATGACGACGGCCTCACCAGGCAGGCGGACCTCAAAGAGCGTCTGGGCAAGCCCTCATCCCATGTCTCCACGTACAAGAAGCGCCTGCTCGAAGCCGGAGCCATCGAGGAGACGCGGCGCGGGATCCTGCGGTTCGCGCTCCCCGGTCTGCGTGAGTACCTGAGATCGCAACGCGTCTCGTCTTAACCACGCGCGCTGGCGCATCGATAAAAAGGGCCAATTGTATCCGCCCGCAAAGATGCCGAGGTTGACCGGTCCTTTTTTGGGTACCATTACCTACCAAAGCATCCGCCTATACACCCGTGCATCATTTGGAGGTGCCCTATGATCCGCGTTGACATCGAATCCATCATGATGGCCGCCGGCCCCGTTCCCTCGGTCATCGTCCTGCGCGAGCGCACCGCCAGCGCACACGCGGATGCGCCGCTGCGCGCACTGTCCATTCAAACTGGCTCGTTCGAGGCGGCCTCGGTTGGCCACGGCATCGATACGCCCGCGCCGCCGCGCCCCATCACGCACGACCTGCTGCTGGAAACCATCCGTTCGCTGGGGGCGAAGGTGGAGCGTGTGGAAATCAACCGTGTGGACGCGCCTGTGTTCTTCGCCACCGTGATCCTTTGCCCAGATGCGACGCAGCAAACCGAACGGGATTTCGAGATCTCGCTCGACGCGCGGCCGTCCGATGCGTTGGCGCTGGCTGTACGCGCCAACGCCCCCATCTACGTTGAGGACGACATCATGAACCGCGTGGGCAGCACGTCGTATCGCAGCGACGCTGGCCCCTCCGCCGAGGAGTTCGAGCGATTCGACGAATTCGTCAAGACGCTGAGCCCGGACGATTTCTAAGGCGGCCGCAGGGCGGATGGGGCCGAAGCCCTTCTATCTGCCGCACCCGGGTTCGGGTTTCACCCAGCGAATCCGGGTGTGGATTTCGCCTTTTCCCACCTGAATTCCGGATTTCTCTCCTCCGTCACATCTGGGTTTGGATTTTGTCCGACGACCAAACTTCGGCTCACCTTTTCACATGCGACTAGATAGGGCTCGGATTCGGAACTCCTTTGCCCAAACAGGGTTCGGGTTTTGTCCGTTCAGCTAAACAAGGGTTCGTATTTGGGACATCGACGAAAATCGGGTTCGTCCCTCGTCCATCCAGAGGCAAAAAACAGCCTCAGATGGACAGGGGACGAACCCGATTTTCATCAACGGCCAAAAGCCGAACCCTGGCTTGATGGATGGCCCGAAGACGAACCCGGGTTTGCTGGATGACCAAAAGCCGAACCCGGGTTTGTCGGCTCGCGACATGCGAGTCTTACGCAACAAGGCGGATGCACGTCGCACGCGCACCCGCCTTGCTCATCGCTTTGTCAGGCAATCTTGCTGGCAACGCCTCGCACGCCTGCGCGAGCAGCAGACCGCCCCGCCGCCGGCGTTCCGGATGACAGGCAGCCGACCGCCCATCCCCGACGCTCAGTTCCCGGCACTCGCCAACTCAGGAGATAGACAGCCGCCCACCCCGTCCCCGGTGTTCCGAATGACAGACAGCAGGTTTCCCATCCCCGGCATTCGTAGCAGAACGGGCGGCAAATGGCAGCCCACGCCAGCACCGACGACCGTGCAAGCACGTGCGGCAGCCGGCCGGCATGCGCGCTGGCGCTCCGTCCCCAGCGCTCGCATCAACGCGGGCGCCGGGCAACAAAACGTGACCTTACTCGTCCATCAGGTCCTCGAGCGCCTCATCGTCGCTGCCGATATCCACATGGTCCTCGTCGCTCGGAGCGTCCATGGCGCCTGCCGCCGCCAAGTCGAATGCCTCCTGACCCTCGGCAACCGCCGGGGCCTTCGCCTTCTTCTTGGCGCTCGTCATGCGCGCCACGGCGCACACGCGGTCGCCGTCGGCCACGCTCATCATCTTCACACCCTGGGTAGCGCGACCGGTCTGGGAGATTTCGTCGGTCTTCACGCGGATGACCGTTGCCCCCTCGGTGATGATGAACAGCTCATGCTGCGGGCCCACGACCTTCATCGCCGCAAGCTGGCCCTTGCGGTCGGTCATCTGAATCGTGTAGACGCCCTGACCGCCGCGATTCTGCTCGGGGTAGTCGGCAATCGGGGTGCGCTTGCCGAAGCCGCGCTCGGTCACGACCACCAAATCGCCGCGGCCGTTGCTGATCTCCATGCCCAGCACCTCGGCGTCGCCCTTCATGTTGATGCCGCGCACGCCGCTCGTATCGCGTCCGGTGGCGCGCACCTGATCCTCGGCAAACATGATCGCCTTGCCCGCCGTGGTGGCCATGATGATCTTATCTCCCGGCTTCACGCGGCGCACGCCCAGCAAACGATCGCCGGACTTGATGTTGATGGCAATGATGCCGTCGCGGCGGCTGCGGTCGTAGGCGGCCATCGCGGTCTTCTTTACCATGCCACTGGCGGTGGCGAACATCAGGTACTCGTCCTCAGGGAACTCGCGGCAGGAGATCACGCTCGCGATCTTCTCGCCCTCCTCGAACGGCAGCAGGTTCACGATCGCCGTGCCGCGGGCCTGGCGCATGCCAACCGGCAGCTCGTGCACCTTCAGACGGTACACCTTGCCGCGCGTGGAGAAGAACAGCACGTACTCGTGGGTGCTCGCGATGAACATCTCGTCGATGACGTCGTCTTCCTTGAGGTTCACGCCGGACACGCCCTTGCCGCCGCGCTTCTGGGCGCGGTAGGCGGCAACCGGGATGCGCTTGACGTAGCCGGTATGGGTGATGGTCACAACCATGTCCTCGTCGGCAATGAGATCCTCCACATCGAGGTCCTTCTCGGCGTGCGTGATCTCGGTGCGGCGCTTGTCGCCGTACTTGCGGGCGATCTCGCGCATCTCCTCCTTGATGACAGCCAGGATCTTCTCCTCATGCGCCAGCAGGTCCTCGTAGTAGGCGATGGCACGGCGCAGGCCGGCGAGCTCCTCCTCGATCTGGTCGCGCGACAGGCCGGTCAGGCGGCGCAGCTTCATCTCGAGGATGGCCGTGGTCTGCTCCGGCGAGAAGCCGAAGCGCTCGATCAGGCGGGCGCTAGCCTCGGCGTCGGTCTGCGAGGAGCGGATGATGGAGATGACCTCGTCGATATGGTCGAGGGCCATGAGGTAGCCCTCGAGGATGTGCGCGCGGGCCTGGGCCTTCTTGAGGTCGAAGCGGGTGCGCCGGGTCACCACGTCCACTTGGTGGTCGATGTAGTGCTGCAGCATCTCGCGCAGACCCAGGCACTTTGGCACGCCGTTCACCAGCGCCAGGTTGTTGGCGCCGAACGTGGTCTGTAGCGAAGTGTACTTGTAGAGGTTGTTGAGCACAACCTGCGGAATGATGCCCTTCTTGAGCTCGATCACCAGGCGCAGGCCCTTGCTCGTGGATTCGTCGCGCATGTCCGAGATGCCCTCGATGCGCTTCTCGTTCACCAGGCTGGCGATCTTCTCCTGCAAGGTTCCCTTGTTCACCATGTAGGGGATCTCGGTGAACACCAGGCGGTTGCGGCCGGTCTTAGTGGATTCCACATGCGCCTTGGCGCGCACCGTGATGGAACCGCGGCCGGTTTCGTAGGACTGGCGGATGCCGTCGGTGCCCATGATGAGGGCGCCAGTGGGAAAATCCGGGCCGGGCATGATCTGCATGAGCTCATCGACCGTGGCATCCGGGTGGTCAATCAGGTAGCAGGTGGCCTCAACCGCCTCGCCCATGTTGTGCGGGGCGATGTTGGTGGCCATACCCACCGCGATGCCCTGGCTGCCGTTGACCAGCAGGTTCGGGAAGCGTGCCGGCAGCGCGCGGGGCTCGGCGAGCGACTCATCGTAGTTGGGCTGCCAGTCAACCGTGTCCTTCTGCAGGTCGCGCAGCAGCTCCATGGCGGGCTTTGCCAGGCGGCTCTCGGTGTAACGCATGGCCGCCGCCGAGTCGCCGTCGATGTTACCGAAGTTGCCGTGACCGTCAATCAGCGGAGTGCGCATGGAGAACCACTGCGCCAGGCGGACCATCGTCTCATAGACGGCGGCGTCACCGTGCGGGTGGTACTTACCGATAACCTCGCCGACCGTCCACGCGCTCTTCTTGTGCGGGCGGTTGGGGAAGATGCCCGATTCGTTCATGGCATACAGGATGCGGCGGTGCACCGGCTTCAAGCCGTCGCGGACGTCGGGCAGGGCGCGGGCGGTGATGACCGACATCGAGTACTCGATGAAGGACTGCTTCATCTCGCGGCCGAATTCGCTCACCTGCAGCGTGCCGCCGTTCACATCGGTGCCGGCGTCCTCGCCGCGGGTGTTGGCGCCGAAGCTCTCCTCGAGCTCCTCGTCGTCATCTTCTTCCTCGTCGTCGGACTCGGCGTCCGGGTCGTAGGTCGCCGCACCGTCCTCATCGCTCTCGGCGCGGGCGAGCAGGCGCTTCAGGTCCTCGGGCATCCCCTCGGATCCGGCAGATGCCTGGTCGCGCTCCTCGTTATTCATATCGTCAGCCACGTGTTCTCCTTATCGGTCGTGGTCACATCAATGTCACATCAATCAGGGGCCAGGCTGCAGTTTGGGGACGGGGTCGTTTCGTATATCAGCTGGTAGCAACATATATCGATAGCCTCGATATACGAAACGACCCCGTCCCCAAACTGCAGCCCCGAACTGCAAGCGGGTTGGTGGATTAGGCGTCCAGGAAGCGGGCGTCGTGGGCGTGCTTCTCGATGTAGTCGCGGCGATACCCCACCTCGGAACCCATGAGCTCACGGACGGCGCGATCGGCCTCGACGGCGTCGTCGATCGTCACGCGCTGCAGGATGCGGGTCTTGGGGTCCATCGTGGTGGACGCGAGCTGCTTGGGATCCATCTCACCCAAGCCCTTGTAACGCTGCACGGTGTAGCCGCGGCGCTTCTTGCCGGACTTCTTCACACCCTCCTGGGAGCTGGCGTCGCCATCGTCGCCCTCGTCGGGGTTCAGGCCCAGCGCCGCGATGGACTCGCGCAGGATCTCATCTTCCGCCTGACGGCCGTTGGGATACACGTAGTGGATCTTGTTGCGCACCTTGATGCCGAAGATCGGCGGGCAGGCCACGTACACGTACCCGGCGTCAATCAGCGGGCGCATGTACTTGTAGAAGAACGTGAGCAGCAGGATGCGGATGTGTGCACCGTCGACGTCGGCGTCCGTCATGATGATGATCTTGTGGTAGCGCGCCTTGGTGATGTCGAAATCGCCGCCGTCACCGTTACCCGTGGTCACGCCGCAACCGATCGCGGTGATGAGCGACTGGATGGTGTCGCTGGAGAAGGCGCGGTGATCGCCCACGCGCTCCACGTTCAAAATCTTGCCGCGCAGAGGCAAGATCGCCTGGATGTCTCGACGACGGCCATCCTTGGCCGAACCGCCTGCCGAGTCACCCTCTACGATGAACAGCTCGGTCATCTCGGCGTCGCGCACCGAGCAGTCGGCGAGCTTGCCGGGCAGGCTCGCGGTTTCCAGCAGGCTCTTGCGGCGGGTGGCCTCGCGCGCCTTGCGGGCGGCGTTGCGCGCCTTGGATGCCTGCTGCGCCTTCTTGATGATCTCGCGCGCCTGCTTGGGATGCTCCTCGAGATAGTCGGTCAGACCGTCGGAAACGATTTTGCGAACCAGGGTGCGCATGAAGGAACTGCCGAGCTTCGCCTTGGTCTGACCCTCGAACTGCGGGTCGGCGAGCTTGACGGACACCACGGCGGTGAGGCCCTCGCGCACGTCATCGCCCGTGAGGTTGCCGTCCTTCTCCTTCAGGATGTTGTTCTTGCGCGCGTAATCGTTGATCACGCTGGTGAGGGCCGTGCGGAAGCCCTCCATGTGCATGCCGCCCTCGGGCGTGTGGATGTCGTTGGCGAAGCTCATGACCGTCTCGGAGTACGAGGTGTTCCACTGCATCGCGATCTCGACCTCGCCGGTCTTGTCAACCGGGGCGTTCTCCTCGGAAGCACCGGCCAGATAGATCGGGCGCTTGAGACCGTCGGGCACCGTCTTGCCCTCGTTCAGGAACTTCACGAAGTCGATGATGCCACCGGCATAGCAGAACTCGTCCTCGCGCGGCGCGAGCTCGCGCTCGTCGCGCAGGGTGATCTTGAGATTCTTGTTCAGAAACGCCGTCTCCTGCAGGCGGTTGCGAAGGGTGTCGTAGTCGTAGACCGTCGTCTCGAAGATCTCCTCGTCCGGCCAGAACGTCGTGGTGGTGCCGGTGGTCTTGGAGGTGCCGATCTCCTTCATCTTCTGCGTGGTCTTGCCGCGCGAGAACTGCATCTCGTAGATCCTACCGTCACGCTTGACCTGGACGGTCATCTTCTTGGACAGCGCGTTGACTACCGAGACGCCCACGCCGTGCAGACCGCCGGACACCTTGTAGGCGTTGTTGTCGAACTTGCCGCCCGCATGCAGGATCGTCATGACGACCTCGAGGGTCGGGATCTTCTTCACCGGGTGCTTGTCAACCGGGATGCCGCGGCCGTTATCCACCACGGTGATCGAGTTGTCGGCGTGCACGGTCACGTCGATGCGGGTGCAGAAGCCCGCCATGGCCTCATCCACCGAGTTGTCGACAATCTCCCACACCAGATGGTGCAAACCGCTCGCGCTCGTCGAGCCGATATACATGCCCGGGCGCTTGCGGACCGCGTCAAGACCCTCGAGGATCTTGATTTCATTTCCGCCGTATTCGTTGTTATTCGCCACGCGTACTCCCTTTGTTTTACGTTCGATGGCCAATCTTCCCCAGTCTATCGGATTGCTGGGGCTTTTGCTCCCCTGTGTCAGAACCTCTGGAATACCTCTACAAGGCCGTGAGAGGCCGATTGCGGGCCTTTTCAGTTATCCCGACCCTTTTTCCACTCAAGCGACGCCGTCATGGCTCGAATCAACGCCTGCTTGAGCTTGGCGTCGTCCACCCCGTCGCAGGCGCGCGCCACCTGGGCCTGCTCGGCCTCGTTCAGGGCGACATGGGGAGGGGCCGCCTTCTGAGCAGTACCGCGCGCGGCGCCTGCCGGGGCGGGCGCGCTGCGGCGATGCCCCTCGCGCGAGGTCTTGACAACCAGCGCATCCACCGCGGCACCCGCTGTCTCCATGCGCGCACGGATGATCTCGCGCAGCATCGTGAGCTCCTGCGTCCAGGCGGCGCCGTCGGTGTAGACCACGAGCTCGTTGGCATCGGGCACGAAATACAGCCCCGTCACGTGCTGACCCTCGCGGGTGCCGCCGCACACCTGGTTCCACGCCGCATACACCTGCTGGCGGCGCTCGGCGGCGCGGAACCGGGCGCGGCCCGCATCGTCGGCGCGCGCATAGATCGTGTTGCGCAGCGAGGACGCCAGCGCGCCCAGCCCCTCGGTCCTGCCTTGCCTTTTCGCCTTGCTATACCGCGCCACCGACATGCACCACCTTCGCGCGCTCCAGCGTCTCTGCCGAGAAATACCCCAGGTTCGTCGTCGTGATCACCGTTTGGATGCCCGCGGCCACATGCGCCAGCATCGCCTCGCGGCGGGCGGCGTCGAGCTCGCTCATCACATCGTCGAGCAACAGCAGCGGATAGCTGCCCAGGATGTCATGCGTCACCTGCACCTCGGCCATCTTCCACGCCAGTACCACGGAACGCTGCTGTCCCTGGCTGCCGAACTCACGCGCCGGACGCCCCTCGATCGTGAACAGGACCTCGTCGCGGTGCGGCCCCACCAGCGTGCAGCCGCGGCGCAGCTCGTCGTCATGCACGCGGAAGAGCCCCGCCGCCAGCTTCTCTTCGATACCCGCGCGGTCGTCGGGCAGCTCACCGAGCGACGAGACATAGGTCGCATCGGCGCGCTCGCCAGCGGCCACCGACGCATACACCTCCGCCAGCGCCGCGCGCACCCGCTCGAGCAGGGCGCGCCGGTGCAGCAGCAGCGATGCGCCGGCGCCGATCAGGGCCTCATCCCATACCTCGAGCATCGAGGCATCCACCACATCGGCCTTCAGAAGCGTATTGCGCTGCTCGACCGTACGCTCGTAGGCGGCCACGAGTTTGGCGTACTGCGCATTGAGCTGGATGCCAAACTCATCGAGCGCGGCGCGGCGCACACGGGCGCTGCGCTTCACCATGTCGAGATGGTCGGGGCAGAACAGCACGCTCGGCAGCTCGCCGCGAATGCCGGACGCGCGCGTGCGCTTGCCGTTGCGGGTAAACGACCGACGGCCCGGTTCCAGCTCGCAGCCGAATTCGAGCCTGCGCCCCTCGCCTTCGAGCGCAAGCTCGATGCGCCCGCGGCGGGCGCCCTCATGCACTAGCTGCGCTGGGGTCGGATGCCGGAAAGACGCGCCGGCCGTCAGCAGCTGCAGCGCTTCGACCAGATTCGTCTTGCCTGCGGCGTTGGGCCCCACGAGCACGGTCACGCCGTCGGAGAGCTCCAGCTCATACGAGCTGAAGCTCCGGTAGTTGTATGCGGTGAGCGCAGATGCCGTGAGTCCCATTAGATGCGAACGGGCATGACCAGGTAGAGGTAGTTGATCTTGTCGTAGGACTTGAACACGCCCGCCTGGGTGTAGGACTGCAGCTCGAGCGTGATCTCCTTCTCGCGGTTGAGCACGTTCAGGCAGCCGAAGATGTAGTGGTAGTTGAACGCGATGACGCCCGAGGCACCCTCGACCTCCACCTCGACGCTTTCGCTCGCGGCGTCCTGGTCGTTCGAGATCGCCGACAGCGTCATGGCGCCCGTCTCGGCCGAAATCTCAAACTTCACCGCCGAGTTCGCCTGCGCGACCACGGCCACGCGCTTGAGGGCCGCGGTCAGGGCCTCGACGTCGATCTTCACCGTGGTGGCGCAGCTTGCCGGCAGCAGCGCCTTGTAGTTGGGATACACGCCCTCGATGCGGCGGGACACATACGTGGTGTTGCCGGCCACGAACACCACCTGCGTGTCGGTGGAGCCCACCAGGATCGTACCCTGGCCACCGGTGATGGACAGCGCATCGTTGAAGGCATCGGCGGGCACGTTAAGCTCGAAACTGCCCTCCAGCGAGGAGGTCTCGACCTGCGTATCGCATACGGCCAGACGGTAGGAGTCGGTGGCCACCAGGCGAATCGTATTGTTCTCCACGGTCATGTACACGCCGTTGAGCACGGGACGGTTCTTATCGGTCGAGGTCACGCGCCACACGCGGTTCACCATCTCGGTCAGGATGTTGGCCGGCAGCTCAACGGAGCGCTCGAGCGCGAAGGTGGGGAACTCCGGGAAATCGCCGGCGTCCAGGGTGTTCAGCCTGAACGAGCTCTTCTCGCAGGTGATGGTCACCTGCCGCTCCGTCAGCTCGAAGGACACCGGGGCATCGGGCAGGGTCTTGCAGATGTTCGAAAGCATCTTGCAGGGGATGACCATCTGCCCCTCTTCATCCACACGCGCCGCGATGCGGTGACGGATGGAGATGGTGTAGTTCGATGTTTGAAACTCCAGAACGCCATCGGATGCTCTCACGAGCACGCCCGAAAGGATGGGAAGCGTGGAAGCGCTGGCGATTCCTTTCATCACCACGGCGATCGCATCGGCGAGCGCCGACTGGCTGACGGTGAACCTCATATTATTTCCTTTCTATATAGATATAGAACCAATA
>ENA-OQMN01000161-OQMN01000161.1-human-gut-metagenome-genome-assembly--contig:-NODE-161-length-17955-cov-3.531692_pt1 | contig 17955 bp, 11 predicted proteins | sample MGYA00242765_ERZ504861 | MGnify/ENA primary metagenome ERZ504861 (study PRJEB26092, sample SAMD00036417) | human gut metagenome | host: Homo sapiens | study: EMG produced TPA metagenomics assembly of... | reverse complement strand
AGCAGCATCATGGCAAGGCTGCCGCCGAACAGCACCACCGCGGACACGAGCATGCCCATGCTCTGGTTGAGCGAGGTGCCGATGGTGTCCACGTCGTTGGTCACGCGGCTCAGCACGTCGCCGGTGGCCACGCGGTTGTAGTAGGCCATGGGCAGCCGGTTGATCTTATGCGAGATGTCCGAGCGCATACGGCGCGTCACGCGTTGCGACACCACGGCCATGACCTGGCCCTGGACAGCCGACAGCAGGTAGCTCGCCACGTAGAACGCTACGAGCGTCAGGCCCAGACCCGTCACGAACTGCATGTCGATGCCGGGCTCCACCAGCTGCTTCACCGAGGCAGGCAGCTCATCGAGCGCCGCCATCATGGCGTCGGTGTCGCTTTGGTCCAGGTTGGCGAACACCTCGAGCATGGCGCGCTGATCAGCGCCGGAGATGGTCACGCCGTCCACCGTGATGTCGGTGAAGAGCTGCTCGGCCACCGCATCTGGCAGGCTGTCGAGGTCCGCGGCGTTCATGCCGGCGGAAGCGGAGCTGGTGCCGTCCGCGGCCGCAGCGCCCGCCGCCGAGCCGGTCTGACCCGCGGCCATCGCACCCGTATCCGCGCCCGACGCCGCCTCGTTGCTCCCGCCAGAGGCCGCAGCGTCACCGGCTTGCAGGCTGCCCGCACCGGCCTGCGCCGCCATCGCGGCCGCCGCGCCGTCCGCACCCGCCTGGCCGCCCGCGGCCGCAGCGCCCGCGCTTGCGCTCGCAGCCGCCAGCTTCTGCTGGTTCGCCTGCACGTTCTTCTGCACGGCCGTAACGATTTTCTGCAGCTCGTCGGTATCCGGCTTGATGCCGTCGGTGATGGCATCGGTCATATCCGAGAGCATGTGCGGGCCGGCCAGCGTCAGCGCCGTGCCGCCCACGGCGCACGCGAGCGCCAGCACCAGCACCGCGGTGTAGCGGCGGCAGTACGCCAGCAGCTTGCCCCAGGTTCCCTTGGCGATCGGACCGCCCGCCGCACCGCCGCGGCCGCCCATGCCCATCGCCCCCATGGCCCCGCTACCGGGGCGCGCGCCGCCCGCGGCGGCGTTGTTCTTCTCAGCCATTTATGCCAGCTCCTCTTCGCTCAGCTGCGACAGCGCGATCTGACGGTACGTCTCACAATCGCGCATCAGCTCCTCGTGCGTTCCCTTGCCCGCAATCTTGCCCTCGTCCAGCACGATGATTTGGTCGGCATCGCGGATGGTGCCGATGCGCTGGGCCACGATGATGCGCGTGGTGTCGCGGCAGGCATCGTCCAGGGCGTCGCGCAGCACACGGTCGGTCTTGTAGTCGAGCGCCGAGAACGAGTCATCGAAGATCAGGATCTCGGGCTTGCGCGCGATTGCGCGCGCGATGGACAAGCGCTGCCGCTGACCGCCCGACAGGTTGGTACCGCCCTGCGCCACGTGCGCATCGTAGGCGCCGTCCATCTTCTCCACGAACTCGCGCGCCTGGGCCGTATCCACCGCATCGACCACGTCGCCCGGCGTCGCCGGGGCCGCGCCGTTGTCGCCGTAGGCCACGTTGGAGGTCACCGACCCGCCGAACAGCGTTGCCCGCTGCGACACGTAGCCGATCTTGTTGCGCAGCGCGCGTCGGCTCCACGAGCGCACGTCCACGCCGTCAACGAGCACGCGACCCTCGGTGGTGTCGTAGAAGCGCGGGATGAGGTTGATGATGGTCGACTTGCCCGAACCCGTCGAGCCGATGAGCGCAACCGTCTGACCGCGGTGCGCGACAAACGACACGCCCTGCAGCATGTTCTCCTCGGCATCCGGATAGCTGAAGCCCACGTTCTCGAAGACGATCTCACCGCGCTGGTCGGCCTCACCGCCGGTGCGGGTGCCGTCCTGGATCGTCGGTTTGGTGTCCAGCACCTCGGCGATGCGGCCGGCCGCCACCTGGGCGCGCGGCAAGATCATGAAGATCATCACGAGCATCATGAACGCCATGACCACCTGAATGGCATACTGCGAGAACACCATCATGTCGGAGAACAGGCCGATCTTGGCAGCCATGGTGGCATCGTTGAGCAGCGCGGCGCCCACCCAGTAGATCGCCAGCGACAGCCCGCTCATCACGCCCTGGATGCTCGGCAGCAGAAAGGCCATGGCGCGATTGGCGGTGAGCTGATTGCCCATCAGACGGCCGTTGACCTCCTCGAACTTCTCCTCTTGGTAGCCCTCGGCGTTGTAGGCGCGCACCACGGCCAGGCCGGTGAGGTTCTCGCGCGTCACGCGGTTCACGTCGTCGGTAAGGCGCTGCAAGCGGCGGAAGCGCGGGGTTGCCACCATGAGCACCACGCCCACGATGAGCAGCAGCACCACAACGGCACCAGCCGTCACCGCGGTCCACTCCCACTGCTTGCCCGCGATCTTGGAGCAGGCCCACACGGCCGTGATCGGCGCCTTGATGAGCATCTGCAGCCCCATCACAATCAGCATCTGCACCTGGGTGACGTCGTTGGTGGAACGGGTGATGAGGCTCGCGGTGGAGAAGCGGCCGATCTCGGCCATGGAGAAGGATTGCACCTTGTCGAAGAGTTTCTCGCGCAGGGTGCCGCCGAAGTGCGCAGCGATATTGGACGCGCACAGGGCGGTGACCACCGCAGCGGCGAGGCTGCCCAGCGAGCAGGCGAGCATCTTGGCGCCGGCAGTGAGGATCTCGCCCATCGTCGAGCCCTCCACCTGCACCAGACGGGTGATGTCGGCCATGTAATCGGGCGACTTGAGGTCAAGCCACACCTGGCACACGATGAACGCCAGCGCCACGCACGCCAGCGCCCATTCGCGCTTGGTGAGGTTTCGCAAGAGCTTGAGCATGTTCACTCCTTTGTTGGTTCTGATTCCCTCGTGTGAAATCGTTTTCGTTAACCCGGTTAGATATTTACACGGCGCACTCCCGCGGACCACATCCGGTCACGCGCAGCACAGGAGCGCCGCGAGTTGTCAGACATCGATGCGCGGGGGCTTCATGACCTCGCCGATCTCGACCGCCGTCTCGATGAAGGCACGGAATCGCTCGACCCCGATGCGGTCGATGACCAGCCCGACGCGCCGGCGTAGGTCTCGCCCGAGCTCCTCGATGAACCGGTCGCCCTCGTCGGTAAGCGTGATGACCGTCATCCGCGCGTCCTCGGCGCTGCGCGAACGCTTGATCAGCCCGCGCGCCTCCATCTTCTTCAGCATGGCCGCCACGCGCGGCGTGCTCACGTCCATCTTCTCAGCGATGAACCCCGCCGTCACCGGGATGCCGCGCTCGCGGGCGCGGTCCAGTAGGTGCAAGGTCCCCCCGATGCCGGCGGTCGACAGGTCCCGGCGCGCGAAGCACCGCGCGGGATGTGCGCGGCCGATCAGCTCAACCATGGCCTCGATGTCCTCTTGGGTTGCCATGAAGCCCCTCCTCTCGCGTCTGCGAAAACGCCTCGGTTCGCCTGCGACACTCGCGGACCGCGCGCATCCACAGCATGTTGCGAGCGGCGCGCCGCGTGTTGCGGACAGACGGCAAGGCGTCGGATTTATCTAACGAGGTTAGATTTAAACGCGCAGCGCGGGGTCGGTCAACCGCCGGCGCCCACTCATCGCGCGCTCTCCATATTTGATTGGTGGGGTACTGCGCGCAGGCTCGGCCGGGCATCGGCCATAGGCTCGGCCGGGCATCGGTCGATACCCCCGCCAAGCACGCCGCACGTGCAGGCAACGCGCCAGGCAGCATCCGTCACCCCAACTCGCCCGCCATCGACGCGGCGATGCAACCGCCATCATGCCGACCCGCCGCCTGTCGCCTGTCGCCTGTCGCCTGTCGCCTGTCGCCTGTCGCCTGTCGCTTGTCGCTTGTCGCTTGTCGCTTGTCGCTTGTCGCTTGTCGCTTGTCGCTTGTCGCTTGTCGCTTGTCGCTTGTCGCTTGGACGAGCCTATCCCAACAGCTCGTCCAGCTGCCGGTTCGTCTCCTCGATAACCTCGGTGAACACCCGCTCGAAGAACTCGTCGCTCAACAGCCGATACGGCGGATGACCCGGCACGCCGGGATTCTCACGCACGATCCGCTCCGCCACCGCGACCGTTCCGTCCACCGCCTGTCGGTCGATGGCATACTGGCCGAACTCCGCAGCCGCCCTATACAGCTCATCCGTTGCCACCGGCACCGCCGAGATGGGCAGCGTCTTGCCGAACCAGTCGAAATCGGCCTGCTTCTTGATGCGGAACCCGTCGCTCGGCTTCTCCCCCATGCGCTCAAGCACCTCATAGGAGTGGGTGTTCCATATGTTGTCGGCCAGCAGATGCGCCCATGCGCCCAGCGCCAGGTCAAGGGCCGTCTGCAGGGGCTCAGGCGATCCCGCTGCCCGCCGGCCCGCCGGCGCCACACGCCCCAGCAGCGGCACCACATACCCATCCCAAAACTCGTGGGCACGCGGTCGCGGCATATGGCCCGGGTCGGCAAAATGCGTTTCGGTATAGCGAATGCGGCGCGGCAGGTCGGGCACCATGTAGCCCACGTAGACGTCGGGCACCAGGTTGCCGAACAAAAAGACGTTGCAATCTCTCACAACATGCGCCACGGCGCCGGCGCGGGACAGCAGGCACTCGGTTTGCGCGATATGTATATTCCAGCTGGGCATAGCACATCCCTTCAACGCAAGAAAGCCCGCGCCGAAGCGCAGGCTTTCCCAGTATACGCCGCAGAGAAAAAGGCCAACCGCCGGCGGGCGGTGCGGGCGGTTGGCGCGCCGGCGGCGCGAGGGCACCCGGCGGCGCCCACCGCACCCCGCGCTACCACAGGGCAACCAACCGGGCGGCGCAGCATGGCGCGATGAGGCACGCCCCATCCGTCACGCCGTGTCACGCCGCACCCCGCCCCGTCATCGCGGGCCGTTCCCAGCCAAGGGCCCCGGCACCGGCGCCGCCTGGACTCCCCTGCCGGAGCTCACGCCCTAGCTGCGCACCTCACCGCCGGTGGCTTTGCACACCTTGGTCACGAGCTTCTCGTGCGCGCGCTCGACCTCCTCGGAGGTCAGCGTGTGGTCCTCGGCCCGATAGGTCAGGGCGAACGCCATGGACTTCTTATGCGGCCCCACGCGCACCGGGTCGCGGTACACGTCGAACAGGCGCACGCCCGCCAGCAGCTTGCCGCCCGCCGAGCGCAGGCGGCGCTCCAGGTCCTCGCAGGTCACGTCGTCATCAACCACGATCGCCAGGTCGTGCTCGACGCTCGGGAACTGCGAGAACTCCCGGTAGGCCTTCTGGTTGCCCGCAGCGCGCAGCAGCGCGTCGAGGCTGAGCTCGAACGCCACGACGGGGATGTCGATGCCGTACACGTCGCGCGCGTCCGGATGGATCTCGCCCACCCAGCCGAGCACCACGCCGCCCGAGAGAACCTCGGCCCCGCGGCCGGGCTGCAGGAATGCATAGGACTCGCCGTCGGCAGGGCGGAAACGAACCTTGGGGATGCGCAGCTGGTCGAGCAACTCCTCTACCACGCCCTTGCCGTCGAAGAAGCGCAGCGGCATGGGCTTGCGGTTCCACGTCACCTCGCCCATCGCGCCCGACATGACGCCCGCCACAGCCTCGCGCTCCTTCGGCGCGCTCGCGTTCTCGCGGCCCATGAACAGCGTGCCGATCTCGTAGAGTTGCACGTTGGCGGTGCTGTGCGTGATGTTGAACTCAACCGACTGCAGAAGGCCCGGGAGCAGCGAGCGGCGCATCTCGGTCTGCTCGGCCACCAACGGGTTCATGAGCTGCACAGCACAGCCGCGGCCCTCCTCCGTCATGCCGATGCGCTCAAGGTCGCCCGGGGCGGCAAAGGAGAAGTTCATCGTTTCGTTGAGGCCGCAGGCGCGCAGCACCTGGCCCACCTTACGCGTCAGGCGCTGCTCGCGCGTGAGGCCGCCGATATGGTTGCGGGCCGCCGGAATGCTAGCCTCCACGCGCCCCATGCCCCACAGGCGCAAGATCTCCTCGATCAGGTCGATCTCGCGCGGGAGGTCGGGGCGAAAGGTCGGCGGGGTCACGGTGTACACCAGCTCCTCGCCCGCGCCGGACGCCGTAAGGGTGCAGCCCAGGCGGCCGAGGGCGCGCTCGATGAACGCCGGCTCGATCGGGGCGCCGCACAGGGCGTGCACGCGGGACAGGCGCAGCTCCACCGGTGCGACCGTACGCGGAGCGGGGTAGACATCCACGCAGCCCGGCGCAACCGAGCCGCCCGCGAGCTCCTCGATCAACGCGCAGGCGATATCGGCTACGTCGGCGCAGCCCGTCTCGTCCACCTGGCGCTCGAAGCGGATGGAGGCGTCCGAGATCAGCGCCAAGTCGCGGCTCGTGTGCGAGGTGCGCCCGGCGTTGAAGCAGGCGCTCTCCACCAGCACATCCACCGTATCATCGGTCACCTCGGAAGCCATGCCGCCCATGACGCCGGCGAGCGCCACCGGGGTCGCGCCGCCCTCGCCCGTGGCGATGAGCCCCATGCCGGCCGACAGCGTGCGCTCCACATCGTCGAGCGTGCGAAAACGCTCACCTTCGTGCGCCGCGCGCACCACCACGCTGCGGCGGCCGTCGCGCTCCTCGAACGCCGCCAGATCGAACGCGTGCAGGGGCTGACCGGTGAGCATCATCACGTAGTTGGTGATGTCCACCACGTTGTTGTGCGTACGGATACCGCAGGCGCCCAGGCGCTGCACGAGCCACTCGGGCGACGGACCCACCTTCACGCCGCGCACCACGCGGGCAACGTAGCGGTCGCACAGGCCCTCGTCGAGCAGCTCGACCGAGACGCTGTCCGCGGCGCCAGCACCGGCCTCCGCCTTGACGGCAGGCAGCTCCACGTGGATGTCGCGGTCGAAGATGGCGCCCACCTCGCGGGCCATGCCGATCATGGACAGGCAGTCCGGGCGGTTCGGCGTGATCTCGCAATCGAGCACGGTGTCTGAGGTGCCCAGGTACTGCGCGAGCGGCAGGCCCACCGGCGCGTCGGCGGGCAGGATCCAGATGCCCTCGTGATCGCCGGAGAGCCCCAGCTCGCGCTGGGAGCAGTTCATGCCGCACGACGCCATGCCGCGCAGCTTGCTCTTCTTGATCTTCACCCCGCCGGGCAGCTCCGCGCCCACCAGCGCGGTCACGATGTGGTCGCCGGCCTCGAAGTTCTGCGCGCCGCACACGATCTGCAGCGGCTCGGGCTCGCCAGCGGCGTTGACGTTGTGGCTGCCAACATCCACCGAGCACACCCACATGTGGTCGGAATCCGGATGCTTCTCCTTGGTGAGCACCTGGGCGGTGACCACCCGGTCGAACGCCTCACCCACGGTCTCGACCGCCTCGACCTCAGTGCCGGTGCGGATGAACTCACGGACGAGCTCGGACGGGTCCTCCGGCAGCTCGATCATGCTGGATAGCCAGTCGTAAGAAACCTTCATCTTCTCAATACTCCTTACATGCAATTTGGGGACGTGCAGTTTGGGGACGGGGTCAATCCGTATGCGACGGAAGCGCCGCGCCTCGCACAGTTTGGGGACGGGGTCGTTTCGTTTGCGATGGAGGCGCCGCGCCTCCGCAACCGGTTCGGCACGGGCCGCTCGTCCTCCCCAACCAGGGCGGGCGAGCACCTTCCGCGCATCAGCCAGCCGAGAACACCGATGCTCCCCGGGTGCCGCAGGCCGACCCGAACGAACAAGGGCCCACCTCGCGGGCGGCACCAGCCAACCGAGCGCCAAGGCGCGGCACCCGGCAGATGCCGCCCTGCCCGGCAGGTCCGCCCGGGCCGGGAAACCTAGAACTGCTCCAGGAACCGCATGTCCCCCGTGACGAGCGTGCGCAGGTCGGGCAGGTCGTAACGAAGCGCCGCGATGCGCTCCACGCCGGCGCCGAAGGCGAAGCCGGAGTAGACTCGGGGTCGATACCGCAGTTCACCAGCACGTTCGGATCGACCATGCCGGCACCCAGAATCTCGATCCAACCCGAATGCTTGCAGAAGGGGCAACCTTCGCCGCCGCACACGCCGCAGCTCACATCCACCTCGCAGGACGGCTCGGTGAACGGGAAGAAGTGCGGGCGGTAGCGCGTGGCGCGATCGGTGCCGAACATGCACTTCACGAAATGGTCGAGCGTGCCCTTGAGATCGCCGAAGGTGATGCCCTTGTCGACGACCAGGCCCTCCACCTGATGGAACTGCGGCAGATGGCTGGCGTCGGCCGTGTCGGGGCGGTACACGCGGCCCGGGGCGATCATGTAGATGGGCGGCTGCTGGGTCTCCATGGTGTGGATCTGCACGCCGGAGGTCTGGGTGCGCAACAGCACGTCGGACTCGCCGTGCGCATGGTCCTCGGGATGCGCCGCGGTGCCCGGGGCGTTGTCGTGCACGTAGAAGGTGTCGCGCGCCGAGCGGCTCGGATGGTCGAGCGGGGCATTCAGCGCCGTGAAGTTGTACCAACTGCTCTCAACCTGCGGACCGGTTTCCACCGTGTAGCCGATGCCGCAGAATACATCCTCGATCTCCTCGATAATCTGGTTGATGAGGTGCGCGTGTCCGAGCTTGGGACGGGCGCCGGGCAGGGTGATGTCCACCGCCTCGGTTGCCATGAGCTCGCGCACCGCGGCGCGCTTCAGCTGCTCCATGCGGTCGGCGAGCAGCGTCTCGGCCATGCGGCGCATCTCGTTGGCGCGCTTGCCGAGTACCGGGCGCTCCGCCGGGTCGATCTTGCCCATCATACGCATGAGGCCGGTGATCTCGCCCTTGCGCCCCATGAGCGCCACGCGCGCCGCCTCGAGCTTCTCGGCGGTCTCGGCGCCCTCAATCATCTCCCTCGCCTTTGCCTCGAGCTGCTCAAGTTCGTCGATCAAGCCCATCTGCAAACTCCTCTCAATAAAAAACCGTCCTTGGGATGAAGCGCGCTTCTGCACGTCATCCCAAGGACGGAAGATTCCGCGGTACCACCTTGGGTTGGCTGCCGGCTGTTCGTCCCGGCATGCCCTCTTTGCGCCCGTTCTCGCTCGGGCCTGCGGCTTCCCTACTCAGCCGCCGCAGGCGCGGCAAGCCGTTCAGGTTGCTGCTCGGGAGTGAACTCGGGCTTCGTTGCCGCAGGCGGGCTTACAGCCGGTGACCCACCCTCTCTGTGCCGCAACGGATGAAGCCCAACCTCTCCGTCAACGCATTGGGCAGCATGATACCACAGATGAGCAGCATAGAGAGCAGCTACGACCTCCCGCGCCGACGAGCCGCACCCGCAGCGAGCGCCGTAGCACCCGCGCACACCGCGGCCGCCACAGCCGCCGCGGACCCGTCGCCGGTCTGAGGTAGCGCGGCACCTGCCGTCACGGCCGCGCATCAGCTACACAAGCGGGGCAATACTCATGTCCCCACTTGCAGATCGCCTGCTGCACCAACTTCATCAAGCGAACCGACAAGCGGCGGCAAGCGACTGAAAAGGAAGGACGCGCCATGGATAAACGGCTCACCAGGGCAACTGTGGCTGCCTGGCAAGCAGGATGAGCACGCTTAACGGCGGCCGCACGCAGGGCCTCGCCGGTGCGCAGGAACGCAGGTGCAGCCCGCCCGGCTGCGCTACCACATCGCGTCGGCGTGCAGGCGTGAGGTGCCGGCGAGAAGGACGGCGGGACCATGAGGCGCATGGTCCCGCTCCGGGAATCCAGGCGGCTTTGGCCCAGTCTGGCGGAGCTTGGCAGAGCCTGGCAGAGTCTGGCGGAGCTGCTATGCCTCGACTCCAAAATCGTAATACTGCGACGGATCCGTTTTGCTCGTTCCGTGCCAGATGAGCACACCGCGCTCCGAAAGCCCTCGCAAAACGCGCGCCGCACTCCTTTTCGGAATGCCCGCGCGCTCGAACAGCATCGCCGTGTTAACCCTTCCGACCTCAGCGGCGATTTTGACCGCCTCCTTCTCGTTATCGCTAAGCTGCGAGAAAACCTCGAGGGGGACGAGAACGGGCTTCCCGTGCGAAAGGAAGTCGCGCCCGGGAGCCACGCCGTGGCGCTCGGCCTCGGGAATCTCCAGCCGCGGGCGGAAGATGTTCACGCGGAACATGTTGTCGATCTCCCGGAATTCGGGCTCAGGGAGACCAGCCGCGGCGCAAGCATCGCGGATGCGCCTGAGCCCGGTTCCCCAGCTCTCGAACATATCCATCTGCATGAATGCCTCGGCGATCTTGGGGTTGCGCAGCGCCGTCGCCCCGTCAAGGGCTTGCTCGATGGTGATGCCGCCGAAAAGCGCGCCCGGGGAGGTCACCTCGAGGCGGTCGTCGTAGAGGGCCACCTGCACGCAGGAGTTCGCCTGGAGGTCGCGGTGAACGACGGCGTTCACAATGGCCTCCCGGATGGCCTCGAGCGGAAGTTCATAGTAGTCCTCGCGGTAGAGCCCCTCGATGCGCGCACCGAGCCTGATGTTGCGCAGCACGAAGTCCTCCGCCGCGTCCACCTGCTCATAGAGCGGTCCCGCGTACTCACGGCGGTCGAGGAAGACCGCGCGGGTGGTCCCCTTGAACTGGCCGCACTGGATACGGGCAAAGCGGTAGGGGTTACTCGTGAGCAGGAGCAGCGCCCGCGTGGGCACGCACTCTCCGTCGACCCTCCTAACAAGCCCCCAGTTCTCGAGGTTCCGCAGCGTCACCTCGCCGCCGCGCTCGGCGTCCCCGCGGCGGCGGTTCATCTCGTCGCAGAGCCCCTGCGCCGCCTTTTCGTCAAAGGCGGCGTCGAGGCGGGGCTGCTCGTCGTAGCTCTGAGAGGACCCGCGAAGGGAGAGCTCCCTGAGCGCCATCTCGTCGGCGAGCCTCGTCGTCGCCCCCACACGGATGTATGCGGCTCGCTCGAGGTTCCGCTCTTTCAGGTAGTAAGGCGTCGCGGTACCGGGCTGCACCTCGATCACCACGACGTCCCTGCCGTCGATTTCCTCCACGCGGATGCGCGGCGCAACCTGGGGCTCGCAGAGGTCGTCGATGGCGTTTGCGGCGGCGTCGGCGATGCGGCGCGCGTCGTCCACGCCGACCACGCCGCCGCTGTCGCGCACACCCACCACGAGCTTGCCGCCCGCCGAGTTGGAGAAGGCAACGACCGTCTTCACCCAGCGCTCCGTCTTCGGAGGCAAGGTCTCCTTGAACTCGAGGGTCTTGGACTCCCCAGCCTGTATCTCTTTGAGCAACTCGTTCTCTGCCATGGCAGCCCTCTTCAACGACCCGGAAACAAGTCAATTCTACCAGCCGGCTAAGAGCCCCACCTCTTCGGGATGGGACCTACGTTAGGATGTTGGGTCATGGGAGGGCCTCTCTCCTCGCTATGAGTCTCGACACCTCACAGCCTGGCGACTCCCTCCCTATTTGCCATTATCGCGATGCAAACAACGTCTTGGCGCCAAGTGCCTAGAGTCGATAGTGAATGCAGTCGGCGTACTCTAACGCCAGCGAGCGATTGAGCTCGTCTCCACCGTCAAGATTGGCGCTATAGAATACCGGCGGACAATCCATACCGCCTTTCACCAGCCTTTGTACCAGCTCAGCGATGATGGCGTTGAGAATCGCCGCGCCAACCACGGTCGAAGTCGGGCCCACTTTCTGATCAACCCCGACGATCGGAACCGCCGCATCGCCAACTTCACCATGATTGTCGAGAACAATGTCAGCAACCTCGTAGAGTCGCTTCCCGGAAGGATGCCGCGAGAGAACTGACTGCGAGTACGCCACATTCGTCAGCGCGATCACCGCCGCTCCTGCGCGCTTCGCCTCCATTGCAACCTCGACCGTCACCGGATTACGACCGGAAACAGAGTGGGCTATAAGCACGTCACCAGGACCAAATTCGGCCTTGTCTTTCGCCAGCTGCGTCCCATAACCAACCAGGCGCTCCATTGAGCTGGTATGTGTTGCCGGCTCGGTATCAAGCATGAGCTCGCGACCAAATATCGGGTTTACCAGCATGAGACCGCCCGCGCGATAGAACAGTTCCTCGGTCATGATGCCAGCATGGCTCGCTCCAAACACCCAAATAGCATGTTTGTCCAAAACGCACGCGCGCAGCAGCTCCACGCTGCGCTCCATCGCCTCTTGCTCTGCCTCTTCAACTGCGGTAAGCACGCGCCCTACGATATCAAAATACTGAAATGCCATAAGCGACCTCCCATTCCATTAACATTGCAGCAGCGGCAACGCCAGTCCGCACAAACGCCCTCCTTGAGCAGAAGGCGGCGCGCGCCTCTGAAACTGAACGCACACCGCCTCAAACTGCCCTAGACGCCGGGCGACGAACTTACGCCAACAATCGCGCCACGGCTCCACAGAGCATGCCCCACAAGTCGAAGTCCTGGCCTCCGTACACCAGCATCCACTGCTGAATCGTGTTGTTGAAGAAGTAGGCTCCGAAACCCACAAGCAGAACTGCCAGCACGCCACTCACTGCAGACCCAATCACAGCACCGCGCACGCCGCCGGTTGCATTACCGACAATCGCTGCACATCCAATCTCAAAAAAGCATGTGGACACCAGAGGGATTACGACCGTCGGAAACAGCCCCATGGAGCCGGTAATGAGGATCGTCGCAATCGAAGTGACCATGGCGACCATAAAACCGATGAGCAAAGCGTTGGGAGCATACGGGAAAATAACAGGCACATCGAGCGCCGGAATGGCATCCGGCACCAGCTTCTCGGCAATGCCCTGGAACGCCGGCACGATCTCGGCAATCAGCATGCGCACGCCCTGCAACATGATGGTAATGCCCACACCGAAATAGATTGCATGGGTAAACACATACGTGAACACCCCGGTGCTGCCCTCCGCATAGCCCCACACCACTGCAGGATCCTGACCCATTGAAACGAGGATGAAATACATGACAACGTAGGTAATCGCGATGGCGAATGATCCGGTAATCGCAATCTCGCGGAAGAATCCGAGCGACTTCGGAAACTTCAGGTCTTCAGTCGAGTGAGATGCATCTCCAAGCAGCTTACCCAGCAATCCGGAAATCACCGATAGGCAGGTCGTCGGATGCCCGATGGTAAAAGAATCATCACCGGTCACCTTCCGAACAAACGGCCTCATGATATTCGGAGACACCACCATGTACAGGGCGGTAAACACCGCGGCCAACACGATGAGCTTCCCGCCCGTAAGCCCTGCGTCCACACCAGCGGCGATGAAGACGAAGGGGAACCAATACAGCATGTGGCCCGTCAGGAAAATGGACTTCCACTTCGTGAAGCGCGCCACAACGATATTGATCGCAAAGGCCACAAGCATCACGATGCCGATTTCCGTTCCGAAATCCGCACCGATATCGACAGTCTTCGATGCAACCGCCTGGGGCATCACCGCGTTAAAAGCCGCAGAAATGCCGTCAATTGAATTGCCCGTAATCAGCCCCGTGCCCGTAGACAGCACAAAGAAACCGACCGCCGTCATGATGGTTCCGCGCACGATGTCCGAAAACGGCCGCTTCTGAAGAATCAACCCAACGCATGCAATCAGCGCCAGGAAAATCGCGCCCTGTCCGAAAACTTCGTTAATGATGAAATTGAGCACCGCATCCATATACGCTCACCCCTTATGACAGCGAATTCAAATACGCCATGGTTTTCCGCTCAACCTCGGCTTTGTCCATGAAGTTGTCAAGTTCGACCACGGGCACGCGCGCTCGATCGGCAATTCGCTCCCCCAGCTCACGTGATATGAAAATCACGTCGCAGTCATTGGCGCAGCACGACGCCACATCCCCGCAAAAAGCCTCGATCTCCACCCCGTGCGCCCGAGCGATCTTCTCGATTGCACACCTCAGCATCAGCGAGGACCCACACCCAAAACCGCATACTGTTTGAATTTTCGGGACTCTCATGTTTCTCCAATCAATTACTTCAATCCGCACGCCAAGGCCCTACGCGACCAATCACATGCAGGATCTTTCCCGCTCCGGCACCTCATTCGTTCAAAAGGCTGTAAAGCTCATCCGCCGATTCGCACGCACGCATCCGATCAACAAACGCCGTATCCATGAGCTTCTCCGCCATCCTCTGAAGCCGTGCTAGATGGGCCTCACGATCGGTGCAAGCCAAGCACATGACGATTCGGACGGGGTCGTTGTCGCAGTGAAACCGCACATCGGCATCGAATACCGCAATCGACAGATCGCTCACGCGCACATCCGCACCAGGCGCCGCGTGCGCTAGAGCCAATCCAGGCATGATGACCATATACGGCCCCAACCTCTTGACGCTCTCAATCATTCGATTCGTATACGACGCCTCAATGGACCCGCACTCCTCAAGCGGAGCAGCTGCCACCCTGATTGCTTCCTCCCAGCTTCCAGCCCTCCTGTGCAAAGAGATGTTCCCCCGTGCAATGACTTCTTCCATTTCCCCTCCTCTCATCAACGCAGTTCCAGTACGTCAGATATATCGACATCCCCACTCTCAAGCACGCGCATGTTTTCCGCGCGCTCGAGAATGGGCGCAATGTCCAGCAGGACGCTTCGTTTTTTATCGCGAACCCCCAGCACAACAATCACTCGAACAGGCTTTTCGCCCGCAGCGCCGAATGGGATCGCGCGGCTCAACACACATATCGCAACGCAGTCCTCCCGAACCCCATCGTTTATCCCCGCATGAACGTATGCACAACTGGGGGTTAGAACCATGTAAGGTCCAAAATCCTCAACAGCCCGCACCATTCTGTCGACGTATCTATCCTCGATCGCGCCTCGTTCGAGCAGGGGCCAGGCCGCCACGCGAATGGCCGAGCGCCAGTCCGTGCACCGAACACCAACCTGCACGTCCGCCCGCCTCACCAGGTCTCCAATCCGAATTGGTTCTGCAGTGGATACGGGGCTGCATGCATAGGCATGCAGGAAATACGCGCACATCTTCGCATATGCGGCGCGTACGAGAGCGCGACGGACCTCATCCAAAGCCGCCTGGCTCAACAGGGGATCAACCACCAAAACAGGGACAGACTCGAACTCCAACGGGGTTGTTGAAATGATGAGATCAACCTCGGTTTGGCCCATCTTCATCCGCGCATCATCGGGAGACATGGGGCCCAACAGGTGACAATCTGCCAGCATCTGAGACAGGCGCATCATCAGCATTGAACTTGATGCCAGACCAAATGCACAAACGAAAAGCACGCTGAGCTCCGCTGCGCCCTGTGCCCCCGTTTCCCAAATCGTATCGAGATACATCGCTATGTAGGCCACTTCGCTCTCGTTGAAGCAAATGCCCCACTCACGCTCCACGCACCCCATCTGCGCCCGCGTAAAGTCATACAGCAACGGAATTGATGCGGCAACCTGCACGGATGTCTCACTCTGGATTTGGTTGCCATTGCGTACACGCCAGATCGCCGCACGCAAATGAGCGGTCAGCCCGTCAACAAGGTTCTGTGTCGGTTCTATTTCTCCATTATGTAGTGCGCAGAGTTCCCTTATGAGGCGTTGAGATATTTGCGTGGCCGCATCATCGGCACCCAGCTCGGACAATGCCGTCCCGCAAGCACGACGCGAAAGCGCCACGGCCACGAGAAACTCGCGCTCACCCTTACAGTCAATCCTGCCTTTCAGCAATCGATCAAGCGCATCAAATCGCGACCCTTCTTTTCCCGGATCAGGGAGTATCTGAGCCCGCTCGGCGACAAAAGACCCGTTTTTCAGCACACACCCGGCCTTCGAGCGCACATATGAAAGCGCAACGCACGCCGACAGCAAGCCGTCATCGCAGCCCGGAATTTGACCCGCGCTCTCCATGAGAGAAACCGTCTCTTCTACGAAGCGTTTTTCATCTGCCGTAAGTACGTGACGCACCACCTGAAAAGCGGTTGGCGCAGCGCCCGTATCAGAAGCGACGCCAAGAAAACAGCGGCGTATATCGAGCTCGTTCCCGAATAGCTGCAAGCCAACACCTTGGCTGCGCACCACCGAAACCGATTGCTTCTCAAAAAAGCGTTCCACCGCACCGAAATGCGCCCGAATGGTCTGTCTGCTCACGCGACACACATCCGCAATTTCCTGAAAGGTCACCGTCTGGCGCATCATCAGAAGCATCTCTGCCACGATTCCGCATTCCTGAATGCTGAGAACAGATTGAAGCGTTGCAGACGAAACTAGGCCCGCAATCCTTTCACGAACAGCCGCGTCGCACGACAGTCGAACCCCTTTCCCTGCCGAGCGCTCAAGAACCGCATCGATCGACTGTACGAATGCGGTGATGACTCTCAAATCGCTTCTCACCGTGCGCACGGAGACGCCGACAACATCCGAGAGCTCTTTTGTTGTCATATACGTCCTGCGGCGGCACAAAGCGCTCAGCAGCTCGCGCTGCCTACTCGTCAAATCGACCATCGGCGCCTCCCTTCTTCCGCTCCATACCGTCAATCCTGCGCGAGCTTCAGCACATTCTCAATAGCAAAAGCCGTCACCGCCTGCGGCAGTTTTCGCATTTATCCTGCTAACTCGCCTGGCGAGCGGCAGGCAGGCCCGCTCTTGAGGCATGCTCCAGCCACGGAGGCCCGCCATCGCCTCCGCACTGCCGGTACCTCTTCCAGCGGTCACTCCACTCGCACCCTCCTTGCCGCAGCGCCAACCTCTCCAAGGAACAGCGCCCTCAGATTGAGATCGACTTTTGCACCAACTTCATCAAGCGAACCGACAAGCGGCGATAAGCATCCTTGCCCTCACCCACCTTCAAGCTCGGGTTCGCCACAGGGTACACTGTGACCATGCACAGACCCGATCCGCAAGGAGGACATATGGCACAGCCCACCAGCAGCGAGCACATCGAGCAGCTCCGCACGCTCGAGCGCAACCTGTGGACCCGCAGCTACCTCATGAAAATCACCGAGTTCGACGGGGCGACCATCGCCCCCGAACATGGTGCGGCCGCACGTGGCGAAGCCCTGGCCGCGCTCACCACCGAACACCACGAGCTGCTCTGCAGCCAGGAGGCGCAAGACCTCGTGCGCACCCTTGAGCAGGACATCTCCGCAGGCACCTGCACCGACCCGCAGCTGATCGCCGAGGTGAGCACCCTTGCGCGCGACCAGCGCGAGGCCATGGTCATCCCCGCAGACGAGGCGGCCGCTTGGACGCGCCTCACATGCGAGGCGGACGCCGTGTGGCATAAGGCAAAAAGCGCCAACGACTGGAAGAGCTTCGAGCCCTACGTGGACCGCATCGTCGAGACCCTCAAGCGCCACGCCTCCTACCTCAACCCGGCCAAAGACCCCTACGATGTCTGGCTCGACCAATATGAGCGCGGCATGGATCACACCGCCTTCGACCGCTTCTTCAGCCAGGTCAAAGACACCGTCGTGCCGCTCGTGCACGCCATCTCCGAGCGCGGCGAGCAGCCCACAGCACCCTACCTCGCAACCCCCGTCCCCGAGGCCGTGCAGCGCGCCCTGTCGTTCGACCTCATGGACCTCGTCGGGCTCGACCGCGCCGACACCTGCCTTGCCTTCACCGAGCACCCCTTCTCCGAGGGCTTCTCCACCGGCGATGCGCGCGTGGCAACCCACATCTACGAGGACAACCTCATGTCCAACGTCTACTCCATCATCCACGAGGCGGGCCACGCTGCCTACGAGCTCGGCGTTGACCCCGCCTACGCGTTCACCTGCCTGGAGGGCGGCACCTCCATGGGCATCCACGAGAGCCAGAGCCGCTTCTTCGAGAACACCGTCGGCCGCAGCCGCGCGTTCATGACACCGCTGCTCGCCCTGCTGCGCCGCCACGTGCCCGAGATCTACGGGTCCGTGGACGAGGACTCCCTGTACCGCGCCGTCAACATCGCCCAGCCATCCCTCATCCGCACCGAGGCCGACGAGCTCACCTACCCCCTCACATCATGGTTCGCTACGAGCTTGAGCGCCTGCTGTTTGCCGGCGAGGCGAGCGCCAAGGGACTACCGCGCCTGTGGAACGAGCTCATGCAGAAGTATCTGGGCATCGC
>ENA-OQMN01000159-OQMN01000159.1-human-gut-metagenome-genome-assembly--contig:-NODE-159-length-18000-cov-2.945001_pt1 | contig 18000 bp, 11 predicted proteins | sample MGYA00242765_ERZ504861 | MGnify/ENA primary metagenome ERZ504861 (study PRJEB26092, sample SAMD00036417) | human gut metagenome | host: Homo sapiens | study: EMG produced TPA metagenomics assembly of... | reverse complement strand
TTGGCCATATCCCACCTCCGGTGGCGTCGGGGCGGGCCGCTCCCGCCCTCAACCACCGTCTTCCCAGACTCAGCGATACATGTCGCGCTGAGTGTTGGAAGTGTTTCGCTAAGGTTGGAAATCAACGGCCCGGTGCCGCCCAGAGGCCCGCGAGAGCGTGCAGGGGTGCCCGAAAGCGGGTATACTGGTAGCGACTCGGGAGGCGTACGCCCTCCTGGAACAGAAGCAGTGGGGTAAAACCCGCACGAACAGCCGCTCCGGCCAGGGCGGCTGTTCCCTTATCTGGCGAGTTTCGCCCCGTGGCCGTTAGAGAACGGCGAGGACAAGCAGCGCGATCGACAGAACGAGCACGGATGCCGCAAGAAGCAGCGCGGTGAGCTTCGCCATGGGAGCCCTCCTCACTCCCGACAGAGACTCGGAGGGCACCGCCCATGTCGCTTGCGTAAGTATAGCATGAAACACGAACATATGTACGTGTATATTCAAGAGCTGTCCAGGCGCAGGCGGCCGGGCTCGGGTCCCTCGTCCCCGCGGACATGGAACACGCTGCGTTCGTGCAGGCCCACCCATGTGCACGTCGTGGTCGGCAGCGGTGATGGGGACGCGAAGGCGGGAGCGCGAACGCGCGGCGGCGGCGATGAGCGCACGCCCTCTTCCCAAGGCGGGCTCTAGGTCTGGTTCGGCATCCGACAGCCGATGGCGACCGCGCGGGCGCAGTGACTTGCGAAAAAGGGAAGGAGGTTTGCACGCGAGGGGTCTTTTCGGCGCGAAATGGGTTAGGGAGCGGTGCTATTTTGCGCGGACTGTGCGAATCGAATGCGCTTATCTGTCCGCCTGAACCGGGCGGCCCGAGCGCTTCGCCCGCGGTGCTCGCCGCGGAGGTCGCGTTGGGCGTGCGTCCCGGTGGATGGGGCGTGAGGCGAAGGAAGGCATATGACCCTAATCGAACTGTTCCATCTGCTGAAGAAGAACCTGAAGCTCGTGTGCGTGTTGCCGGTTGCCTGCGCGCTGGTCATGCTGGTGTACAGCTACCTCGGCATGGGCAACGTGTATACGGCGAGCACGAGCCTGTATGTGCTCACCAAGTCGGGCAACGAGAACTCCTCGATGCTCAGCAGCGACCTGTCGGCCTCGCAGCTGCTGGCGAACGACATCGCCGCGCTGGCGCAGTCCGACCGCGTGCTGAATGATACCGCGAGCGATCTGGGCCTGGAGGACCTCAAGGACTACAAGATCGAGGTCGCCGGCGAGACCACCACGCGTGTGATTACCGTGTCGGTGACCGGCCCCACGCCGAGAGCGCGGCCGATGTCGCCAACAAGGTCGCCGAGAACTGCTCGACGGTTGCCCAGGAGGTCATGGACGTCGATTCCATCAACGTGGTGGACAAGGCCGTTGCTCCCACCTCGCCCTCGGGTCCCAAGCGCATGCTCTATACGGCCGTGGCGTTCGCCGGCGGTCTGTTCGCCGCCGTTGCCGTCGTGGTGCTGAAAGACATTCTGGATACGCGCGTGCGTGATGCCGAGGACCTGGAGAACCTGCTCGAGATTCCGGTCATCGGCCGCATCCCCGCCATCAAGGGAGGTAACTAATCATGGCACGCAAAGCGAACTCCGATCAGCTGCTGATCCAAAACGCCGCCAAGACGCTGCTGGCCAACATCCGCTTCGCCAGCGTCGACAACCCCATCCGTTCGCTGCTCATGACGTCGAGCGTCCCGAACGAGGGCAAGTCCACGGTGGCGGTGAACTTGGCCCAGGCCGCCGCGACCTCGGGCATGCGCGTGCTGCTGGTTGAGTGCGACATGCGCCGTCGCACGCTTGCGAATCTGATCGGCGTGCACGCCCAGTCGGGTATTTATGCGGTGCTGTCCGGCCAGGTCCCGCTCGATCAGGCGGTGGTTGCCACTCCCACCAACGGGATGTACCTGCTCGATTCCGAGCCCCATATTCCGAATCCTGCCGATATTGTGAGCTCCAAGCGTTTCAAGCACCTGCTTGCCACCATGGAGGATGCCTACGACCTGGTGATTCTCGATACGCCGCCGGTGGGTACGTTCGTCGACGCCGCCGTCATCTCGGCGCTGGCCGATGGTGCGGCGCTGGTTGTGCGCGAAAAGTTCACGCCGCGCGCCGAGGTGCAGAAGGCCTATGAGCAGCTGCAGAAGGCCGGGGCGCATGTGATCGGTGCGGTTATGAACTTCTGCGAAGCCGAGTCGAGCGAGTACTACTACGAGTACTACACCAAAGACGGCAAGCGTGCGAAGAAGGATGCATCCTCGGCGCCGGTCGAACGCGCGGCCGGTAACGCCATGCCGCAGCGTCGCGGTGCCCAGTCGCCCGCGTCTGCGCTGCAAAGCGGTAGCCGCTTCAAGCGGTAGGACCGTTTGGGCCCGCCATCCTCTGCTTTCGAGCATGAAGATGGCGGGCCTGCTTGTGCTGTGCTGAAGGCGCCTGCGCGGCCGGGGCGGATTCGCTACGATATGTGCGGTGCCCGCGCGGGCGTAGGCGAGAACGGGTTCCCGCTCGGGGCGCGTTCGGGGAGTGTGTCGTTCCGTTCGTATCCACATGAGCGAGGGCGTGGTGGTCCGCCCGCGCCCGCACGCGTGGGAGCGGGGCGTTCGGCCCTATGTCGGCGCACTCGTGCAGACGACGCACGGCTCATGCTTGCATGCTTGCGCAGGTGCCCCTGCCTGGGCGCGCACGCCTGCGCCCGTGCCCGTGTGTCCATGCAGATGGCGTCTGTTCGCGCCCGTGCGTCTGTTCAGGTGACGCCCCCGTTTGCGTCGGCACCCTGGGGCGCATGGCGCCTGTTCGTACCCGTGTTCAAGTTAGCAGGAAGGTGAATATGCGCGACATCCATTGTCATATCTTGCCCGGAGTGGACGACGGTTCTCCGGATTTGGAGTATAGCCTGCAGATGCTCGAAGCGGCCAAGCGCGTCGGCGTGACGAGCATCGTGTGTACGCCGCACTGCCGCGACCCGTATTTCGATTACGACAAGATGTGGGATGCCTTCGAGCTGCTGCAGGCGCATGCGAACGGGTTCCCCCTCACCATGGGGTTCGAGGTCAACCATGCCAAGCTCATGGAGCTCGGCATGGAATGGGCCGAGTACCTGCATTTTGACGGAAGCAACGAGTTCCTGCTCGAGCTTTCGAGCCGCTGCACCGCCAATGACTTCCGCGAATACGAGCGCACGATCTTCCAGCTGCAGGGGATGGGGTATCAGGTCATCATCGCGCACCCCGAGCGGTACCGCGCTATCCAGGAGGATATCGGTATCGCGCGGCATTTGCTGCAGATGGGCTGCCACCTGCAGGCGAGTGCCGACTTTGTGGCGGGTGGCCGCCTGGGCAAGGAGAAGAAGCCGGCGAAGCGCATGTTCGATGAGCTCCTGTACCGCTACATCGCCAGCGATGCCCACCGTATCGACCATTACGATTGCCTGGCTCGCGCGCGCCGTGACTATGCGGTGCGCGGCGCCCATATGGCACGCTAGGCCGCTTCGGGCCCGATGCACTATGAAAGCCCGCCAGACTCAGCTGCTGCGCGTCGATCGACTGCCGGACGCTTCGGTGGGGACGAAGCCGCACGGCATACACGCCGTGCGGTAGCTCGCGCTATGATGCGATTGCGGCGATGAGCGCTTCGGCGCAGCGGATGCCATCGGTAGCGGCGCTCATCGATGCCGCCGGCGATATCCCGGCACCCTCGCCGCAGGGATAGAGGCCATCGCATCCCGCTGCCTGGCAGTCTTTGGCGCGAACGACGGTGACCGGCGAGCTCGATCGGGTTTCGACGCCGGTCAGCACGGCCTCCGGATCGTTGTAGCCGCGCAGCTTGCGACCGAGGGCGGGGATGCCCAGGCGCAGCGTCTCGATAACGTGTGCAGGCAGCGCCTTGTCGAGGTCGCACCAGGTGACACCACGCGGGTAGGTGGGTGCGATACGGCCCCCATGCGTGCTGGGGCGCTGGGCGAGAAAATCCCCCACCAGCTGAGCGGGGGCACGATAGGCCCCGCCGCCCAGCGCGAAGGCGGCTTGCTCGCAGGCCCGCTGCAGGCGCACACCCTCAAGAGGATCGGCGCCAGGCAGATCCTCATCGGTGATGTTGACGAGCAGCGCGGCGTTGGCGTTGACGCCGGCGCGCGCATGCAAACTCGCTCCGTTCGTCACCACGCCGCCCTCCTCGGACGCTGCGGCAACCACCTCGCCTCCGGGACACATGCAGAAGGAAAACAGGCTGCGCCCGTTCGGCAGATGCGCTACAAGGCTGTAGGGTGCCGCGCCGAGCGCTGGATGGCCGGCGGCGCTGCCGTATAGGGCTCGATCGATGTCGCGCTGCAGATGCTCGATGCGCACGCCCATGGCGAAGGTCTTGCGCTTCAATGCGATCTCCCGCCGCTGCAGGAGGGCGAAGACGTCGCGCGCAGAGTGGCCGCAGGCGAGGATGAGCTGGGTACATGCGATGTGCTCGCGGCGGCCATCGAACTCAACCGTGATGCCGCGGATGCATCCTGAGCCCGCCCGCTCCAGATCGACCAGGCGGGTGCGGAACCGCACCGTGCCGCCGAGCCGCTCGATGCGCGCAACGAGGTTGGTGACCACCTGGGGCAGGATGTCCGATCCAATGTGCGGCTTGGCGTCCCAGAGGATGTCGCGCGCCGCGCCCGCCTCGACGAGCGTTTGCAAGATGAGGCGATGCGCGGGATTTTTGGTCCCGGTGGAGAGCTTGCCGTCGGAAAACGTTCCCGCGCCGCCGAGGCCGAATTGGATGTTGCTTGATGTGTCGAGCTCGCCGGTGCGGTTGAAGCGCTCGACGGCGCGGCCGCGGCGCCCGGCATCGTCCCCCTGCTCGATGAGCAGGGGCTCAAGCCCCGCCTCCGCAAGCGTGAGCGCGGCGAAAAGGCCGGCGCAGCCAGCTCCCACAACGACGGGCCGATTGAGGGGCGCTGTGGGCAGCGCGGTGGGAAATGACGGTTCGGCCTTCGTCACCTGCCGCACGCGGCGCTGTTCGCGCGGTGGAATGCGTGAGAGGACGGTGTCCTCATCAAGTCCGTCGGCCAAAGTGACGCGAATCGTGAGCATGCAGTGGACGCGGTCACGCTTGCGCGCGTCGATGGACTTGCGCCTGAGTTCCAAGCGGCTAAGCTCGCTCACCCGGCATCCGAGCAGCTTGGCGATGGTTGCGCGCGCTGCGTCCAGGCAGGACGCCTCACTCACGGCATCGGACAGATTGACGTTGATCTCAGAGATGTCGAGCATGGGGTCCCTTCGTGGTTGCAAGAACGCTCGGTCTTCGCAGGGGGTCAGGCGGCCGATTGAGGCGGTCAATAGCTCGGCGCCCGTGCGGCGCGAGCGGCTTCCGTTCCCGCCCGCATGCCGGTGAGCCATGCCCACGCGAGGTTGTAGCCTCCGCAATCGGCGTCCATATCGAGCGCCTCGCCGCATGCGAACAGCGCCAGCGTGTCCGTGCGAGTCGCAAGGCGCAGCGAGGAAGGGTCGATCGCGTCGAGCGGGATGCCGCCGCGCCGAACTTGGGCCTGTCTGGTTTCCGCGGTTCCCTCAACCAACAGGGGTAAGCGCTGTAGCAGCGTCGCGACGCGCGCGAGCGTAGCCGTATTTCCGCCGGCTGTGTGGCACATATAGGAGGCGAGCGGTCGTGCCAGCAAGCCGTCGAACCACGCCGGGTCGCCATCGAATGGCCCGACCATCTCTTCACGGGCGTTCAGCAGGTCCAGGGTCTTGCCTGTTCCCAGGTGGGGAAGCAGGTCGAGTTCGATCCGATCGTGCGGCTTGATGCGGCGGGAAAGGTTGAAGGCGGCGATGCCCGAGATGCCGTAGGGACGGAAGAGGACCTCGCCCGCCTCGAAGGCAACGGCGGCACCGTGGCGCATGAGGGAAAGGGCGGCGTGGCAGCGCAGGCCATCGAGCTCGGCGAGTGCGGGCGCGCTCGGCAGGGCCGCCGTGCATCCGATGGGGCAGAGGACTGCCTGCTCGGGCAGATGGGGAAGGCCGAGCAGGCGGCAGGCCTCCTCCGATGCGCCGCCGACCGCCACCACCATGCTGCGGGCGTGTATGTCGCGGGTTTTACGGGCTGCCGTCTCGCGTGCCCGACGTGCCTGGCGAATGGCCGTTTTGGCGTCTTTGCCTGGTCGTACGCGCGGGGGCGAGGACGGCTCGCTCAACGTGAGCTGCCATGCGCTCCCGTTTGTTGGGTGCACCTCGACCAGCTCGGCGGAGCAGCGCAGGTCTATGCCGAGACGCGCGCAGGCGCCGAGCAGGACATCGCGCACCGACTCGGCGCGCCTCGTGATGGGGTAGAGACGGCCCTCATCCTCTTCGATGGTGAGCAGCCCCAGCTGCTCGAAAAAGCGGGTGACCGTGTGCTCCGGAGACGCGCCCATGATCGAGGCGGCGACGTCTGGGTGCCGATAGCGCGCGGTTTCAAGATGGGCGTTCGAGATGTTGCAGCGCCCGTTGCCGGTTGCGAGGATCGGCAGGCCCGCCGCCACATCTCGTTCGAGCACGCAGGTTCGCGCCCCCGCGTGCGCTGCGCTGATGGCGGCGGCAAGCCCGGAAGCGCCTCCGCCCAGCACGACCACGTCATAGGGGGCGGTGGCTGAGGAGGTATGTGCTCGGTGCGCGGTCATGGTTGGTCTCGGCGCTATTGCGCGGACGGCGAGGGTTGCTCGTCGGTAGCGCCATCCATGTGGGCCGCTTCTTCGGCGCGGCTCTCCTCATGGGCGGGCACGGCCTGCACGGCTTGCACGGCGGTGTCCAGCAGGCCGTGCGGCAAGGCCTCTTCGATGGTGCCGGCATCGCAGGCGGCGGCGAGGGCGGGGTCGATCGGCAGGCGTCCCAAGACGCTGACGCCGTATTCCGCCGCCACGCTGTCGAGTTTGCTGCGCCCGAAGATTTCAAGCTTGCGCCCGCAGTCCGGGCAGGTGGCGTAGCTCATGTTCTCGACTACGCCGAGGACGGGGACGTGCATCTTGTCGGCCATGTTGACCGCTTTTGCCACGATCATGGATACGAGGTCCTGGGGACTGGTGACGATGACGATGCCGTCAACCGGCAGCGACTGGAATACGGTGAGCGCCACGTCCCCGGTGCCCGGGGGCATGTCGATGAGCAGGTAGTCGAGCGGGCCCCAGGAGGTCTCGCTCCAGAACTGGCGGATGGCGCCGGCGATTACCGGGCCGCGCCACAGGACGGGGTCGGTTTCATGCTCGAGCAGCAGATTGCTCGACATGACCTTGATGCCCCCTGCCGACAGCTCGGGGAGCAGCAGTTTTCCAAGCGCACCGGCCCGGCGCCCGCTCATCCCGAACATCTTGGGAATGGAGGGCCCGGTGATGTCGGCGTCGAGGATGCCCACCGTGTTGCCGGCGCGGGCGAGTTCAATAGCGAGCGAGCCGGTGACCAGCGATTTGCCGACGCCGCCTTTGCCAGAGAGAACCGCGATGACGCGCTTTGCGCGGGAAAGGGCGTTCTCGTCGAATTGTTGCGGTGCGGCCTTGCCGCCGGCTGCCTGAGCGTGCTCGCAACCCATATGCATCCCTTCGGTAAAACAGCTCAGCGGAGCCGGGCTGTGCGTTTGAATGGACCCATTGTACCCGCGGGCACTGCGCCTAGACGAACGAACACACGTTCTACAATATTTGTTCGATGACAAGCATCCAAGACGCCTGGTCGGGATGCCGACGGTTGGGTACAAGATAGGAGAAATCGAAAAATACGAACACATGTCCGTTGTTTTAGGGTACACTGAAGCAGACGACACGCAAAGGCCGTCGTTCGGTATTCGCAACGGTTCCGGAAGGGGCCCCATGTCTGATTCCTCTATCGTCATCAAGGGCGCACGCGAGCACAACCTTCGCGACATCGATGTCAGCATTCCGCGCGATCGGCTGGCGGTCATCACGGGGCTGTCCGGTTCGGGCAAGTCGAGCTTGGCGTTCGATACCATCTATGCCGAGGGGCAGCGCCGGTATGTCGAGAGCCTCTCGAGCTACGCGCGCCAGTTCCTGGGTCAGATGGACAAGCCCGACCTCGATTCAATCGACGGGTTGTCGCCTGCGGTTTCGATCGACCAGAAGACCACGTCGAAAAACCCCCGGTCGACGGTGGGAACCGTTACCGAGATTTACGACTACCTGCGCTTGCTGTACGCGCGCATCGGTATACCGCACTGTCCCGAATGCGGCCGCGAGATCGAACGCCAGACCACCGACCAGGTGGCGGACAAGATTCTCGAGGCGGGCGAGGGGCGCCGCGCGTTCATGCTGGCACCGGTGGTTGTGGGGCGCAAGGGCGAGTTCACCAAGCTGCTGGACGACCTGCGTGCCGAAGGGTTCTCGCGTGTGCGGATCGACGGGGAGGTGCGCGGTCTCGACGAGACGATCGAGCTCGATAAGAAGTTCAAGCACACGATCGAGGTCGTGGTGGACCGCATCGTTATCCGCGCCGATAGCCTGGGGCGCATTGCCGAGGCCGTGGAGCAGGCAACGAAGCTTGCGCACGGCAACGTGGCGGTGTACCTGCTTCCGCAGCGTGACGCTCCCGAGGGTGCCGAAGGCGACCTGCTTTCCTATTCTCTCGCCCTGGCCTGCCCCGAACACGGTCACTCCATCGACGACCTGCAGCCGCGTGATTTCTCGTTCAACGCCCCCTACGGTGCCTGCCCCGAGTGCGACGGCCTGGGTTTCAAGAAGGTCGTCGATGCCGAAGCGCTGATCGAGGATCCGAATCTCTCGATCGATGAAGGGGTGTTCGGCAGCTTTTTCGGCAAGTCGAACTACTATCCCCAGATCTTCCGGGCGCTGTGCAAGCATCTGAAGGTGGATTCGTCTACGCCGTGGAAGGACCTGCCCACACGCGTGCGGAAGGTGTTTTTGGACGGCCTGGGTGACAAGAAGATGCGGGTGGACTACCACACCCAGGATGGGCGGGATACCCACTGGTTCACGAAGTATTCTGGCGTGCGCAACATCCTGTACGAGCGCTATATCGAAACGACAAATGAGAACACGAAGGCCAAGCTCGAACGCTATATTCGCGAGGAGCCATGCCGCACCTGCCATGGTGCGCGCCTGCGGCCGGAGATGCTGGCGGTGACGGTGGGCGGGCGCTCAATCTATGAGGTCTGCTGCATGAGCTGCCGAGAGTCCTTGGGCTTTTTCCAGGGGCTTGAGCTCACGGAACGCGAGGAGTTCATCGGGCGCGCCATCGTCAAGGAGGTGATCGAGCGCCTGCGGTTCCTGGTCGATGTGGGTCTGGACTACTTGACGCTCGACCGAGCCTCGGCAACGCTGTCCGGCGGTGAGGCGCAGCGCATCCGCCTGGCCACGCAGATCGGCGCGGGCCTCATGGGTGTGCTTTACATCCTCGATGAGCCGTCGATCGGTTTACACCAGCGCGACAACGAGCGTCTGATCGCCACGCTTGAGCGCCTGCGTGACCTGGGGAACACGGTGATCGTGGTCGAGCATGACGAGGACACGATCCGGGCAGCCGACTACGTGGTGGACATGGGACCCGGCGCGGGCGAGCACGGCGGCAAGGTCGTGTGCGCGGGCACTCCGGCCGAGATCATGGCGTGCTCCGATTCGCTGACGGGCGCGTATCTTACGGGCAAGCGCATGGTGAAGCTGCCCGCTGAGCGCCGGCAGCCCGGGCGCGGAGCGCTCAAGATCCGCGGTGCGTCCGCCAACAACCTGCACAACGTGAATGCCGAGATCGAGTTCGGTACGCTGACGGTGGTGACGGGTGTTTCCGGCTCGGGCAAGAGCTCGCTGGTGACCGACACGATTGCACCCGCGCTCACCAACGCCGTGCACCATTCGACGCGCCCGGTGGGTCCGTATAAATCGATCGAGGGTATCGAGGAGATCGACAAGGTCATCGACATCGACCAAAGCCCGATCGGACGAACCCCGCGCTCCAATCCTGCTACCTATATCGGCCTGTGGGATGACCTGCGCGCCCTGTTCGCCAGCGTGCCGGAGTCCAAGGCGCGCGGCTACTCGCCGGGCCGCTTCTCCTTCAACGTGCCGGGCGGTCGGTGCGAGGCATGCAAGGGTGACGGGCAGATCAAGATCGAGATGCACTTCCTGCCCGACATCTATGTGCCCTGCGAGGTGTGCGGCGGCAAGCGCTACAACCGTGAGACGCTTGAGGTCAGGTACCGCAACAAGACGATCGCCGACGTGCTCGACATGAGCGTGACCGAGGCGCTGGCGTTTTTCGGCAACATCCCGCAGATCAAGCGCAAGCTGCAGACGCTGTTCGATGTCGGCTTGGGGTATGTGCGCCTGGGGCAGCCGGCAACGACGTTGTCCGGCGGCGAGGCACAGCGCGTGAAGCTCGCCAAGGAGCTGCACCGCCGTCAAACGGGGAAGACCTTCTACATTCTCGACGAGCCCACCACCGGCTTGCATTTCGAGGATGTGCGCCAGCTGCTCGACGTGCTGCAGCGCCTGGTGGATGCCGGTAACACGGTGCTGGTGATTGAGCACAACCTTGATGTGATCAAGGTGGCCGACCGCCTGATCGACCTTGGCCCCGAGGGTGGCAACGGCGGTGGCCGCATCGTGGTGTCGGGCACGCCCGAGAAGGTGGCCGCGTGTAAGAAGAGCTATACGGGGCGCTTCCTGGCGCCCTTGCTGAAGCGCGATCGAGCGCGCATGGCGCAGGCGGAGCAGCAGGCATAAGCTCGGTGCGTGCCGGTTCGGCGCGCGAAGCAGCGTGCGCGGATGGGCGTTGCGTGGGGATGGGCAGCGTGCCTCCCACGGCACGGTGGCCGTGCCGCCTGCCGACGGGGTACGGCCGGTCAGCAGATGCGGTCGGTCGGGTCTTGTGCCGATGGGGCACGACCGGTCGGCAGGCGTGACCGGTTGCGCCGTCTGCCGGTGGGACGCGACTGGTCGGCAGGTGTGGTCGGTTGTGTCGCCTGCGGGAAGCGCCTGTTCGTCGTTCGCGATGCGGACGACATGTGTGGGGGCAAGCTTCATATCGAAGAAGGGGAACGACGGTATGGCAAAAGCGGCGAAGGTGCAGAAAACCAACGCGATGCGCGAGCTCGATCGAGCGGGTGTCGCCTATTGCGTGCACACCTATGAGGACGACGGGGAGCACGCGCGCGGCCTGGGCGTCGCGATCTCTCAGCAGCTGGGGGAGGATCCGCGCCGCGGGTTCAAGACCCTGGTGGCGCTCGACCCATCCGGCTCTCCGGTGGTGTGCTGCGTGCCCGTTGCCGCGGAGATCGACTTCAAGGCGGCGGCTCGCGCGGTGGGGGTGAAGTCACTTGCCATGCTGCCCACCAAGGAGCTGACGGCGACGACCGGCTATGTGCGCGGCGGCGTATCGCCCGTGGGGATGCGCAAGCGCTTCCCCGTGGTGATCGATGCATCGTGCATGGCATTCGACCGCATCTATATTTCCGGTGGGCGCTGCGGGGTGCAGTTGGAGCTCGCTCCGCAAGATCTGATTGCCCAGACCAAAGCCATCGTGGCCCCCGTGGTCCACGCCCCGCAGGATGGCTTGCAGGGCTGATCGACGGCAGCCCAATCGACGATGGCGCGATCGATGGCAACGCGATCGAAGGGGGCGATCGGCAGTAGCGCTATTGACGGCGGCCCGATCGAGGGAGGCCCGATCGACGGTGGCGCTATTGATGGCAGCTCGATCGGATGAGCCCGTTTCAGCAGCGCAACTTGCGTTCGATTCGCCTTCGATGTGCGTTTGAATCGCGTTCGATTTGCGCGCGAGCCGCATGCGCGGAGTCGTGAAGCCCCATGGATGCAGGTGCGAACGGGGCGTATGCGGCGGGCGGTTCGCGTGCGGGCGCTGGGGCCCGGAGCGCTGCGGATCGTCGGGCGCGGGTGGTTCTTTCAGTGGGTCACCCAGTTGCAATCGATCTGCCTGCGGAAACGTAGCGGTTGTGAAAGCTATCTGCCGGATAGGCGTGATGGCTGGTCTGCCGGCTCCCGGGTTGTTATCCTTGTGGGGTCCGACGACGTAAGGAATTCTTGCTATGAAATTCAAACGTACCAAGGTCGTTGTCACCACGTTTATGCTTTCGGCGGCGCTCGTTGCCGCCGGCATGCCTGCGGCAGCCTTTGCCGATGACACCGACGAGCTCCAGCAGCGCGTCAATGAGGCGTATGCAACGCTTCAGTCTTACACCACTGAGCTCGAGCAGGCTAATGCCGAGCTCGAGACGGTGAAGCAGAACCTCTCCGACGTGCAGGAGCAGATCACCCAAACCCAATCGGATATCGATACGAAGAAGGCCGAGGTCGCCGACGGGCAGAAGGTCATCTCCGATCGCTTGTCCACCACCTACAAGCAGGGCAATGCGAACCTGCTGACCATGGTCCTCGGCGCCTCGAGCTTCGATGACCTGTTCTCGCGCGTGTTCTACGCTAACAAGGTCGCCGATGCCGACGCGGCCGTTGTTGAGCAGGTCAAGGCCGACGTCGAGGAGCTCAAGAAGAAGGAAGCGGAGCTTGCCGAGCAGGAGGCACAGCAAAAGCAGCTCGTGTCCGATCAGGAGACCAAGACCGCCGAGGTGAGCTCGAAGCTCAATCAGCAGCAGAGCTACTACAACGGTCTCGACACGCAGCTCAAGGAGCAGCTTGCCCAGGAGGCGGCGCGCAAGGCCGCTGAGGAGGCGGCCCGCCAGCAGGCCGAGCAGGAGGCCAAGGAGCAGCAGAACTCCAACAGCGGAACCTCGAACAGCGGCAACTCGAGCAACAACGGTTCGAACAGCAATGGCGGTTCCAACAATAACGGCGGGAACAACAGCTCCAACAACAACGGTGGTTCCAACAATAACGGTGGGAACAACAACTCCAACAACAACACCAACAAGCCGAGCGATAACGGAAACACCGATTCCGGCAACGCACCCTCCAGCGTGGTCTCCGTGGCGCTCGCACAGGTCGGCAAGCCCTATGTGTGGGGGGCGGGCGGCCCCAGCTCGTTCGACTGCTCGGGACTGACCTCGTATTCCTACGCACAGGTTGGCTACTCGATCCCGCATCAGTCCCAGCAGCAGTACAACTTGGTTAAGAGCAAGGGCCATCTGGTGTACAACATCAGCAGCCTGAAGGCGGGCGACCTGGTGTTCTGGGGAACCGGCGGTTCCGGCAGTAGGATCTACCACGTGGGCATCTACATCGGCAACGGCCAGTATGTGCACGCCTCCATGCCCGGCGTGGGTGTGGTCACGGCGACCCTCTACACGGGCGGCAACTACGTGGGCGGAGGCTCGCCGGTGTAGTCGGCGGCCCGTTCGAAATCGAAGCGTACGCGAAGCCCCCGGCATGGCCCGGGGGCTTTTTAAAACTCTTGAAACGGGGAGCTTGAATCGATGAGCGAGGACACGCGACCGCGCGGTGCGCATTTTGCCCCGGCTGGCTCGAAGGAGCGCGGAGGCGCCGTTGCAGATTCGGAAGGCAGCGGAGCGCTCGGGCGCCATCGGGGCGCTCCTGCAGTCGCGTCCGCTGTGCCGGCAGATGCCCATGACGGGGAGACGGGCCTGTTTCCGCGCCTTGAGGACGATGTCGTCGATTACGGCTACCGCGGGGCCTCGGGGCGCTCCGGCGGTGCTGCACCCGCCGCCGGGACCGCGCCTGCCGTCGGCGCCGGCGCGGCCACGCGCGCGACGGCCCATATGTCGGTGTCGGAGGAGGAGCGCCCTCAATCTGCCATGTCCGCTGCGGCCCATATGGCAGCGCCGGAGGTGAGCCGCCCGCGGCCCGATGAGACCGCGGTGTTCATCGCGCTCGCCGAGGCGTCACGCATCGAGTCGGCGGCGGCCACGGCGCGTCCCGACGAGACGGCACAGTACATCGGTTTGGCAACGCCGCAGGTGCAGAGCCTGGAGCGGGGCATGCGGCCCGATGCGCCGCTGCCCGCAGCGTCGATGCATGCAGCGGGCGCGCGGGTGGCTGATGGCCATGCGGCGCGCGTCGGCACCGCTGCCCCTGCGGCTGCACAGGCGCCTGCCCCCGCTACGCAAGCAGCGGAGGTCGAGGAGACCGAGGAGGAGGTCGAGCAGCTGGCCGCGCGCAAGGCAAACGGCGCGTCCCTGCTCGTGCTCATTAGCCGCATTACCGGGTTCGGTCGCACGATGGCGCAGGCCAATGCGCTCTCGGGGGCCCTCATGGCGGTTGCGAGCTGTTATACGGTTGCCTCGACGTTGCCGAACTTCCTTTACGAGCTTGTGGTGGGCGGCATGCTCATCACCTCGTTTTTGCCGGTGTACCTGGCGGTGCGTAAGCGGGCCGGGGCCCAGGGCGCAGCCGCCTACGCTTCCAACCTGCTTTCCCTCGTGCTGATCGTCATGGGTGTGCTGTCCGTCCTGTGCTTCGCCTTCGCGGTCCCGCTCGTGTGGACCCAGTCGGCGGGCGCCAGCGCGGACTTCGATTTCGACCTCGCGGTCTGGTTCTTCCGGTTCTTCGCCTTCGAGGTCGTGCTCTACGGCGCCTCCTCCATCATCTCCGGCGTGCTCAATGCCGAGCGCGACTACGTGTGGAGCAACGCCGCCCCTATCGTGAACAACATCATTACGATCGCGTCGTTCAGCATCTATGCGTTCATGGTGAAGCGGGGCATCATGGGTTGGGAGCAGGCGCTGATCATCTTGGCGGTCGGCAATCCGCTCGGCGTGGCCTCGCAGGTGCTCATCCAGGTGCCCGCTCTGCGCCGCCATGGCGTGCGGCTGCGGTTCAGGGTGGATATCCACGACCCGGCCATCAAGGAGACCCTGGCGATCGGTCTGCCGACGCTGCTGGTCACGTTTGCGTCGTTCCCCACGAACGCCGTCCAGTCATCCTGCGCGCTGCAGGTGACCGCCAATGGCGCGGCGATCGCCTATTATTCGCGCGTCTGGTACGTGCTGCCGTTCTCGATCCTGGCGATCCCCATCTCCACCACGATGTTCACCGAGCTGTCGAATTTCCGCGTCGCGGGCCGCATGGACGCCTATCGCCGGACGGTTGCCTCGGGTATCCGCAAGATCTCGTTCACGATGATTCCCTGCGTGCTGCTGCTGGCGATTTTCGCCCCGCAGCTCATCGCGATTATCGGTGGCTTCGATGCATCCGACGCCGCGCTCACGGCCACCTACCTGCAGGTGCAGGCGATTGCGCTGCCCTTCTACGGCATCTCGACCTATCTGCAGAAGGTGTGCTCCTCGCTCATGCGCATGAAGTTCTACGCGATCGCCACCTGCGTGGCGGCGGCGGTCCAGGTGGTGTTCTGCATCGTGCTGACGCCGGTGTACGGTCTGTACGTGGTGCCGGCGAGCTCGACGTTTTTCTTCATCGCCGTCGATGTGGTGACCATCTGGCACATCCGGCGCGAGATCGGTTCGTTCGGCATGGGGTCCGTGGTGCGCTCCAGCCTGCACGCGCTGGTGTTCGGGGTGATTGGCGCGGCGGCGGGCTGGCTGATCCTGCACGGTCTGACCGCAGCGCTCGGCCCGGCGAGCGGCATGCTGCGCAACCTGCTCTACACCGCGGCCGCCGGTATCCCGGCGTTGCTCGTGGCGTTCGGCGGCGCGTATGCGGCACATGTGTCGGAGGCGCCGTTTTTCGATGCGCTGTTCGGTCGCGTCGGGCGGATGCTGCATCGCGCGCGATAGCGGCAAGCTGAGCTGCGCGGGAGGTCGCGCGGTGCGGCTGCCCGCGCGCCGGTTGTCCCATGCGGGCAGCTGCGGCGGCGATGCGCCCCGTGCCGACGCCCGTTCACGGCGGTTGCCGGCACGGGCGGCTGCGCCGGGCATCCCATTGCAGATGGGTGCCTCGGCGCGCCTGCAACGTTAGAACGAGGTCTCGGTGGCCTCGGGGTAGTAGCGCTTGAACTTGCGATACTGGTTCAGCTCCGTGAGGATCACCTCGAGCTGGCGCCGCAGGCCGCGGTCGCGCTCGTAACGTTGCGGATCGAACACGTCCCCACGCGTCACGAGGGCGTCGAAGCGCGCCAGCAGCTGCGGGTCGCGCAGGTAGCGGCGCACCAGGCGAAGGGGCACCAGGGAGTAGAGCACTTCGCGCTCGATGCGCACCGGCTCGACCGTGCGCCCGCAGACCAGGTCTTCCACGCAGAAGCGCATGGGGTTTGCCCCTGCGGCGCAGTTGTAATAGGAGTTGCGCCCGATGCGCGGGTTCACCTCGAACAGCAGGGTGCGGCCGCTGGCGGGGTCGCGCTTGATGTCGAAATTGGCGAATCCGCGGTAGCCGATGCTCACGAGCATCTCGGCGCACCGCTCCCACAGTCCGGGCATGGGTGCGGTGATCATGGCCACGGGGTTGCCCAGCATGGAGGGCGCGTGGTCCTCGAGCAGGACGTTCGCGCCGCCGAACAGCGTGGGTACGCCGCGGCTGTCGATGTAGAGGGTGATGGAGTCCATATGGGTGTCATCGCCGCCGATGAGCTCCTGCACCAAAAACGTCCCGGTGAATCCCGCCGCGCGCAGCGCTGCCCACAGCTCGTCGAGCTGCTCGGGCCGCTCGATGAAATACACCTTCTTGAAGCCCTGATTCAGATACGCCGCGTACTCGGGGGAGAACGCCGGCTTTGCCACCACGGGGAACGGCAGTGCGCTGGGGGCGATGGGCGCGTTCCCGGCCAGCTCGACGCGCTCGGTGGCAGGGGTTGCAAGGCCGTGGGCGGCGCAGAGCTCGCCGAAGCGGAACTTGTCGGAGGTCTGCTCGATGACGGACAGGTCCGGTGTGGGGCTCACGATGTCGGGACGCTCGGCGCGCACCTCGGCGAGCGCGGGAATGCACGACTCGGAGTTGGTTATGAGCAGGATCTTCTTGCCGGGATGGCGCGCCTCGATGCGCTCGATGGCGGCCCGGACCGCCTGGGTGCTCAGCTCCGCGATCGGCTCGTGCTCGAAGATGCGGGAATGCTTGATGATGCCGATGGGCTCCTGGATAACCGCGTAGGAGCGCACACCGTAGGCTTCATGGAACTCACGGCCGAGCGCGTAGGCGCCGATGTCGCCGCCCAGGATGACGGGTACGAACGAAGGCTGGTTCGGCGGTGTGGCCATAGCTGCTCCTATCAGGCGGGTCGTTGCAGCAGACATGATAGCGCATGGACGCACGCACGGCTGCGCCGGGTCGTCGGTCGCGGGGATGGTGTGGATGCGCGGTGCGGCCCGGCATCGCGTGGGAGCGCAGCGGGCGTGCACGCGTGCTGGGGTGCCGCGGGGGCGCGGTGGGCGTGCGCGCATGCCGAGGGCGCTGCAGGCGTGCGCGCATGCTGGGGGCGCTGCAGGCGCGTGTGCGCGCGTGCCGGCGTGCCGCGGGGGTGCTGGGAGCGCGGCGCCCGCTGCACGGGTGGGGAACCCGCTGCGCAGGTGGGGCGCCCGCTGCGCGGGTGGGGAACCCGCATGCGCCCACTGTCGCCGCGCCCCGTCCTCGCGCCCGCCCGCCAATACCCTCGCTGCGGCGTGGTCTCTTCATAGAAACGGCCTCCGCCCTTGGGCGCGCGGGGCCGAGCTCGGGTAGGATGATGAACATATGCGATTCAACACCGATGAACGGAGCGATGCCGGATGCAGGTCAAGGAGCTGTCGGGCGAGGAGTACGAGCGTATCCTGACGGGTATGTGTTCGCACCCGCCGATCGAGCAGCTGCCGGTATGGCAGGAGTACGAGGCGACGATCCCCGGCGCAGCTTCTGGGGCTATGTGGCCTTCTATGAGGGCGATGAGGTTGCGGCGGTGGCCGCCCTGCAGCAGTACGAGACGCACGGGTACCGGTACCTGCGCGCCCGCCATGCGCCGGTGTGGGCGCTATGGCGGCTACTCCGGCGGCTACAAGCACTGCGCCACCGGCATCTCCCACTGGCGGAGCATCTCTGCCCACCACGTGCCCCAGGTGATGCACCGGGCAGGACTTCGTGCCCGTGTCCACGAACAGCGAGATGCGGCACAAGTTCGACCAGCAGGGCATGCGGATGGAGGAGAAGATGGGCAAG
>ENA-OQMN01000158-OQMN01000158.1-human-gut-metagenome-genome-assembly--contig:-NODE-158-length-18388-cov-10.991731_pt1 | contig 18388 bp, 19 predicted proteins | sample MGYA00242765_ERZ504861 | MGnify/ENA primary metagenome ERZ504861 (study PRJEB26092, sample SAMD00036417) | human gut metagenome | host: Homo sapiens | study: EMG produced TPA metagenomics assembly of... | reverse complement strand
ATTCCGAACCCGGAAGCTAAGGCCTGGCACGGCGATGGTACTGCACCCGACAGGGTGTGGGAGAGTAGCACGCCGCCGCACCACACGTACAGGAAGCCCCTCGGAGCACACGCCCCAAGGGGCTTTCCCCATATCCGAAACCAACAAGACAAGACACCGACAAGACATAGGCTCTCGCACCTAGGGTGTGGCCGAATCGAAAGCATATAGAAGAGGGAACCCTCCAATGACGGAGAGTTCCCTCTTTGCGTATCTGGACCGATAAAGGTCTAGAAATTGAAATTGTCCGGATCAGCACCGTTGCGCTTGCCGGTGTTGATGGCGGAGATGGCGGTCATATCATCGACCGATAGGTTGAAGTCGAAGACCTCGAAGTTCTGCTTGATGCGCTCGGCATGAGTGGACTTGGGAAGCACGACGATGCCGCGCTGGATGTGCCAACGAATCACTACCTGTGCAGCAGACCTGCCGTACTTGGCACCGATTCCGGCCAGTACTGGGTTGCTGAGTAGGTTACCGCCGGTGCCGCCGAGCGGACTCCAAGCTTCAGTGTGAATGCCCTTGGCACGCAGCTGGCCAATAAGCTCTTGATTGGTGAATTGTGGGGAAGACTCAACCTGGTCTACAGCAGGCACCACATCGCTATGGGTCAGTAGCTCATCGATATGATGCTTTTGGAAGTTGCTGACGCCAATGGCCTTGGCGCGGCCAGAGGCATAAATCTCCTGCAAGTCGTCCCATGCCTGCTGCCAGCCGTCTGCTGGCCAGTGAATCAGATACAGATCCACATAATCCACGCCCAAGCGGTCGAGGCTTTCTTGGAATGCATCCTTGCCGCGGCGTGCGCGAATATCGTCATTCCACAGCTTGGTGGTCAAGAAGAAATCGCTGCGCGGCACACCAGCACGGCGAATACCTTCACCCACTGAAGCCTCGTTGTGGTAAATCATTGCGGTATCGATATGGCGGTAGCCATTCTCCAGAGCCGTCTGCACCGCGTTCACTGTAGTATCACCATCCGGTGTCTGGAATACGCCCAAGCCCACCTGCGGGATGACAGTGCCGTTGTTCAGCATGATTGTCGATTGAATTGCCATAATGCCTCACTAGTCGTAGTATTCGTTCAATTTCCCATTCTAGAAACAAGACGATGCAATAAGCCGCGTTTTGCTGGCAAAGAATGATTCTTTTTTTTTCAGCGCTACGATGAACGATATGACTACGGAATATGTGGCTGCATTTGATGCGGGGACCACGGCGTTGAAGGGTGCCTTAGTTAATGGGCAGGGTTGCATTGTAGCTAGTGCGAGTAGCGAACTTGACCTTATTATCAACGGCGACTATCGGGAGCAGAGCCCCGATCAATGGTGGCAAGCTTTCTGCTCGGCCTCCAGGCACATGATTGAGCAGGCGCGGCAATCCGAGTCAGAATTCAATGTGACTCGCATTCGTGGCATCATTTTCAGCGGTCAGATGCAGGATGTTATTGTTTTGAACGGCGAGCTCAATCCCGTCCGCAATGCCATTCTGTATTCGGATGGCCGAGCCGAGGAACAGGCCAAGCAACTCGCCGAGACATATCAGGGCGGTGCAGAACGTTTCCTGAACACCGTTGGTAACCGGCTCGAAGGCTGCTTGCCGTTGCCCAAGTTGATGTGGCTGCGTGAACACGAGCCGGAAACGTACGCGCGCATTCGTCATGTATTGATCAGTTCCAAGGACTACTTGATCGCCCAATTAACTGGCGAATGCGTGGGCGATGTGGCGGCGTGTTCCACAGCTGGGGCCATGAATATCCGTAATGGCCAGTGGGATGCCGAATTATGCGAGGTCGCAGAAATCGACATGACCATATTGCCACACCTGCACAATCCGCAAGACAACATTGGCACAGTGACGGAATCCGCTGCACAACGCACCGGTTTTTCCGCCGGAACTGCGGTATACGCGGGCATTGGAGACGCGGGTGCCACCACACTTGCCAGCGGTGTCAGCCACCCTGGTCAATACAACATCAATATCGGCACCTCAGGCTGGATCGCCACCGTTTCGCCCGAGCCGTTCACCGACAAGCCAGGTGCTGCGAATCTGGCATTTGGCGTGGAAGAAGGCTTCGTGAATGCCGTGCCATTCCTCAACGCCGGCGACGTGCATAAATGGGTTACCGGCGTATTCTCCGATGGCGATTACGCAGAGGCGCATCAGCTTATCGAAACATCCAAACCCGGCTCCAACGGTGTGCTATGCCTGCCATATCTGGTGGGGGAGCGATTCCCTGTTATGAATCCGAATATTCGCGGTGCCTATGTGGGCCTCGATCCAGACACCGCCAAGGCAGACATGATGCGTGCCGCGCTTGAGGGTGTGGCCTTCTCCATTCGTCAAGGTATGGAAAGTTTTGACGCCAAACCCACCGAGATTTCCCTGATTGGCGGCGGAGCCAGAGAAAATGCGTGGTGCCAGATTCTGGCCGATGTGTTGGAGCATCCCATCGAAGTGTTCGCCAATGCCGATATTCTGCCAGCAGTGGCAATGGCCTCGTTGGTATTCAATGTACCAGACCTGCTGCAATCAGTATGCGAATGCACTGTATACCAGCCGAATCCTGACACCGCACGCACATATGCCGACGCATACCGGCGATTCCTGAGCCTCTACCCAATGCTGCGAACGATGGATTAGGAACTGAGCATCATGAGGCAATCGGCGAATTTGGTCCGCAAACATATAGTGGTCAACGGACTGGTGCAAGGCGTGGGATTCCGTTATTTTACGGTGACTCAGGCACGTCGGCTTGGTGTACGGGGTTGGGTGCGTAATTGTCGCGATGGCTCGGTTGAGCTGGAAGCACAAGGCAGCAGCGACGCAGTGCAAGCCTTGGTTGAGCAATTAGCCATTGGCCCGCGATGGTCCGAAGTGAGTCACGTCGCCGTGCATGACATGCCGATTATCGATGAGACCGCTCGGGCATTTGGCGTGCGTCAATAACCTGTATCACGAACCCACATCACGCACGATAATCTCACGATACGGGTGAACATGGGCGTTCCTCGGCGGTTAGACTCCGTACGTTGCTACGATGGGACATTATGAGTGAGAATATCATGCGCATTATTGACCTTCGTGGTCGCAAACTGTCCCGTGCCGAACTGCTTGCTGCGATGCCGCGCGCCGCAATGGGCACTTCCGAAGCCACCGACTTGGTGCGTCCGATTCTGGACGATGTGAAGGAGCGCGGAGCTGCCGCTCTTCGTGACTTCGAGGAGAAGTTCGACCATGTGCGCCCGAAGCACCTGCGTGTGCCGGTCGAAGCGATTCAGGATGCCCTGGCCACACTTGATTCCGAAGTGCGCGCCGCCATTGAGGAATCTGTGCGTCGTGCCCGTGCTGTGGCTGCCAATCAGGTGCCGAAGGACTTCTACACCGGACTTGGCCGAGGGCGCTCGTGTTGCCGAACGTTGGATTCCGATTCAGCGCGTCGGCCTGTATGTGCCCGGCGGCAAGGCCGTCTACCCGAGCTCCGTCATCATGAACGCTGTGCCGGCCCAGGCCGCCGGCGTCGAATCGCTGGCCATCGCCACCCCGCCCGCCCGCGACAATGAGGAAGGCCTGCCGAACAAGACCATCCTCGCCACCTGCGCCATCCTCGGTGTTGACGAGGTATACGCGGTCGGCGGCGCTCAGGCCATTGCCATGTTCGCATACGGCGCCAAGGGCAGCGAGCCGCAGGACGGCGACATCCTGTGCGATCCGGTTGACAAGATCACCGGCCCGGGCAACATCTTCGTTGCCACCGCCAAGTCGCTGGTCTCCGCATTCGTGGGCATTGACGCGGTTGCCGGCCCCACCGAAATCGGCATCATCGCCGACGAAACCGCCAACCCGAGCCTGCTGGCCGCCGACCTCATCGGCCAGGCCGAGCACGATGAGCTCGCCGGTTCCGTGCTGTTCACCGACTCCACCGAGATTGCCGACAAGGTGCAGGAGAGCCTCAAGTACCGCGTGCCGCGTACCGAGCACGCCGAGCGTGTCCACACGTCGCTGTCCGGCACCCAGTCTGCCATCGTGCTGACCGACGGTCTCGACCAGTCCATCGACGCGGCCAACGCCTACGCCGCCGAACACCTTGAGATTCAGACCAAGGATGCCGATGCGGTCGTCAAGCGCATCAAGAACGCCGGTGCCATCTTCCGCGGTCCGTACTCCCCGGTGCCGCTGGGCGACTACATGTCCGGCTCCAACCACGTGCTGCCCACCGGCGGCACCGCCCGCTTCGCCGCAGGCCTCGGCGTGCACACCTTCATGAAGCCGGTCGAAGTCATCGAATACGACGAGGAAGGCCTCAAGGCCCTCGCCGCCCGCATCAACGCCTTCGCGGTATCCGAGGACCTGCCCGCCCACGGCGAGTGCGTGCTCTCCCGCTTCGTCAAGGATCCGTATGACAAGGCCACCCTGCGCGAGCAGGAGAAGGAAGCCGGTCTGCGATGAGCTCGATTCCTGCAAACCTGCCGCTGCGCAACGACCTGATCGGTGAGGAGCCGTACGGCGCTCCCCAGCTGGACGTGCCGGTGTGCCTGAACGTCAACGAGAACCCGTATGCGCCGGACCCGGCCGTATGCGACACCATCGCCAAGCGTGTGCGTGAAATCGCCCCCACACTCAACCGATACCCGGACCGTGAGCACATCGAATTGCGTCAGGCATTCTCCGATTACCTGGCCCGCGAATCCGGTACCCGTCTGGACGTGGACGAGCTGTGGGGTGCCAACGGCTCCAACGAGATCATGCTCCAGCTGTTCCAGGCTTTCGGTGGCCCGGGCCGCACCGCACTCGGTGCCGACCCGACGTACTCCATGTACCCGGAGTACGCCCGCGACACCTTCACCGGTTGGAAGCTCGCCCACCGCAACGCCGACTTCACGCTGAACGTCGACAAGGTGCTTGAGGCCATCGCCGAGGTCAAGCCCTCGATGGTGCTGCTCACTAGCCCAAACAACCCGACCGGCACCCCGTTGCCGATGGAGGATATCGAACGTATTCTCGCCGCCTGCGAAACCGCTGAAGTGGTCGGCGCGGGCGAGGGCGTGCACCCGATTCTCGTCATCGACGAAGCGTACGTGGAATTCCGCAAGCCCGGCACCCCGAGCGCCGTGAGCCTGATCAAGGACCACCCGAACTTGGCCGTCAGCCGCACCATGAGCAAGGCCTTCGCCTTCGCCGGTGCGCGAGTCGGCTACCTGGCCGCGTCCAAGGGCATCATCGACTGCGTGCGTATCGTACGTATGCCGTACCACCTGTCCGCCGTGACTCAGGCCGCCGCACTGGCCGCCTTCGAACACACCGACGAGCAGCTGAGCCGTGTCGAGCACCTGCGCGAAACCCGCGAGGCCACCGCCGCATGGCTCAAGGAACAGACCTACAAGGACCAGCCGCTTGAAGTGGCCGAATCCGGCTCGAACTTCCTGCTGTTCGGCGGGCACTTCGACAAGCGTGAAGCCATCTTCGACGAGCTCCTGAAGCGCGGCGTACTCATCCGTGTGGTCGGACCGGACGGTTGGCTGCGCGTGTGCATGGGCACCGACGAGGAGATGGAAACCTTCCGTAACGCCCTTGTTGAAGTGCTTCGTATAGTGGAAGCAGCATAAGGGACGTTTCTTTCCGATTGCGGCGAGACCCGAAGCGATTCGAGTCCCGCCGCAATCCAATATGACGAATCACACAGGAGACATGATGGCAAGAACCGCGCACATCGTCCGCGAAACCAGCGAATCACACATCGACCTCGAACTGAACCTCGACGGCACCGGCAAAACCGATATCGATACATCCGTGCCGTTCTACAACCATATGATGACCGCGCTCGGCAAGCATTCGCTGATCGACCTGACCATCCACGCCCACGGTGACACCGACATCGACGTGCACCACACTGTGGAAGATACGGCCATCGTGTTCGGCGAAGCTCTGAAGCAGGCTCTCGGCGACAAGAAAGGCATCCGCCGCTTCGCCGACGCCACCGTGCCGCTCGACGAGGCGCTGGCCAAGGCCGTGGTCGACATTTCCGGCCGCCCGTACTGCGTGTGCAGCGGCGAGCCCGAAGGCTACGAATTCTGCATGATCGGCGGCCATTTCACCGGCTCGCTGGTCCGCCACGTCATGGAATCCATCGCCTTCCACGCCGGCATCTGCCTGCACATGCAGGTGCTCGCCGGCCGCGACCCGCACCACATCGCTGAAGCCGAATTCAAGGCGCTGGCCCGTGCGCTGCGCTTCGCCGTGGAAATCGACCCGCGTGTAGACGGCGTGCCCAGCACCAAGGGAGCCCTGTGATGACCGACGACAAGTTCGATCCGGACGAATCGCACTTCTCCGACGAGGAGCTTGAGGCTGCGCTCGCCGGATTCGAGAAAGAATTCGCGGACGATTCGGTATCCGGCGATGCCAGTGATACCAGTGATGCCGATAAAACAGCGGACGCTGCTTCAGCGAAGTCCGATTCCGACGCGAATGATGATACGGCTGATAAGGCTTCCGCTGATTCCGGCCAGCCTATGACCGACGACGTCACCGGGTCCGTTGCGGATGCGGTGAACGAGGCCATGGCCGACGTGGTCGACCCCTCGCTCGGCTTCGACAACGAACTCGCTGGACTGTTGGGTAACAAGGCGAAGGTGGCGCTGATCGTTACCCGTCTTGCCTCCGCCGAACTGTTGGCCGCGTTCTGTCAGCTGTCGGACATCTCCGCCGCATGCATCGGTGCCAATCAGGGGGCCGTCGCGGTGCTGAAGAATCTGAACGGCGACGGCCCGGAAGCCGCAGCCAAGGACCTGACCACCGTGGTATCCGGCATGGCCGTGATTCTTGCAGTCAACCGTGCCGACAAGCTTGAAGTGGCCATGTACGTGCAGGGAGAGGCCGGCCAGAGTTTCGCGCCGCCCGTGCTGTTCACCTCCACGCCGCGCTTCGTCGAGGACCTGATGCTCGGCATCGTAACCCTGAATCAACTCAAGACCCAAGGGTTCGAAGTGGTGGATTCCGCTGGACTCGACCATGATCAGGCATCTGACCTTTGCCCAAACAATGCTTTACAATCCGTCGAGTTCCATACCTCTCAAACTCATGTACCGTTTTGGCCTTGAGGCCGCGTCCGCTTAAGGCATCTAATACACGCGCAGAAAGGACTGTGATTTCAATTTTGTTCACACTAATACACCTCACAATGTTGATTCGGATTACAATCCGTAGCAACATTATAGCAGGTGCCATCTTCAAAATATTATCCCGAAGTTTTTATGCAGAAATCCTTGCGCTGCAAGGATTCCCGGCTGGGCTTCGGGATTCTTATTTTATCTGGATAAGTCTGGCAAGGAAATCCGCCGCAGAGCAGCTGGAATTCTGGCATTGTTTCTGGGTCTGCTTTTCTTGCATCTTCTACGAACCACTCTCCCTTCGTGTCAAACAGGGCGTTGTAACTGCGGTTGGCGTATTTGTCGATTTCGCAGTGTCCTACGCATGTAAAGCCCCCGGCACGGGTCAGCCCTTCGCGGAAGCCGCCGATTCCGGAGAACATATCTACAAACTTGATCAAGGGCACAACTCCCGATGGGGATGTTTGCCGGATCTGCGAAGGTACTTAATAGGCGCCCCTCATCAAAAACAAAGGCAGCCTGTCACAGGCTGCACCGAACAAGATTTTTTTACCGTTCACTATGTATCAACCTCTCTTTTGTCTTTTTGTATTTTCATTTCTACTTATTATTAAAACATTGGAATCACCCCCTACAGCGAATTCAGGAAATCGAGCGCAGAGTCCGGTATAGCATTCTCTGGCGGTGGGCATGAAACAGCGCCGGTTATGTTAACTGCCTGCAACTCCTCCCGCACCACCTTGCGGATGCTTTTCTCCAGCCTATTTGTCTGTTCTGCCGCAAGGATGCTCTGCACCAGAAACTCTTTGCGTTTGGCAGGCGGCATCTGTTGCAGCAACGCCCACGCGCGGCGGTGTTGCGGTTCATTGAGGTTCGGGCGGAAAACGTACTGCGGTCGTTTCATGCCTCGCTTTTACGGCGCGACACGGCGGCCAACGCGCGCTCGAACCCGACGGCGTTCACCTTATCGTCCAGTAGAAAAATCGTCTTACAAAGGCCGTCCTTGGGGCTGAGGTGGCGGCTCACCACGGATGCGCCGCCGCCCAGCAGCACGGCGGGAATGGCGTGCAGGTCGAAGCCAGCTTCCATCGTGGCAGACAGCAGATGCTCTGTGTACTTGCGCCCCTGCCGGTTCACAATGTCGCGCACCACATCGCTGACCGTGCAGGGGTGACCTGCCAGCATATTTTCGATTTGGGCATCCGTGAGGGACAACCCTGTTTCGCGCCGCACCTGTTCCCGGATTTCATCCACGCAGCGGATCATGCCGAGCTCCAAGCTGTGCGCAGTGTCAGCCGCAGGGATGGCGTTGTCGATGCGCATAAGATCCACCGTCCAGCCGCCGAGATCCATAAGGAGCATGGACGGTTCGTCCTGCAAAAGCCCGACTTCGGTCATAAGGGCGGCGTAGCCTTGGGGAAAGATGGCAACTTCCTCAATCGTAATGCTGTACTCCACGCCCTCGAACTTGTAGTTCACCGGCTGATTGCTCCGCAGCAGATAATCTCTGAACTTGGGTTTGTCGCGTCCGAAGCTGGTCAGCGGCAGACCCGCCGCAATGCGCACCGAGCATTCGGGAGGCAAACCGCGCTGCTGGATTTCTTTTGCAATGGCTGCCAGCGTCAGCAGATAGTAGTTGTCGTTTATAGTCTTGTCACGCTGGATAGGCTGCCGCCCGGAGCCACAAATAAAAAAGCACCCGCCAAACTCTAAGAGTCCTTGGCGGGTGTAGGGTTCATGTTCTCCGTAGCTTGTCAGCCCTGCCGGAAATGAACAATGCGCTGTCTTGATAGCGTAATAGCCGTGGTCGATACCGATAATGATGCTCATAGTGGAAATCCTCCTTATTTAATAGGTATAAAATGGAAAACTTGAAAACAAACTGAAAACTGTCGAAAAAAACGAAAAATCCCCGCAGCCAACAGGAAATTGGCTGCGAGGAAATTGAAAACATTCTGAAAACAGCAGGATTTATTCTGTTTTTTCTCAAAAAAATTGCCCCCTCCCCTGCCAAATTCCAGAAAGCGGCAGGAAAAGTGGGCATCAAGTTGGGGAAACCGCCCTAAAATGGTTGGACAACACTGTAAAATCGTGTCCAAAAATTGGTTGGCGAAATTGCCAATTTTCGACGATACAGCAAAGAAAAAAGCCTGTGACATCTTTTTTGTCACAGGCTTATGGAGCTGGTGGCCGGACTTGAACCGGCGACCTGCTGATTACGAATCAGCTGCTCTACCAACTGAGCCACACCAGCACGCAAGACAACAATAAACATTATACAGATTTTTCCGGATAAGTCAATACCCTGACGAAAATTTTATTGCTGTCCCGCGGGATGTAGTTTACTCCGCGTCCTCGCAGAAGGCCTTGAAGGTCAGATAGGCCATGTAAACGTCGGCTTTGGAGACGATCTCAAACGGAGAGTGCATCGAGAGCACGGGTACGCCGATGTCGATGGTGTCGATGTCCTGATTGGCAACATACTTGGCAACCGTGCCGCCGCCGCCCAGGTCGAGCTTGCCCATCTCGCCGATCTGCCACACAACGCTGTTGGCGTCCATCAGACCGGTCAGGTAGCTGACGAGCTCGGCGGAGGCATCGCTCGTGCCGGACTTGCCGCGGGAGCCGGTGTACTTGTAAATGGCCACGCCGCGGCCTGCGTAGGTGCCGTTGTCGGGCTCAAAGGCGTCTGCAAACGTCGGGTCGTAGGCCGCCGTAACGTCAGCAGACAGGCACTTGGCGGCCTTGCAGGCCGTGATGTAGTCCGCCCCCTGCCCTGCGCAGAGCTGCTGCAGGAAGTGGAAGGTGTACATGCTGTTCAGGCCGGTGACGCCGTCGGAGCCGGTCTCCTCCTTGTCGGTCAGGACGCAGACGGAGGTATAGGCGGGGCTCTTGGTCCCGATCTCGGCCATCAGCGCAGGGTAAGCGTCCACGCGGTCATCGTGGCCGTAGGCACCGATCATAGCGCGGTCCAGACCGATGTCGCGGGCCTTGTAGGCCGGCACGACCTCGATCTCGGCGCGGGTGAAGTCGCGCTCGGTGATGCCGTAGGCCTCGTTCAGCATGCCCAGGACGTTGAGCTTTACGCGCTGCTCGGCGTCCTTATCCTCGATGGGCAGGGACGCAATGATGACGTTGAGGTCCTCGGCGGTAATGCCCTCGGCCAGCGTCTTGGCGCTCTGCTTGGCACCCAGATGCGGCAGCAGATCGGTGATGCAGAACACGGGGTCGTCGTCCTTCTCACCGATGCAGACGTTGACCCTGGTGCCGTCGGCGCGGTAGATGACACCGTGCAGGGCCAGCGGGATGGTAGGCCACTGGTACTTGCGCACGCCGCCGTAGTAGTGGGTGCGCAGGTAGCCGATGTCGGTCTTTTCAAACACGGGCACGGGGCGCAGGTCGAGGCGCGGGGAGTCGATGTGGGCAATGTTCAGGTGGAAGCCCTCCTCGAGGTTCTTCGTGCCGATGGTCGCGGCCAGCACGCACTTTTCGCGGTTGATGGTGTAGACCTTGGTGCCGGGGGCGTAGCTCGTGCCGGGCACAAACTTCTGATAGCCGGCGGCGGTCAGCAGCTTTTCGCTGTAGGCCGTGGCCTCGCGCTCGGTCTTGGCGTTGTCCAGGAAGGTCTTGTAGCCCTCGCAGAAATCCTGCGCGGCGGCAATGGCATCGGGGGCCGCGTCGGCTACCGTTTCATTTTTATAGAGCAGATTTTTCAGTTCCTCGGTGGTTTTCATTTCGAGAATCCTTTCTAAAAATTATTTATAAATCTCCGAGTAGTGCTGATAGCTCTCGGTGATTTTTTTTACGTAGAGCCGCATCTGCGGGTAAGGGTAATGGTCCAGCGTAACGCTGTCCGTTGAGTACGCCTCCTGCCCGAGCAGACCGTCCACGGTGCCCACGCCGCTGTGGTAGGCCGCGGCGGCGGTGGCCAGATGGCCGGTGTAGCGGTCCAGGCAGTAGCTGACAAAGTAGCTGCCGAACCGGATATTCGTCTCGGGGTCGTAGAGATCGTCGAACGTCAGGCTCTCCGTCGGGGCGATTTTCATCTTGATCCAGTCGAACGTGACCTCGGTGATCTGCATGAGTCCCCTGGCCCCGGCGTCGGAATCCGCGTTCGGATTAAAATTGCTCTCGGTGCGGATGAAGGCGTATAAAATCATCGGGTCTATGCCGTATTTCCCGGCGTAATACTCAACGTACTCTGTGAAGCGCTGCGGGTATTCCCAGTGTTCGATCTTATCGCGGAAGGTGCTGAACAGCAGCGTTCCCGCCAGGGCCAGCACCAGCAGCAGCGACAGGATCGGTGCTAAAATGCTTCTTTTTCGCTTTTTGGCTTTTGGCATGTTCCCTCCTTCTCCAATCCATTCAAAACGGATCGCAGCTTTTCGCGCAGGGCATCAGGCGTGCTGTCGTTGACCAGCTCTGCCGTGGCGGCGGCGCGCAGCGTTTCCAGCGGGGTCTGCGCATCCAGACGGCGGCGGGCCATCTCGGGCGCGATGCCGTCGCGGGCACAGATGCGGGCCACACTCGTCTCATAGGGGGCCGTGACCAGGATCAGTGCGTCGCAGCGCGCCTCAAACGGCGTGCCGACAATGACCGCACCGTCCACAAAGGCAAGGTCCGCCCCGCCCCGCCGGGCCTCGTCCAATGCGGCGTCGATGCGGTGCAGGATCTCCGGCTGGGTGATGTCTGTCAGGGCCGCCGTGCCCTCCGGCGTGGCAAACGCGCGGTCTGCCAGCAGGCGGCGGCGCACCGTGCCGTTTTCGTCGGCAATATCCGCGCCGAACACCTGTTGCAGCTGTGCAATGCAGGGCGAACCGGGCAGCAGCACTTCCCGCGCAACTAAATCTGCATCAATACAAGGATAGCCCTTTTCCCGCAAGAAATTTGTCGCACTGGACTTGCCGCAGCCGCTGCGGCCTGTGATGCCGACTACCTTCATAGATCGACCACCCGGAACGCCGCGGCGCGGATGAGTCGGTTGTAGACCGCCATCGAGACGCCGTCCTGCTCGGGGCAGCGGGCGTAGACGACCTGCGCACCGTGCTTGTCCAAATCGCGCAGCGCTGTGAACAGGTGGTGTGCCTGGGTCACGCCGTCATGGTTTTTTCCGTACTCGATGAACGGCACGCCCAGCTGTGCGCCCTCCCCGTCAAAGCAGAGCGCCCAGACGCCGTCGGCCTTGTTCGCATCCACAAACGCCCTGTACTTGTCAAAATCGCCGCGCAGGATCGTGACCTGCGCCTTGGGGGCGTAGTGCTTGTACTTCATGCCGGGCGAGCGCGCGACCTCGCCGTCCTTGAGCTTTTCAAGGATGGCCGGGCTGACGAGGACCTCCTCGCCCAAAACGGCCTCCATCTGCTCCTTCGTGACATAGCCGGGGCGCAGGAGCAACGGGTGCTCCCCCGTCACGGCGACGACGGTGGACTCGACACCGACATTGGACTCACCGCCGTCGAGAATCAGCGGCAGACGGCCATCCATATCGGCCAGCGTGTCAGGCGCATTCGTCGGGCTGGGCTTGCCGGAAAGGTTTGCCGACGGTGCGGCAAACGCGACGCCGCTTGTCCGTATGACCTGCTGCACCACCGGGTGGGACGGCATCCGCACGCCGACGGTGTCAAGGCCCGCGCAGGTCACGTCGCTGACCTCGGGGCCGCGGGGCATGACCATCGTCAGCGGGCCGGGCCAGAAGGCGGCAGCCAGCTTTTTGGCGCGCTCTGGCACCTCGGAGACGATTCCGTTCAGCATCTCCATGCCGCAGATATGCACAATGAGCGGGTTATCCTGCGGGCGGCCCTTCGCTTCAAAAATTTTCTTGACGGCCTCGCCGTTGCGGGCGTCGGCGGCAATGCCGTAGACCGTCTCCGTCGGCAGTGCGACCAGCTCACCCTGCTGCAAAAGCCGGGCGGCCAGCGCCACGCTCTCCGGCGTGATGGGCAAAACCTGTGTTTTCATAGCTTTATTTTCCTTCTTCTGTACTGCTTTGCTTCAGTTTTTCTTCCCGGTCTGCCAAAATCAGCGGCTCGACCACGCGGTCCAGGTCGCCGTCCAGCACACCCTGCAAATTGCGCAGCGTCAGGCCGATGCGGTGATCGGTCACGCGGTCCTGCGGGAAGTTGTAGGTGCGTATCTTTTCGCTGCGGTCACCGCTGCCGACCTGGCTCTGGCGGCGGGCGTTGTATTCCTCGTCGTAGGCGTCCTGCTTCTGCTGCAAAAGACGGCTGCGCAGGACCTTTAAGGCGCGGTCCTTGTTCTCCCGCTGGCTGCGCTGGTCCTGGCATTCCACGACCATACCGGTGGGCAGATGGGTCACGCGGATGGCGGACGACGTCTTGTTGATGTGCTGGCCGCCCGCGCCCGACGAGCGGAATGTGTCAATGCGCAGGTCTTTTGGGTCGATCTCCAGCTCGACCTCCTCGGCCTCGGGCATGACGGCCACGGTGACGGTGGAGGTGTGGATGCGGCCCTGCGTTTCTGTCTCGGGCACGCGCTGGACGCGGTGGACACCGCTCTCGAATTTCAGGCGGCTGTAGACGTCCGGCCCCTCGACGGAAAAGACGATCTCCTTCACGCCGCCGAGCTCCGTCGGGTTTTCGCTGATCGTCTCGCACTGCCATCCGCGCCTGGCGGCGTACATTGTGTACATGCGCCACAGGCTGTGGGCAAACAGCGCGGCCTCTTCGCCGCCGGCACCGGCGCGAATCTCCAGAATGACGCTTTTTTCGTCATCGGCGTCCTTCGGGATGAGCAGCAGACGCAGATTCTCTTCGCTCTGTGCCAGATTCCGGCCAATTTCGCACAGCTCCTGCTGTACCATAGCAGCAAACGCCGGGTCTGACTCTGCGGCCAGCATTTCCTTTGCGTCCGCTTCCTGCTGCTGCAGGTCGGTGTAACGGCGGTATTCTTCGATCAGGGGGGTAAGCTCTTTGTAATCACGCATCATCCGCGCGTACTCGTCGGCGTTGGCCGCCGCATCGGGCGTGGACATTCTGTGGGCCAGCTCCTCATAGCGGCGCTCGACCTCGTAGAGTTCGGTAAAGTTCTGCATGGGGGGTCTCCTTTACATAAGGGATGTAGGGGCGAGCCTTGTTCGCCCGTCAACATAACGACGCCGTTCATTTCCCGGGTCGATGCAAGCATCCGCCCGGGAATGCTGCCGCGCCTATGCAGCCCCGCTACTGCTCCCCCGCGCGCAGAACTTTTTTGATGTTGCGCTCGATCTTGGCACGCGGCAGCATGATCTCATGCCCGCAGCCCTGGCATTTGATCTTGAAATCCATGCCTACGCGCAGTACATCGAAACGGTTCGCACCGCAGGGGTGCGGCTTCTTGGTCTGGATGACGTCCCCGACCTGTACGTCCATACGGCACACCGCCTTTCTTTCAAAAATATCATTCTTATTATAGTACAGCCTGTGTTGTTTTGCAAATCTCCCGCATAAAAGTTTAGTAAGTAATCGCAAACCCACCACAAATCTTATAAGAAATGAGGAACCGAAAATGTTGGAATATCGAGCCGAAGGCCTTTGCCGCAATGCGAACCACCTGAGCCGCGAGGAACTGAGCCGCTGCATGGCCAGCGGCGAGGTGCTGCAAAGCACAGCCCTGGCCTACGACACAGGGCACCGCCTGCGGTTTGAGCTGAGCGGGCTGCGCGGCATCATGCCGTTTGCGGACTGTGTGGACGCCGCGCCCGGCGAGACCGTCAAGGACATTGCCGTGCTGACCCGGGTAGGACGCCCGACCTGCTTTGTCATCATGGGCACCGAGTTTGACGAGAACGGCGAGGAATACTACCTGCTCTCCCGCGCCGAGGCACAGCGCCGCTGCCGGGCACAGTACCTTGACACGCTGGAGGCCGGCAGCGTCATCCCCTGCACCGTGACCCACATTGAGAATTTCGGCGCGTTCTGCGACATCGGCTGCGGCATTGCGGCGCTGCTGCCCATCGACTGCCTGTCGGTCAGCCGCATTGCCTCGCCCGCGGACCGGGTGCAGGTCGGCCAGCAGCTTTTGTGTGCCATCAAGAACCGCGACGTGCAGGGGCGCATTGTGCTGACGCTGCGCGAGCTGCTGGGCACCTGGAGCGAGAACGCAGCCTGCTTTGCCGCCGGGGAGACCGTCGTAGGAATTGTGCGCAGCGTCGAGGAATATGGCGTCTTTATTGAGATCGCACCGAACCTGGCAGGGCTGGCGGAGGCGGACTCCACACTGCGCCCCGGGCAGGCCGTGAGCGTGTACATCAAGAACATCCTGCCCGATAAAATGAAGATCAAGCTGGTCGTGGTCAACAAGAATTTGGGCCAGCCCCTGCGGTTTGAGCCGCACTATTTCGTGACCCGCGGGCGGCTCAAGCGGTGGACCTACTCCACACCGCAGAGCCGCAAGCAGATCGAAACGGTATTTTGATTTTGGCGTCCGATTTTTGTCACTTTTGGATTTTGCCATCTTGCCACGGCCCGCCGCGGCGTGTATAATATGAGATAGATGAAATTTTGTCGAGGAAGTGGTTACGATGGCAGAGGCATTCACCGCCGGGGTGCGCCCGGGCGGCCTTACAGACGACACGCAGATCCGTATGTTGCTCTGCTACCTTGTCAAAGTGGCAGGCCCCGTAAAGCGCGAAACGATGCAGGGTGCGCTTTTGCAGGAACAGCTTGTCAATTATTTTGAGTTTGCCGACGCCCTGGCCGAGGTCGAAAAGCAGCAGCTTGTCACCGTGGACGAGGACGGGCGGTATACCATTACACGCCGCGGCACCACCGTGGCGGACACGCTGGCCTACGACCTGCCCCGCACCGTGCGGGAGAGCGCGATCCGCGCCGTCATGCAGATCCGCAGCTGGCGGCACCGCGCCGCGTCGAACCGCGCCGTTGTGCAGGAGAAGGACGGCCAGTTCAGCGTGGTCTGCTCGATTGCCGACATGGGCAGCGATGTGTTCCGCATGGAGCTGGCCATGCCGGATAAGCTGACCGCTGAGATGATCAAGAACAACTTTATTGCGCACGGCAGTGATATTTTCCCGAAGCTGCTGAACGCCCTTACTCAGCCCGGCAGCGAGGACGACCGCCCCCCGGCAGGGCTGATGTAAGCCTTTTCCCCTGTGCTCTCCATGAGCACGGGGATTTTTTTGTGCCATTCCCCTTGACAACCGTGTATAGTGTGTGTATACTGTAAATATCGGATATGTACAGTTCGACTACAAGGAGCTTCTGACAATGCAGATTTATCTTTCCAATTCCGGGCAGGAGCCGATCTACGCGCAGATCACGCGGCAGATCAAGCAGCAGATCCTGTCCGGCGCGCTGCGCCCCGGCGACGCACTGCCCAGCATCCGGCTTTTGGCCAGGGAGCTGCGCATCAGCGTCATCACAACGAAGCGCGCGTATGAGGATCTGGAGCGCGACGGCTTTATCCTGACCCAGCAGGGCCGGGGCAGCTTTGTCGCCGAGCAGAACCCCGCCCTGCTGCGCGAGGAGCATTTAAAAAAGGTCGAGGACTGCCTGCAGGGCGCGGTGGACGCCGCGCGGCTGGGCGGCATCGGCTATGACGAGGTTGCAGAGACGCTGCGCCTTTTGTGGGAGGGCTGACCTATGGCAGCAAGCACCGCCGCTTTACGCGGCATCACGAAGCAGTACAAAAACTTTACCCTTGGGCCGGTTGATATGACCGTGCCCGCGGGCAGCATCGTCGGGTTGATCGGCGAGAACGGCGCAGGCAAGACGACGCTTTTGAAAATTCTCTGCGGCGTCAACCGGGCGGATGACGGCACGGTTGACCTGTTGGGCGGCTCCCCTGCCGATGCCGCCACTCGCGCTAAGATTGGCGTTGTGTTTGAGGATGCCTTTTTCTACGGGAGCTTCACCGCCGCGCAGGTCGCGCGCAGTCTGGCCGGAATGTACGGTGCGCGGTGGAATGCGGACAGCTTTTCCGCCTATCTGCGCCGCTTTGGTCTGGACGCAGGCAAGAAGCTCAAAGAGTACAGCCGCGGCATGCGGTTAAAACTGAGCCTGGCTGCGGCGCTGGCCCATGACCCCGAGCTGCTGGTGCTGGACGAAGCCACCGCCGGTCTTGACCCGGTGGTGCGCGGTGAGCTGCTGGACCTGTTTTTGGAGTTCATCCAGGACGAGCGGCACAGCATTGTCATGAGCAGCCACATCACGGCGGACCTTGAGCAGATTGCGGATTCCATCGCGTACCTGCACAACGGGCAGCTGCTGTTTCAGGAGAACAAGGATGACCTTTTGCAGGAATACGGCGTGCTGCACTGCGGCGAGGATGTACTGACTTCTCTGCCAGCCGGGCTGGTGGTGTTCACCAGGCGCGGGGCCTATGGGTGTGAAAGTCTGGTCAGGGAACGGCGCACCGTGCAGGAGCTTCTGCCGGAGGCCGTCTGCGACGCGGCAAGGCTCGATGATATTATGCGGTTTTACAGCGGGAGGGATGCACAATGAAAGGGCTTTTGTATAAAGAATGGGCCACTCTGACAAGTTCCTACAAACAGTCTGTATTTTTTTTCGCGTTCCTCTACGGCGGCATCAGCATTCTGACCGGGCAGACCGGGATGGCCTATGGATTGCTCGTTATATTTTCCATTCTGATCACCTCCACGATTTCGTTTGACGAGAACTCCCATTGGGACATCTACGTCCGCACGCTGCCCGTAACACCCGCGCAGCTTGTGGGCAGCAAATACCTGTTTGGGCTGTGCGGGCTGGCGCTGGGCACAGTGTATACGGTGCTGATCGTGGCGCTGAACAATGTGCTGCCGCCCCTGCTGTTCTGGCACACTGTGTATAAGGTACCGCCCCTCGAGTGTCTGGCAGCCCTGCTGGCCTGCGGCAGCATGGCGCTGCTGTTGGTCGCGCTTTTGCTGCCGCTGTCCTATCGGTTCAACAGTGTCAAGGCCCGCAGCTGGTTGTTTCTGATCATCGGTGTGCTCGGCGGTTGTTTTGGGCTGGTCGCTTCCGTCTCGCCCGATTTGATGCAGCTGTTCAATGCCTCCGACGAAGTGTTGCTGACGGGGCTGGTTGCAGCGTTTGTGGGGCTGCTGGCGGTGTATTTTGTGAGCTATAAGGTATGCGTGGGGATTTATAAGCGGAAGGAATACTGAGTTCCTGCCGTAATGTGCCCGGGCGGATATGGAATCCGCCCCTACGTGTGTGTGCGTCTCCCTTGTAGGGGCGAGCAATGCTCGCCCCTACAAGGGAGGCTTTATAGCAAAAAATCCTGTGCCC
>ENA-OQMN01000156-OQMN01000156.1-human-gut-metagenome-genome-assembly--contig:-NODE-156-length-18451-cov-3.535363_pt1 | contig 18451 bp, 18 predicted proteins | sample MGYA00242765_ERZ504861 | MGnify/ENA primary metagenome ERZ504861 (study PRJEB26092, sample SAMD00036417) | human gut metagenome | host: Homo sapiens | study: EMG produced TPA metagenomics assembly of... | reverse complement strand
ACATATCGGTGGCGTTCATGGTGGTGGATGCGCCGGATGGGGTTTCCACGGCGGTCAGCTGCGCGGGTTCGGCCGAGGTGCCATGCACGTATTGTTTGAGCGCGATGGTGGTGCGGGTGTCTGGCGTATATCATGGCATCCTCCTTATATATGTATTGGTCGCTTCATGCATAAGTCTGCACGCAGAATTACACGGTGTAAAATGCCGTTTGAGCAATTTCATATGCACATGACGCATAAAATAAGGAGAAGACCGAGGGTGAAAGTCGGCTGGGGTCCGTATCCGACCGAGGGCGATGGGGCGGCTGCGCATCCGGGCGCCACGCACGTACGCACAGCAGACCCACACACGAAAGGACGGCAGCAGGAATGGAACTTGAGCAGATGCGCCAGCTCGACGCCATTGAGCGCAGCGGAACCCTGTCGGCAGCGGCACGCGAGCTTCATCTGTCGCAACCCCGCGCGTCAGCCGCTCGGTCCAGCGGCTCGAGGCGGAACTCGGCTACCCCCTTTTCCTGCGTGAAGGCAGGCATATCGAGCTGAATGAGGCCGGCAGGGTCGCGGTGGACTGGGCCCGGCAGATTCTGCGCGATGAGCGTCTCATGCGCGAGGCGGTCGACGCGGCGGCGCGGCGGGCGTGGACCCTGCACGTGGGCACGGTGGCACCGGCGCCGCTGTGGCTGCTCACCAGCATCATGCTCGAGCGGTTCCCGCGCGAGACGCTCACCACCGAGACCTGCTCGGCCGAGGAGGTCGAGCGCGGGGTCACCTCCGGCGCGCTCGACGTCGGCATCGTGGCCGAAGCCCCCGCGAGCCCGCTGCTGCGCTCCTGCGTGCTCATGCGCGAGCAGCTCTCGGTAGTGCTGCCGCCCAACCACCCGCTCGCCGCCCGCACGAGCGTCACCATGGCAGACCTGGACGGCAATTCGTTTCTGCTATTCTCCGACATCGGGTTCTGGCGCGAGCGCGTGGATGCCGCCCTACCGCACGCCACCTTCGTCGAGCAGCACGACCGCACGGTGTTCTCGCAGCTCATCCGCTCAACGCCGCATTGCTTCTTCACTAGCGACTCGCCGTTCCAAGGCGGCCTGCCGCCCGCGCGCATCACGGTCCCGATCGACGACGACGCGGCGCGCGCCACCTTCTACCTCATCGTGCGCACCGATGCCGGCCCGGTTGCCGCCCAGACCTTCGCCTGGGCCCAGACCCGCAGCGCCCTCTGATTGCCATCTGCAGTTTGCAGTTTGGGGACGGGGTCGATTCGTATGGAGAAAACGCGGGCCATCTCCACAATACGAAACGACCCCGTCCCCAGACCGGCAGACCCCGTCCCCGGGTCGGAAAAGCCGGCAACAGTCTCATGCGAAACAGCCCGTTCACAACCCTAGCAGTGCCCTTCCGATCGCATACAAAGCTCAAATCAGCACCGTTCACAAACCGCACATACGAATTGACCCCGTCCCCAAATTGAAACTTAGCGGAACAGGTCTTCGAGGATCGCGGCGAACTCCTCTACAAGCGCGCCGCCGCGGGCCTTGGGCCAAAACGCGTAGTACTCGCGGCGACGGCGTGCACCCGACCCGTCGACCAGGGGGATCCGCCGCAGCACCGTGCCCGAGCCCGCCTCCTTCATCCGCGACTCGACCGGCAGCACCCCGCGGTTGCCAGCCACCATCATGCGCGCCTGCTCGAGCGACGGCGCAAACAAAAACTCGCAGTCGTAGTTGAGCACGTCACGGAAATAGGAGCGCTCCGCAGCACGTTGCTCGGCGTCGGACACCAGGATGCACGCCTGGCCGCGCAGCTGGGATACCCGCAGATCATCGCAGGCGGCAAGCGCGTTCGCCTCTGAAACCTCAACCATCTCGTAGCTGCGAAACAGCAGGCGATTCTCAAAGGTATCGGACAGCTCGCGCCGCCGATCACTCACCAGGATGTCGAGCGCACCCGCACGCGCCCCCTCGTAGAGCCCCTCGTGGCTCATGCCCTCGGCCGCAATCTCCACATGCGGATGCCGACGCGCGAAGGCCGCCACGGCCGCCTGCACCTCCCAGCCGTCGTACCTGTTCAGATACCCTACACGCAGCGCTCTCGGCGCGCCGGACGCGATGTCGAGCACCTCCAACTTGAGCTCCTCGACATCGGCCAGAATCTCCCGTGCACGCCGGTGAAACGCCTCGCCGGCCGGGGTGAGCGTGAAGCCGCGTCCCGCGCGGACGAGCAATGCGCAGCCGAGCTCCGCTTCCAAAGCCTTGACCTGCTGCGATATGGCCGACTGCGACACATAGCACGCCTCGGCGGCACGGGTGAACCCGCCATGGTCGACCACGGCGCAGAAATACGTCATCTGGCGAAACAGCATCTGAGTCCCATTCCACTCCACACTACATAAGAACTTCTTATCATTGTAATCACAATGTTGAATTGTTCATCTGTATATCTGATTCTACGATGTCATCGACTTGAAACCACGTCGAAAGGACCATCCGATGGCATCTGCACCCCAGATCACCGACCGGGCGCGCGCCTATCACGAGCGCATGTTTCCCGGCTATGTAAGCGCCTTTTTGCGCACCGACCCCGAGTTCATCGAGCGTTTTGATAACTTCGCCTTCGACGAGGTGGTGAACGAGGCGGCAGGGGGCGCAGACCTACCCGAACGCACGCGGTTCATCGCCATCCTGGCGGTGCTCGCCGGCAGCCAGGCTGTCGAGGAGTTCGGCGCCATGGTCCCGGCCGCGCTCAACTTCGGCGTCAGCCCCACCGAGGTCAAGGAGCTTGTCTACCAGTCCAGCGCCTACCTGGGCATCGGGCGCGCCTTCCCCTTCCTGAACGCCGCAAACGACGCGCTGCGCGCACGCGGCATCGAGCTGCCCCTCCCCGACCAAGCAACCACCACGCCCGAAACCCGCAGCAGCGCGGGCACCGAGGCGCAGGTCGCGATCTTCGGCGAGCGTATGCGCGGCTTTCGTGAGAGCGGCACCGGTCGAGGTGCGCACATCAACCGTTGGCTCACCGACCACTGCTTCGGCGACTGGTACACGCGCGCCGGGCTGAGCCTCGCCGACCGCGAGCTCGTCACATTCTGCCTGCTCTACGCGCAAGGCGGCTGCGAGTCCCAGCTGCGATCGCACATCGCGGCGAACATCCGCCTCGGCACGGACGCCGACCAGCTCGGCAAAGTCGTGTCGCAATGCGTCCCCTTCATTGGCTACCCGCGCAGCCTCAACGCCCTCGCCTGCATCGAGCAGGTCGAGCAGGAGAGCCGAACCGCGCAGGCGTAAGCCGGCAGCCGAAACGCCGAATTCCTCCGGCCGCAATCCATCGCCACCCCTCACATCCCGTCACTCAGCGGCACGGTGCCGCAGCAACTATGGAAAGGACCTCCCATGAACAACGCAACCACTTACCTGATCACCGGCGTCTCGTCCGGTTTCGGCCGTGAGATGGCCGAACAGCTGCTCGCCGCAGGCGCCACCGTCGTGGGCACCGTGCGCAGCGTCGCGAAAGTCACCGACCTCATCGAGCGCTACCCCGACACCTTCGACTGCAAACTCCTCGACGTCACCGACGTGCCCGCCATCCACGCCGTGGTCGAGAACGCCTGGGAGCGCCACGGGCGCATCGACGTCGTGGTGAGCAACGCCGGCTATGGCCTGTTCGGCTGCGCCGAGGAGCTGACCGACGCCCAGATCGACCACATCGTGGCCACCAACCTGGTCGGGTCGATCCAGGTCATCAAAAGCGCGCTGCCGCACCTGCGCGTCCAGGGCGGCGGGCGCATCATCCAGATGTCGACCTACGGCGGCCAGGTAGCCTATGCGGCCAACAGCATGTACCACGCCACCAAGTTCGGCATCGAGGGATTCTGCGAGGCGGTCGCCCAGGAGGTGGCACAGTTCAACATCGGCGTCACCATCGTGGAGCCGGGCGGCGCCCGCACCGAGTTCCGGTACGGCTCGGCGCAGGTGGCCGAGCTCATGCCCGAGTACGCGAGCTGCCACGGGTTCCTCGACATGCTCGACGCCAGCCAGGGCCTCGCCCCCGGCGACCCGGCGCGCATGGCCGCGCGCATCATCGAGAGCGTCGAGGCCGAGCCGGCGCCGCTGCGCATGGTGCTGGGCAAGCGCGCGCTGTCCGAGACCCTGCGCGCAACCCGGGAGCGCCTTGCCGCCTTCGAAGGCATGGAGCAGCTCGCCGCCTCCGCCGACTTCCCCGCCGGAGCGTAGCCGCACCCGATCGCGCAACCGCGCGCAGTTTGGGACGGGGTCGTTTGGGACTGCGGACGAAAAGTTGGACGCACGGCGTCCGTTTGGAGGTCCGCATGAACTATCCTGAGGGCATGTTCGAGAGGGCGCGCGAGCTCGCCGCCGAGGGCTTGGGCGCCCGATCGATAGGGCGCGAGCTCGGCGTGAGCAGGATGACCGCCTGGCGGGCTCGCCGCCGGGCGGCGCGAGGGGAGCGCAGCCGAGATGGCGAGACGCGTGTACGACCCGCCCGCGACGGGGCCGCTGGCCGGCCTGGAGCCGGCCCAGATAGAGAACCTGCTGCTCAGGGCGGTGTTGGACGACCTAAAAGGGGCAGGCTCGCACCTGGCTTCGATGTCGAACAGGAGCAAGTGCGAGCTCGGCGAGAGATTGAGGGCGGCCACCGGCCTGCCCCTCCGCTGCGTCACCGCTTTCTTGAGGATATCGAGGAGCTCCTATGAGTACCACCGCGCCAGGCTCGGCCGGGACAGGCACGGGCGGCTGCGCCCGCTCGTCGCCGACGCCTTCGAGGCGGTGCGGCGGCGCGGCTACCGGGCGGTCCACGCCGAGCTGCGGCGGCGCGGCGTGCGCGTCTCGGAGAAGGTCGTCCGCAGGCTGATGCGCGAGCAGGGGCTCAGCGCCGCCAGGCCCCGCCGCCGCAGGTGGAGCAGCTACGCCGGCGAGGTCTCGCCCGCCCCGCCGAACCTGCCGCTGCGCGCCGACGGCACCCACGGGTTCCGGGCGGCGGCGCCCAACGAGCTGTGGGTCGCCGACATCACCGAGTTCGGGCTCCCGTCGGGCGAGAAGTGCTACCTGAGCCCGGTGGTCGACTGCTTCGACGGGCGCCCGGTGGCCTGGACGGCGGCCAGGCGCGCGACGGGGGCGATGGCCGTCGAGAGCCTCGAGACGGCGTGCGCGGCCCTGGCCCCGGCGAGGCCCCGGTCGCCCGCACCGACAGGGGGTCGCACTACCGATCGGCGGCCTGTGCCGCCGCATGCGAGCGGCACGGCCTCACCCGGAGCATGTCGCGCAAGGGCCGGAGCGGCGACAACGCCCGCGCCGAGGGGTTCTTCGGCCTGCTCAAGTGCGAGTTCTTCCACGGGAGGGACTGGGCGGGCGCGGCCGCCCGGGAGTTCATCCCGATGCCGGGCGGGTGGATGCGGTGGTTCCGCTCGGGCCGCATGTCCCAGGCGCTCGGCTGGCTCACGCCCGACGAGCACCGCCTTGTGCTAGGGTACGCGGTGTAGGTACAAGAAAACGTCCGCAGTCCCTTTCGTTTTTCAATCTGGGGACGGGGTCGTTTCGTGTTCCTGCTGATCAGTTTGGGGACGGGGTCGTTTCGTTTCCTGCCGGCCACCAGCGGTGATACGAAACGACCCCGTCCCCAGATTGCAGATTGCATGGTCCCCAGATTGCGAGGGGCGGGTCTAAGCCCGCCCCGTATCGGACCCGCGCGCCCGGGCATTCTCCCCACCCGAGCGCGCGGCGCTTGCGCTCGCGCCCCCGCTTCGCCGCGGCAGCGCCCATCGCGCGTACGAAACGACCCCGTCCCCAAACTGGAAAACGAAGGCCCTGGGGTCTCTGCCTCATCTAGCCTGTTCGCAAAAACTGGAGCGCAGACCCCATCCCCTAGGCTCTTAACCGCGCATTGATAAGATCGGCAACCTGTGCCGCCTCCGATGCACCGCGAATCGCATCGCGAAACCCGTCATCCATAAGCGCACGTGCAATCTGAGCGAGGAGCGCAATATGCGTGCTACCCGCCTCGGCATCCGGAACAAGCAGCGCGATACCAACCGCGATCTCTGAACCGTCAATAGATTCCCAGTCGGCGATAGGAGCAGCAAAGCGTGTCACGATAACGGCAGCATCCTTGATGGCATCAGTTTTTGCATGTGGTACGGCGAATCCGTCCATCATGCCCGTTGAACCCTCTTCCTCACGCGCGTCGAATGCCGCCTTCACGGCATCACGATCATCAGCAATACCCAACTCGAACGCCTTGTCCGAAAGAAGAGCCAGCACCTCGTCCTTGGCCGTGCAGTCAATATCGAGCAGAACCTGCCCGGGCTGTACGAATTCTTTCATGAAACGCTATCCTTCCCTTCGAAATGCCTAACGGGCAGCCTTCAGAATGTTCTCGATATCCCCAACATGCAGTTCCATGAACGAACCCGCATGATCGCCGCCGCGCGCATCTACAGCGCCTTGCGCCATCTCATGAATCTGCTCGTCGGTGGGCTCGATGCCAAGCTCAGATAGGCTCGTAGGCATCCCGATGGAGTGACACCACCGGTTCCATGCCTCGATACCGCGCAGGCCGGTTGCCTTGGAATCGTGGAAGTCGTTCTGCACGCCCCAGACATTGACGGCAAACTGGGCAAAACGCTCGGGATCGACGTCGATGACGTACTTGGCCCAGCTGGACCAGATGGCGGTGAGGCCCGCACCATGCGCGACATCGAACAGAGCACCGATTTCATGCTCGATAGCGTGGCAGGCGAAATCACCCACGCGACCGAGGCCGGTCAGACCATCATGGGACTTAGAGCCCGCAAGCAGCAGGTTGGCGCGGGCGGTATAGCTCTTGGGATTGGCAATTGCCTCGGGCACCATAGTCTTGACGGTACGCAGCAGACCCTCGGAAATCTCGTCTGTAAGCTCAACATGCTGCTCGGTGGTGAAGTAGCGCTCCATCGTATGCATCATGATGTCGGCACCCGGCGCGGCCGTCTGGAACGCGGGCAGCGAATAGGTGAGCTCCGGGTTCATAATCGCGAACAGCGGACGGGCGCACTCGTGGTTATACGAGCGCTTGAGCATCTTATCGCCCATAGTGTCGATGTTTATGACCGTGGAGTTGGAGGTTTCCGATCCGGTGCCAGCGAGCGTTGAGATCGCACCGATCTTGGCAATTTTGGTTGTTGCCACCTTGCCGAGGAAGAGGTCCTCGAGATCGAAGTCGTTCGCGAGGCCATAGGCGATGGCCTTCGCTGAGTCGATGGCAGAGCCGCCGCCGATGGGCAGGATGAAATCAACGCCCTCCTCCCGGCAGAGCTCAACACCCTTCTTTACAAGGGAAAGGCGCGGGTTGGGAACAACACCGTCCAGCTCGACGCAGGCGATACCCTCAGCGGCAAGACCCTCCTCGACACGAGCAAGCAAGCCAGTGTCGCGCACATAGTCGCCGCCCCAATGGACGAGCACCTTGGTACCGCCAAACTCTTTAACCAGACGGCCCGCCTCACGCTCAGTATCTTTACCGAATACAATCTTAGTGGGAACGAGATACTCGAAATTGACCATTGCTGTCTTCCTTTCAATAGATGGACCCGGATTGATGAAAGCCCGGCCGCATACGCAACACTTTGCAGGCCGCCTAGCCCGGGCACGCGAATAGCTCAAGACGGAAGGACCATGCCGTCACACGCAACCCCGCAGAGCGAAGCTGGAAACGTCAAAACGCGCCGACATGTCGCCCTCCTCCAATGGGGATAAGCTACTCGGCTGTAAAGTACATCGAGATACCCTGACCGCCACCGATGCACATGGATACAAGTGCGTCCTTTTTCTCGGGATGACGTCGTGCGAGCTCATAAGCGCACTTGATGGCGAGGATGGTGCCGGTGGCTCCAATGGGGTGACCCAGTGAGATGCCGCCGCCGTAAATGTTTACCCTATCGTGATTGAGACCAAGGTCACGCATGACGGCATAAGCCTGACTTGCAAAGGCCTCATTAATCTCGACCATGTCGATGTCGGCAAGGTCAAGACCGAGCTTATCGGCCAGTTTCTTGCTGGAATAGTACGGCGAATAGCCCATGAGCGAGGCCTCAAAGCCTGCAATCGCGTATCCGCGGATGGCGACCATCGGGGTGCAGCCGAGTTCCTCGGCTTTGGCACGGGTCATAATCACGACGGCTGCCGCAGCGTCATTCAGGCTGGAGGAATTGGCGGCGGTAACGGTACCGGTGCCGTCAGTCACAAAGCAGGGCTTGAGGCGAGAGAGGCTCTCGGCGGTAACGCCTTGGCGCGGATTCTCATCGGTGTCGAAAAGCGTGACGCTGCCTTTGCGGCCCTTGAGCTCTACGGGAACGATTTCATCGGCAAACACGCCGGCCTCCACGGCGGCACAGGCGCGCTGCTGACTCGTGGCCGCGAAGGCATCCTGCTCCTCACGGGTGACGTTGTACTTCTTCGCAACGTTCTCAGCGGTCACACCATTGTGGGACATGTCGAGCGGCCAGGTGAGAATGTCAATCACGCCATCCTCGAACTGCTTATGACCCATGCGGGCGCCCCAACGGGCACTCGGCACGTAATACGGAAGCTGTGAGAGATTCTCCGAACCACCCGCGACGACAACATCGGCGGCGCCGGTCTGGATTTCCATGATGCCGTCGACGATGGACTGCAGACCGCTGCCGCACTGACGGTTGACAGAATAGGCGCACGTCTCGTTGGGAAGGCCGGCCTTGAGGCTGATGGAACGGGCGAGAAACCCGTTCTCACCCCAAGATCCAACCTGGCCGATAATGCATTCGTCGACGGCGGCGGGGTCGATTCCGGCTCGCCTAACCGCCTCAGCAACCACGAGGGCACCCATGTCAATCGCGGACACGTCCTTGAGGCTGCCGCCGAACTTGGCAATAGCGGTGCGGGCACCAGAGACGATGACGATATCGTTAGCGCTCTTTTCCATTCTAATTGCTCCTTCATCGCAATTGTTCGTGTGCAAGATTAAAGCCGAGATACCGCGCAGTCAGAAGGGTTGGGGACCACTCATGGAATTGCACGATCGCCATACAGACGCTCCCGCGCGGACTACGGCACGAGATGGAACGGTTACTCGTAGGTGTAAAAACCGCGCCCGGTTTTGCGACCTAGGTTGCCCGCATCAATCATCTCCTTGAGCAGTGGGCAGGGGCGGTACTTCTCATCGCCAAAAGACTCATAGAGGCCCCTCATGGTGGCGTACACCACATCGATGCCCGTGAAGTCCATAAGCTCGCACGGACCCATGGGATGGTTGCAGCCGAGCTTCATACCGTTGTCGACATCCTCGGGGGCGCAACCCTCGGACACGAGGAAGGCACCCTCGTTTTGATATGGGACGATGATGCGGTTGACGATGAAGCCGGGCTGGTTGGGGGCGGTGACACTCGTCTTGCCAACCGCATCGGAGAGTTCCTTGGCGGCCGCAAAGGCCTCGCTGGAGGTGGCGGTGCCACGGATGAGCTCAACGAGCTTCATCACAGGTGCGGGATAGAAGAAGTGCATGCCAAGAACAGACTCGGGACGCTTGGTGGCAGCCGCGATAGCATCGATATCGATACCGGATGTGTTGGTGAGAAGCACAGCGTCCTCGTCGGCAAACTCATCCATCTTGGCAAATGTGGACTCCTTGAAGTCGAGGCGCTCGGGAACAGCCTCGATGACGTAGCGCGCACCGACAAGGTCAGCATAATCCGTAGAGTAGCTCATACGAGCAAGGATCTCGTCGCATGCCTCCTGGGTCATCTTGCCCTTGGCGACCTTCTTGTTCATAAGCTTGGCGACCAGCGCACGAGCGCGGTCGAGCGGTTCAGCCGCGATATCGATGTTGACGACCTCGAAGCCTGCCTGTGCGCACACCTGCGCGATACCGCCTCCCATAAGGCCGGAACCAATTACTGCTACCTTTGCCATTGTTCTGCCCTTTCTCTGAGAACACCTGATACCTGAACGTGGAAGGGAGCAACCCCTAGAGATAGCCGATAAGACCGGCGGGACCATCTGTGGTGAAGAGGCACGCGTCCATGACCTTGAGGTCGTCGGCGACGATCGGCTCAAAATCCATCATGTCGAGCACCTGCGTTTGAAGATCGATACCGGGGGCAATCTCGACCAGCTTGACACCCTCGGGGACAAGCTCGAACACCGCGCGCTCGGTGATGACCAGGACCTGCTGATCGGACGCACGGGACCGAGGGCCGTTGAAGGACAATTGGGCGACCTTATTGACCATCTTCTTGATCTGGCCCTCCTGCTCGATGACAAGCTTGCCGTCATCGAAGCAATACCGTGCCCCGCGCGCGGTAAATGTTCCCAGAAAAACGACCTTCTTGGCGTTCTGGGTGATATCGATGAAACCGCCGGCACCTGTACAGCGAGAGCCCATCTTGGTGGAATTGACGTTTCCCTCGCCATCGAGCTCACCCAAGCCCATGTAGGTCACGTCGACGCCCGCACCATCGTAGTAATCAAACTGTTCGGGATGGCTGACCATCGCAATAAGGTTTTGACCGATACCGAAGTCGGCCCCGCCCATCTGGACACCACCGTAGATGCCGCTCTCAACGGTGATCATGACCTCAGAGGAGAATCCCTCCTCCTGCGCAACACGACCGACCATGTCGTTGGGAATGCCCGTTCCCAGGTTGACCACGCAGCCGGGGTACATCTCCATAACGCCGCGTCGGGCGATGAACTTGCGTTCGTTGAAGGGCGCGGGCTCGATGGAGGTCTCGGGCACGACCATCTGACCGCAATACGAAGCATCGAAGTAGAAGGAGTGCGTCTGTCGATGATCAACCTCAGGGTCATCACAGACCACGATCTTGTCGATAAAGACACCGGGCACCGTGACATCCTTGGGGTTGATGGTGCCATTCTTGACCACATTTTTGACCTGGGCGATCACCTGTCCGCCAAAGCGCTTCGCTGCAAGAACCGCGTTGAAAACCTCGAGCTTCATAGCTTCCTCGGTGGTGGTGAGATTGCCCATCTCGTCACAAACAGTACCGCGAATAAGGACGGTATCGATCGGAACGGCACGGTAGAACATGTACTCCTCACCGTCCACCGTGATGATTTCGCTGATATCCTCGAGCTCACGCGTTCGGCCATTCATTTTGCCACCCTCGATGCGTGGGTCGATGAAGGTCCCCAAGCCGACCCGGCTCATCTTGCCAGGCAGGCCGCAGGCCATGGAACGGTAGAGCTGGGCGATCTGACCCTGGGGCAGGCAGTATGCCTCGACCTGATTGTTGGCAATCAAATCCATCCAACGCGGCTGGAGGCCCCAGTGCGAGCCGATAATGCGCTTGACCAGGCCCTCGTGCGCAAAATGCTGGATGCCGCGCTCGCGATCGGACTGGCCACACGAGTGCAGGAGCGTAAGATTGCAAGGATGGCCCGTTTCGAGGAAGCGCCGCTCGATGGCCTTGAGGTTCGACTCGGATGCCGACACCAGGGTCATTCCGATGGTCGCGATGGTCGAACCATCCTCAATCGAGGCAGCCGCCTCATCAGCCGTCACGAAGTTTGCCTTGATCACCGAAGGTTCTCCTTAATCTGATCGAGCACTACCGTACGCACTGCCACACGGTCCGGCTTGTCTCCTATTGTTTGCGGGATACTGTCAACGAGCACCACGTACTCGGGTACCTCGAATCCGGCCACTCGCTTGCGCAAAGCGGCAATGATGGATGCCTCGGTGAGCTTGACGTCGCCGGTGGGAACGATCGCGGCCACGGGAACCTCGCCGTAGAGTTCGTCGGGGATACCCGTCACACACACCTCGCACACGCCCGGCAACGCACCGATGATCTCCTCGAGGCAGCTGCACCAGACCTTCTCGCCACCGCGGTTGATCATGTCCTTCTTGCGGTCGACAACCCAGACCATCCCGTGCGCATCGGCATACCCCATGTCTCCCGTGGCAAGCCATCCTCCCTCGTCGAGAGCCTCGGCCTCCGAGTTATAGTACCCGGGCGTCACGCAGGTGCCGCTCAATAGGATTTCGCCCACACGACCATCCTCGACCTCCGAACCCGACTCATCCACGATGCGGACGTCCACGCCCGGAACCGGCTTACCCGTCGCTCCCGCGTATACGCTCGTGGGCGAGTCGTAGGGAAAGAGCAGAGCGGGCGAGGCAGTCTCGGTCAAACCGTAGACGACTTGGAATGCGCAGGCCGGCATCCAATCGTGGAAGGCGCGCATCTTGCCCACGGGCTCGTAGCTCGACCCAGACAGAATGGCGCGGAGGCTCGGCAACGAAGGGTAGTCGGCGCGCAAGGCAAGCACTTTCTCAAACGCTGTGGGTGATGCGTGGAGATACGTGATTCCTTCGTCGCGCACGCAATCGAGCAAGCGGCGCGCGTCGAAGCGACGATGGAGGTAGATGCGGGCGCCGGCATGGATAAACTGTGTCAGCAGCGCGACCAAGCCGGTGACGTGGTAGATGGGCACGGGGATGATGGTACGGTCGAATGCGGTGGTGCCCATCAGGCGCTCGTACACCAAGGCGGCATGGATGATGTTGAGATTGCTGAGCAAAACGGCTTTCGACGCGGCGGTCGTGCCCGAAGTGTAGATCATCACGGCATCAGAGCCGAGGTCGCCGGCGCGCTCGGCGCTCGGAAGGTCACGCAGGGAGCGCGAGAGGCCGAAGCCTCCGGGTTCGCCCGAGCGGTCGCAGAACTCGACATGCGGGACAACGCCCGCCGCCGCTCCAATACGCGCGCGATAGCGTGGATCGATGAACAGGACGGAGAGGCCCGCATGGCGAAGCAGGCCGGATATCTCCTTCTCACGGTACTTAGTCGAGAACGGAACGGCAACCGCCCCAATCTTGCTACATGCGAAGTACGTCGCACAGAACTCAATGCTCGAATCGAGCAGAAGCCCCACGCGGTCACCAGCACCGACATGGTAGTCATATGCGAGATGCGCCGCGACGCCGTCGGTATATGCGAGCAGGTCGTCAAAGGCGTAGCCCGCGCCATCGTCGTCGACAATGGCGATGGTGCCTGCGTTGCGCGAAGCTGATTGGGCGAGCAGGTCATAGAGGGTCTCGGGCATCTGCTCAAACGTGTAGCAACTCCTACCGCCCACGATGCGGAACACCATGCCTCGCTGCTGAAACGAGTTCCAGCACGAACTTCCACAGATCATCGCGGCGCCTCCTCCCCCTGCCGCCCAGCAAGCATCGCAAAGACGTCCGCAGCCGTACGACGGTAGTTCTCCTCCGCATGAGCGAGAGCCTCCTCGATGGGAGCACCCGTCTCAACGCAGGAAACAATCGCAGTCACACCGAGGTCGAGCAGCGCGTCGGCACCGTCTGCAACGGACCCCACAATTGCATACAGAGGTTTTCCGGCAGCGGCGCATCGGCGAGCCACCCCCGAGAGAACCTTGCCATCGAGGGACTGCGCGTCCGCGCGCCCCTCACCCGAAAAGCAGCAGTCCGCTTCGGCAAGGAGATCGTCGAAATGAGCCAGGTCCATCAGGCTTTCAACACCCGACACCAAACGCGCCGAGAGAAACGCTGCCGCCGCGGCGCCCATACCGCCGGCCGCGCCGGCGCCAGGCATCGTGTCAACACGCATGCCGTACTCCCGCTCGATGAGTCGCGAATATCCGACCATCCCGCGCTCGAGCAGGGTGAGAGACTCGGTCGATCCGCCCTTCTGCGGCCCGAAAACCATCGTCGCACCCATATGGCCAATGAGCGGGTTGGTCACGTCGCACATCACGGTAAAGCGAGCCTCACGAGCTTCCGGGATAAGGCCGCTGGCATCGATGCGGATGAGCCGTTCGAGATCCTCGCCACGCCCAAGAAGCTCGCTTCCTTGCTGGTCGTAGAACTTAATCCCGAGGGAACGCATGGCACCCATGCCACCGTCGTTGGTGGCGCTGCCGCCCAGCGCGAGGTACACTTCGCGGGCCCCGTGCTCAAGTGCATGATGTATGAGCTCGCCAAAACCGATTGATGAGGCGCGCAAGGGGTCGAGCGCATCCGGCTCAACCAGCGTGATGCCGCTTGCGGCGGCGAGCTCAATTACGCACCGACCGTCGGGGAGAATCCCGTAGGCAGCGCGCACCGAACCGCCCAGCGGACCTTCAACCGTTGCGTACACGCGCTCGCCGCCGCAAGCGGAGAGGACAGCGTCCACCGTCCCCTCGCCGCCGTCAGCGATGGGGAGCGCGGAGCAGGAGGCATCTGGAAAGACCCGAAGCGCCTCTTCCTTCAGAATCCTTGCGATTTGCCCGCTCGAAAGCGTGCCCTTGAACGAATCGGATGCGAAGAGAAAATGCGCCATTTCCTTGCCCCTCCCTTCAAGCCTTGCTAATCGAATTGTTCACCGGTGTGGTCGAAGGTGTACCTGCCCGCGGAGCCAATCAACCGCATATAGGATTTGATGTAGTCCTTGGCGGCATCCTCACCAACCATCTGAATATCCATGTAATCGATACCGGGCTGCTCGTTGAGCTTCTCGTGCATCGCATGGCGCTGATGCTTGAACAGGTCAGTGCACACGTTGATTTTGTTGATGCCGAGTTCGACCGCACGGCGAATATTCTCCTCGCCGGCGCCCGAGCCTCCGTGCAGAACGAGCGGCATCTTGGTCGCTGCCTTGAGCTCCGTCAGACGATCGAAATCGAGACTGGGCACAAAATCGTCAGGGTAGGCACCATGCGCCGTTCCGATTGCAACGGCGAGGCAATCGCAGTGCGTGCGCTCGGCGAACTCCACTGCCTGCTCGACGTTGGTGTACATGTCAGCGGTACGTCCATCACCGGCAGCTGCCTGGCCCACATGGCCGAGTTCCGCTCGACGCTCGCATGACAGGCATGGGCGATCGAGGTTACCATGCGCGTACGACGCACGTTCTCTTCGAACTCATCGGACGACGAGTCAATCATGACCGACGAGAAACCGGCGCGCAGGCAGCGGCAGACGTTGGCATAGGTGTCACCGTGATCGAGGTTGAACGCGACCGGCACATTGAGCGGCTCCGCAATCGCGCGAATCATGGGGACCATGATCTCAGGGGTAGCATGCGCCAGCATCTGACGCGGGGAAACGTTGATGATGACCGGGGATGCCTCCTCAGCAGCCGCATAGCAGATGGCGCGGGCCTGCTCCATGTTGGTGCAGTTGATCGCCATGACCGCATAATGGTTCTCGTTTGCGTGGTCGAGCATTTCTTTCATCGAGGTGTACATGACTTGCTCCTTATCGAACGCGTGCTCGCTAGCAACTTGGGTCGATTACACGAAGCGCACGAAATCAACCCCTACTCCGAGGGGATTCATCCACTGGCATCAACCTGCTTCGCCTTCTAAATGCCGCCTCCAACAAAGGGGCAAGCGGATGCGACATTAGGAAAGCGGTTAGAAAATCGGAGGGACTCCCGTGGGGCGCCCCTCCGATGCGAGGGCTTCTAACTAACCGAGAAGCTGATCAAGAACGCCGTTACCGCCCATCTCAGCATCCTGTTCAACAGGCTTGCGGAGCAGGAAGTACAGCACACCCGTTACGGCGGCACCAGCGAACCAGAAAAGTACGAACTGCAGCGGATTGCTCATCATCGGGATAACGAACACGCCACCATGAACCGCTGCGGATTCCAGGGCGAAGTATCCGCACAGGCCGCCAGAGATCGCTCCACCAATCATGCAGGGGACAAGGCAGCGCCAGGTATCCTGCACCAGGAACGGGATGACGTACTCCTGGATGTAGCAGCACGCAAGCACGAGGCCGGAAATCGTAGTCGAGCGCTCCTTTTCGGTAAACTTTTTCTTACCGGTGAAGCGGTCGATAATCTGAGCGAAGCAGACGCCAAGCGGATTCTGCATGCCGCCGCACATCTTGCAGGCAGCGGGCCCAAGAATACCATCTGCATTCAAGCCATTGGCAACCAGGGCAACCGCCTTGGAAATGGGGCCGCCTTGGTCAGTAGACATACCGGCACCAATAGCAGCGCCGAATACAAACCCACCGACGCCCTGCAGATCCATCAGCGCATTGGTAATGAGGGTCATGAACCAGCCAATAGGAACGCCGACAACATACCACATGAGCAGGGAGGTAATCAGCGTGGACAGCACAGGAATGATGAGGATCGGGAAAACCGAGCTCACATCATTCGGCACCTTTTTTGAAAGGTCCTTCAAAAACAACGTGACATAGCCCGCAATCAGGCCGCCGATAACGGCCCCGAGGAACCCCGCTTTGATCGTGTTCGAGATAACGCCGACGGCAAAACCCGGAGCCAAGCCCGGCTTGTCGGCCAGCGCCCAACCAATATAGGCTCCAATGATGGGGACACATACGTTGAAAATCGCAGAGCCGATAGCATAGATCACCATTGCGAGCGAGTAATCGGTATATGCCAAGCCTTCCATGTCTGCTGCGATGTTGTATCCACCCATCGCCTTGGCAATTCCCCACAACACGCCGCCGCCTACGATAAACGGAATCATGTACGAAATTCCCGTAAGGACCGCATCCCAGGCTTCCTGGGCGCGAGACTTCTTAACCGGGGCATTCTTGCGCTTAATCTCTGCCATTAGGAAATTGCCTCCAATACTTCCTCAACCACAGAACGTGCGGTTTCGACAGTCATGACTTCGTTGGTCTTGCACGAAAGCGTTGGGACCGGATCGAACCGCTCCGGATTCTTGATCTTCACGTCCGCCGCAATGATTGCGGCATCGCAACGAGCAAGGTCCTCCTCCGTAATCATGTTCTCCATGCCGGTTGCACCCTGCGTTTCAATCTTGGCCTCGCAGCCAAGAGCCTCAATCGCCTGTTTGAGCGATTCGGCGGCCATGAACGTATGCGCGATTCCAATCATGCAGGCTGTCACACCTACGATGTACTTCTTCTCTGCCATGGTTCCTCCTCTCCATTTCAACGACGGGTGATCTTGGAGTGCCGCACCTGTGGTTTGGTCCTCCCCTCCTGAAGAATCATAGTATGTACATAATTATTTTTCGAACTTACCTGCTATTTTCTAGCTATCACATATATTCATCATTATTTGTTCTTATTTTTGTTCGCTTTTAGCTATATTTAGTATATCAACATCTATTCTTCATATTTTGAGCACATTCAGTTCTAGTCTGTACAGAGCACATGTCGCATTTGGCTCAAAGGAAGGCTCATGAACGAAACCACCGTCCATCGCGCAAACGACGTTCTCGAGATTCGCAACCCCATTATCTTTCATGCCATTTTGGTTTTCATGGGCCTATGCCTCGCTGCGGCAGCCTCACTCGCCATCTTCGCCCCGCTTCCCTACGCTGAAAACCCACTCGTCATGCGCATAGGGATGGGCTACTGCGGCCTTCCAATTTCACTGGCTCTGATCTATATGAATGCTCGTAAAATCCTCTTCAGGCGCAACGCTGTTCGCATTGATCTAGATGGCATCACCGACAACTCGACCGCCCTGTCTTCAGGCTTCACAGCTTGGGATGACATCGCCGAGGTGTTTCTCCTTCGGCTTAAAAACGATGACTACCTATGCGCGCTCCCCGTTGATTACGATGCCTGGTACCAGAGGTTGTCTAAACGACAGCAAAAACTGGCACAAGCCAATCTGGATGCTGGCTTTGCCCCCATTCGAATTCAATTCCGCAAGGTGAGCACGCGCGTTACATCAAAAGAAGGGGTTTCATTCGTTAAAAAACTCTTTCCGAAAAAGGTCACTCGCGTCCGCAAACCGCGCTACTAAACCCGTTGGAGCGCTCTGCATGAATCTTGTTTTCATTAAGATAGCATCGTTCATGGCTATCATCGCTGCAGGCATTGCCGCAGGAAGAAGCGGTAAGCTCGGGAAAGGAACAGGAGAAGCTCTCTCAAAAATCGTATTCAACGTTACCCTACCCGCTGCCATCGTTCACGCGTTCGGATCGGCCTCGTTTACATCGCAGATGTTCATTCTCGTGCCCATCGGGGTTTTATGCACGTTTCGGTCCGTACCTTCTCACGTTTCTTGTACCCGAACCTCACGGCGCGATGACCGCATTCTGTACCTATTAAACCTATGCGGCTTCAATATCGGATCTTTTGGCCTACCTTTTGTTCAAGCATTTTTCCCGCCGGCAACCGTTGTGGCCGCCTGCATGTTCGATGCTGGGAATGCCCTCATGATGACGGGAGGCACCTATGCGCTAACCTGCGCTATCGAACAGGAAGGCAGTATGAACCGCCCCGCTCTTATGGTCCTCAAGCGGCTTTTTACCTCAATCCCATTCGACTCATATGTTGTTCTAATCACCTTGGCCTTGCTCGGAATACAAACGTTGATTTCCAACCTTAGCGAAACACTTCCAACACTCAGCGCGACATGTATCGCTGAGTCTGGGAAGACGGTGGTTGAGGGCGGGAGCGGCCCGCCCCGACGCCACCGGAGGTGGGATATGGC
>ENA-OQMN01000155-OQMN01000155.1-human-gut-metagenome-genome-assembly--contig:-NODE-155-length-18649-cov-3.211424_pt1 | contig 18649 bp, 19 predicted proteins | sample MGYA00242765_ERZ504861 | MGnify/ENA primary metagenome ERZ504861 (study PRJEB26092, sample SAMD00036417) | human gut metagenome | host: Homo sapiens | study: EMG produced TPA metagenomics assembly of... | reverse complement strand
TCATCGATGGAGTCAAAGCGGGTGTAGCAGAGCTTCACCGCGTCGTACTCGCCCTTGAGGAAGCCTTCCGTTATCTGGTGGGACAGGGTGAAGCACTCGCTCACCGACACATCCGCGCCATCAGCGACCTCGGGGGTAAAGACGGCCGGCCCCGTGGTGGGCGAAATACTCTGCGGAGCGCTTGCCGATGGGCAGCACGGTGACGGGGCCTTCGGCGGCGTCGGCCTGCTTGAACACATTGGCCGTTATAGCCGCCGGCCAGGCCGCGGTCGCCCGCGATGACCACCAGCAGGGTCCGCCTGATGTCGTCCCGGCGCAGATAGGGATTGCGGGCGCGGGGGTCTGCCGCCGCTATCTTGGTCAGCGATTCGTACAGCGTCTCAAAGTAGGGGCGGCTGTGCTCCACCCGCTCCTTGGCACGGCGCATTTTGGAGGAAGCCACCAGCTCCATAGCCTTGGTGATCTGCATGGTACTCTCTACGCTTTTGATGCGCAGCTTGATGTCCTTCATGGAACCTGCCATGCGTTACGCCTCCTTCCTGTCAGTGTGCCTTGATAAAGTTCTCGGTGTAAGCGGACAGCACACCCTTCAGAGCTTCCTCGGCGTCCTTTTCCAGCTTGCCGGTGGTGCGGATGGTCTCCATCACGGAGGCACCGGCCGCGTCGGTATCGAGATACTCGTACAGGCCCTTCTCGTACTCGGCCACGGCAGGCACCTTGATGTTCACGAGGTAGTCGTGGATGGTCGCGTAGAGGATGGCCACCTGCTTTTCGACCGCAACGGGAGCGGAGCGGTTCTGCTTGAGCACCTCAACGATGCGCTCGCCCTGTGCCAGACGGGCCTTGGTGTCGGCGTCCAGGTCGGAGCCGAACTGCGCGAAGGACTGCAGCTCACGGTACTGAGAATAGATCAGCTTCAAGGTACCGGCGACCTTCTTCATGGCCTTGATCTGGGCGTTGCCGCCGACACGGGAAACCGAGATGCCGGGGTTGACGGCCGGCATGACGCCCGAGTGGAACAGCTCCGTCTCAAGGAAGATCTGGCCGTCGGTGATGGAGATGACGTTCGTGGGGATGTAGGCGGACACATCGCCCGCCTGCGTCTCGATGATGGGCAGTGCCGTCAGGCTGCCGCCGCCCAGCTCGTCGGAGAGCTTGGCCGCGCGTTCCAGCAGACGGGAGTGCAGATAGAAGACGTCGCCGGGGTAAGCCTCACGTCCCGGGGGACGGCGGATCAGCAGCGACAGGGCGCGGTAAGCGACAGCGTGCTTGGACAGGTCGTCGTAGATGATGAGGACGTGCTTGCCCTTGTGCATGAAATACTCGCCCATGGCACAGCCGGAGTAGGGAGCGATATACTGCAGGGGCGACAGCTCGGATGCCGTTGCCGACACCACGATGGTGTAGCTCATGGCACCGGCCTCGGTGAGGCTCTGCACGAGGTTTGCCACGGTAGAGCGCTTCTGGCCGATGGCGACGTAGATGCAGATGACGTCCTTGCCCTTCTGGTTGATGATGGTATCGGACGCGATGGTGGTCTTGCCGGTCTGGCGGTCGCCGATGATCAGCTCACGCTGGCCGCGGCCGATGGGGATCATGGAGTCGATGGCCTTGATGCCGGTCTGCAGCGGCTCCTTGACGGGCTGGCGTTCGATGATGCCGGGAGCAGAGCTCTCGATGGGGCGGAACTCCGTCGTCTCGATGGGGCCTGCGCCGTCGATGGGCTGGCCCAGTGCGTTGACGACACGGCCGATCAGTGCCTCGCCCACAGGGACGGACACGACCTTGCCGGTGCGCTTGACGGTGCTGCCCTCTTTGATCCCGACGTCGGAGCCCAGCAGAACGATGGAGACGGTGTTCTCCTCGAGGTTCTGGGCCATGCCGTATTCGCCGTTCTCAAACTGGAGCAGCTCGCCTGCCATGCACTTTTCCAGACCGCTGGCGCGGGCGATGCCGTCGCCCACCAGAATGACCGTGCCGACCTCGCTCTGCTCGATGACATTTTCGTAATGCTTGATCTGAGCACGGATGATCTTGGAGATCTCTTCAGGTTTCAGTTGCATTGTTGTGTCTTCACCACGTCAATTCTTTGTAAACTTTCGGGTGGATAGCCCTCTCAGTCAAAGCCTGATGGCTTTGCCAGCTCTCCCCGTGGGGAGAGCCCTTGGCAGGCCGGTCTTGCCGCATCTCATCGCCTTACGGCTCTGAGAGCTGCCGGGCCTTGCGTTGGCCAGAGGGCTTCGTATTCGTTACAGTGTTCGCTGCTGCGATGCTGCTGCGCAGGCCGGCGAGGCGGCTGCGGACGGTGCCGTCCAGCTCGGTGCCTTCGATGTCCAGCCGGATGCCGCCCAGCACAGCAGGCTCGACCTTCGTTTTGAGGTCGATGTGCCTGCCGGTGACTTTTTCCAGCTTTTCGTGCAGGCGCCTGGTCTGCTCTGCCGTGAGAGGCACAGCGGAAACAGCAGTCGCTTCCAGAATGCCGTGAGCCTCATTGTAGCGCAGGCGGTAAGCCCGGGCGCAGCCCGGCAGCTCCCGCAGAGCGCCTTTTTCGCACAGCAGCTTCATAAAGTTGAGCACATAGAGGTGGACCTGCCCGCGGAAGGCTTCGTCCAACAGCGCACAGCGCTCTTTCTTGGGGATGCTGGGGATGCTGAGCAGATGCAGATACTCGGCGTCCCCGTTCAGCAGGGCCGTCACGCCATCCAGTTCACCCAGAATGCGCTCGTCCAGCCCTTCCTCCGCGGCCAGGTCGTACAGGCTTCCGCCGTACATCCTTGCAGTCTCGGTCATGATGCTTCACCCACGTTTTTGATAAATTCGTCGATCAGGTCCTGATGGTCAGTCTCTTTGATCTCGCGCTCGACCACCTTGGAGGCGATCTCCATCGCCATACCGCCGATCTCGTCCTTGACCTCGTTGACCGCCTTCTTGCGCTCCTGCGCAATGTCGGCCTCAGCCTTCTGCTTGAGGGCAGCGGCCTGTGCGCGGGCCTCGCCCAGCAGCTCCTCGCTGCGGGCGGCAGCCGTTTTCTGGGCGGCGGCCACGATCTGGTTGGCCTCGGTGCGGGCATTCTGCAGGTTCTGCTCGTACTCCGCCTTCATGGCCTCAGCCTCGGTGCGCAGCTTTTCGGCGTCCGCGATCTGGCTGTCCGCCTTGGCCTTGCGCTCGGCGATGACTTTTTTGACCGGGTTCAGCAGCAGCTTTTTGAAGATCACCAGCTGGATCATCAGGTTGCAGACCTGGGCCAGAAACGTCCAGCCATCCAGCGTGATCAATGCCTGATAAAGTTGCATAAGCGTCTCCCCTTTCTCTTGAAATCAAGCTCTGAAAGGAGCGCTTACTGCAGGTAGTTCATGAACATGCCGGGTGCGAGGAAGATGAGCAGCAGGCCGGTGACGAAGCCGTAGATACCGGTGGTCTCGGACAGTGCGACGCCGAGGATGAGGGTGCTGGTCACGTCGCTCTTGCACTCGGGCTGACGACCGACCGCCTCACAGGCAGCAGCGGCAGCGTTGCCTTCGCCGATACCAGGGCCGATACCTGCGATCAGTGCGCAGCCTGCGCCGATGCCGCAGCCAGCCAGAGCGATACCACGAGCAAGGAATTGAAAGTCAGTCATAGTTTGTGTCCTCCTGAAGATGTTTGTTTTTGGGGGATGCCGGGGCGGGAGGCTTACTCCTCACCGGCAGCACGTTTGATGAAGATGGTGGTCAGGGTACAGAAGATGAACGCCTGAATGCAGCCGCCGAACCAGTCGAAATACAGGCCCGTGAAGGCCGGGATGCCGATCTGGAACAGCTGGAGCTGGCTCAGGAATCCGGGCAGCCAGCCAAAAATGACGTGGCTCAGGCTCGCCAGCGCCCAGTACAGCAGGGTGGAGATAACGGTACCGGACAGGATGTTGCCGAAGTGACGGAAGGCCATGCTGACAGGGGTGGACACCTCCGACAGCACGTTGATGGGCGCCATCAGGAAGATGGGGTCCAGCAGGCCCTTCAGATAGGCGAGGATGCCGTTGGTCTTTATCTTGTAGTACATGATGATGATGAACACCACGATGGCCCAGGCCGCCTCGGTGTTCAGGTCTGCCGTGGGGCTCCACAGGCCCACCACACTGATCAGGTTGCAGCCGATGCTGAGTGCGAAGATAGCACCCACCAGCGGGATGAACTGATTGAAGTGCCAGCCCATGTTGTCGTGGACGAACTGGTCCAGCCGTTCCACGATGAACTCGGCGGCGGCCTGCCGTTTGGAGACGTTTTCCAGTTTGAGGTCACGCCCCAGCCAGAAGGCCAGAGCCGAGAGCAGCGCCATGACGATCCATGTGCTCACAAGAGTCTGGGTGATCTTGAAGTCGCCCAGCACAGGGATATTGGTATGGATGGTATACAGGATCTTTGCGCCGTTCAGTTCCATTTGTTACGTTTCACCCCCTTTTTCATCGGGTGCGGACTGCTGCGCGTCGGCAGGTTCGGGGTCGTCCTCCACCGAGACGTCCACCGGCTCTGCCTTCGGCGTGAGCGGTTTGTACTTGCCCGTTATTTGCAGGTAATAAATGGTGACACGGGGGAAAAACAGCGGCAGCACACTGGCAAAGGGCTGGAAGCAGGGGGCCGCGACGGCCACCACCACCCACAGCGCCTGCAGCAGCATCCGGCTGTTGTAGGAAAGCTGTAATGTTGCCTTGCGGCGCTTCTCATCCGGCTCGTCGATGATCTTTTGGACCACGAAGCAGATGCCCGCAAAGTTGCCGATGGCGACGGCTGCGCCCACGAGGCTGCCGAGGACGACCGTATAGTCGAACTTCACCCAACCCACCAGATGCAGCGCCGCGAAAAGCACCCACATGATCGCGGTGCAGAATGCCGTGCCGCCCGCGATGCGGAGCAGCTCCTTTTTGGATTCCGGCTGTAATTTCATAGATGCAGCTCTCCCTTATCTCATAAATGCGAGTTAAAGCCTGTCCGGCGGGGCTTGTCCTTTTTGGAGCGGTCGAGCCGCTCTTTGACGAAGACCCAGAAGTTCTGCGCCCCGGCGGCAAGCCCCAGCAGCACAGCGGGCAGATACACCCACATAGGCCAGCCCCAATGGCTGACGGCCCACCAGCAGCCGCCCAGACACATCACCAGCGGCAGCAGCATATTCAGCCCCAGCTGGGTCAGCCAGACCAGGTCTTCCAGTGCCTTGTACCAGCCCTTCACGGTCCGGCTCCCCTCCCTCTGCGTGTGCTCCGGGCCGCTCTGCTTTTTTGCCCGGTCTGCACGTTAAGCTTTGAACAAGATTCTTATTCCTCATTATACTCAAAACGGCTGTAAAATTCAATCAATTTTCCACTGCTTTTTAGCAAAATTCTATAAACGCAGAGAAGTTCGTCGCTTCCAACCAAAAGTTTTTCGCTTCAGCCGCTCATCTTCTCCGTGTCATTTATCATTCTGCCCCGTTTGAGAAAGAAAAACGCCTTTCCTGTTGGGACGATTTTGCTGAAAGGCACAAAAAGCCCCGGCGGGCGCTGTCCTAAAACAGTACCCGCCGGGGCGGAAATCGTGCTTTGGTCTATCTTTTACCAGAGGTTTGCGGTCTCATTGTAGAGGCCCTCATAGCTCTTGGCAGAGACATCCCAGCTGAAGTCGCACTCCATGTCGTACTTGATAAGGTTGTTCCAGTCTTCCTTGCTGTAGTAGCGGTCCTGTGCGCGGCAGCAGGCGTCGTACAGCTCGTGGGCGCTGTAGCCCGCGAAGGTGAAGCCGTTGCCCTCGCCGAGGGTGCAGTCGTGGATGGAGTCGCGCAGACCGCCGGTCTCGCGGATGATGGGAGGCGTACCGTAACGGCAGGCGACCATCTGGGCCAGACCGCAGGGCTCGCTCTTGGACGGCATGATGAAGGCATCTGCGCCGGCATAGATCTCCTGCGACAGGGTGGGCTCGAAGCCGATGTAGGTGCCTACGCGGCCCGGATGACGGCCGCACAGGTCGGAGAAGAAGTTCTCGTACTGGCTCTCGCCGCTGCCCAGGATGACCAGCTCGATGCCGCGGTCCACGAGGCCGTCGGCCACGCTCTGCACGAGATCGAAGCCCTTCATGCCGACCATGCGGCTGACCATTGCAAAGACGGGGCTGCCGTCCTTGTCGAGGCCGAACTTATCCTGCAGAGCCTCCTTGCACTTTGCCTTTCCCTCTTCGAAGTTGTTGACATCGTAGTTGAAGGCGATGTAGGGGTCGGTGGCAGGGTTGTTGGCCTCCGTGTCGATACCGTTCAGGATGCCGCAGAGCTTGTACTGCTTCTCGCGCAGCAGAGCGTCCAGACCGTAGCTGAACCACGGGTCGAGGATCTCCTGTGCATAGGTGGGGCTGACGGTGGTGATCTTGTCTGCCGTCTCGATGGCACCCTTCATGAAGTTGGCGCAGCCATCGTACTCCACGATATGCTGGTCGCGGCGGCCGATGCCGCAGGTGTCTTCCAGAATATCGGTGCCGTACTTGCCCTGATAGGCGATGTTGTGGATGGTGAAGATGGTCTTGATGCGGTTGAACTTGTCCAGATGACGATAGTACAGGTTCAGGTACACCGGCACCAGAGCGGTCTGCCAGTCGTTGCAGTTGATGATGTCGGGGGTGAAGTCGATGTAGAACAGGGTCTCCAGCACTGCGCGGGAGAAGAAGGCGAAGCGCTCGCCGTCGTCGTAGAAGCCGTAGAGGCCGCGGCGCTTGAAGTAATACTCGTTGTCGAGGAAGTAGTAGGTCACACCATTGACCTCAGCCTTGAACAGGCCGCAGTACTGGCTGCGCCAGCCCACGGGGACCGAGTAGTTGGTAACGTATTCCAGCTTATCGCGGAGCTTCAGGTCGCCATACAGCGGCATGATGACGCGGGCATCCACGCCGTCCTTGACCAGCGCTTTGGGCAGGGAGCCGGCCACATCGGCCAGACCGCCGGATTTTGCAAAGGGGGTTGCTTCCGAAGCAGCATACAGGATCTTCATAAGATTCGCTCCTTCCTGATAAAACGGATTCATATCTTCTCCCGCTGCGGCAAAAAGAGCGGGCGGGGGTACACACAGTACCCCCGCCCCTCTTTAAGAGGGGCTACCGGGGAGGGAGCCGCCCCTATGGGAGATTCTCAAACGGTTCAGACGATGTGGCTCTTCTGAACGTAAACGGGGAAGCTCTTGGTGCCGCTCAGCTTCTTGTCTGCGGTGATGCGGACGTTCTTGTCCGTCACGACGCAGTCCAACTCAGCGCCGGCCTCCACCACGGTATCCTGCATCAGGACGCAGTTCTTGACGACGGCACCCTTCTTGACCTTGACGCCGCGGAACAGCACGCAGTTCTCCACGGTGCCTTCGATGACGCAGCCGTCAGCCAGCAGAGAGTTGCTGACGCTGGAACCGGTGACGTAACGGGTGGGGTTGTCGTCGCGGATCTTGGTGTAAACGGGGGTTCTTCTTGGGGAAGAGGGCGTTCAGATTCTTCTCATCAATGAGCTTCAGGTTCTCGTCGAAGTAGCTCTTCATGTCGCAGACATGAGCCACATAGCCGGTGTACTCCAGCGCATGGATGTTCAGGATGTTGACGTTGTGAGCCAGGATGTCGCGCTCGAAGTAGATGAGGCCGCGGGCGGTAGCGTCCTTGACCAGCTTGATGAGGGTCTGGCGCTCCATGACATAGATGTCCAAATCGAGGTTCTGCTTGCCGGGGCGGTAATCATTGAACAGCAGCTCCGTCACACGGCCATCGGCATCGACGGTCAGGGTGTAGTTGTCGTTCTTGCGGCCCTCGGGGATCTCGATCTTCTGGTAAGCCACGGTGACGTCTGCACCGCTGGCCTGATGAGCAGCCAGCAGAGCGTTGAAGTCGTAGTTGATGGCGATGTTGGCATCACTCATGACCACATAGCGCTCTTTCTGCACCTCGAGGAAGCTCAGGATGGAGCTCAGAGCCTCGACGCGGCCGGAGTAGATGCGCACGCCCTTTTCAGCAAAGGGAGGGACGATGTTCAGGCCGCCGTGACGGCGGGCCATATCCCACTCGCGGCCGGTACCCAGATGGTCCATCAGGGAGTGGTAGTTCTTGCGCACCACGACAGACACGTTGGAGATGCCGCAGTTGGCCATGCCGGACAGGACAAAGTCCACCATGCGGTAACGGCCTGCGAAGGGGATCGAGGCCATTGCGCGCTCGGTCACCAGCTCAGGCACGGTGTTATCATAGCTGTTGGGGAAAATGATGCCCAACGCATTGTTGTTCTGGCTCAGCATACTTCCTCGCCCTCCTTGACGGAATCAAATACTTTGGCGCCCTCTTTGACGGCAGCGCCTGCGCCGATGGTCAGACCGGTGCCGACATGTGCGATGGCGCCGTCGCCGCCGATCTTGGCGCCCGCGCCCACCACGACGTTCTCAGCGAGGATGCAGCGCTTGACCACTGCGCCTGCCTTGACCACGACGCCATCCATCAGGACGGCATCCTCGACCGTTGCGCCCTCTTCCACGACGACGCCTGCGCTCAGCACAGAGTGCTTGACGCAGCCGTAGATCTGGCAGCCCTCAGTGACCAGCGAATCCTGCACGAGCGCGCGGGGGCCGATCTTCTGGGCGGGCAGCACGGGGTTGCGGCTGTAGATCTTCCACTTCTCGTCGAAGATGTCGATGCCGGAGTTCTCGGGGTCCAGGACCTCCATGTTGGCTTCCCACAGGCTGTCGATGGTACCCACGTCACGCCAGTAGCCGTTGAAGTGGTAAGCATACATCTTGCGGCCGTCGCGCAGCAGTGCGGGGATGATGTTCATGCCGAAGTCGTTCTTGGAGTTGGGGTCTGCCTCGTCCTCTTCCAGATACTTCTTGAGGATATCCCAGTTGAAGATGTAGATGCCCATGGAAGCCAGATTGGACTTCGGCACAGGGGGCTTCTCCTGGAACTCGGTGATCCTGTCGTCCTCGTCTGCGACCATCAGGCCGAAACGGGAAGCTTCCTTCCAGTCAACTTCCATGACGGCCACAGAGAACTCTGCGCCCTTCTCCTTGTGGAAGTGGAGGAAGTCGGCGTAATCCTGCTTGCAGATCTGGTCGCCGGACAGGATGATGACGTACTCCGGGTCATAGCTGTCGATGAAGCTGATGTTCTGGTAGATGGCGTTTGCAGTGCCTTTGTACCAGTCGGTACCCTTTGCCTGCTCATAAGGAGGCAGGGTATGGACGCCGCCGTACAGACGGTCCAGGTCCCAGGGCTGGCCGTTGCCGATGTACTCGTTCAGCTTCTGGGGCTGATACTGCGTTGCGATGCCAACGGTATCGATGTTGGAGTTGACGCAGTTGGACAGCGGGAAGTCCACGATACGGTATTTGCCGCCAAAGGACACCGCCGGTTTTGCCGTTTTCTGTGTCAGCGCGTACAAACGCGAGCCACGTCCGCCGGCAAGGATCATTGCCACGATTTCTTTTGCCATAGCTTTATTCTCCCCTTTAACATTTCCTGATATTTGTTGGAAATGGTTCAACAATGTTGGTTCGGCCCGGCCTTATTTTTCGGCCTTGTCCGCCTTCCTGGCGCGGGGCTTGCGGGCGGGCTTTTCAGCCGGCTCCGTTGCCTTTTCTGCCTTGGGCTTACGGCCCCGTTTTGCAGGAGCCTTTTCTTCCGCAGGTGCGGCTTCTGCCTTGGGTTTGCGGCCGCGCTTTGCGGGGGCTTTTTCCTCCGCAGGTGCAGCTTCTGCCTTGGGTTTGCGGCCGCGCTTTGCAGGTGCCTTTTCCTCAGCCTTTTCGGCCTTTGCGGTCTTGGAAGCCTTCTTGGGTGCAGCCTTTTCCGCGGCCTTCTCCTCGGCGGTCTTGCGGGTGCGCTTTGCAGGCACCTCGAAATAAAGCACGCTCATGGGAGGCAGCGTGATGGTGATGCTCTGCTCGAAGCCGTGGAGCGGCTTCTTCTTGGAGCGGACAGCCTTGTTGTGGACCGTGCCGGCACCGCCGAACGCCTCGTCGTCGCTGTTCAGGATCTCCTTGTAGGTGCCGGAGTTCGGTGCGCCCAGGGTGTAGCCCTCGCGCAGGACGGGGTTGAAGTTGCAGACCACAAGGATCTGCTTGCCGTTTGCATCCTTGCGCAGGTAAGGCCACGACGCTCTGACGGGTAGTCGTCGGGGACGATCCGAACTGGAAGCCCTCCCAGCTGTAGTCGATCTGCCAGAAGGCGGGATGGTCCTTGTAGAACTTGTTCAGGGTCTTGACGTAGGTCTGCAGCTCGGTGTGCTTGTCGTAGCCCAGCAGCATCCAGTCCAGAGACTTGGTCTCGTTCCACTCGGTGAACTGGCCGAACTCCTGACCCATGAACAGCAGCTTCTTGCCGGGGTGAGCCATCATGTAGCCAAAGAAGGTGCGCAGGTTTGCAAACTTGGCCTCATAGTCACCGGGCATCTTGTTGATGAGGCTGCCCTTGCCGTGGACGACTTCGTCGTGGCTGATGGGCAGCACGAAGTTCTCGCTGAAGGCGTAGAAGAAGCTGAACGTGACCTTGTTGTGGTTGCCCGAACGGAAGAGCGGGTCGGTTTTCATGTAGCTGAGCATGTCGTTCATCCAGCCCATGTTCCACTTGAAATTGAAGCCCAGGCCGCCGTCGGAAGCGGGTTTCGTGACCATCGGCCACGCGGTGGACTCCTCTGCGATCATGTACTTGTGGGGGTGACGGCCCAGAATCGTATCGTTGAGCTTGCGCAGGAATGCCACGGCCTCAAGGTTCTCCTTGCCGCCGTCCTTGTTGGGCTCCCACTCGCCCTGCTTGCGGTTGTAGTCCAGATAGAGCATGGAAGCCACAGCGTCCACGCGCAGGCCGTCGATGTGGTACTGCTCCAGCCAGTAGAGCGCGCTGGAGATGAGGAAGCTCTGCACCTCGCTGCGGCCAAAGTCGAACACCATGGTGCCCCACTCTTTGTGCTCGCCGCGCTTGGGGTTCGGGTCCTCGTAGCAGGCTTCGCCATCGAAGTTGTACAGGCCGAACTGGTCTTTCGGGAAGTGAGCCGGCACCCAGTCCATGATGACGCCGATGCCCGCCTCATGCATCTTGTCCACGAAAGCCATCAGGTCCTTCGGGGTGCCGTAGCGGCTGGTGGGGGCGAAATAGCCCGTCACCTGATAGCCCCAGCTGCCATCGAAGGGATACTCCATGACGGGCAGCAGCTCCACATGGGTGTAGCCCATCTCGGTGATGTACGGGATGAGCTCGTCGGCCAGCTCGGAGTAATTGTAGGGCAGGCCGCCCTCTTTCTGCTTCCAGCTGCCGGCGTGCATCTCGTAGATGTTCATGGGGCCGTTGATGACATCGGCCTTCTTCTGGGCGTTCTGCCACGCCTCGTCGTGCCAGACAAAGCCGTTCAGATCGTAGACCTTGCTGCCGTTCGAGGGGCGGGTCTCTGCGTGGAACGCATAGGGGTCAGCCTTGTAGACAAGGTCGCCCGCCCGGGTGGTCACGCAATATTTGTAAACGTCGTATTCCTTCATGCCCGGGATGAACAGCTCCCACACAGAGTCATTGTCCACCTTGCGCATCGGGTGGCTGCCCGGTTTCCAGCTATTGAAATCGCCTACTACGCTGATGGCCGTCGCGTGTGGTGCCCAGACGCGGAACACCACGCCCGTCTCCCCGGCCCGCTGCTCGATGTGTGCGCCAAAATAGCGGTACGCTTCACAGTTATTGCCCTGCTTGAACAAATACACCGGAAGGTCCGATGGATTGCTGCGGGTCTTTTCCTCAGTCGGTTTCATAAACAGCTCCTCCCCGCACAGGCCCCATGGGCAGTCCTGTGCCTTTTACTCTTTTATATTAAAGAATTTCGTCGGATTTTTCAAGGGTTTTCTTGTAGAATATACCATAATCTTTTCGTTGATATTTTTCTTATATATACAACATCTCCAATTTCAGACAAGAAATATCGGCAGACTTAACAGAATAAAGACAAAAAAGAAACATCCGCCCCGAATTTTGCACATTTGGCAAAAAATCGGAGCGGATGTTTTTCCACTATTTTACTTCAGTTTTTCAAAGGCGCATCAGCCCACGACGTAGACGTTGACGTTGATGGCGCCGTTGATGACAGACTCCGCATAGGTCTCATAGAACAGGTCCACGAGGATGCGGCCATCCTGCACGGCGATGCCGGTGTCGGTGGCTACCGCGTAGCCATAGACGAAGCTGCCGTCGGTGGAGGTGATATACAGCAGGGTGCCGTAGGGGATGACATCGGGGTCAACGGCCACGGTGCCGTAACCCAGACCCAGACCGGAAGAGCCCTTGCCTGACTTGGAATAATAGCCGGTGGCCTTGCCGGTAAGGACCTTGCGGTAGCTGGCGGGGGCGTTGGTGGTGCCGTCCGGGCCGGTCAGGGGCGAGACGGGCGCACCGGCGCCATAGGTCTTGACCACATGGTCGGTAGGCTCCACGGTGGTGGTCACATCGGTGACGACGCTGTTTTCCAGCTCGCCGTCCACCCAGCGCTCCCGGGTGGTGACGGTCTGCTGGCCCTCAGAGCCATGCTGCAGGGTGGTGGCACGGTTGGTGTTGCGGAAGTAGAGGCTGGTGTAGACGTACTCCGTGTCGTAGGGGACAGCCTGCGTCTCCACCTTGTCCTGATACTCGACGCGGTGGACTTCGATCTTGCTGCCAGCCGTGACCATCGCGCTGAGGGCAGGCTCGGTGTAGTCGTCCCCCTCCAGAGTGATGCCGGCACGTTCCAGAGCATCGGCGACGGTACCCACCACCATCTTGACGGGGTACTCCTGGCCGTCAGCCTCAATGGTGACGCTGAAGGCGCGCTCGATGTTCAGGGATGCCAGACTGCCGGCAAAGGCAGTGTAATAGACTTCATCTCCCTCCTCGGCCTCGATGCCGGAAAGGCTCATAACGCGGGCAGGGTCGCTCTCGGAAGTGAGGACCACCTGCCGCGCACCGTGGGAGTCTGTGACGTAGGTCAGCCGCAGATTCGCGGCGGTCACAGCCAGCGTGAACACGAGACACGCAGCCATGACGCAGAACGCCAGCACACGGGATGAGGCTGCACGGGTGCAGCCGGGCAATGCTTTCTTAAATTTGACGGAAGCGATACGAGACAACTCCTCTCTTTTCAGATTTTGGAATGGACAGCGGGCCTGTATCTCAAGGCCCGTCAGACTGTGCGTAAATGCCCCGCACAGCGGGTGCCGCAAAAGCGGCTTTTCACTTCACCGTGATAAATTTTATGCGCTGCAACGTGTGTTGAGCGGACGTTATTTTAGCAGACCGAGGCCGTTTTGTCAAATCGAAGGTCAGGCGCTCGTCAATTCCTTCACATAGTTTTTTGTGCATTTTGCACATAGTTTACTCTCGATTTCATGAAATTCAATGATTTCTCTCCGATTTTTTCGCAAAAATAAAGTCGTACTCGTTCATATATTTTTAACATTTGAGTTGGTATTTCCGGGGTGTTTTTTGCAGTATCTCCAGCCCGCTTTGCGGCGTCAAACCGGCCGTAACAGGCTCATTTTCGACACAAATCACGGACTGTTTTCGGACTGTTTTCAAGCGAAAATCAGGGGGTCATTTCTCTCGAAAAAGGCCGTTTGGCAAAATGCCTAACCCGCCAAATTCTCAATAAAAAAGTATGTACTTCCGCCCACTGCCGTTCTGCGCTACAATCGGGCCAGCGGCAAACGCAAAACCAAACGAAAGGAGTTTTTACCATGCAGATCAACATCACAGCCCGGGACTTCGGCGGCACGGAATTCCTCGCCCAGCCCCACCGGCTGCATCTGGGCGCACAGAAAGCCGAGGGTGTGGACCGGCTGGAATTCAGCCTGCCGGAGCAGTGGAACGGGTGTGTCGTCACCCTCCACATCCGGCACACGGACGGCACGCTGGCCGAGCCGCTGGCGCTGGACGAAACAGGCTGTGTCAGCGTGGGCCGGAGTTTTACCGGCTGGGCCAGCGGTGAGTGGATGCTGGCCGCTGCCAACGGCAATGGCTACACCGCCTACACCCGGCCCGGCCAGTACGACGTCCACGGCATCCTCCCCACCGAGGGCGCGGGCGAAGAGCTGACCCCCTCGGTCTACGAGCAGTTCATCGCCCGGGTGATGGCCAGCGCCAACGCCGCCGCAGAGGCCGCCAAGCGCGCCGCCTCCGGCGAGGCGAACGCCAAGCAGAGCGCCAGCAAGGCCGCTTCTTCTGCCCAGCAGACCGCCGCCAGCGCCACCCTGGCTGCCGGCTATGCCGAGCAGGCCGAAGCCGCTGCTGACCGTGCCGCCGCCTATGCCCCCTCGGAGGGCGCTGTGCTGAGCGTCAACGGCAAAGGCGGTACCGTCCGGCTGAACGCACTGGATGTCTGGGCATTGCCCCGCCCTGTCTCGCCGAAAGCCGGCCAGCTGGTGCGGGTGGTGAATGTCGATGCCTCCACCGGCGCACTGACCGCCGACACCATCAACACCGACAGCCTCAGCGGGCTGGGCAGCGAAGAAAAAGCTCTTCTGCTCAAGCTGCTGGATTCTGCCAGCTATACCGACAGCAGCGCCAGAGATGACCTCGAAGCCCTTAAAAAAACTGTGGGACACCACACCGCCCACTCCCCTGCCCGACCCGGACATCATCCCGGTGGAGAAGGTGACTCTGAGCCGGCACACGCTGGAGCTGAGCCGGGGCAGCACTGCCGACCTCAGCGCCTCCGTCGCGCCCCCGGATGCCACCGACCAGACGGTATTGTGGAGCGTTTCGCCGACGGACATCGTCTCGGTGGATGCGGGCCGCGTCACTGCTCTCAAGAAGGGTTCTGCCGTCGTCACTGCCACCTCCGACAGCAAGAGCGACAGCTGCACCGTCACGGTGACGCCCGCCGTCTACCGCATCGAGACGGCCCACACCGACAGCGGCGACATCCCCGCGTGGGACACTTATCCCGCCAAGGCCGAGTTCTTTATGCCGCTGACGGCCAAGAAAGCGGGCCTGCTGCTCCGCTCGCTGGAATTCCGTGTCAAGGGCTATGTGCCGGGCACGATGCGCACCGTCCTGCGCAAGTACGGCTCCACGACCGCCCTGGCAGACAAGTTCATCGACATTGTCCGCGGCTACAACGACGTGGTGCTGGACATGGGCAGCATCGCGCTGGAAAAGGGCGTCGAATACCAGCTCTATTTCGCCGCCTCCAACAACTTCTACCCGCCCTCTGTCCAGCCCTCCTGGGTCGCAGCAAACGACTGCATCGACATCGCCCATGGCAGCGCCTACTATGGCGACAACACCACCCTCATCTTCTCCGGCACCGTCGTGCTGCAGGAGACCTGAACCACACCGAACACATATCCTGAAACAGAAAGAGAGGTACTGACTATGACCCATCACAAGATTTCCGCATCCACCCTGGCCCGCACCGCTGCGCTGGCGCTGGCCCTGACCAATCAGGTGCTCAGCGCCGTGGGCAAGCCCATGCTGCCCATCGAGAGCGCCCAGCTGGAACAGCTCATTTCCAGCGGCCTGACCGTTGCCGCCGCCCTCGCCAGCTGGTGGAACAACAACAGCTTCACCCCTGAGGCCATCGAGGCCGACGACTTTATGACCCGCCTCAAGCAGCAGAAGCGATAAACGCATAAACGAACACAGCGCCCCGGAGCAGTCTGCTCCGGGGCGCTGTGTTGTGTTTGAAGAAAAGTTTATCTCAGGCGTTCCACTGAACATCCTCTGCGGCCACATGGCCGTCCTGTACGCTGATAACAGCGGCGCGGGCATCCATGCCGGATGTCTTTTTGAAAAGGTCCGTGTAGATGGTCATGCCAGCCATCATCAGGACAGCCAGTGCAAGGCCGACCAGACGAATCATCATACCGTCAACATTCTCGTTCATGATACCTTCTCCTTTTTCTCTTTTGCGGCCCGGCAGACACCATTCTACCGCAGCCCGCATCCTAATTTTCCGCTGCGGACCCCCTCTATCGGCCCGCAGCGATGCATTTCCCAAGACATTCCAAAGAAAAAAGCCTAGGGTGAACACACCCCAGGCTCCATTGTCTGTCTGACTGGTATAATAGTCTCTTTTGCAGTTTTTGTCAAGAGGGAGATGAAGGAATCTCAACCGCCGGATATGCGCAGTCGTGCTCCCCAGTCCGCTGGGAAACTCCTGCTAAACAAAAACGGCTCTGCCGAAGCAGAGCCGTAAAAGCCGTAATACGGTAAAATCAGCGCTTGCTGAACTGGGGAGCACGACGTGCAGCCTTCAGGCCGTACTTCTTGCGCTCCTTCATACGAGGATCGCGGGTCAGGAAGCCTGCCTTCTTCAGAGCAGTGCGGTTCTCATCGCTCTGCTGCAGCAGGGCGCGGCTCAGGCCGTGGCGGATAGCGCCAGCCTGGCCGGAAACACCGCCGCCGGAAACGCGGACGACGACGTCATACTTGCCCTCGAGGCCCAGCAGGACCAGCGGAGAGCGGACGATCAGCTTCAGGGTCTCCAGACCGAAGTAGTTGTCGATGTCACGGTCGTTGATGGTGACCTTGCCAGTGCCCTGGTAGACGCGCACGCGGGCAACGGAATCCTTACGACGACCAGTGCCGTAGAAATAAGGTTTGGTTTCGTACATGTTCGATTGCCTCCTTCTTAGAACTCGATCTTCTCGGGCTTCTGAGCTGCGTGAGCGTGCTCGGCACCCTGGTAGCAGTGCAGGCGGGTCAGAGCCTTCGCACCGATGGTGTTGGAAGGGATCATGCCCTTGACAGCGTAGGTCATAGCCAGGTCGCTGTTCTCAGCCATCAGCTTGCTGTACTGGACCTTCTTCAGGCCGCCGATAAACTTGCTGTGGGTGATGTGGAACTTCTGCTCGGCCTTCTTGCCGGTCAGAACAGCCTTGTCGCAGTTGATGACGACGACGAAATCGCCGCAGTCAACATTGGGGGTATAATCGACCTTCTGCTTGCCGCGCAGCAGAACAGCAGCCTCAGCAGCGACGTGGCCCAGGCTCTTGCCGGCAGCGTCGAGCAGATACCACTTGCGCTCGACTTCAGCGGGCTTGACGAGAGTAGTGCTCATATCTATTTCCTCCTGATAAGTGTTTCAACGGTTCCATGCACCTTTTGGGGCGCGAGTGTCAGTATACATCACAAGAACGTCCCTGTCAACATCATTTTTCGATTTTTTCGGCTCAGTTTTTCGAACCTCTCGTTTTCTCTTGTTTTCTCTTGAAATCTCTCATTTTCTCAAATCGCATTTTCGTTTCTGTTTTTGCGGCAGAGCGCTACAATTTCAGCCCCGAGTATGTTATACTAATAAAGATGCAGCCCCGCCCCGGGGCTGAGCCTTACATTCATAAGGAGGACATTCCTTCATGCCGAAAGACATCCACCAGCGCGACACCGCGCAGCAGCGCTCTTCCCGCCTGCTGCTGGCCATGGGCATCATCGTCCTGCTGGGCGCACTGGCCTATTTTGTACTGACCCTCGTGGTCAACCGCCGCACCCCCGCTTCGCCTGACACCCGCTACACCGCCGAGAACGGCATCTCCGTCTACTACGAGTCCGCCGTCTGGCCGGTGTGCGAGATGACCGAGGACGCCACCCTTGGCCGTGCGCTGAAGCTGGCCTCTGCCCAGAGCAGCGACGACGCCAACTATCAGGTCGTGCTCTTCCAGAAAGGCACGAAAGACACCTATGAGGACTTCATCGGCCAGTCGGAAAAAGAGCTCAAGCAGGCTTACGGCGTCATCAGCCCCCGGAAGGTCAACCTGAACATCGACGGTGCCGCCGTCACCGCCGTGCGCTGTGATATTCAGGCTTACTACGCCGTGCTGGCCACCATCGAGTACGACAACGGCGACGTCATCTATGTCTCCGGCCTGACCAAGCTGGCCTCCATCAGCGACATCGTCAACCTCGTGGAGAGCGTGAGCCTGTCATGAGCGACACGAAAGCGATGCAGCGGCTCTGCGGCCTGATGCGCAAAGCCGTCCAGCAGTACGAGATGCTGGCCCCCGGCGACCGCGTTCTGGTGGGCGTTTCGGGCGGCAAGGACAGCGTAGCTTTGACCATCGGTCTCGCGCGGCTGCGGCAGTACCTCGGCTTTCCGTTCGAAGTCGTGGCCGTCACCCTCGACCCCCAGTTTGGCGGCAAGCCGGTGGATTACTCCGCGCTGGAAGCGCTGTTCCGGCGGTATGATGTTTCCTATGAGGTGCGCCGCACCCTCATCGGCCCCATCGTCTTCGACTACCGGAACGAGAAGAATCCCTGCTCCCTCTGCGCCAAGATGCGCCGGGGCGCGCTCCACACCGCTGCCGAAGAGCTGGACTGCAACAAGGTGGCGCTGGGGCATCATCTGGACGACGCCATCGAGACGTTTTACATGAACCTCTGGCGGGAGGGCCGCATCGGCTGCTTCTCGCCGGTGACAGAGCTGTCCGACCGGGGGCTGACCCTCATCCGGCCTCTCCTGCTCGCCACAGAGCAGGAGGTGCGCTGTGCGGTGAAGGAAGAAGGCTTTCCCATCGTCAAGAGCCGCTGCCCGGCCGACGGCGTGACCACCCGGGAGGACACGAAAAACTTTGTCCGGGAGCGGTGCCGCACCGACCGGGCCTTCCGGCAGAAGACCCTTCACGCTCTGCAGGAGAGCGGCATCGACGGCTGGCGTCCTTTGCACCCGGCCCGCACATCAAAAAAGGAGAACACAGCCC
>ENA-OQMN01000152-OQMN01000152.1-human-gut-metagenome-genome-assembly--contig:-NODE-152-length-18875-cov-2.698208_pt1 | contig 18875 bp, 19 predicted proteins | sample MGYA00242765_ERZ504861 | MGnify/ENA primary metagenome ERZ504861 (study PRJEB26092, sample SAMD00036417) | human gut metagenome | host: Homo sapiens | study: EMG produced TPA metagenomics assembly of... | reverse complement strand
GGGGTTTCCGACAGAGGCGGCGTGACAGATGGGTACACTGTGTTCCGGGACAAGCCGCCCGGGATGCTTACAGCAAGGAGGAAATAAATTATATGTTTTCAATGATGTCAAATGATATAGGAATTGACTTGGGAACCGCCAGCATCCTGGTGTACATCAAGGGTAAGGGCGTTGTGTTAAAAGAACCTTCCGTGGTCGCCATCGACCGCGACAGCAACAAGATTATCACCTTCGGAGAGGAGGCCCGCCTGATGATCGGCCGTACGCCTGGCAACATCGTGGCCGTGCGTCCCCTGCGCCAGGGCGTGATCTCCGATTACACTATCACCGAGAAGATGCTCAAATACTTCATCCGCAAGGCGGTGGGCAAGAAGACCCTGCGCAAGCCCAGAATCAGCGTATGTATCCCCAGCGGCGCCACCGAGGTGGAGAAAAAGGCCGTTGAGGACGCCACCTACCAGGCCGGCGCCAGGGAAGTGGGCCATCATCGAGGAGCCGGTGGCCGCAGCCATCGGAGCCGGAATCGACATCGGCAAGGCCTGCGGAAACATGATCGTGGACATCGGCGGCGGCACGGCCGAGATCGCGGTCATCTCTCTGGGCGGCATCGTGGCCTCCCGCAGCGTCCGCATGGCCGGCGATATGTTCGACCAGGCCATCATCGCCTTCATCAAGCGCAAGTATAATCTCCTCATCGGTGAGCGCACCGCCGAGCAGATCAAGATCGAGATCGGCTCTGCCTACCCGATGGACCCCGAGATGACCCTCGAGATCAAGGGCCGCAACCTCGTGGACGGCCTGCCCAAGAACGTCGTCGTCCACTCCGAGGATGTCCGTGAGGCTCTGCTGGAGTGCCTGGTCAAGATCACCAGCGCCATCAAGGAGACTCTGGAGCGCACCCCGCCCGAGCTGAGCGCCGACATCATCGACCACGGCATCACCCTGACCGGCGGCGGCGCACTGCTGCGCGGCCTCGACAAGCTCATTGAGAGCGAGACCGGCATCGATGTCCATGTGGCTGAGGACCCGCTGGACTGCGTGGCCAAGGGTGCCGGTGCTGTGCTGGACCATGTGGATGTCCTGCACGACGTTCTGGATACCGACGGCGGTCATATGTAAGCCTCGGCTGTGCCATTTGCGGCGGTACGCTGAGGGAGGACCTTTGCGCTGCTGCGCCGCAGAAGATGAGTTTTGAGCGCGGATGGCACGGCTGTCCGCGCTTTTTTGCAGATTCGGGAGGGACCCGCCTTGAAGGATTTTTTTGACACATGGAAATTTAAGATACTCATTGCCATCGCGGTCTTCCTCGTGGGCATCATGGCCTATGCGGGCGCGAACGGACGCCTGACCGCCGCCCCGCAGGAGCTGCTGAGCGTGGCCGCAGCCCCGTTCCAGCGGGCAGCAGCGGCGGTGAGCAGCGGCGTGGCCTCCCTGTGGGAGAACTACGCCAACATCGACGCCATTCTGGAAGAAAACCAGCAGCTCAGCGAGGAAAACGCCGCTCTGCGCTCCCAGATGGTGGACTACGACAAGCTCAAGGCCGAGAACGAGGCCTACAAGGCACTGGCCAACATCCAGGAGCAGCACCCGGAGATGAGCTACACGTCCTCCTTCGTCATTGGCCGCGACCCATTGGACTCCTTCTGGGGCTTCACGCTGGACAGAGGCACACTGGACGGTGTGGCCGTCAACGACGCCGTCATCAGCGACGAGGGCTATCTGCTGGGCGTGGTGCGGGAAGCCGACCTCACCAGCTGCAAGGTCATGACCATCCTGCACCCCAGCTTCAATGCGGCGGGCGTCGTCTCCCGCACCCGGGACAACGGCATCATCACCGGCAGCGCCGACTACGCCGCCGACGGCCTGTGCATCCTCTCGAACCTCGCCCGCAGCACCCTGAGCAGAGAGGGGGACCAGGTCATCACCACGGGTCTGGGCGGGGTGTTCCCGCCGGATGTGCTGGTGGGCGTCATCAAGGAGCTGACCCCCGAGGCCAGCGGCAAATCGACGCTGGCCGTCATCCAGCCGGGCGCAGACCCCCGCACGGTGCGCCATGTGTTCATCATCACCAACTACTGAGGAGGGCCGGAGATGGAATCTCGCCGCAAGCGCAGCCGCAGCCAGAGGCTGAAATGGGGCTGCTATATCCTTCTGCTGGTGGTGTGTACGGTTTTGCAGACCATGCCGGGGCTGTTCCAGTTCGGGGCCGCGAAGCCGCTCTGGCTGCTGCCGCTCTGTCTGGCGGTGTCTGCCGCAGAGGGCGAGTTCGCCGGGGCCATCTTTGGCGCGGTGTGCGGCCTGATGTGGGACTACACCGCCGGCCGCACCGTGGGGATGCTGGCGCTGGAGCTGATGCTCCTCTGCTTCGGCGTGTCGGTGGTCGTGCAGCTTTATCTGAAGGATACCCCCTCCAACTTCGTGCTGCTGGCCGTGACCTGCGCCCTGCTGGTGCTGTCGGCGGACTGGCTGTTTTTCTACTATATGCCGGGCTATGCGGGCGCAGGGGAGCGTTTTCTCTGGGTCGTGCTGCCGTCGGCCCTGATGACGGCCCCGGTGAGCTGGCTGCTCCACCGTGCAGTGCAGCGCATCAGCACGGAATTCAAGATAGACAACGGCGTGGTATGATGCCAGACCCTGCCGGGAGGAAAACGGATGAATCAAGACGAACACAAGATCGTGGTGCGCCGGATGGCTGGGCTCATCGCTGCCGCCTCGGTGCTCATCGCCGTGTATGTGGCTGCGGCTGATATTTTTGCAGCTCGTCAACAGCGACAGCTTCAAGGCGCAGGCGACCAACACCACCGATTATAACTTTACCGTCACCGCTGCCCGCGGCGACATCGTGGACAGCGCCGGACGCCGCATCGCGGCCAGCACCACCAGCTACAATGTGGTGCTCAGCAAGCTGCTGATGGGGGACGAAGACCTTGACGCCATGCTGCAGCGCATCGTGGAGCTGCTGGAAGCCCACGGCGAAAAGTGGAACGACTCGCTGCTCATCGGCGAGCCGGACGCGGCGGGCCGCTACAGCTTTACCGCGCAGCCCGACAGCACCAGCGACCAGAAGGCTCTCGCGGCCATGAAGGACTCGCTGGGCTTACAGCAGTACGCCACCGCCGATGACGTGATGGAAAAGCTGGTGGAGGACTACAAGCTGGAAAGCTATCCTTTCCACTGGCAGAGGGTGCTGGGCGGCATCCACTACGAGATGCAGCAGCAGGCGTTCTCCAACGTCAACAACTTCGTCATGGCCGAGAATGTCAGCGAAGTGACCGTGGCGACCATCAAGGAGAACAGCCTGACCATGCCCGGTGTGGAGATCGTGGAGACCAGCACCCGCAGCTACGATGAGGGCGGCATCATCCCCCATGTGCTGGGCCGTGTGGGCAAGATCACCGCCGAAAAGTGGAAGGTGACCGACGAGAACGGCCAGACCACCTACCCTCTGCGGGAAAAGGGCTATAACATGAACGACATGATCGGCGTGTCGGGCCTCGAAGCCGTCTACGAAGACGAGCTGCGGGGCAAGGACGGCGTTGAGACCATCACCCGCAGCTCGGACGGCGTCATCGTGGGGACTGCGATGACCACCGTGCCGGAGCCGGGCCATACCGTCCAGCTCACCATCGACAGCGCCTTCCAGCAGGCGGTGGACGGGGCGCTGGCCAAGAACATCGAGATGATAAACAGCACCTACAACAACAGCAGTTCCGCCAAGGCTGCCGCCGGTGCGGTGGTGGTCATCAGCACGAAGGACGGCAGTGTGCTGGCCGCCTCCAACTACCCCAGCTACGACCAGAACCTCTTCGCCACCCAGTACAGCCAGTACAGCTCGGACCCGGACCTGCCCCTGCTCAACCGCGCGTTGCAGGGCCTGTACACCCCTGGCTCCACCTTCAAGCCTGCGGTGGCGGTGGCGGCGCTGGATTCCGGCGTCATCAACCGCTCTTCCACCGTCTACTGCAACGGTGTCTATACCTATTATGACGATTACCGCCCCAAGTGTACCCGCCACGGCCACAGCGGCAACATCGACGTCATCACGGCCATCAAGTGGAGCTGCAACATCTTCTTCTACGATGTGGGCCGCCGCACCACCAGCGATGTCTACGACGCCTACGCCTACAAGATGGGCCTTGGTACCCGCACCGGCGTGGAGGTCAATGAGGCCACCGGCCGCCTGACCACAAAGAACGACTCCAACTACACCGCCTCACTGGACGTCCAGGCCGCTATCGGTCAGGGCAATACCGTCGTCACCCCCGTCCAGCTGGCGACTTACGCCGGCACGCTGGCCAACCGGGGGGTGCGCTACCGCACCCACTTCGTCAAGGCCATCCTCGACACCAACACCGGCAAAGTCCTGCAGGAGACCCAGCCCGAGGTGATGGACGTCATCGAGGACCGGGGCGACACCTTCGACCTCGTGCGGCAGGGTATGATCGGCGTGTCGGAGACGATGTCGGGCCTGAAGAACTACCCCGTCACCATCGCCTGCAAGACCGGCACCCCTCAGCGCAGCGAGACGTACTACGTCGGCAGCACCCGCAAGCACTACACCAACACCACGATGATCGCCTACGGCCCGGCAGAGGACGCTGAGATCGCCCTCGGCATCGTCATCGAGTACGGCGGCGGCGGCGCCCGCGCCGGCAACCTCGTGGCCGACATCTTCGACGCCTACTACGCCATGAAGGACGGCAGCCTGACGCTGGACGAGACGGGAGCAGGCGAGACGGCTGACACGACAGCTGACGGGCAGGATGCTGTGCCGGAGACTGTGGAAAACAACGACGCCCTTGCAGACGACACCGCTCCCGCAGAGCAGCCCGCCGTCTGAGCGATGGTGCGTGGATTTGGCAGAAATCTATGAAAAATTAGAACTTTTGCCCGAAAAACAGTTGTAAAAAGACGGAAACTGTGATACTATGATATGTGCAAGATGATTGCCCCAGACAGGGGCGCGGGAAAAGGAGAGGTTGACCGATGACGATTGCACTGATTGCGCATGACTCCAAAAAAGAGCTGATGGTACAGTTCTGTACGGCGTACTGCCGGATTTTGAGCCAGCATAAATTGGTGGCAACCGGTACGACCGGCAAGATGATCGCCGAAGCCACCGGCCTGCAGGTGCAGCGCTTTCTGGCGGGCGTACAGGGCGGCGACCAGCAGATCGCGTCCCGCATCGCCTGCAATGAGGTGGATCTGCTGCTGTTCTTCCGCGACCCCATCAACGCAAAGCCCAGCGAGCCGAATGAGATGACCCTGCTGCGCCTGTGCGATGTCCACAACATCCCGATGGCCACCAACATCGCCACCGCTGAGGTCCTGATCCACGGCCTCGAGCGCGGCGACCTCGACTGGCGCGACATCGTGCATCCCCAGAACTGATCCATAAAACGAATCCCCCGTGCAGCTGAACTGCACGGGGGATTTTTGCTTCAACGGGCTTGCCCTCTCAGGCGCTGACCGGGAACAGAAAAATTTCAGAGCTTAAGATCCTCCGCCATCTCTGCCACGTCCTCCGGGGCGAAATCGCCCAGCGGCAGGATGAGGCGGCTCAGGACCTCGGGCGGGAGGGCGGCAAGCGTTCCGCTCTCGTCCGGTGCGCCGCTCTCGGGGGCGAACAGGTGGCTCATGCCCTGTGCGTCTGTCTCGATGCGGGCGTAGCGGCCGGAGGCAATATACTGGATGCCCAGTTTGTCGGCGGCTGTGAGCAGGGCCGCGAAGCGGGCGGCTTCGGCATCCTGTCCGGCCAGAGCCTCGGCGTTGAGGGTGACGCACTCCACGTTCAGCTTCTTTGCCAGTGCCTTGGCCTCGTCCACGGCGGCGTGTTCTTCGGGGGTGTCAGCCAGCCGTACGACCGCTGCCGCCACGGCAAAGCCCTGCTGCTGCAGGATGCGGGCGGCCACGCCGCTGCGCACACTGCCGCTCAGACCCATCAGGACCCGGTCCTGTTCTTCGTAGGTGTCAAACCCGTTCCCGGGCAGAAAAGCATCGTTCATCGTCCCTGTCTCCCGCCATGTGCCTGACTCTGGGCGACCGCAAGCTGGTCGCAGCGTTCATTCTCCGGGTGGCCTGCGTGGCCTTTGACCCAGACGTAGGTGAGCTTGTGGCGGGCTTCCTGCTCCAGCGCCTGCTCCCAGAGGTCGGGGTTCAGGGCAGGGGAGCCGTCGGACTTTTTCCAGCCCCGGCGCTTCCAGCCCCTGGCCCAGCCTTTTTCCAGCCCATTGATGACGTACTGGCTGTCGGAGCACAGCCGCACCTCGCAGGGCTCCTTGAGCTGGCGCAGCGCCTCGATGAAGGCTGTCAGCTCCATCCGGTTGTTGGTGGTGGAGGTGTCGCCGCCGCTGAGCTCCTTTTCGTAGACCTTGCCGTTAAAGCGGTAGCGCAGCACCGCGCCCCAGCCGCCGGGGCCGGGGTTGCCGCTGCACGCGCCGTCGGTGTAAACTTCGACCTGTTTCATGCGTCTCTCCTGCATCATGTTTGTAGTACCTATTATTTAGAGCCATTTTGGCCCGTCTGTCAAGGGGCAGGGCATAATTTGCCACCGCCCGGCCCAAGCTTGGAATTGACAAAAGAGGCGAGAAATACTATACTTGTTGCAACGAAATGCGTATAGGGGCGCGCCGTGGGCGCGCTCACAGCGTTCCTGCCGAAGCGCCGCGGTCGCATCGAACAGATGGACTGGACGGGCAAAAGGCTTCCTGCAGAACCAACAGCGTGGCATGAAAACAACGCTGATAAAATGATTTCTATACGATGCATCCGACGGAAGCAGATGCGTTTTTATGCTTCCCTTAATGCAGGGCAGGCTGTCTTCCGGGGCAGACCTGTGCTTTGCTGATTGAATTTTTGGAGGTTTTCGATGGCACAGACAAAAGAACAGAACCACGCTCCCGCTGCGGCCAATGCGTCCGGCGAAAAGCGCCCCCGCACTTCCCGCCGCCCCCACTACACCCGCCGGCCCCGCCGCCCCCAGCAGCCCAAAGAGGCTGCAACGCCCATCCATATCTATCCGCTGGGCGGCCTCGGCGAAGTGGGCAAGAACATGACGGTCTACGAGTGCTGCGGCGATATGATCATCGTGGACTGCGGTCTCGTTTTCCCGGATAACGATATGTTCGGCGTCGATATGGTCATCCCCGACTTCACCTTTGTGGTGCAGAATAAGGATAAGATCAAGGGCCTGCTCATCACCCACGGCCATGAGGATCACATCGGCAGCATCCCCTATCTGCTGCAGAAGTTTGATCTGCCCATCTACGGCACCCGCCTGACCTGCGGCCTCATCCGTAATAAGCTGGAGGAGTTCGGTCTTGCAGGCAAGACCAAATTCGTGGAGATCACTCCCCGCCAGAAGCTCAAGCTGGGCTGCTTCACCGTGGAGCCCATCCATGTGAACCACTCCATCCCGGACGCGGTGGCTTTCGCCATCGACAGCCCGGCCGGCACCATCATCCAGACCGGCGACTTCAAGATCGACTACACCCCGCTGGCCTGCGGCCCCACCGACCTTGCTACTCTGTCTGAGTACGGCCAGAAGGGTGTGCTGGCCCTGCTGAGCGACTCCACCAACGCGGAGCGCCCCGGCTTCACCGCCACCGAGCAGAAGGTGGCCGCCGGTGTCCGCAGCCTGTTTGCCCGGGCGCAGAACAAGCGCATCATCATCGCGACCTTCGCGTCCAACATCTACCGCGTCCAGCAGATCATCGACCTGGCCGTGGAGGATGGCCGCAAGGTGGCCTTCAGCGGCCGCAGCATGGTCAACAATACCGCCATGGCCCAGGAGCTGGGCTATATGCACATCCCGGAAGGCACCCTCATCAGCATCGATGAGATCAACCAGTATCCGCCGGAGCAGGTGGTGCTGGTGACCACCGGCAGTCAGGGCGAGCCTCTGAGCGCCCTGAGCCGGATGGCTTCCTGCAGCCACCGTCAGGTGCGCGTCGGCCCCGGCGACTTCATCATCATCTCGGCCAAGCCCATCCCCGGCAACGAGAAGAGCGTGACCAAGATCGTCAACGGCCTGCTCCTGCTGGGCGCAGAGGTCATCTATGAGGGCATGTACGACGTCCACGTCTCCGGCCACGCCTGTCAGGAAGAGCAGAAGCTGATGCTCACCCTGACCAGACCCAAGTATTTCCTGCCCGTCCACGGCGAATATAAGCAGCTGAAAAAGCACGCCATCACGGCGGCAAGCCTCGGTATCCCCACCAGCAACATCCTCATTGCCGAGAACGGCTCCAACATCATCCTCAGTCAGGATGAGATGAAGCTGGGCGAGCCGGTGACGGCGGGCGCTGTCATGGTGGACGGCCTCGGCGTGGGCGATGTGGGCAACGTCGTCCTGCGGGACCGCAAGCATCTGTCTGAGGACGGCCTCGTCATCATCGTGGCCACAGTGGACAGCAAGACCGGCAAAGTTCTGGCCGGCCCCGACCTCGTGAGCCGCGGCTTCGTCTATGTGCGGGAGAACGAGAGCCTGATGGACGGTGCCCAGAGCATCGTGGAGACGGCGCTTGATCGCTGCGTGGACGAGCACGTCCGCGACTGGAACAGCGTCAAGACCCGGGTGCGCGAGGCCCTGAGCAGCTATATCTACCGCCGCACCAAGCGCAGCCCCATGATCCTCCCCATCCTGATGGAGGTCTGAGTCTGCCCGCAGGAGGCATAACACTTCATGAAACAAAAACCAAGATGGACTCTTGAAATGCTGACCGCTGCGCTGGCGGTGCTCTGCGCCCTGCTGGTGCTGGTGCTTCTGGTGCAGCGCCCGGCCATCTGGCCTGTGCTGGTGGTGCTGGCGGTGCTGTGGTTCGCCCTGTTCGGAGTGTTCCGCTACCGGGTGCGCAGCTGGGTGGCCCGCTGGGTCTGCGGCGGCAGCTTCGAAAAATCGAAGACGCAGTTCAGCCTCGAGCCGCTGAGCCAGCCCGCCGCCCTCCTTTCGGGGGAGACGGTGCTGTGGTACAACACCGAGTTCCGCACCCGTCTGATGAAGGGCGAAGCCCTTCTGGTCCCCCGGGTGCAGAAAGTGCTGCCCGGCCTCGACCTGCAGGAGGCACGCAAGGTCAGCGGCCAGCTGCTCAATCTGGCCGACGGCGTGTGGAGCGCTCACAGCTCCACCGTCCCCGGCGAGGCCGAGAGCATGACCCTTCTTGTCCTGAATGAGGAAACGGCCCTCCGCAAAGTGGAGGCCGAATATAAGGCCAGCCGCCCGGGCTATCTGGTCTTCCTCGTGGACGGCTACGACGACGTGTTCAGCGATATGCTGGACAGCGAGCGCGCCCGCCTGCTGGAAGGCATCAACCGGGTGCTGGAAGATATGATAGGCCGCGGCACGGGCTTTCTGCGCCGGGTGGCCAGCGGCCGCTACATCGCTGTGGTGGAAGAGCGTCAGCTGGGAGCAGTTCGCCAAGCGCGGCTACGACGTGCTGGACAAGATCCGCGCCCTCGACCCAGCGTGAACCTCTCCATCTCCATCGGCGTCGGACGCGGGGCCAAGACCCTGCGGGAGGCTCAGGACATGGCCGTTCAGGCGCTGGATATGGCGCAGGGGCGCGGCGGCGACCAGGCCGCCGAGATGACCCCGGACGGCTTTACCTTCTACGGCGGCGTCAGCCACGGCGTGGAAAAGCGCAGCAAGGTGCGCAGCCGCATCGTGGCCGACCAGCTGGTCAAGCTCATCAAGGAGGCGGACCATGTGGTCATCATGGGCCACCGGATGAGCGATCTGGACGCCATCGGCTCTGCCGAGGGCGTGCTGCGCATCTGCAAGATCTGCGATGTGCCGGCGGTCATCGCCGTGCGCCGTGACGCCACTTTGGCGGGCAGCCTCATCAACGCCCTCATCGCGGCAGGGCAGGAGGACGACTTCATCGACCCCAAGGGCGCTCTGCCCATCATTTCCCAGAGAACGCTCTGTATCGTCGTGGATACATACCAGCTGGGTCTGGTGGAGAGCCGCGAGATACTGGAAAAATGCGGCAAGGTGGCCGTCATCGACCACCACCGCAAGGGCGTCGGCTTCATCGAGAAGGCCGACCTCGTCTGCCACGAGCCCTATGCATCCTCGGCCAGTGAGCTGGTCACGGAGTTCCTGCAGTATGTGGGCGACCGGGACGACAAGCCCAACCGCATCGAGGCCGAGGGACTGCTCTCCGGCATCATGCTGGACACCCGTGACTTCACCCTCCACACCGGCGTGCGCACCTTCGAGGCCGCTGCGGCCCTCCGCCGCTACGGCGCGGAGACGGAGCATGTGCGTCAGCTCTTTGACGTGAGCATGGTGGAGTACACCACCAAGGCCACGCTGGTATCGGAAGCCCAGATGTACCGGGGCTGCGCCATCACCGTCAGCGGCGAGGTGGCCCCCGAGGCCCGGGTGGCCATCGCCCAGGCGGCCAACGACCTGCTGACCATCCAGAACGTGGAGGCCAGCTTCGTGGCCGTGCAGGTGGGCGGCGGCGTCAACATCTCGGCCCGCAGCCTCGGCGCGGTGAATGTGCAGGTCATCATGGAGTCTCTGGGCGGCGGCGGTCATCAGACCATGGCAGCGGCCCAGCTCAAGCATATCACCCCGGAGGCGGTCCGCAGCCGCATCCAGACGGCCATCGACCAGTACCGGGAGGCCCAGAAAAAGAGCGGCCTCGAGTCGGGATCCGAACAGAAGAAAAAGGATAAACAGTAATGAAACAGTACGATTATCTTATCGTTGGCGCTGGCCTGTACGGCGCGGTATTTGCCCATGAGGCCAAGAAGGCCGGCAAGCGCTGCCTCGTCATCGACAAGCGCGCTCATATCGCAGGCAACATCTACACCGAAGAGGTGGAGGGCATCAACGTCCACCGCTACGGCGCCCACATTTTCCACACCAACAACAAGGCTGTGTGGCAGTACGTCAACCAGTTCGCGGAGTTCAACCGCTACACCAACAGCCCTGTCGCCAACTATCACGGCGAGATCTACAACCTGCCCTTCAATATGAACACCTTCAACAGGATGTGGGGCGTCGTGACCCCCGCCGAGGCGAAGGCGAAGATCGAGGCCCAGCGCGCCGAGGCCGGCATCACGGAGCCGAAGAACCTCGAGGAGCAGGCCATCAGCCTGGTCGGCACCGACATCTACGAAAAGCTCATCAAGGGCTACACCGGCAAGCAGTGGGGCCGCCCCTGCACCGAGCTGCCCGCTTTTATCATCAAGCGCCTGCCCGTCCGTTTTACCTACGACGACAACTACTTCAACGCCCTGTATCAGGGCATCCCGGGCGGCGGCTATACCGCCATGGTGGAGAAGATGCTGGACGGCGTGGAAGTGCGCCTGGGCGTGGACTATCTGGCCGGGAAGGCAGAGCTGGACAAGCTGGCCGACAGGGTCGTCTACACCGGCCCGGTGGACGCCTACTTCGGCTACAAGCTGGGCGCATTGCAGTACCGCAGCGTCCGCTTTGAGACCGAGACGCTGGACACCGACAACTATCAGGGCAACGCCGTCGTCAACTACACCGACGCCGAGACGCCCTACACCCGCATCATCGAGCACAAGCACTTTGAGTTCGGCACCCAGCCCAAGACCGTCATCAGCCGTGAGTACAGCGCCGAGTGGAAGCCCGGCGATGAGCCCTACTACCCGGTGAACGACGAGAAGAACGGCGCGCTCTACGCCGAGTACAGGAAGCTGGCCGACGCCGAGCCAGGGGTCATCTTCGGCGGACGTCTGGGCGAGTACAAGTACTACGACATGGATAAGGTCATCGAGGCGGCGCTGGACGTCGTGGGCAGGGAGCTGGCGTAAGCGTTGACGTAACAGCCCGATTGCTGTATACTAACCATAGAAATCCACCGGTTTTCCGGTGAGAAGTGAGGGATACTATCATGAAAGTGATTCTGAAGCAGGACGTCAAGGGCATCGGCAAGAAGGACGAGATCCACGAGGTCTCCGACGGCTACGCCCGCAACTTTCTGTTCCCGCGCAAGCTGGCCGCTGTGGCCGACGCCAGCGCGGTGAATATCGCCCGGGGCAAGGAGGCCGCTGCCGACTTCCACGAGGCTGAGAACGTGGCCGCCGCTCAGGCTGTGGCCGCGAAGCTCGAGGGCAAGACCGTGGTCATCAAGGCCAAGGGCGGTGCCTCCGGCCGTCTGCACGGCAAGGTCACCGGCAAGGAAGTCGCTGAGGCTCTGGCCCAGCTGGCCGGTTCTCCCATCGACAAGAAGAAGATCGAGCTGGAGACCAAGGACATCAAGGACGCGGGCGTCTTTAACGGCAAAGTCCGTCTCCATGTCGGTGTCGTGGCTTCCTTCAAGGTCCAGGTAGAAGTGGAGCAGGCCTGATTTGACCGCTATCTGCGCCCCCTCTCGGCAGGGGGCGCTTTTTGGCTTTACGGCATTTATATAAATAAAGCAGAAGGATAACGACCATGCCGAACGAACGACATTATAACGAACTCAACCTCGAGAGCGTGGGCATCAACCTGCCCTACAATATGCAGGCAGAGCAGAGCGTGCTGGGCGCGGTGCTGCTGAAACCCGAGACCCTGACCGACCTCGTCGAGATCATCCGGCCCGAGATGTTCTACACCCGGCAGAACGCTCAGATCTACTCCGAGATGCTCCGCCTCTTTACCAGCGACCAGACCATCGACTTCGTCACCCTGCTGGACGCCGTCATCTCGGACGGCGTGTTCCCCAGCGCCGACGAGGCGAAAGTCTACCTGACCGGCCTCGCCGAGACGGTCCCCAGCATCTCCAACGTCAAGGCGTATGCCCAGATCGTGCAGGAAAAGTATCTGGTGCGCCAGCTGATGGGTGTCGCAAAGGACATTTTGCAGGACGCGGGCGACGAGCCCGACGCCGACCTGCTGCTGGAAAACGCCGAGCAGCGCATCTATGAGATCCGCTCCGGCCGCGATTCCAGCGCCCTGACGCCCCTTTCTTCCAGCATGGTGGAGACGCTGACAAATCTGCAAAAGATCAGCGGCCCCGATGCCGACAAGTACAAGGGCATCCCCACCGGCTTCCGGCTGCTGGACACCGTCCTCACCGGCCTTGGCCGCGGCGACCTCATCATCCTCGCTGCCCGCCCCGGTATGGGCAAGACCAGTTTCGCGCTGAACATCGCTACCCGCGTGGCCATGCAGCAGAAGGTGCCGGTGGCCATCTTCAGCCTCGAAATGACGAAGGAGCAGCTGACCAACCGCATCCTCTCCGCTGAAGCGGGCATCGACAGTCAGGCGTTCCGCACCGGTGCGCTCCGGGCCGAGGACTGGGAGTATCTGGCCCTCGCCACCGAAAAGCTGCACGACGCACCCATCTATATGGACGACACCTCGGGCATCACCATCACCGAGATGAAGGCGAAGATCCGCCGGGTCAATCAGGACCCCGCCCGCCCCAATGTGGGCCTCATCGTCATCGACTATTTACAGCTGATGACCAGCGGCCAGCGCAGCGAGAACCGCGTGCAGGAGATCAGCTCCATCACCCGAAACCTCAAGATCATGGCCAAAGAGATGAATGTGCCCATCATCGCTCTGAGCCAGCTGTCCCGTGCGGTGGAAAAGCAGGGCAACAACTCCAGCCACCGCCCCCAGCTGTCGGACCTGCGCGACTCCGGCTCCATCGAGCAGGACGCCGACTGCGTCCTCTTCCTGTACCGCGACTCCTACTATGCCAGCCAGAACCCCGACGGCGCGGAGGTGGACGCCGACACCGCCGAGTGCATCGTGGCAAAGAACCGTCACGGCGAGACCAGCACGGTGCCGCTGGGCTGGGACGGCGCCCACACCCGCTTTATGGATGTGGACTTCAAACGCTGATGAACTACGAAGAGATCTTACAGACGGTGCGCGGCTTCTGCGCCCGGGAAAAGCTGCTGGACGGCAAACAGCATCTCGCGCTGGCTGTTTCGGGCGGGGCCGACAGCATGGCCCTGCTCTGCCTCATCCGCCCGCTGGCCGGGGAAAGGGGCATCGCCCTCACGGTCTGCCACGTCAACCACGGCCTGCGGGGGGAGACGGCGGACCGGGACGAAGCCTTCGTCCGGGAGGTCTGCGCCCGGCTGGGCCTGCCGCTGCGGGTGTTCCATGCCGCTGAACTGGAAGCCGAGGCAGGAAAGCCCCGGGCGGGGGAGGACTGGGCGCGCCGCCTGCGGTATGCCTGCTTTGAGCGGGTGCTGGCCGACGGGATAGATGCCGTCGCAACTGCCCATACTGGGAGTGACCAGGCCGAGACGCTGCTGTTCCGGCTGGCCAGAGGCACCGGCCTCCACGGCGCGGCGGGCATCCGGCCCAGCCGCCCGGGCTATCTGCGGCCTCTGCTCTGCCTGACGAGGACCGATACCGAGGCCGTCTGCCGCGCCTGCGGCGAACGCTGGGTCACCGACGAGACCAACGACGCCGACGACTACGCCCGCAACCGTCTGCGCCACGGCGCACTGCCTGCCCTCTGCGGGGTCAACAGCGCCGCCGAGCGCAATCTGGCCCGCTTCTGTGAGAAAGCCGCCAAGGCGGACGAATACTTCGCCCGGCAGGCCGATGCGCTGCTGGCTTCGGCCCGGGTAATGGACGCAGAAAGCCTGCCCGGCGGGCGGGATACGCCCTGCGCAGCGGCCAGCCCGTGTGGATGTCAGAGCCTTTGCGGCAGACTGACCCGCTCATCCTCGACATGGCCCTCCACAGCCTTGTGGAGCCGGTGCGGGACGCGGAGGAAAAATATATCCGCCTGCTGGCCGACCTTGTGGAAAAGGGCAGCGGCGCGGTGCAGCTCACCGACGGCGTCCGCTTCTGCGCCCGGGACGGCGTGCTCTGGCGGGAGGAAGCCGATCAAAACACCCGTCGGCAGGGCGAAAAAGCGGACGGTCCGAAATTTGAAGTATCCCTGCCGGAGGGCGGCGATTATCCGCTGCCCGGCGGCAGAACGCTGCATATCCGGGTGGTCTCGGCCTGTTTTGAAGAAAAAACACAGGGTGTTCATAAAAAAGACTTAAAAAATCAGGCAGATTATGCTAAAATAAACTCGATATGTCCTGTTCTGCGGCTGCGCTGCCGTCAGCCCGGCGACCGCTTCCGTCCGGCCGGGCGGGGGGTAGACCGGGAGCTGCGCAAATGGATGAACGAGGCGGGCATCCCGCCCCGGGAACGGGACACGCTGCCGCTGCTGGCGGCAGGCAGACAGGTGCTGTGGGTCTGCGGAGAGGGCTTTGCCGATGGGCTGGCCCCCGGGCCGGACACCGGGCAGCTGCTGCAGGTGGAACTAGAAAATTTTGGAGGAATCGAATCATGAGCATGCATGACGATATTTTGAAGGTCCTCGTTTCGGAAGAGGAGCTGAAAGCGAAGGTGGCTGAGCTGGGCGCTCAGATCAGCAAAGACTATGAGGGCAAAAACCTCGTCCTCGTCTCCATCCTCAAGGGCTCGGTGGTCTTTATGGCCGACCTGATGCGCGCCGTGAGCATCCCGTGCAGCATCGACTTCATGGTGGTGTCCAGCTACGGCGGCGGCAACACCACCAGCACCGGCCTCGTCAAGATCATCAAGGACCTGGACGGCGACCTCTCCGGCAGGGACGTGCTCATCGTGGAGGACATCCTCGACACCGGCATCACCCTGTCGAACCTCGTGCCGATGCTCAAGATGCGCAACCCGAACTCGGTGAAGATCTGCACCATCCTCGACAAGCCCAGCCGCCGCAAGGCCGACATCGCCCCGGACTACGAGGGCTTCGCGGTGCCGGACGAGTTCGTGGTGGGCTACGGCCTCGACTACGACGAGAAGTACCGCAACCTGCCCTACATCGGCGTACTCAAACCCAGCGTCTACGAAAAGTAAGAAATAAAACCAGAACTGGAGTTGATCCTTTTGCAATCGAAGAGACCTCGTATCAATCCGCTCATCCTCGCACTGGCGCTGGCCGCCGTGCTGATGGTCTGGTCGGTGACGGGCAGCGGGTCGGGCAGCACCGGCGGCTCGACCATGAGCTACTCCACCGTCGTCCATTATTTTGAGCACAATCAGGTCACGTCCTTCACGCTGGACCGCAACACCAGCGTCATCACCCTAAACCTGAAGAAAGGCGATCTGCCCCTGCCGGACGTCTCCACCACCCAGAGCACGGTGCAGTCTACCGGCGGTCTGCTGAGCGGGATGTTCTCCTCCTCGTCGGAGTCCACCGGTGCAGTGCAGGAGGACGACGGCACCGTCACCGTCCGCTATAAGCTGCCCTACGCCTACGTTTTCATCGAGAACGTGGACAAGTATATCGAGTCCTACGACGCGGCGAACCCCGACGCGCCCATGACCTACGACTACACCTCTCTCAAGGAGACCATCCCCTGGATGGAGATCATCTTCTATCTGGGGATGCTGGGCTGCACCGGCTTTTTGCTGTTCTCGATGATGCGGGGCGCGTCGGCGGTGGCGGCGGCATCATGAATGTCGGCAAAGCCAAGGTCAAGGACGAGCACGAGAACAAGAAGACCGCCACCTTTGCCGATGTGGCCGGTGAAGACGAAGAGAAGGAAGAGCTGAAAGAGGTCGTGGAGTTCCTCAAGAGCCCCGACAAGTTCAACTCTCTGGGCGCACGCATCCCTCACGGCGTGCTGCTCGTCGGCCCTCCGGGTACCGGCAAAACGCTGCTGGCCCGTGCCTGTGCCGGTGAGGCCCGGTGTACCGTTCTACTCCATCTCCGGCTCTGACTTCGTCGAGATGTACGTCGGCGTCGGCGCATCCCGTGTGCGCGACCTCTTCGACAAGGCAAAAAAGCCATGCCCTGCATCATCTTCATTGATGAGATCGATGCTGTGGGCCGTCAGCGCGGTGCCGGTCTCGGCGGCGGTCACGACGAGCGCGAGCAGACCCTGAACCAGCTGCTGGTCGAGATGGACGGCTTCGAGGCCAACGACGGCGTCATCGTCACTGGCGGCCACCAACCGTGCCGACATCCTCGATAAGGCCCTGCTCCGCCGGGCCGCTTCGACCGTCAGGTCTACGTCGGCCTGCCCGACGTCAAGGGCCGCGAGGAGATCCTGAAGGTCCACACCAAGAACAAGCCCCCTGCCCCCGGATGTCTCCCTCAAGGTCATCGCACAGCGTACCGCAGGCTTTGCGGGCGCTGACCTCGAGAACCTCGTCAACGAGGCCGCTCTGCTGGCCGCCCGCCGCAGCCGCAAGGCCATCACGATGGAGGACATCGAAGAGGCTTCCATGAAGGTCATGGCCGGCCCCGAGAAGAAGAGCCGGGTCGTCACCCCCGAAGAGAAAAAGCTCACCGCCTACCACGAGGCAGGCCACGCTGTGGCGGGCTTCTACTGCAAGCACCACCCCCGTGTGCATGAGATCACCATCATCCCCCGCGGTCAGGCCGGCGGCTACACCATGTATCTGCCCGAGAAAGACCGCAGCTACGTCACCAAGGGCGAGATGTTCGAGGACATCGTGTCCAGTCTGGGCGGCCGCGTAGCCGAGCAGCTTATCCTGGACGACATCTCCACCGGTGCGTCCAACGACCTGCAGCAGGCGACGAACATCGCCCGCCAGATGATCACCAAGTACGGCTTCTCCGAGCGCCTTGGCCCTGTGGTCTACGGCACCTCTCAGGAGGAGACCTTCCTGGGCCGCGACCTCGGTCAGGGCAAGGGCTACAGCGAGACCACCGCTGCCGAGATCGACAGCGAGATGCGGGACATCATCGACGAGGCCTACGAGACCTGCCGCCGCACCCTGACGGAGCATATCGACCAGCTCCATGCGCTGGCACAGGCCCTGATGGAGCGCGAGAAGCTGAACGAGAAGGAGTTCAACGCCGTGATGGCAGGCGAGACCCTGCCCCAGCGTGAGGACCCCGATGCAAAGCCCGCCGAGGCTCAGCCCGCTGTCCAGCCTGTGGAACAGGCCGAGACTGCAGAGGCTGCGGAGCCTGCCGAACCTGCTGAGGCAGTGGATGCCGCCCCGCAGGAAGCCCCGGCCCCCGAAACGCCGGATGAAGGCGAAGCCAACCAGTAAACCAAGAGAAAGGGGAGAGTGTTGTGGAGGAAAATTTTGAACCGGTCGCGCGGACACGGGCCAACTATTACACCCCGGGCAGCCCGGTGCAGTTCGTCTGCGTGGAGCTGCTCAAGGGCGAAGTCAGCGGCGAACACGCGGTCTGTCTGACCTTTAAGAACATTTCCCGCGTGACCCTGACGGCACTGGAGATCCACTTCAAGTGCAAGGGCGTGGACGGCGTCATCCTCTGTGAGGACGAGTTCGAGTACCGTGACCTTGCCGCGAAGCCCGGCGAGAGCTTCGGCATGGACGATGCCGTCTTCGTCACCCAGAAGGCCATCACCAGCGTGGACGTTACCCTGCGCAATGTCTACAGCGGCAGGAAGGTCGTCCACCTCGAGAGCATCAAGCGGGTGCGCCTGCCGGCCCCCCGCCGCCTGAGCGTCGAGATGCAGAAGGCCCTCGAAGCCCGGATGAACCGCACCGGCATGAAGTTCATGCCCCAGGTCTTCGAGAACGGCTGGTACTGCGCCTGCGGTGCCTTCCACCCGAAGGAAGAGGACACCGTTTACTGCTCCGAGTGCGGCAGTGACCGCATCCTTTTGCAGAACGCGCTGAACACCCTGCTGCAGCCGGAAGCCCCGGTGCGCCAGCCCGAGCCGCAGCCTGCGGCCCAGCCGGTGCGCCCGGCTGCGCCTGCGGAGGAGCCCACCCGCATCGTGGGTGCGGCGCAGGAGGAAGCCACCCGTATCATCCCGCCCCGGGCGGCGGAGCCTGCGCCCGGCTATGCGCCTGCCGCTGAGATGGACGCGACCCGCGTGGTGACCCGCGCCCCGGAGCAGGAGGCGACCCGCGTTCTGCCCCGCCAGCCGGAGCCGGTGCGCCCGGCCAAGTCCTT
>ENA-OQMN01000151-OQMN01000151.1-human-gut-metagenome-genome-assembly--contig:-NODE-151-length-18985-cov-3.620691_pt1 | contig 18985 bp, 17 predicted proteins | sample MGYA00242765_ERZ504861 | MGnify/ENA primary metagenome ERZ504861 (study PRJEB26092, sample SAMD00036417) | human gut metagenome | host: Homo sapiens | study: EMG produced TPA metagenomics assembly of... | reverse complement strand
TTGAGGTTGCCATCTGCCGCCTGCTGGATGGCGCTTGCCCACCGCTCCGCCGTGCGTCGCGCACCATCGGTGAACAGGATGGAGAACGTTTCGCTCGCACAGAGAACCTGCAGGCAATAACGGTCTTTTGTTTCAGGACGGGCAGCTGCACGTCTCCCTGATGGCGCTGGAGGGCCGACAAGGGACAGCGTTTAATCATGCGTTCGGTGCGTAGCAAGCCTCGTGAGACCTCGTTGACGAGTATGAGGTTGCGGTTAGTGAGCGCGATTTCAGTGAGTTTCTCGCTTGCTGTTGCGGTTCCCAATCGAACCGACCCCTGCTGCATAATAAGGAACTCTCCGGGCTCCAAGTTGTAGTCGTTCACGGGATGCCTCTCATTGGCGCTGGAATATATGGATGCATCGTAGTGCGAAACGTATCTGGGAACCTCAGTTGGCAACTGAGGAAACGGACCGCATTTACTCGTAGGCTGAGCGCAACGGTATTCGAACGACGCGCGGCGTCAGGAAGGGGAGCGTAATGGAATGGGAGAAAGCGGGCGGGAATGCGCCTACGGGCAAGGCGCGCGGCCGTCGCAAGGGGTGCCTTGTGGTTGTCGCCGTGGTGATCCTGCTAGTGGTTGTATCGCGCTTTATGAGCTGCGGTTCGGATAAGCCGGAGCGCATTGACTGGCCCAGCAGCGGGCTGGCGAAGATGCTGCCGGAGCCCAGCAATCCACGGGGTTCAATTATTATCAACTCGGATACGGAGCTGTCCATCTCCCTGGAGGACATGTCCGATGGTGACCGTACCGCCTATATTGACGCTTGCAAAGAAAAGGGCTTTACGACGGACGCGGTTAACGAAACGTCGAGCTATACGGCATACAATAAGGACGGATATAAGCTCGACCTTACGTTTATCGGAGAGGGAAACCTGAATATCCGGTTGGATGCCCCGATTGAAATGGCGCAGCTTTCGTGGCCGACATCTGGTCCCGGGGCGCAGCTGCCCGCGCCAACCTCTCTAACGGGAAAGGTCGACACCGATAGTGCGAGCATGTACGCGGTGTATGTTGGGGAAATGGACAAAGATGCCTTTACGGCCTATGCGAATCAGTGCCGCCAGGCGGGATTCGATGTCGACTATCAGATGCTTGACGAGTTGTTCTCGGCAAAAAATGCGGCTGGTTATGAGGCGCGCATCAGCTATGAGGGAAACAAGACCGTGCGCATTCAGGTTCGCGCGCCTGAAGGCGGGGCCGCTCAGGATCAGGGGACTTCTTCTGCAACGCCCGAGCCCGACGCAAATGCTTCTTCGGGGTCCACAACGGATAGCGCGGCATTCCGACAGACAGTGGACGCGTACGAGTCGTTTATGAACGAGTACGTTGACTTTATGGTCAAGTACCAGAGCTCGGGAGATGTTGTCGGTATGGCGAAGGACTATGCAACCATGACGGCGCGCTATGCCGATATGAGCGAGCAGATGGACAGCATCGATGAGAATAGCCTGTCCGCCGAGGATGCGGCCTACCTGCTTGATGCGCAGAATCGCGTAAATGCTCGACTGCTCGAGCTGTCGTAGGACGCACAGAATGAGCCGAAGCTGATCCGGATGCTGGTTTGTGCTTGCTGTCTGCGCCTTAGGAACGCGGGTCAAGTTCGATGCCTGCCAACGTAGATGGAGCAGCGTTTTGTCCGTTTGTGCCGCCGAAGCGATTCGGCGGCCTTTTTCTTGCGCAGAGGTTGCATCCAGACCGTTCGCCGAGTGGGGCGGCTGTTCGCCGACACGCCAGAAGGCCTGCTCGTTTGGTGGTTTACTATGAGGGGTGTCAAGCTGGCCTTGTGGTATCGCGTGTAACGCATGGGGGCTGGAGGGACAGCGAGGCCTGGACCAACGGGCTCGCCAAGTTGAATGGTATAAGGAGGGAAAGGGAGCGCCTGTGCAGGAGCAGAACGATATGCGTTTGAACGAGGAGGAGCAGGAGGCCGAGCGACTTCGCGCGAAGCGCAAGCGTCGGCGTCAAGTTCTAGGCAAAGTCATTTGCGGGATTGGGCATTGGATTGCTGCGGCAGTGCGTGCGGCGTTCAAGTTTTTTCTCGCGTTGCCAGCTATCGCCAAATCGGTTGTGGTGGTTGCCTTGCTGGGACTTATCGCATTGGGGGTCTTTGGTATTACATCCGGTATCAACGCCGGCAAGCCCACTGAGGTTCTGACTTCGACAAGTCTTGAGAAGGTGGTGAGGGTCAGTTAGCTTTCGACCGCCGATTTTTCCTATGAGGGCATTGCCGAGAAGGTCGATGGCGAGGGCAACGTGGTGTGTCATGTGTTTTATCGTGCCAAGATCGGGACGACTGCCGATTTGGGCGAGACAACATTTGCAATTGATGATGAAACGAAGAAAGTCTACCCGCAGCTTCCGGAAATCAGCATTTCCGAGCCGGTTATTGATGACTCGTCGTTTGATTACTTTGAAAGTAACCCCAATATCAGCATGTCTGAGTTGATGACGATCTGCAAGCAGGATGCATATAACGAGATATCGAAAAATGGTGACGTGTTGAGCGTCGCTCGCGAGAATCTGAAGAAAACGGTAAGCGCTTTGACAGAACCGGTGCTACAGGTAGATGGCTATGAAATTTCATGGGATGATGAAGCGCGCGAGAAGTTGCTAAATAAGCAGAATAATGAGAATGGATCGGCCTCGGACCAAGTGTCTGCTGGTAGTGCACAAGGGGAGAAAAAATGAAGCTCAAAATAAAGGGTGCATGGGCCGCCGCAGTGATATGCGCAGGTGTGCTTACGCTTGGTTTGACAGGCTGTGAGGAGCAGAACGCGACACCGGATTTCTCCAACGTGCGATACGTTGCGAGTTTGGCGACACTTGAATGCTCGAGCCATAATGTCGTGCGAATGGCCCATGAGGGCAGCTGGCTGTTCAATCAGGGCTACCGCAAGATGTGGTACGAGTATACAGGGACGGTGAGCATCGGGATTGATGTGGGGAAGGTCAAGGTGACCGGGCCTGACGAGCAAGGTGTTGTTACCATCGAGATCCCGCCGGCGCAGGTCATTTCCAGCGATGTCGATGAGGAGTCGTTTACCGACCCCATTAGTGAGAGCTCGTGGTTCTTTACGGAAGGCTTCTCGGCGCAGGATCGCGCCGAGGTGTTCAGTGAGGTGCAGGACGAGATGGAGAAAAAGGCGGCTGCCGACGAAAACCTCATGTCGCAAGCGCGCCAGCGTGCAAAAGACCTGCTGGAGCAGTACGTGCGCAATGCTGGTGATGCGATTGGGGCTACGTACCAGGTTGAGTGGAAGGACGTGGAATAGGCGCTTAGGTGCTATAGGCAAGCGCTCTGTGTTTTCGAGTGGCTTGCCGTGCAACTGAACACCGCACGGGACGGCTTTAGCTATAAAGGCGTGCAAGGATGACCGTGCAGTTTTCTGTTTCGATGCGAATTTGGGAAAAGGACGAGATGGTGATGAGAATCACCCCAGGAATCAGCAGCCGCAAAAACCGTTGCTACACAATCGAGACGCGTGATCGAGGCCTGCTGTTGCTGGGCATGATGATAACGGTTGCGACAACCGGTGCCATCGATCACAGCGAGGAACGATAGCATGGAACTTGAAGTTGGTGCGTACGGTTATATTGCCTTTAGCGAGAGGGTTTGACTGTTTGCCAGTTCGGTGGCGACTGAGGAGATTTTGGCTTCTCGAGGCGGTCTTTCCCTTATCGCTGCATGCTGGTCAGCTAGGTTTTAGGTTCCTGCCGGGCAGTCGGTCCAAGGGGTCCGGGAAGCCCTGCTGATAGATGGCTGGGTGCGGCCATAATCCTGTTCATTTCACTAAGCCCGGGCACCTTTTGGGCGATCGCCTCAATGCTTCCCGTTTGTCATCCCCTTTCTATTCACATCTATTCACGTGATGACTAGCATGAATAGATGTGAATAGATGTGACTAGAAAGAGGCTCCGATGGGCTTGCGGTGGCATCCGTTCCATCTCGCCTCAAAGGGTCTCATTCTGAGGGCGTGTACGCCCGTTGGGATATGGCGGGCATCCCGGCAGGTGGCGCTGCCACCGCTTGAGGCCGCGCGGCGCCATGTTAGCGGGCGCCGCGCGGCTCTGTAGAAGATGGTCAGAGATCGGAAAGCCGAGGTTTTGCCATCTCTCCTGCGAAGGCCCTACAGCCCGAGCAGCTCGCGTTTCTTGGCGTCGAATTCCTCTTGGGTCAGAACCCCGCAGTCGAGAAGCTCCTTGAGTTTCTTAACCTTCTCGAGGCTGTCCTCGAACGAATCATCCGCCTTTGCTGGCTGTGGGCCTGCCGCCCCGTTTGCCTTCGTGCGCGAAGCAAGCGATCCCAGGAAGCCTCCTGCTGCACCGAGCACATTCTTGGCAGAGGCGCCTGCGGCTTGGAGCCCCTCGGAGGCAACGGCTCCGGCGCCTTTGAGGCCTTTTGCCGTTGCCGCGCCGGCCAGTTGCGCAGTTCCAGCGGCGAGCTCCCCCACCGATTGCGCGGCGTTGAGGGTCGCTGCCTTCGCCCCTTCTAGGGCCTTCTCGCGTTCCGCAGCCGCCTTGTCGGCCTCGATGGCGATGACGTCGGGATGCAGCGTCTCGTCGATTCCGGATGTGGGGAGTGAGCGCAGGTAGCGTCGCAGCCGCTCTGCGCCGGGCTTGTAGGCCATGTAGGTCATGCCACCAGAGATCGCGCCGCCGATGACGGGAACCACCTTGCTTGCCGTTTTGGCGAACGTCTGCTTGGTGAGGTTGACGCCGAGGTACCGCAGAACCTTTTTCATGGGGTTGTACCACAGGGTTTTAGTGAGGGCCTGCTTTTGGATGGCGCGCTCGATGCCGGCGCGTGCGGTGTTGGCGGCAAAGGTGGTAACCGCGCTTGCGGCGCCACCGACCTGCATCATGACGCCCATGAGGACCACGAGCTTCATGACCGTTTCGTCGTCGACCTCGTCCTCTTCGTTGAGGAATGACTGCCAGCCGTAGATGTAGGCGAGCTTTTGCTCGATGCGCATGATATGGGCAAAATACTGGGCCAGGTCGGCCGGCACGGTGCCGAACATGGCCAAGCCGCCCGGGATGCCGGCAAGAAACGAGAGACCGGCGCACTTCTTGGTCTCAAAGTCGATAGCGTCGATTGCCATGCGGTCAAGGTCTTCGGGAACGATGCCGGCCTCGGCGGGCGAGGTCTCTACGGCCAGGTCCGCATCGATCTCGGGGAAGCGCTTCTTGATCTCGGTGCGCAGGAAGGCCCCGCGGTCGATCTTCACCACTTTGAGCGACGCCGCACGCTGCATGATCGCCTGCGCGAATGCTTCGGCCTCTTCTTCGCTGGTGGGAACAGCCGAGGCTTCGAGCTCCTCGACGCGGGTTTCTTCATTCTGACTGTTCATGACGCTCCTTTCGTTTGATGGTTTATTTTGTCAGATGGTCCGACGGCTCGCTGTATGTTTGCAGATGAGGTCATGGGACCGCGTTTTCGCCCTGGCTGCGAAGCGGGGGCATGGCAAATGCTTGGGGGTCGTGGGCGGTGAAGGAGAACATTTCGCTGTTGTAGTACGTTTCGGTGTATTCAAAAGGCACTGCATGTCCGTCTGCCACCACGCGGTTGACATGGGCGGATCGAAGCAAGGCAATTCCGTCCGCTTCAAGCAGTTTTAACTGGTCGGCAGTGGGTAAAACCGCGCAGATGCGCACCTGGTCTGCAGGTTGAATATTGAGCCCAAGCGAGCGGGCATATGAATAGAAAGAACCGTCCAGGCTGCTGACATCAATAGCGGGGATAACGCTGCCCCGTATATATGTGTAGCCGATGGCGATAGGACGGTCGTTTCCCGTTCGTAAACGAACGAAATGGTGAACGAGCTCATTGCCGCTCATCTGAAGCTTGCCGGCAATTTCGGGAATATCGTCACTCCTGAGCACTTCGTAGGAGATGAGCCTGGCGCCCGCCTTGAGACCGATAGATGCCATGTCTTCTGTGAAGCTGCTGCAGCTGCCTGCCTGCTTCTCGACGTGCGCGGCACGGACGAAAGTCCCCCGTCCGGCGATTCGTTCGATGTAGCCGTGTGCACGCAAGTTGTCGAGGGCCTTGCCAACGGTGGTTCGGGAAAAGCCGAACTTGGCGCACAGTTCTTCTTCGGTCCATAGTTGGTCGCCGACTTTCAAAGAGCCATTGCAGATGGCATCCTGAATAGACTGTTCAACTATTTGATATTTAGCAATTTTTGCCATGACAAATCCTCCTAGTTGCCACTAATGATACTCGAGCATGGGGTCTGGCTTCCGCTCTTTTTACGCTCGATGAGAGACATTTCTTGAAGTATTTCCCTATGGTGGCACAAAGAAAAGCAGATCTGCAGGATCGAAGGCGGCGTAAAGGGGTCTCTGTTGGTCGCCCCATGATTGAACAGCAACCGCTTGCCGAAAAACATGACAATTAAGCAGAAATATATCTAATTTGTCTTGCATTTGGTATTTAAATGTTCTATCAATAAGACAAGAAGGGGACGAATACCACCCATGTGGGTCGCGTTTTGGATTGATGGGAGAAGCAGTGACGTTTTTGGATTCAATCAAGTCGATTCCAGCGATTCTTGAGTCGATGGTACGTGCCCGTTCTACGCGCATCGAAATGATGGATACGCTGGTTAGCGAGCATTCATATCAGAGGGTTGTGTTGATTGGAAGCGGCTCTTCTTACAATGGGGCTCTTGCTGCTTGTCCGTTTTTTGACCATTTGGGCATTGAGGCTAGCGTGGTTTTCCCCAATCAAATTGCATCATATTGCACCACGTTTGACCGCAATGCGTTGTATGTCTCTATCAGTCAGGGTGGATTCACGCGGTTGGTGTACGAAGCGACGGCAAAGCTACGGGCTGCTGGGTGCACGGTCTGCTCGATAACTGCCGATCTTGATGCGCCGATTGCGCGAGGGGCGGATGCGTCGATTGAGATGGGGTGCGGAGACGAGCGATTTCTGTACCGGACGGTGGGCGTTTGCGCGACGATTGTAAGCTGCTGGCAGCTGGCCATCTCGATAGCCATTGCCAATGGGACGATTTCCGAGTCTGATGCCGCAGATGCGGACGCATCTCTGCTTGCCGTGATTGCGAATATGACCGTGCGAGTTAAGCAGGCGATGGAATGGTATGACGTACATCGCTTTTCCCTCATGCGTGCCAGCTATGTAATATGTGCTGGGGCAAATGATCTTTGGGCTGTTGCGCGCGAGGCGGATATCAAGGTCATGGAGATGGTCCCGATGATCACAAGGAGCTTTGAGCTCGAGGAAGTTATTCATGGGCCGCAAAACGCATTTGACGGGGCGGGGGCATACCTGATATTTGCCCGCAAGGGCCCCGACGCTGATAAGGCCTGTGCTATCGCCGCCTTCCTCAGCAAGGAAGTTGGGTTCTGTTCCCTGGTTGGCAATGTGGGGGGCGGCTCTAGCGATTTTGTATTTGAAGAGGCGAATCCCACCTTCGGATTACTCGAGTACCTCACATTTGTACAGGTGATTGCCTATCGATTGGCGAGCGACCATGGACGTGATCTTGAGCGCAGGATTAACGCCGGCATATGCGAGCACATTTCAAAAGAGCTGTAAATCGTCTTTCAGGAAAGGTGGTAATCATGATTCAGGTAATACGAATCGACGATCGTCTGCTGCATGGGCAGGTGGCATTTAGCTGGAAAGCGAAACTCGACTTCGATGCAATCGTCATCGTGAGCGATGACGCGGCAAACGATTCGATGCGTAAGCAGATCATGAAGATGTGCTGCCCCGAGGGCGTGAAGCTCGCCGTGCGCACCATCGAAGATGCATCTGCGCTGCTGATGAATCCGCGTCTGGAGTCCATGAAGGTGTTTGTCGTCTGCCCCGATCCCGATACGGCGAAGCGCCTGCTCGAGCGCATTCCCGACCGTCCGATTGTCAATTTGGGAGGCATGGCAGCCGATGGGGGAAAGGTTCAGTTTTCCCGCATGGTGTTTGTCAACGAGGCGGATCTTGCTGCGCTCGATGACCTCGATGCCGAGGGAGTCGAAATAGAGATTCAAGAGGTGCCGTCCACTGCGATTCAACCCTACAGACGTCTTCGGAGGAAATTCCAGATGAACTTCGGTGGGGAATAGGCGAGGCATTTTGATTCGAAGGTTGTAGAAGGAAGGAGTTCCCATGTACGAAGCGGTTGCGGTTGGCTTGGTTATGGCCATCGCCTGGATGCTAGAAAAGATGGGCGGCACATCAATGACCATGCGGCCGCTCGTTGTGGCGCCGATGGTCGGCCTTGTCCTCGGGGATTTGCAGGCGGGCCTCGTTGTTGGTGCGGGTCTCGAACTGGTGTTTATGGGTGCGATGCAGATTGGCGCGGCGGTCCCGCCGGATGTCATCGTGGGTGCTGGCCTGGGAACGGCATTTGCAATCATGTCTGGCAAGGGTGCAGAAACCGCGCTTGCGTTGGCCTTGCCCATTTCGATTCTCGCGCAGTCTATCAAAGTTGCACTCTTTATTATCCGAAGCTGGTTCATGGATCTTGCAATGAAGTTAGCCGCAGACGCAAATATTAGAGGTCTGCACGCGCTTAACTTCGGCGGCCTTCTACTTCAGAGCGGTATGTATTTTCTTGTGGGGTTCGTTGCGGTGCTTGTGGGGTCTCCCGCTGTTTCAGCGTTTGTCGACGCCATTCCCCCTGTTGTCATGAATGGCCTGACGCTTGCGGGCGGCATGATTCCGGCTGTTGGCTTTGCATTGCTGCTGCAGCCGATGATGAACGGGAGGAATTTCATTTACTTCCTGGTCGGTTTTGTGCTGTTTGCCTATCTCAACCTTCCGATTATGGCGATTACCATTATCGGTGTGGGTGTTGCATTTGTGGTGGCGTATGAAAACGGGTCAGCAGTCGCTGTGGCTGCTGCGGCTGACGAAGGGGATGACCTGTTCGATGAGTAGCAAGAAGACGGCGCTTCCAGCTGACGATAAGAAGTTGGTTCGGGAATTGTTCTTCAGTTCATTTGTTCTCGAGAATTGCTATAACTATGAGCGACAGCAAGGCTTGGGATTTGCTCTTGCGATGTGGCCCGCAATAAAGCGCTTTTGGCACACCAAACAGGAGCGTGCCAGCGCTCTTATTCGCCATATGGCAATTTTCAATACGACGCCACATGTGGTCGGAGCCATTTCGGGTGTCGCGGCGGCCTTGGAGCGCGAAGCGAGCGAGAACGAGGAATTTGACACTTCAATCATCAACAACGTCAAGGTGGGCCTGATGGGTCCCTTTGCGGGCATTGGAGACTCGTTCTTCCAGGGCACTCTGCGAATCATTGCGAGCGGAATCGGTATTTCTTTATGTCAGCAGGGAAGTCCCCTCGGGCCGATTCTGTTTCTGTTGCTCTTCAACATACCTCATATCATCATCCGCTATGTCCTCACGATGGTTGGATATAAATCCGGGACGAGCTTGGTTGAGGGAGCTCGAAGCGGGGCTGTCTTGCAAAAGATCAGCAAGGGTGCAACCATCGTGGGCCTCATGGTTATTGGTGGGATGAGCGCTAGCATGGTGGTGCTGTCCACCCCGCTTGCGGTGACAATTGGAGAGACTTCATTCGAGATGCAGTCGTATCTCGATCAAATATTCCCGTCTTTACTTGCACTGCTGTACGTGGTCTTGATGTTTGGCTGCTTGAAGAAGGGAATGAAGGCAACTGGCATCTTGCTTCTCACGATTGCCATCGCGCTGGTTGGGGCCGCGTGCGGGGTGCTCGCATAATCTGCGAGTCGGCTGGCCAAAAACGGTGTAACTCGGAGCTGGCTGCAAAAGGTCGCAACCAGCGCCGCGGGCGCCGCGCCTGTCCGCCTAACCGCACCCCCGCGGCTAGCACGCCCTTCGGTACGCTCGTTTCCTGCTGCTCGCCGGCGCAGTGGGGACAACCTCTCCAGCGGCAATGAGCTTTCGCAGGCGGTTGCGCACCTGGTTTTTATTGAGACCGGTTTGCTCCTGCAGTTCGCTGACATTCATCTCGCCGTATTTGGCAAGCACGTCGGAAACCGCTTGCTCTCCAACACGGGCCCGCTTCTTCGCAGCATCATCTTCTACGCCGCGCTTGTCATCAAGGGTGCCGGGATCCTCGCTCGGTCTGAACAAAATGACGCCAAACTGGTCGATACCGGGGCAGAACAGCGGCTCCTTGAGCCCCCGCGCCCGACATGCCTGGATCATCATGGGGATGCCCGATCCATTGCCTTCGGCCGGCGAGCCGGCTTCCAGCGGAAGAGGAACGAGCGCCATGAGCCGCATGAGCGTGCTGTTGCGGCAGCACGATATGCCGCTTGTGAGCGACTGTCTGCGCATGCTCCCGTACAGCCCGCCCGGGTTCCTAATTTCAATGCGGTCGGCAAAAACGTCGACGCTGACCGCCTGCCCGTCAAAGCGCGGGTTGTAATCGCGGTGGATGAGGGCGTTGGTGACCGCCTCGCGCAGAACTTCTTCGGGAATTTCAAGTTCGTCGACGCGACCGATGCCCACCACAATGGATCTTGTCTTGAGGTTGCGCTTGATTGTCCTCACGGCGTCGGCAATCATCTCGCCGATGGTGCCCTCGCAAAGCGAGCGGTCTTCAAAGCGGATGGGCCCCGCGCCGCCTTTGCTTGTGCCGGGGTGGACAGCAACGTCGACCATCAGGCGCGGGAAAAACTGCTGCGGGTACGTTCCTGCCGCCAGAAGTCCCGCGCGAGTGACGTTGCCATTGCTATCAATGAAGTTGAGTCGCTTCATTTTATCGAGACGCGTGTTCGTCCCCATGAGGGCCCGAGGGGTCTGCATGAGCGCCCGTTCAAAGGTTGATGCGAGGAGCGATTCGTCGAGATCATCGATGCGGGCATCGAGCACCGGCGTTCTATCGTAGCTTTCGAATAGCGCCGCCGAGGAAAGGGAGAGGGTCTCGCTTGCGCTGAGCACGATGTCCTGGTCGTCGCAGCGCTTGTAGCTCCCTGCCTGCACGCCTCTGCTCTTGATGTAACAAGGCTTGGAGCTCGCGGGGAGCTCTTCGAGAGATATTGCGAGGAGCGTTGAGCCGTTATATGCAACGCGATCGATGTCGTATTGGGGCGGGTTGGCCACCTTGCCGTCGCCGTTGCGGTCGTTGATGCCGGCGATAAACTGATCGCATACGCGCTCAATGGCGAAATCCTCGACGGGGATGAATCCGCACCGTTCGCTTAAACCCAGGATGATGAGTCCGCCATGCGTGTTCGCAAATGCGCTGACGGTCTCCCAGATGTCTTTTGAGAGGGAAGATTGGCACTCCTTGACCTCGACGCTTGCGTCGTCGGTCCCCTGCATGCGAAGACGGTCAATGATAGAGCTGATGCGTTCCTCGGATATCATGCCTGCCTCCTCAGTTGCGTCGTCAGTTACAGTATACGTGTTCATGATCAATTGTAACTGAGCAATATAACTGATAACTGAATGATGTAACTGATACCTGAGCAATGTAACTGATGATGGGAAAACGCACTCGATGCTGTCTGGGGCAAAACGGAGTGGTCGGTGGCATCTGTCCTACCTTTGCAGCGTCGCAAGGGAGCCGGAGCTCCTCTCGGCAGCGCGTCGGCCCCTCCGGCGCAATATAAAAAATATTTCTGATATCTTTAATATTTCCGATATCTTGAACGTTCTCGCAGGTATAAGCTATAAAAGATCGAGTTCACAGAAGAGGTGCAATCAAGATGACGCATGTCAATCCGTTTAAACCGTCCGCCGGTGTTGAACCTCCGGTTCTTATTGGTCGCAATGACGTTCTATATGATTTCGAGGAATCGCTCATCAGCGGGGTCGGCGCGCCCGGCCGCCTCATGCGCATCACAGGTCCGCGGGGATCGGGGAAGACCGTGCTCCTCAACGAGCTCGGGGACGTTGCGCGCAAGCACGGTTGGCGCGTTGTCGACGAGACTGTTCAGCCGAACTGGGTCGAAAGCTTGTGTCGTCGCCTGGTCGTCAACGGCGAGCTCGATCTTGCTGCCGAGCTCGACTTGGGCTTCGTGCGCGCGTCCGCAAAAAAGGTGGCTGCGGAAGAGGCGCTCGATATACGCGAGAGCCTGGATATCGTTGCGTCCAAGCTGACTCATGCCGGAAAGGGTCTCCTGGTCACCGTCGATGAGGCGCAGAATGCAAGCCTGGAGGACATCACACGAATCGCAGCGGCGGTTCAGCATCTCATGCGCGAGAAGAAGAACATTGCGTTCGCGTTCGCCGGAATCACCTCTGGCGTGAACAGTCTCTTGTCGGAAGACGGTCCGACGTTTCTTCGCCGCGCCTATCACGAAGAGCTCGACGCGCTGCCCTTGGACGAGGTGGCCCTGTCCCTGGCGGAAACCATCCGAAGAAGCGGGTTCGAGATGGCTGATGACCTGGTGAGGACCGCTTCTGACGCAACTGGGGGCTACGCCTACCTCGTTCAGCTTGTTGGGTATCACATTTGGCGCGCCGCAAAGATGCGTGGCGGCGAAGCGGTGGTGGACGAGGAAGATGTGGCCGTCGGTGTTGCCCGCGCAAAGGCGGATTATGAGCGCTCCGTGATCGAGACTGCGATTGCGGGGATTTCCCTGAGGGCGATGCAGTATCTGCTTGCGATGGCAGAGGACGACGCGGTGTCCTCGACCGCCGAGCTTGCCGGTCGCCTGGGCATCGCGGCGAGTTCGTTGAGCAGCGTGCGCCTGCAGCTGATCGAGCGGCAGGTCATTGAGCCGACGGCGTATGGGTTTGTGGCTTTCTCGATGCCGTACACCGCCGATTATCTGCGCCGCAACCGCGCGCAGCTGCTCGCCAGATACGGCATCGAGGAGGGATAGCGTCGAGGGCGGTGCCACAGGTGCATCCCCTACGAGATGACCGGCGTGCCCCTGGGGCAGGAGTGGCCAACAACAGCTTTACGCCGATACGCCGATATGAAATGCTGCAAAAGTCACAAACTAATGATACTATTGCAGCATGAAAGCATTGGAAGCCATACAAGCCGTCAACGACCTCGCTGCCTTCCAGCAGGGGCTGTTCACTGCCGCCCAGGCGCAGGCCGCCGGCGTCGGGCGCATGTCGCTGGTCAGGCTCGCCGACCGAGGGCAGATCGAGCGCGTGGGGCACGGCGTCTACCGCGCGGGAGGGGCCCCGTCCATCAGGTGCGAGGACGTCCTCGCAGCGTGGATGGGGCTGGAGCCTGCCGTCCCCTCCTACCAGCGCGACAAGGGGCCCGGCGGCTTCACGGCGTCGCTCAACACGGCGGCGTGGCTGCTTGGCCTTGGCGAGCTCAACCCCTCCCCGATAACTTTCTCGTACCTGGTCAGGAGGCAGACCCGAAAGCAGGGGCTCGTCTTCATCAAGAGGGAGCTTGCGGCTGAGGACATCGTGTCGGTTGAGGGCATCCCCGTCACCGCGGCGCCCAGGACCGTACTCGATCTCGTCGACTTCGGCGAGGACCTGAGCCTAGTGGCGAACGTGCTGAACGATGCGGTGGGCGCCGGGCTCATCGAGGAAGGTTTGGATATTGCGAGAGAGGTCGATGCGCGCGCCGAGAAACGCGGGTTCGAGCGGGGCTTCCCCCTCTACGACTACCTCAGGAGGCAATAATGGGCGGCTTTTACGAGACTCCCCAGGCGTCCGCGCTGGCATCTGCCTTCTTCAACCCGGCACTGGCGGCTTCTGTCGACAACCTGGTATGGGAACCAGGGTCGTTGGCATGGTGCTAAAGGACCGAAGCCTGCAACGACGCGTCTGTTCAACTTGTTAAACTTTGCTCAACTTGTTAAACTTTGTTCAACTTGTTAAACTTCCCATCGAGGGAGGATTTCCCTATGCAGCGCATCAATCCGTTCAAACCTACGGCGGGCATGAATCCGCCAGAGCTCATTGGTCGTGACGAGGCGCTCGACGATTTTGCCGAGGCGCTCGAGAACGGTCCCGGGGCGCCCGATCGCCTTGTGCGCATCTCCGGTGTTCGCGGCACGGGGAAAACCGTATTGCTCAATGCGCTGGGAGACCTTGCGCGCAAGCAAGGCTTTCAGGTGGTTGACGTGGCGTCGAACCCGGGGTTTTGCGATCGTATCCTCAGTGCGCTCAGGCGTCAAACGGAGTTGCGGAAGCTCTCGCTCGCTCCGTCCGTCATGGGTCTGAGCATCGGTTCGGTCGAGCTGGCGCGCTCAGCGACGCAGCTCGGTGAGGCCATGTATGGTGCCTCGCGCAACGGCGGCTTGCTCATCACGTTGGATGAGATTCAAGACGCATCGACTGATGAGATGCGCGAGCTGGGCAATGAGATACAGCTGCTCATCCGCCAAGGTGCTAATGTCGCCTTCGCGTTTGCAGGGCTTCCCGCGTCGATTGACGGGGTGGTGGTTGACGAGACGCTCACGTTCCTGCAGCGGGCGCGTCACATTGAGCTTACGCGCTTGGAGTACCTTGAGGTGGGGAGTCGATCGAGGATACGATGGTGCAGTCGGGCCGCAACATCGAATCTGAGGCCGCTGAGATGCTTACGCATGCTGCTTCCGGTTACCCGTTCATGGTGCAGCTGGTGGGGTACTATGCGTGGCAAGCCGCCGCGCGCCGCAGCGCTGCGGAGGTTTCGGTGGATGATGCGCAGCGAGGAATCGAGAAAGCTCGGGCGAACTTCGACAGCATGGTCATCGCTCCAGCGTTGCGTCGTGTTTCGGAGCGTCAACGCGCCTATCTTGAAGCGCTGGCAGCGTGCGGGCAGGGCCCGATTGCAACGGGCGTTGTTGCGAAGAAGATGGGCACCGATTCGCGAGCGGTGGGCTCCTATCGCAAGCGGCTGCTAGATGCGGGCCTGATTGAGTCTCCGCGCTACGGGTTTGTCGATTTCGCCATCCCCTATATGCGCGAGTACCTTTTGGCGAACGGCGCTTCTAACGCGGAATCATAGCCGCGTGCCGTTGCGTGCGATTCCCCTGTTCGCGCGCGTCGGCAACGCGTGCCGCTGGTGCGGCTTCATGTCGCGTGCGCACGTGTGTGACCTCTGGTGGTACGATGCCGCCCAGCGGGCCGTGCTCGGGATGCCCGAGGGCGCTGCTCGAGAAAACGTGACGGAGGTATGCGATGCAGACGCATAACTATCAGTTTTTCAACCATACGGCATGCGAGTTCTATCCGTGCCACGACAGTGCCGGCCGACGAGCTGAACTGCCTGTTCTGCGTTCTGCCCGCGTCTACCGGCCTGGGTGAGAGGTGCGGGGGCAACCCGACGTTCATCGAGGGGGCGGACGGCGCGCGCGTCAAGGATTGCAGCGCCTGCACCCTGCCGCATCGTCGCGAGAACTACGGCTATATCATGGAGCGCCTGTCATCGTAAGGGGCTTGCCGCTAAGGGGCGGGCGACGTCGCGCGACGCGGGGCGGTGCGTTCTGGACGGCGGATGCTGGGTGGCGCAGGGCAGCGGACGTTGGTCGACGGACCCCAGCGGTATGGCCCGGCGCGTTCGTTGCCGCAGTGATTAGACCCATCGCGGCCCCGTGCGCTCCTGTTGATGCGGCGTTGCGGGCATGAAGTGGCGGAGTGCCCGGATGTCGCGCGGCACCGTGCTGCGGACGTGTGGCAACGGGTGTGAACGTTATGCGGTGCCTGGTGCCATGTTGCGAATGCGCAGATGGGCCGGTGCTGGATGCGGTGCGGTGCCATATGCAGGGCTCGCCAGCGCACGTCGTCTCGGCCGATGCATCGCCGCTACCTCGTCAAGACTTAGAAAATCTTATACGTGAAGACTTAGATTCTGGTATAAAGCGCAGGCCTTCGGGCACAATACCTCTCGATAGAACCAGGTGCCGCCCCGTAGGGAGGCCACGCGTGCAGGGCGCAGGTCCCTGCACGCGCCGTAGGAGAGGTGATTCCACATGAGAATCGACAAGCTTGCCATGACATCGCGCGAGGCGCTGCAGGCGGCAATCGGCATCGCCGGGGACGCGAAGGCGGCCGCGGTCGAGCCGGTGCATCTGCTTGCCGCGCTGCTTGGCAGCGGCGAGCGCAACATCTCGGTCATCATCGAGCGCATCGGGGCCGACGCCGCCCAGCTTCAGCAGGAGGCGCAGCGCTTCATCGATCGCGCGCCCAGCGTCGAAGGCGCTCAGCAGCAGCTCAGCTCCAGCCTTGTCCGCGTGCTCGAGCGGGCGGAGAAAACCGCCGCAAAGATGCAGGACAGCTTCGTGGTGACCGAGCATCTGCTCATGGCGCTCGCCGCCGACAAGGGCGATGCCGGCCGCATTCTGGCCGATGCCGGGATCACGCGCCAGCGCATCGAGGAGGTCTACCAGGAGCTGCGCGGCGACGACCGGGTCACCTCCCAGGACAGCAAGACCGAGTTCGAGGCGCTGGAGAAGTACGGGCGCAACATGTGCGACCTGGCGCGCTCCGGCAAGCTCGACCCGGTGATCGGCCGCACCGAGGAGATCCGCCGTACCATCCAGGTGCTCTCCCGCCGCACCAAGAACAACCCGGTGCTCATTGGCGAGCCGGGCGTGGGCAAGACCGCCATCGTGGAGGGTATCGCCCAGCGCATCGTGGCCGGCGACGTGCCCAGCACGCTGCGCGACCGCGACATCATCGAGCTCGATATGAGCGCGCTGGTGGCCGGCGCCAAGTATCGCGGCGAGTTCGAGGACCGCCTGAAGGCCGTGCTCAAGGAGGTCGAGCGCTCCGAGGGCAAGGTCATCCTGTTCATCGACGAGCTGCACACCATCGTGGGCGCAGGCGCCACGGAGGGCTCCATGGACGCCGGCAACATCCTGAAGCCGGCGCTGGCCCGCGGCGAGCTGCATGCGATCGGTGCCACCACGCTGGACGAGTACCGCAAATACATCGAGAAGGACGCCGCGTTGGCGCGCCGGTTCCAGCAGGTGCTGGTGAGCGAGCCGAGCGTGGAGGACACCATCTCCATCCTGCGCGGCTTGAAGGAGAAGTACGAGATCTTCCACGGGGTGCATATCACCGACGGTGCGCTCGTCTCGGCGGCTGACCTGTCGAGCCGCTACATCGCCGACCGCTTCCTGCCCGACAAGGCCATCGACCTGGTGGATGAGGCGGCCAGCCGCCTGCGCATGGAGCTCGATTCGATGCCGGTGGAGATCGATGCCATCACGCGCCAGCTCACGCAGATGCAGATCGAGGAGCAGGCGCTCATGAAGGAGAAGGACGAGGCGTCGGCCGAGCGCTTGGATGCCCTGCGCCAGGAGATCGCGGAGGTGCGCGAGCGCCTGAACGTGGCCAAGGCCGGCTGGCTGAATCAGAAAAATGCGATCGACCGCGTGCGCGAGCTGAAAGAGCAGCTCGACCAGGCGCGCAGCGAGGAGGAGCGCGCCACGCGTGACGGCGATCTGGGCCGTGCGAGCGAGCTGCGCTTCAGCGTCATTCCGGGCCTTGAGGCGCAGGTGCGCGACGGCGAGGCGGAGCTGGCGGCGCGCAAAGATGAGGGCGCGCTCAACGAGCAAGTGACGTCCGATGAGATCGCCGAGGTCGTGAGCGCGTGGACTGGCGTGCCGTGGCCAAGATGATGCAGGGCGAGCTGGAAAAGCTGCAGGGCTTGGAGGACGAGCTGCATCGTCGGGTGATCGGCCAGGACGAAGCGGTGCGCGCGGTCGCCGCTGCGGTGCGCCGCAGCCGTGCGGGCCTCTCCGATCCCGATCGGCCCATCGGCAGCTTCTTCTTCCTCGGCCCCACCGGCGTGGGCAAAACCGAGCTCGCCAAGGCGCTTGCTTCGAGCTTGTTCGACGACGAGCGGGCGCTCGTGCGCATCGATATGAGCGAGTACATGGAGAAGTTCAGCGTGCAGCGCCTGATCGGTGCGCCTCCGGGATACGTGGGCTACGACGAAGGCGGCCAGCTCACCGAGGCTGTGCGGCGCAGGCCTTACTCCGTCATCCTGTTGGATGAGATGGAGAAGGCGCATCCGGATGTGTTCAACGTGCTGCTGCAGGTGCTCGACGATGGTCGCCTCACCGATGGCCAGGGCCGGCAGGTGAGCTTCAAGAACACGATCATCATCATGACGAGCAACGTCGGTTCGAGCGCGATCGCGGAGCTGGCGGGTACCGACGACGCCGAGATGCGCCGCCAGGTGGACGATGCCATGAACAGACGTTCCGTCCGGAGTTCTTGAACCGCATCGACGACATCGTGGTGTTCCACCCGCTCGGCATGGCGCAGATCGAGAAGATCGTCGATATCCAGCTGGCTGACGTGCGCGAGCGCTTGGCGCGCAACCGCATGACGCTGGAGATCACGCCCGCGGCCAAGCAGATGCTCGCGGTGGGCGGCTTGGACCCGGTGTTCGGCGCCCGTCCGCTCAAGCGCCTGGTGCAGCGCGAGGTGGTCGATGCCGTGGCGAGCGCCATCATCGACGGCCGCGCGCACGAGGGCGACACGGTGACGGTCGACGTGAGCCCCGACGGCACCCTCACCGTCGCATAACCCGCAATCTGGGGACGTGCAGTTTGGGGACGGGGTCGTTTCGTTTGCGCGCAGTTCGCAGTTTGGGGACGGGGTCGATCCGTACGCGAATCGACCCCGTCCTTCTGCCATGTTCGCATGGGGCGCCCCTGTTCCTCTCTGTTCACGCAACGAGAGGTCAGTCAAAAATAGGCACCTCATCTTGTCGCGTCGGCCTCGTTTCCTGCTGCGCGCTCCGGTCGCGTCTCCCATCCAATCTGGGGGCGGGGTTGGGCTCCGCCCCTCATCGCGTCAGTCCCATCCAATTTGGGGACGGGTCATTTCGTTTACGAATCTTCCCTGCTTTTCAGTTGCGTCCAAATCAACTCCGTCCCCAGCCGCGGTTCGTGAATCTGCCCCGTTTGTTCAGTCGCGCCAGTATTAAACCCCCCCCGTGAGCCTATCGTGTGAACTCGAGCCCCGGATTGGCCCCTTCTCCGAGCCGCGTCGGCCCCATCGTTTGGTCGTCGTGGCCTCGCCGCGTTCGAATTGACCCGGT
>ENA-OQMN01000150-OQMN01000150.1-human-gut-metagenome-genome-assembly--contig:-NODE-150-length-19213-cov-2.759667_pt1 | contig 19213 bp, 18 predicted proteins | sample MGYA00242765_ERZ504861 | MGnify/ENA primary metagenome ERZ504861 (study PRJEB26092, sample SAMD00036417) | human gut metagenome | host: Homo sapiens | study: EMG produced TPA metagenomics assembly of... | reverse complement strand
AGTTCGTAGTTGGTAACGGAGTGGAGCATCTCGGGGTTTGCCCAGCGGCTGTAGTCGCCGTGGATGACCTCGCCCATCAGCCAGAACTCGGGCTTCACTTCGTTGGCAACGCGGCGCAGGCCCTTCATGAAATCGAAGTCCAGCACGTCGGCAGCGTCCAGACGGATGCCGTCAATATCGAACTCATCCACCCAGAAGCGGATGGTATCGAAATGGTAGTTCTGCACCTCGGGGTTGCGCTGGTTCAGCTTGACCAGCAGGTTGAAGCCGCCCCAGTTGCCGTAAGAGAAGCCGTCGTTGTACTCGTTGTTGCCCCAGAAATTCACGTCGCAGAACCAGTCGCGGTAGCGGGCGTTCTCGCGGTGCTCCTTCAGCTCCCGGAACGCGAAGAAATCGCGGCCCACATGGTTGAACACGCCGTCCACGATGACCTTCTGACCCCGCTCATGGCAGGCGGCGACAAATTCCTTGAACTCCTCGTTGGTGCCGAGACGCCGGTCTACCAGACGGTAGTCGATGGTGTCATAGCCGTGGGAACCGCTCTCGAACAGCGGGCCGATATAGATCGCCGTACAGCCAAGCTTTGCCGCGTGCCGAGCCCACGCATCCAGCTTTTTGAAAGCCCCGGGGACAGGCTGTCCGTCGTTTTCATGCGCGCAGCCGCACAATCCCAGAGGATAGATGTGATAGAATACCGCATTGTCATACCAAGCCATTGTCTGTACCGCTCCTGTTTTCCAAAAGTTACAGCAGAGCACTTTTCCGACAAAAGTGCATCTGTGTCGTATTCAGTATAGCACATTTTCCGACAAAAGTGTGATAAAAGTGTTGTATATTTCTCATTTTACATATTCCATCGTACACGTTCTCTGTAAAAATTGCGATAAAAGGAGTCTTTCGTATGAATCTTCCCTCCATCCCCAAGTCCTTCTTCAACGGCGACTGCTTCGACGCCTACCGCATCCTCGGCGCGCACCCCTGGCAGGGTGACCACGGCGAAGAGGGCTGGCGCTTCGCGGTCTGGGCTCCCGGTGCCACGGCTGTGGAGGTCTGCGGCGGCTTTGACGGCTGGGGCGCAGGCATCCCGCTCCAGAAAGCCGACACCGGCGTGTGGAGCGGCTTTGTCTCCGGGCTGTGCGAGGGGGAGCTCTACAAATACCGCATCCACGGGGCCGACGGCAGCGTGGTCATGCGGGCCGACCCCTACGCTTTCGCGTCCGAAGTCCGCCCCGCCAACGCCAGCCGCCTGACCAAACTGGACTTTTCCTTCGACGACAGCGCATGGATGGAGCGGCGGGATAAATGCCGTGATCTGCCCATGAACATCTACGAGCTCCATGCCGGCAGCTGGAAGCATAAGCCCAACTCCACCCAGCCCGACGGCTCGGACGGCTGGTACGATTACGAAGAGCTGGCCCGGGAGCTCATCCCCTGGCTGCTGGAGCACCACTTCACCCATGTAGAGCTTCTGCCGCTGGCAGAACACCCCTTCGACGGCAGCTGGGGCTACCAGACCACCGGCTACTTCGCCGTCACCAGCCGGTACGGCACCCCGGCCCAGTTCGCCTCCTTTGTCAACGCCTGCCACCGTATGGGCATCGGCGTCATCATGGACTTTGTCCCCGTCCACTTTGCGGCCAATGCCGACGCACTGGCCAACTTTGACGGCACCCACCTCTACGAGTATGACAGCGATGTGGGCCACAGCGAGTGGGGTACCTGCAACTTCAACTACTACCGCCGGGAGGTGTGCAGCTTCCTGAACAGCGCCGCCGCCCTCTGGATGGAGGTCTACCACTGCGACGGCATCCGGATGGACGCCATCTCCCGCGCCCTCTACTGGCAGGGCGACCCTGCCCGGGGCGTCAACGAGGGCGCCGTCACCTTCCTGCGGAACCTCAACCACGGCCTGAACGAGCGCTGGCCCACCGGCGTTTACATGGCCGAAGATTCCACCAACTTCCTCAAAGTCACGGCCCCACCCGCTACGACGGCATCGGCTTCGACTACAAGTGGGACATGGGCTGGATGCACGATACGCTGGACTACTTCGCCACCCCCTTGGCCAGCGTCCCGACGCATACGGGAAGATCATTTTCAGTATGCACTATTTCTACAACGAGCTCTACCTGCTGGCGCTGAGCCACGACGAGGTCGTCCACGGCAAAAAGACCATCATCGACAAGCTCTGGGGCACCTACGAGGAAAAATGCGCCCAGCTGCGCACCCTCTATTTTTATATGTATGCGCACCCGGGCAAAAAGCTCAATTTTATGGGCAACGAGCTGGGGCATTTCCGGGAGTGGGACGAAAAGCGGGAGCTGGACTGGAATCTGCTCAAGTACCCCTTCCACGACGCATTCCAGAAATATTTCGGCGCTCTGAGCCGCCTTTACGCCACCCAGCCGGCCCTTTATGCGGGCGAGTATGACCCCCGCTGCTTCGAGTGGGTGGCCAGCGAGAGCCGGGACGAGGGCGTGTACGCATGGCTGCGCAAGGGTGCGGGCCAGACCATCCTCTGCGTCATGAACACCCAGAACACTGCCCACAAAAAGTTCCCGCTCTACCTGAGCTTCCCCGCCGGGGCCGAAGAGCTGCTGAACACCGAGGCCCCCTGCTGGGGCGGCGCGGACAAATCGAAGCCCAAAGCCCTCCATACCTCAGACGGCGGCGTCTATGGCCGGGACTACACCCTCACCGTGGACCTGCCCGCCATGGGCAGCCGGATGTTCAAGCTCACCCCCGAAGCGCCCCGTCCCGAGGCTGCTCAGGCCAGCGCCCGCCGGGCCGCTGCCGCACGCCGCAAGGCAGCCCGCACCCAGAACGCCAAGGCGGATGCCGCCGCATACAACTCCAGAAAGTAATATTTGTTTCGGAATATCCCGTCTGCTGAAAATGCAGCGGGATATTCTGCGTTCTGGCGCGGTCTGCGGCTGGACAAGCCTTGATGGAGCCGTTATACTGTTAGATGGAAAGTTGTATTTTGCATTTTCCGGAAGTTAAAGGAAAGGAATCATCCCTCTATGCCATCTGCTGCTGTTCGCCGGCTCTCGCCTCTGCAATGGGCGGGGTCGGTCTGGGCGGCTGTGCGGTGCTGCTGGCTCTTCTGGGGCTGCTTGCACCGGCCAGCGCCTTCTTTTTCCCGCTGCTCAGTCTCTGGGCCAGCGCGGGGCTCTTTGTTCTGGCCCTCTGCGTTCTCCGTGTGGCAGGCGTAGAGCTGGACTTCTTCCACAAAGCCGTCGTCTTCGGCATCTGGGCTGTGGCTGTCGTCTATTTTTACTGGACATTATCGAGCCGGAGCTTTGTATACGTCTGGGATTACGCCAACTACCTGCTCAAGCAGTACGACGCCGAAGCCGCCTTTGCCCAGAGTGCAGGCGCGGGCCTCGCATACATCTTCGGCTCCATGGCCGACGACTACACCAATTTCATCACCCTCTTCACCGAGTTTCCCTTCTGCCTCACGAGCCACACCGGCGACGCCTATTCCTTCAGTCAGGTGTTCTGCATCCTTCCGACCCTGCTGGTGCTGCTGGCGGGCCTCGTCGTCAAGGTCGGGCAGATCCTGAATGTGAAGAACCGGATGTACTATTTCCTCTTCGGGATGACGCTCACGGCGGCTTATCCCTTCCTGCGGATGAGCGCGGTGCTGGCCCAGCCGGACTGGTTCGGACTCATCTTCGCGTTTGCGATTCTTCTACTGACGCTGGATTTCCGGTTCGACAAGCTGGAGCCGGTGCGGTTCGGCCTCATCTTCCTGGCCACTGCCGCCATCATCCTCGCCCGCCGGTGGTACCTCTACTTTGTGGTGGGCTACTACTTCGCCTACGCGCTGCTGCTCATCGCGGGCTGTGTGCGGTTGGCGAAGGGCGGCGAAAAAACGCCGTCCTTGTCGAATCAAAAACCTCGTCCTCTTCGGCCTTGCGTCCGTCGTGGCGATGGTCATCCTGCTCTGGCCGATGGTGTCCCACATCCTCGCCTACAACTACGCAGGCCGCTACTCCTATTATAACGGCGGCGGTCTGGCCCTCGAGGCGTTCTATCACATCGGCCGGATGGGCCTGTTCAACATTCTCCTCATGGTGCTGGGTCTCGCCTTTGCGGCGAAGCACAGAGCGCCCTCCCTGCCCTGTCTCGACGGGTGTGAGCTGGTGGTGAGCATCCTGCTCTTCACCCGGGTGCAGAACACCGGCTCCCATCAGTTCCTGCTCTTCCTGCCGGGATATTTCATTCTCTTTCTACTGGGTGCCGCCGCGCTGGCCGAGGGCATCACGCGCCGCCGGAACCTCAAGCTGGGCTGCTGGGCCTTCGTGCTGGTGCTGTCCATGTCAGTGCGGTGTTCGCCGCTGACTACGCTGGCCATGCCGGGTTTCGTCATTGAGCATTTCCCGATCCAGATCCCGGCTACCCAGTATTTCATCTCGCTGGACAAGCTCATCTACGACAGGAAGGACATCGGCCAGATCCGGGCCATTGCCGACTGGATCGAATCCCACTGCGCCGAGGGCGAAGTGAGCTACATGATCCCCCACGATATGCTCTACAACCCCGACCACTTCAAGAACTGCCGCCTGCCGGACGCCCCCATCAACGACAAGCTGGCCTTCGGCTTCTCGGTCCCCGGCACCCACAATTTCCCCATGCAGTTCTTCGAGGCCAAATACGTTATCACCTGCGAGCCCTTCCCCCAGACTTACGTCGGCAGCGGCGAGATGTCCATCAAGCTGAACGACCAGTTCCTCGCCGTGAGAGACCAGTACTTCGCCTTTGAGCAGAGTTTCGATATGGGCAACGGCACCACCTTTACCATCTGGAAGCGCACCACTGCCCCCACCCGGGCAGAGGTGGAGTATTACCTCAGCGCCTTTACCGCCGAGGACGCCCAGTACCCTGAAATGTTCTCCCAGGTGGCCGAGGCATGGCTCATCGCCCACGGGCTGTGAGCTTGCCCTTTCTGCCGAAAACGTGTATAATTCGATTGATTGCTATAAAACCCGCAGCGCCGCCCGCCGGCCTGCTTACGTCATAAGGAGTACGCCGCTATGGATAAGAAGAACACGCCTGAAGTGAAGCTGGGCCAATACAAGGGTCTGGCTGTCACCCGTCACGTCCGCCCCGTCACCGACAAGACTGTGGACATCGAGCTTGTCCACCAGACCCGGATGCACGCGGTCTACCACCCCACCACCGAACCTGCCAAACGCGGCTTCCGCGCCCTGCTGGACTTTGCCGGCTACATGGACGGCAAGGAGATCCCCGACAGCCGGATGGAGAAGGTCATGGTCGTGCTGGGCGACGGCAAGCTGATGCCCGCCGCCGAGCAGGCCATCTACGGCCACCGTGCCGGCGAGGTGTTCCGCTTCGACTTTACCTACCCGCAGGACTTCCGCCTGCCCGAGCTGTCCGGCAAGACCGCACAGTTCGAGATCGAACTCCGCTCTCTGGCCGAGAAAGTCACGCCCGCACCGGATGAGGCTTTCGCCAGTAGTCTGGGCTTCGACTCCCTCGATGCGCTGAAGGCTGACCTTCGCGCCAAAAAGCAGAAGATCCACGAGGAAGGGGCTGACCGCGCCGCCGGAAAGCAGCTGCTGGACATGGCCGGTGCCAACATGACCGTGGACCTGCCCGCCGAAATTCTCGACCGCACCGCCCAGAACGAGATGAAGCTGCTGAAAGAGCGCCTCTCCCGCAGCGGCATCACCCTCGAGCAGCACTGCAAGAACAGCCGCACCACCCCGGAAGCCCTCGAGAAGGACTACCGCGCACAGGCCGAGAGCCGCATCCGCTTCGTGCTGGCCGCCAAGGCCATCGCCGAGGCGGAGAACATCGTCGTCCACCCCGAGGAAGTCAACGCCGAGTACCGCCGCCTGTCCCAGCTGCAGGACACCCCCGAGGCGGAGATCCGGAAAGCCCTGCCCGAGGATACCATCGCCGCCGCGCTGGCCGCGAAGAAGGTGCAGCGCTTCCTGCTGGACAACGCACAGGTCACTACCGTGACCGATGCCCCCGAAAAGGAGTGATACCGCTATGGGTCTGTTTACCCGTTATGCAATGGACGCCCTGATGAAGACCTCCACCCTGAGGTCATCCGCCGTCAGTGCTGGAATCTCACCCCACGCACCCCCTGCACGGCCTGCAAGGACATCTGCCCCTACGGTGATGCCATCTTCACCCGCCCAACCTCGTTAAAGACTGGGACCCCTGCACCGACTGCGGCCTCTGCGTATCCGCCTGCCGCTCGGGCTGCATCATCCCTTCGCCGGAGCAGGTGCAGCGGGACACCTCGCTGGCTGATACCGACAACGACACCCTCTGGCTGGGCTGCGAGAAGAGCACCCGCAAGAACACCGCCGTCCGCACCTGCATCGCCTCCTTCTCGTGGGAAACGCTGGCCTATCTGGCTCTGAACAAGAAGCTGGTCCTCGACCTGACCCCCTGCGGTGAGTGCGAGAACGACGTCTGCGCCGCCCAGCTCCGAAAGGAGCTGACCCGTCTGGTGGAGTTCCTCGGCCCCCAGCTCTTTGAGAGCCGGGTCACGCTGGCCTATGAGCAGGACGAAGCGCCCTACCATGTGCAGGAGCTGAGCCGCCGGGAGATGTTCTCCCACATGACCGAGGGCTCCCGCGCCGGCACCAAGAAGCTGCTGCAGATGCTGCCCGGCCTGCGCAGCGAGGAGGACAGCGCCGCCGACTTCCGCCTCATGCTCCACCAGCGGACAAAGCAGCTCAAGGCTGCTTCCGAGACGCCGCTGCGCTACGGCTGGTATCTGCCGAACTTCACCCAGAAGTGCTTCGGCTGCGGCAAGTGCGAGAAAGCCTGCCGCTCCGGCGCACTCAAGCTCGAGGATATGCCCGACGGCCAGACCCGCATGGTCGTCACGCCCTGGAAGTGCAGCGAGTGCGGCGTCTGCGTCGCAGCCTGCTCCAACAGCGGCATCGACGGCATGAAGCTGCGCCAGCTCACCACCCTCGGCCCGGTGAGCGTCTACAAATGCAGCAAGACCCTCTGCGCCGACTGCGGCAAGCCCATCGCGCCGAACAGCTCCGAGGGCATCTGCTCGGTCTGCCGCATCAAGCGCCGCACCAAGCAGCGTCAGGAGGAGGCCACAGCCCGCGCCAGGGAGCGGATCGCCGAGCGCGAGGCCCGCAAGGCAGCGGAGGAGGCCGCAAAGGCCGCTGCCGCAGAGCTGGCCGCTGAAAATGCCGCAAATGCTTCCGGTGCCGCCGCAGCCGAAACGGCAGCGGCTCCCGTCTCTGCCGCACCTGCCGCTGCGGCGGCAACAGCTGTTCCTGTTGCAGAAACAGCATCTGCACCCGAAAAGGATTGACGCGGCCGCAAATCAATGCTATACTCAGTCATGACCATATTGTTTGGTGGCCGGGACTGTTGTCAAAGGAGCAACGGATGGATTTCCGTTGCTCTTTTTTCATAAAAAACGGTCCATTTGTTCCGCTAGCCGGGAAACAGCGGACACCGCACAACGCGACGCTGTCCTTTGTACAGCAAAAACAAGAAAAGAGGGAATTTATGATGAACACTTCCATCTCCCGCCGTCAGTTCCTGAAGGCCAGCGGCCTGGCAGCCGCCGGTGCCTGCGCAGCCGGCCTGCTGACTGGCTGCGGCGGCTCTTCCTCCGGCAGCGCTTCCGGCGCAGCCTCTTCCGGTTCCGGCTCCAGCTACACCATCCTGTACGACAGCCAGCCCGCTACCCTGAACTACCTGACCACCGGCACCGACCTTGAGATGGTCGTGGGCGCAAACTGCGTGGATACGCTGGTCGAGTACGACAACAAGGGCGTCATGCGCGAAGGCCTGGCCACCAGCTGGGACTGGGATGCCGACACCCTGACCTGGACGTTCCATCTGCGTGAGGAGAACTGGGTGGACTGCAACGGTGAGGTCGTGGCCCCCGTCACCGCACAGGACTTCGTGGACGCTCTGAAGTACGTCCTGACCCCGGACTACGCCGCCTCCAACGTGGGCCTCGTCACCGCTTACATCGCAGGCGCTGACGACTACTACCACTACCACCTCTATCTGAACAACACCAACACCGGCGTCGTGGACGATGACGGCACCACCTACACCGTGGACGGCAGCGGCGTCGTCACCGTGACTGCCCCCGACTCTGACCCCGCCACCTACCCACCGGTGGACTTCGACGCCGTGGGTGTCACCGCCGTGGATGACCACACCCTGACCTACACCCTGACCTACGACTTCCCGGGCTTCCTGAGCCTGCTGTGCTATCTGCCCTACGAGCCCGCTTACGGTCCGCTGCTGGAAGAGACCGGCGACCAGTTCGCCACCAGCGCAGAGACCACCTACAGCTGCGGTGCCTTCTATCTGGCCGCCTACGAGTCTCTGGAGACCTGGGTCATGAAGAAGAACCCCGAGAACTACGACGCTGACAACGTCTTCATCGACACCATCAGCCGCATCTACAACGCCGAGGCCAGCGTCAACGGCCCCGAGATGATCAAGCGCGGCGAGATCGACGAGGCCACTATCGGCTCCGACATCCTCGACAGCTGGCTGTCCGACGACACCACCAAGGACATGGTGTCCATGGACCGCCCCAACACCAACTACACCTACTTCTATATGTTCAACTTCATGCCCTTCTCCCACGAGTTCTCCAACTGGAGCGTGGAGGGCATGGACGCCGAGTATGAGCCGGAGAACTGGGCCAAGGCCATCAACAACACCAACTTCCGCAAGTCCTTCCTCTACGGCATCAACAACTCTGTCACGCTGGCCGTCAAGGCACCCGAGGGCTACGACAACTACAAGCTGAACACCATCACGCCCCCCAGCTTCTGTGCCAACGCGGACGGCGTGGACTACCTCAAGTGCGGCGACCTGGCCAACATCACCGAGTTTTTCGACGAGGCGAAGGCCAAGGAGTACCGCGACGCTGCCATCCCGGAGCTGACCGCTGCCGGTGTGACCTTCCCCATCAAGGTGCAGATGCCCTACAATCCCTCTTCCACCGACTGGGACAAGCAGTGCCAGGTGTTCAAGCAGCAGCTCGAGGGTGTGCTGAACGACGGTTTCGATTTCATCGACATCCTCATCACTGCCGGCCCCTCCGACAGCTTCCTGTCCAGCGTCCGCCGCAACGGCAAGTTCGCTTTCCTGCAGTGCAACTGGGGCGCTGACTACTCCGACCCCCAGACCGAGACCGACCCCTTCTATCAGGCCGAGGGCGCACGCGGCAGCCGCTACGCCTTCCTGCGCACCGGCGTCGAGGACGGCTTCATCACCGGCGACACCGCGGACGCCGTCATGAACTACATGAAGGCCATCGAAGAGGCTGTCAAGATCACCGACGACATCAACGCCCGCTACGATGCCTTCGCCAACGCCGAGGCCTCCCTCATCAACAATGCCCTCGTCGTCCCCATGGGCATGAGCATCCCGGCCTACATTGCCACCCGTCTGAACTACTGGGAGGGCCAGTACGCTTCCACCGGCTTCTCCAACAAGCGCCTGAAGGGCATCCACGTCCTCGACCACTACATCTCCATGAGCGAGTACGAGGCCAACCGCGACGCCCGCTAAGACTTTTTGAGTCTGTCCGCTCCAAAGCTCTCCGTTTTCCCACGGGAAAGCGGAGAGCTTTTCGTTTCTGAAGCCTCTTACATGAATTTTTGTAACGAACTTTGCCAAATCACTTTCCAAAAGTGGTTTTTTGTTGTATTCTATTCCTATCCGACATTCATTTTATAAAAGAGAGGGGTGCGCACAGATATGCTCAAATATCTGGCGAAACGCATCGGGCGCTCGATACTGACCCTGTTTATTATCGTCACGCTCGTTTTCTGCCTTTTGCGGCTGATGCCGGTGGAAGGCTATTTTGCTAACTACGAAAAAAATGACCGAGGCCCAGATACAGGCCGGCTTACAGTCCATGGGCCTGCTGGACCCGCTGCCGGTGCAGATCGGCCGCTTCTGGGTCAATATGCTCCACGGCGACCTCGGCGTGAGCCACATCTATAAGGTCAACGCCTCCGTCACCGGCATCCTCGCCAAGAAGCTGCCCATCTCCATCCAGATGGGCGTGTACGCCATGCTGCTGAGCCTTGTCATCGGCATCCCGATGGGCCTGTTCATGGGCCGCTTCAAGAGCCGCTGGCCCGATAAGATCGGCACGGCCATCATCGTCCTCATCCAGGCTGTGCCTGCGGCAGTGTATTATCTGTACATCCAGATGTACGGCACCACCGCGCTGAACGTGGGCCTGCTCTTCGACGCCTCCAACTGGAAATACTGGGTGCTGCCCGTCTGCTCCATGAGTCTGGGCAACGTGGCGTTCTACGCCATGTGGCTGCGCCGGTACATGGTGGACGAGAGCAACAAGGACTATGTCCGCCTTGCCCGTGCCAAGGGCGTGAGTGAGAACAACATCGCCCTGCGCCACATCTTCCGCAACGCAATGGTGCCGCTGGTGCAGTATATTCCCTCCGCCTTCCTGAACACTGTGGTCGGCTCCATCTACATCGAGAGCCTCTACAGCATCCCGGGCATGGGCGGCCTGCTGGTCACCTGTGTCCAGCGCCACGACAACACGATGGTGCAGGGCATCGTTCTGCTCTACGCCTGCGTGGGCATCATCGGCCTGATCCTGGGCGACCTGCTCATGGTGCTCATTGACCCCCGCATCAGCTTTGGCAAGAAAGAAGGTGGCCGATAATGCTTTTCCGAATGAAAGATGAAAAAGCACACCAGCTCGAGGCAGAGCTGGATAAGTTACAGGCGGACGGCCCCGCCGCATGGGCAAAGCTGCCCGAAGAAGAGCTGTTCACCCCCGCCGGGTTCAGCGAGGAGCGGGCCGAGGCCACGTCCTACTCCAACTACAGCTACTGGGGCAGCACCTTCCGCGCCTTCTTCAAGAACCGCGTGGCCGTGCTGCTGCTCGTCGCCCTCATCGCCGTGGTGGCCTTTGCATTTTTGCAGCCCTGCCTGCCCGGTCAGGCAGACCCCAACCTCTGCGCCGTGGACCCCGCCACCGGCATCCAGTACCGCAACATCGCCCCCGGTGAAAAGGGCTTCATCTGGGGTTCCAACGCCATCGGCCAGGACCTCTGGGCCCGCATCTGGGCCGGCGCCCGCACCAGCCTGACCATCGCCTTCTTCGTGGCCCTCATCGAGGCCGTGGTGGGCATCACGGTGGGCGTGCTCTGGGGCTATGTCCGTCAGCTGGACTTCTTCTTCACCGAGCTGTACAACATCTGCGACAACGTGCCTTCCACCATCATCCTGATCCTTATTTCCTATGTCGCCAGCCCCAGCGTCCAGACGCTGATCCTGGGCATGTCCATCACGGGCTGGATCGCCATGGCGCGTTTTATCCGCAACCAGATCCTCATCATCCGTGACCGTGACTACAACGTGGCATCCCGCTGCATCGGCACCCCCACCTCCCGCATCGTGGTGCGCAATCTGCTGCCCTACCTCGTGTCGGTCATCATGCTCCGCATGGCCCTGACCATCCCCGCCGCCATCGGCAGCGAGGTCTTCATCACCTACATCGGCCTCGGTCTCTCTGTCGAGGTGCCTTCTCTGGGCAACCTCATCAACGATGGCCGCAAGGTCATGATGCAGGCCGGCCTGCGCTATCAGCTGCTCTACCCCACCATCATCCTCAGCTTCGTCACCATCGCGTTCTACCTCATCGGCAACGCCTTCTCTGACGCAGCCGACCCCAAGAACCATCTGCAGTAAGGAGGAACAGGCATGAAAAAGAATGAACTGATCCTCTCTGTGCGGGATCTCAACATCAAATTCAATCTGCGTGGAAAGATCCTCCACGCCATCCGGGGCATCGACCTCGACGTCTACCACGGCGAAGTCCTCGCCATCGTGGGCGAGTCCGGTTCGGGCAAGAGCGTGTTCACCAAGTCCTTCATGGGCCTGCTGGACTCCAACGGTTCCATCACTTCCGGCACCATCGACTACTTCGGTGCCGACGACCACCAGCCCATCCGGCTCTCCGAGTTGAAAAAGGAGAAGGACTGGCTGAAAGTCCGCGGTCACGAGATCGCCATGATCATGCAGGACCCCATGACCAGCCTGAACCCTCTGAAGACCATCGGCGACCAGATCATGGAGGCCGTGGAGCTCCATCAGGGCCTCAAGGGCGCCGCCGCCAGGGAGAAGACCCTCGAGTACCTGCGGGATGTCGGCATCGCCGACCCGGAGGTGCGCTTCAAGCAGTATCCCCACGAGTTCTCGGGCGGTATGCGCCAGCGCGTCGTCATCGCCATCGCCGTGGCCTGCAACCCGCAGATCCTTATCTGCGATGAGCCCACGACGGCTCTGGACGTGACCATTCAGGCCCAGATCCTCGAGCTGCTGAAGGAGATGCGGGTCAAATATAACCTCACCATCATCCTCATCACCCATGACCTCGGCGTCGTGGCCAACATCGCCGACCGTGTGGCCGTCATGTATGCCGGCGACATCGTGGAGATCGGCACTTCAGACGAAATTTACTACGACCCCCGCCACCCCTACACCTGGGCGCTGCTGTCCAGTATGCCCCAGATGGGCGTGAAGGGCGAAGACCTGTTCAACATTCAGGGTACGCCCCCGAACCTCTTCACGGAAATTCACGGCGACGCTTTCGCGCCCCGCAACCCGCTGGCGCTGAAGATCGACTTCGTCAAGCGTCCCCCTTATTTTGATGTCAGCACGACCCACCGGGCCAAAACCTGGCTTCTCGACCCCCGCGCACCCAAGATAGAACCGCCCGCCGCTGTGCGGATGCTGCAAGAGGAGGGCAAATAACATGGCAGACGAACGCGAAGTTCTGGTCGAGGTAAAAAACCTCGAAGTGACCTACGGCTCCGGCCGCAAGGCTTACAAGGCCGTCAAGAACGCAAACTTCACTATCTATAAGGGCGAGACCTTCGGTCTGGTGGGCGAGTCCGGCTCGGGCAAGACCACCATCGGCCGGGCGATCATGCGCATCCTGCCCACCTCGGGCGGCGAGGTGTTCTATAAGGGCCAGAAGATAAACGGCAGGATCTCCCACGCGCTGGACAAGCAGGTCATCAAGGAAATTCAGATGATATTTCAGGACCCCCAGTCCTCCCTGAACGAGCGCGCCAAGGTGGGCTACATCGTAGGCGAGGGCCTGATGAACGTCCGGCCCGACCTCTCCGCCGCCGAGCGGGACGAAAAAGTCCGTCAGGCGCTGCTGGATGTGGGCCTGCTGCCCGAGTTTGCGTCCCGCTTCCCCCACGAGTTCTCGGGCGGCCAGCGCCAGCGCATCGGCATCGCCCGGGCCCTCATCGTGGAGCCGGAATTCATCATCGCCGACGAGCCCATCTCGGCACTGGATATGTCCATCCGCGCCCAGGTCCTGAACCTTCTGCGCCATATGCAGAAAGAGCGCGGCATCACCTACCTCTTCATCGCCCATGACCTCTCCGTCATGCGCTACATCTCCGACCGCATCGCCGTCATCCACAAGGGCGACATCGTGGAGCTGGCCGACGCCGAAGAGCTGGTGACCCACGCCCTCCACCCCTATACCCGCAGCCTGCTGTCGGCCATCCCCATGCCCAGCCCCCGCCGCGAGCGGCAGAAAAAGCTGCTGGTCTATGACCCCTCTATGCACGACTACTCTACGGAGGCTCCCCAGTGGCGGGAGCTTCGGCCCCGTCACTGGGTGCTCTGCAGCGCCTCCGAGGCCGAAGACTGGTGCCGGGAATCGTAAACTTTTTCTTGCGTTTTTCTCATTGTGGCCTCTCTGTTTATTGACTTTTGTTCTCTGCTCTACTACAATAACAGGAGTGGCTTTGTAACAAAACGAAACAAAACATTGGCCCCCGCGCGGGTCTACAAACATAAAGGAATGAGAAATTGATGACGACACAGAATCCTGTTTACGCATCCCAGGCCAAGCCCTGGCTCAAGTATTACGACCAGAAATTCATCGATCAGACCCTGCCTGCCCTCTCGGCCTTTGAGTATGTCTGCCAGCGGAGCAAGAACCACCTGAACGACACGGCTCTGGAATACTACGGCCGCAAGTTCACCTACGCCGACCTCATCGTCAACGTAAAAAGACCGCCGCCGCCCTGCGGGGCGCCGGGGTGAAAAAGGGCGACATCATCACGGTGGTCAGCATCATGACCCCGGAGATCATCGCCCTGTTTTATGCCGCCGACATGATGGGAGCCACCCTGAATCTGGTGGACCCCCGCTACAGCGTCGAAGGCATCCGTGAGTACATTGAGGAGGTGGACTCCCACCTGCTGGTCTGCCTGAATGTGGTGTACGAGCGCTGCAGCCAGGCTGCCCGGCGCACCAATGTGGAAAAGGTCATCGTCCTCTCTCCGGCCGACTCTCTGCCCCCGGCCATGGCCCTGGGCTACAAGCTGACCACCCCCGACAAGAACAAATATGCTTCCAACGTCATCCGCTGGAAGAAGTTTATGGCAGGGGGCAAGGACCAGAGCACTGCCGCCGAGCCCTACGACCCAGACCATGCCTGCGTGGTGGTACACACCGGCGGCACCACCGGCTCCCCCAAGGGGGTCATGCTGACGGACGACTGCTTCAACGGCATCGCCCTGCAGTTTCAGGCTTACCCCAAGCTGTTCCACCGGGGGCAGAAGCTGATGAACGTGATGCCCCCCTTTATCGCCTACGGCTTTGCCTGCGGCATCCATCTGCCCCTGGTGCTGGGCTTCACGGTCATCATCATCCCCAATCTGGACCCGGCCAAGCTGGGCAGTCTGGTGCTGAAGCACAAGCCCGAGCATATGTTCGGCGTGCCCACCCACTACCAGCAGCTTGCCTCTGACCCCAAGCTGCGGGACAAGGACCTTTCTTTCATCACCAACTACGCCGCCGGCGGCGACTCCCTCTCCCGGGGGGCCGAGCAGACCGTCAACGATTTTCTGGCTGCCCACGGGGCCCGGTACCCCATTGCCAAGGGCTACGGCATGACTGAAGTGTCCTCGGCAGCCACGGTGGCCGCCGGGCTGGACAACAAGCCCGGCAGTGTGGGCATCCCCATGGTGAACACCGTGGTGGCGGCCTTTGAGCCGGGCACCGATCGGGAGCTGCCCATCGGCCAGCGGGGCGAGCTGTGCATCTCCGGCCCCTGCCTGATGAAGGGCTACTACAACAAACCCGAGGAGACCGCCATCCTGCTGCGCCGCCACCCCGACGGCCGGGTGTGGGCCCACACCGGCGACATGGGCTATCTGGACGAGGACGGCTTTGTCTACCTCGACTCCCGCATCAAGCGGATGATCATCCGCCACGACGGCTTCAAGGTCTTCCCCTCCATGATCGAGAATGTCGTCAGCCGCCACCCCGCTGTGCATCAGTGCTCTGTGGTGGGCTGCGCCGACAAGGACCATGTGCAGGGCCGTCTGCCCTTCGTCTACATCGTGCTCAAGGCCGACACCACCGCCAAGAAAAAGCAGGTGATCCGGGAGCTGGAGCGGATGTGCGCCGAGGAGCTGCCCGAATACGTCCAGCCCGTGGCCTACAAGTTTATTCCCAGTATGCCCATGACCCCTGTGGGCAAGGTCGATTACCGTCAGCTCGAAGCTGACATCTCCCCCCGCGACTATTGATTTTCATGAAAGGACTCTTCTGCCATGAACAAGCGTTTTGCAAGTCTGGCGGTCTCTGCCCTGCTGCTCGTCTCCCTGCTCAGCGTCCCCGCGCTGGCCGAGGGGACCGAGGCCGCTGCGGACACCGCCGGCGATGATCATGTCATCGTCACCCTGAACCCGGAGACTGCCCTGCAGCCCGAGACTCCGGCGGAAGCCGCGGCTTCTGCCACCGAGACGGCTCAGGCTGACCCGGTCCCTTCTGCGTACGACGCAGCCTCAGCAGCGACCGCTGCTAAAGCTGAGGTCAAGGCCGATGACACCAAGGACCAGCAGCTCACCTACGTCGCACTGGGTGACAGCATCGTGTCCGGCGTCGGCCTGGCCGATGTCCAGTACAGTGCGCGCTCCGGCTACAGCGTCGATATGGCTCCCAACTTCCATGGCTACTCTCCCGACTGCTATGTCGGCAAGGTGGCTGCAGCTCTCGGCCTCGACCGTGACCACGCCATCAACCTCGGCCTGCCGGCCCTGACGGCTCCCGACCTCGCGGACATGATCCGGTACGGCAAGATGCCCCAGATGAACATGGCGTCCGGCTGCGAGTACAACTACCCTGAGTTCCAGGATTACATCCGCAAGGCCGACGTCGTCTCCGTCCAGATCGGCTCCAACGACGCCTTCGTCCCCTGCATCGTGGCTCTGGGCAACGCCACCAACTGGAAGAGCGAGAAGCTGGCCGCTACCATTCTGGCCGGCGACCTGCGCAATGAAGGTTCCGGCTCCACCATGTCCACCATCTACCGCAGCATCAAGGCGATGGACCTGACCAAGGCCGAGAAGGATGCCACCTGGAATCTGCTCTTCTCCGGCATGAGCAAGATCTGCGACGAGACTTACCCCAAGACCACCGCAGCCCTCATCTCCATCGTGCAGGAGATCCGCAATCTCAACCCGGATGCCCAGATCATCCTCGTGGGCTACACCAACCCTGTGCCGCTCATCCCCTGCTGGCGCAGCTACTTCAACAAGCTGAACAAGTTTGAGAAGCAGATCGCCAAGACTTATAACTTGACCTATGTGGCCATCCCCAACACCGAGACCACCCTCGACGTGCATCCCACCATCAAGGGCCACCAGTACATCGCCAACAAGCTTGTGAACGCCATCGAGAACCCGTGATCAACAAATACAGCAAAGCCCCCGCTTCCAGCTGGAAGCGGGGGCTTTTTCCTACACAATACGTTATGCGGCCAGAGCCTTTTTGATGTTTTCAAAGACGGTGTCGCTGTCCTCACAGCAGACCATGACCACCTCGCCGGTGGGGACAGTCGCCACGCGGGCGGCAGAAGCGATCTGGTACTGGTCTTCGAGGTAATGCTCCATGGACTTCTGCTGGCTCTGGACATAGGCATCCATCGCGTCCACCACGTCCTGCGTCTTGCCCTCGGCGGGCTTGACGATGGCCACGCCGTAGACGCTGACCATCATGCCGGACACCGAGGCGGCGAAGTCTTCGTACATATCGTCCTCCAGGCCCAGCAGAGGCATCATCATGTTGGCCACCTCATCGGAGAGCTGGTCGGCCTCATACTCGGCGCTGTAGCCGTACTGGGCCGTGAACTTGCCGTCCTTGCCTTTGGTGAATATCATCTCATACTTGTTGTCCTCGTCGCTGCGGCGTCGTGGATGATCTGGGTGTAATCTTTCTTCGCGGCAGAAGACGCGCTGCCGGAGCTGCCCGACCCGCCGCAGCCCACCAGAGCCAGCAGCATGACGCCGGCCATCAGACAAGCAATGATACGTTTCATATTCAATTTATCCTTTCGTTCGCAGGGTGAGGTTTTCGGTATGCAGTGATAGTATTTGATGTTTTATCCCTGCTATTCGGTAAACGACCCACGGCGGGCGAAAATTGCACCCACAAGTGTAACAGTTCTATGAACGCTTACAGCATCATGGCCTCAAGGTCACCGTGATTGACGGGCGTCGAGAGGATGATCTGGGTGCTGGTGGTACCCAGCTTCTGGAACTGTAAGATGAGGTGTTCCAGCTGGGGCATACTGCCGCAGCTCACCTTGATGAGGAAGGTGTAAGCGCCCGTGACGTGGTAGCACTGCAGCACCTCTTTGCTGTTCTTCATCAGCTCCACCAGCTCGTCCCGCTGGGATGGGGCCACCGAGAGGCTGATGAGAGCGTCCACATAGACCCGGTCAGACGGGCGGTTGAGCATCACGGTATAGCCGCTGATGATGCCGTCCGTTTCCAGCTTGTGGATGCGGCTGGAGACAGCGGGGCTGGTCAGCGCCACCTTTTCGGCGATCTCCTTCACCGGCATACGGGCATTCTTTGCGAGGAGGGCGAGAATCTTGCGGTCCAAATCGTCCATAGGAAAAGTACTCCTTTTAAAATATGTTACATTACATAAAATTTTCTGAAAGTAAAGTTTTATTGTTGTAGCAATAGTACAAACTGTGCAAAAATCAGTTTTCGTTTTGCCGTCTTTAATTATATAAAGTTTTTGTCAAAAAGTAAAGTGCTAAATTAAAGCGAAACCAAATTTTTGCATTTGACAAGAAAATAAATTCGGGTATAATACATACTGCAAGGCAGCGTCACTGAAGTTCTGATGTACCGCCGGGGATCCCGGTGTTCGGGTACGATATGCTGCCGACTGATCACGCGATTCACCACTTTATATACTTTCCCACCCCTCTATACACAAAAACCCGCTGCCAGGCGGGTTTTTGTGTTTTATACAGGTTTTTATGGCTCTGCCAAGCCTCTCCCAAGGGGAGAGCCTTTTTAACTGTGTCTTACACGCCAAAGGCCCCCATCCGATATCTGCCGGATGGGGGCCTTTGGCTGTTTACACTTGAAAAGGAGGAGAATCGCCTGATCATTCTTCGGTGCGGGTCTTCTTGAGCAGGCTCAGGATGACCGCACCCACGACGCTGCCGACCGCCAGAGCCACACAGTACATCACAGCGTGGTCAACCACCGGGAAGACGAAGATGCCGCCGTGAGGGGCGCGGAGGGCGCAGCCGAAGGTCATGGACAGCGCACCGGAGAGGGCTGCACCGATGACGCAGCTGGGCAGGACGCGCAGCGGGTCAGCGGCAGCGTAAGGGATAGCGCCCTCGGTGACGAAGCAGAGGCCCATGATGTAGTTGACGATGCCGTTGCGGCGCTCGTCGGGGCTCCACTTTTTGGGGCAAAAGGTCGTAGACAGGGCAATCGCAATCGGGGGCACCATGCCCGCCCACCATGACAGCGGCCATGACCTCATAGTTGCCGGAGGCGAGGGCTGCGGTGCCGAAGACGTAAGCCGCCTTGTTGAAGGGGCCGCCCATGTCGATGCTCATCATGCCGGCCACGATAGCGCCCAGCAGGACCTTGGAGGTGCCGCCCATGGCGTTCAGCCAGTTGGTCATGGCGGTGTTGATCATGCCCATGATGGGGTTGATACCGCACATGACCGCGCCCACGATTGAACAGCATCGGGATGAGGTTCAGGATGGCCGGATCCTCAAGCTCCACCGGACCGCAGCCGGCCACGTTGAAGTAGCGCAGCGCGCAGAAAGCGGAATGCCGAACGGCCTGCTCGCAGGCGCGTGCCGATCCACTCGCCG
>ENA-OQMN01000149-OQMN01000149.1-human-gut-metagenome-genome-assembly--contig:-NODE-149-length-19240-cov-3.677863_pt1 | contig 19240 bp, 21 predicted proteins | sample MGYA00242765_ERZ504861 | MGnify/ENA primary metagenome ERZ504861 (study PRJEB26092, sample SAMD00036417) | human gut metagenome | host: Homo sapiens | study: EMG produced TPA metagenomics assembly of... | reverse complement strand
ATGGGCGTGTTCGAGTCCAACCAGATGCTGCGCCCGGTGAAGGCGCTTTCCGGCGACAACGTCGAGGCCATCCGCGGCGTGCTGTCCGCCTGCGGCCTGCTGTAGGTGTCCTTTGGGGGAGGTAATCATGGCTGATACGCGCTTCGTGTGCTCCGTCGACATCGGCGGCACCAAGATCGCTTGCGCCATCATGGCCTATCCGGCCGACGGCTCGCGTCCGCACGCGGTCTATGAGGCCGAGGTCCCCACGGACGCTGCGGCCGGCGGCGAGGCGGTCTATACGCGGGTGGAGACGGCCGTGCGCGCCGCGCTGGAAAGCGATCCCGCGCGTGCGGTTGCGGGCATCGGCGTGGCTGCGGCGGGCGTGGTCGACCCGGCAACGGGCGGCATCGCGTACGCGAACGAGATCATGCCCGGCTGGGGCGGCATCGAGCTGGGGCCGCGCTTGCGCGAGGCCTTCGAGATGCCCGTGGCGGTTCTGGGCGACGTGCAGGCCCATGCGCTCGGCGAGGCCCGGTGGGGCTCGGGCCGGGGGCGCTGGTCGGTGCTGTGCCTGGGTATCGGGACGGGTATCGGCGGCGCCTACGTGGAGGACGGTCGCGTGATGCGCGGCTTCCACGGGGCGGCGGGCCACATGGGCCATATCGAGAGCGCCGCGGCTGCGGGCCTGCCATGCGCCTGCGGGCGCTCCGGGCACCTTGAGTCCGTGGCCTCGGGCACCTCGATCGGGCGCATGTACGACGAGCGCTTCGGCCGCGTGGACGAGAGCCGCCCCACGGTGGGCCGCGACGTCAACGACCTGTGCCGGGCGGGCGACGAGCGCGCGACGTCCGTGATCCACGACGCCGCGTGCGCGCTCGGGGCGAGCCTGGGGTCGCTGGCGAACATCCTCGACCCGGAGGTCATCGTGCTGTCGGGCGGCGTGATTCATCAGGGGCCGTCCTGGCGCAGCGAGACCTGGCGCGCCGGCGTGGCGGAAGGCTACACCAGCCAGGCGCTCGACCCGCTGCTCGACACGCCGATCTTGATCGGCGAGCTGGAAGGGGAGGCGCCACTGATCGGTGCCGCCGAGCATCTGCTGGCGTCGCTGTAGCTGTGGCGTCGCTGTGGCCGCGGCGTCGCTGAAGCTGGGAGGCACCGCGGTCGGCGCACCTGCCGCCGAGCCTATGGCCCCCGCGCGCGTTTGGCGTGCGTGCCCATCCGGTTGGGTCGGGGCGCCGGGGAACCCGGTGGACGTGGGGCACGGCGATTCCGGCTGATGTGGATTGAAGGTAGGTAGGGGCGGCGCGCGCTGGCGGGTCGCCCCTGTATTCGAAAAGGAGGACGTATGTCCGTCAATCCGTTGATCGAGTCTCTCAAGGGCAAGCTCGTCGTGAGCGTGCAGGCCTATCCGGGCGAGCCGCTGCGCACGCCCGAGCACATGGCGGCCATGAGCCGCGCGTGCGAGCTGGGCGGTGCGGCCGCCATCCGCTGCCAGGGCCTTTCCGACATCGCCGCCATCAAGGGCCGCGTGGAGATCCCCGTCATCGGCCTGTGGAAAGACGGCCACGAGGGCGTCTACATCACGCCCACGCTGCGGCACGCCCGCGCCTGCGTGGCGGCCGGCGCCGACATCGTGGCCATCGACGCCACCGATCGCGTGCGCCCCGACGGCAAGACGCTCGAGGACACGGTGCGGCCGCTGCAACAGGAGGGCGTGCTGCTCATGGCCGACTGCATGACCATCGAGGACATCCGCCGTGCCGCCGAGCTCGGGTTCGATCTGGTGTCCACCACGCTGTCGCACAACAAGCCCGCCATCGAGACCACGCTCGATGAGGGTCCCGATCTTCCGCTGCTGCGTCAGGCGACGGCTGAGTTCCCCGAGCTGCCGATCATCTGCGAGGGGCACGTGCACACGCCCGCCGAGGCCCGCGCCGCCATCGATGCCGGCGCCTGGGCCGTGGTCGTGGGCACCGCCATCACGCATCCCACAAGCCTCACGAGCTGGTTCAAGGCCGCGCTCGAGGCGTAGGGGCGAAGCTCGCCGCCGCAGCGCGTGCGCCGGCGCCGACAAGGGCTGCATGGAAAGCGACCGTATGCCTGCGCATGCGGTCGCTTGCGCTATGGATGCGGCGAGCGGCTTGTCTGTTGGAATCCCACTTGCCTGTTATTCGATAAAGTAGTTGAATATTGACACGGCAATCTAAACGATGGAGGGACGACGATGACAAAAGAGCTCGAACGGATGGATCATTCCTTGCGCGACGCGCAGCATATGGGCAAGGTGCTGTCGTGCGTTTTCTCGGTACTTCTCGGTGCTTTTGTGATTATCGTCGGCCTGGTCGTAGCTCATGTGGTCGGCGAGATGCGCTCTATCGACGCTTCGGGGGTTATTCATCTGAAGGGCGGCGGCGAGCTGTGGCCTGTTGCCGCCATCCCCATCCTGATCGTTGGAGCTACGATCCTCGTGGTGTTGCAGGGCATCTCGTCCGACATCGCATGCGGTCACTCGCCCTTTTCCATCGCCCATGCCCGCAAGATTGCATTTCTCGGCATCGCGTTTCTCTTGAACGCGCTCGTGCCGCTCATTGCATCAGCTGGCAATATCGAGATCGACCTGGTCTTTGGGATCTTGGCGTGCAATCCCAACCCGCTTGTTCTATATATTCCGGGCGGCCCGATCGTCGACTTCGGTTCTCTTGTGGCGGCGCTCGTGGCCCTGGCTCTTGCGCTCTTGTGGCGGTATGGCGCACTGCTGCAGCAACAGTCTGACGATCTGGTTTAGGAGCGGTTGTGGACTACCTGATCATTGAACTTGAATCGATGTTGCTCAAAAGGGGGAAGTCCAACACGGATCTGATCCGGGCTACCGGCCACACAGCAGCGAATATCTCCAAGTTGCGCAATGGCAAGGTGCGGGCAATTCGGCTCAAAACCCTGTTGGACATCTGCGTTGAACTCGACTGTCAGCCGGGTGACCTGATCCGGCGCGTTGACGAGCATGAGCTCGATGAGCTGGCCGTATCGCGCGTGCGCAATGCCATGAACAGGTCGAAGGCTTCGAACCGCTCTGGACGTCGTGAGCCCGAGACGGTGTATGTGGTCGACTTGAGCGACGAGTAGACAGCCTTGCGACAGGCGGCTGGCCTGGTTGGCGGCCGCCGTAGGGGTCTTACGGGGCCGGTCATAGCAGGGGAGGGCAGCCGATGCGGCGGGTGGCCGCTTCGGTGGGTGAGTGTCGCCGTGCCCTCCAGTCTGATGCGACGATGCAGGTTTTCGGGCGTTGTCCGGAACGCCCCATTTGATGAATCACGTTCTTCCAATCAAATAATGCACGTCTCGTGCCGCTTGGCTCGCGTCGCTTGAACTCGGAGGCGGGCGAGCTTTCTTATGCGTGTTCTTAACGTATTAGAAACAAAGAAAAATATTATTGAAACACGGCTTTGTCGAATTACAATAATATTGCCCATTGGAGCTAGAAGAGAGGAGAACCCAATGGAGTGGTATGACAAGGGCCGAATGAACGTTCAGGGCGGCGGAGGCGGATCGTGTTCCACGAATAACTCCTCCTGTGCGGTAAAGACCAACGTCTGTGTGAGCTATAGCTGCTTCATCCGTTTTTAGCGGGTGAAGTCCGGGGTGTCGAAGTGCTCTTTCCTCGACACCCCGGACTTTATGGGGGCGTTGTTGAATGCTTTAGGGCAACTCGATGGTAAGGGGTTTGTGAGGGTTAGAGGGTTATGGATACGTGCGTAAGATCGAATGCAGAAATTGTCCGCTTCCACGATGTGAGCAAGCGCTATGGCCACGCCGACGCATTGCAGCATATCGACTTGACGATTGAGCAGGGGGCCGTGTGCGCCCTGATCGGAGAGAACGGTGCGGGTAAATCGACGCTGATTAGGATCCTTCTGGGTCTGTCGGCTCCCACATCGGGAAACGTCGCGCTCTTTGGACGAACGGACGCGGCGGAGATTCGAGCGGCGCGGGCGCGTATCGGGTACATGCCCGATCTCAGTGGGGCGTGGATGCACCTGTCGGCGCGCGCCAACATGAAGGCGCGCTGCGCCGAGTGGGGTGTGCCGAGCGACTGCATCGACGGCCTCTTGCAGTTCGTCGGCCTTGCCGAAACGGGACGCAAGCCCGTCCGTTCATTTTCGCTGGGCATGAAGCGCCGCCTCGACCTTGCCGTTGCGTTGCTGGGAGAGCCGGAGCTCCTGGTTCTCGATGAACCCATCAACGGCTTGGATCCGACCGGCGTTGCCGCCATACGTGATCTGCTCGTGCACCTGAACCGCGACATGAAGAAAACCGTTTTGCTGTCCAGCCACAATCTGGACGAACTGGATAAGGTCGCCACCCAGTTCGTCTTCATTAAGCGCGGGACGGTAGTTCGATCGCTTTCTAAGGCTGAGTTAGAGGCCGAGCGCGCGGGTTCCTTCGTGGTTGAAGCGGTCGACAGGCACCAGGTGGGACGTATCGCCGACGTTCTTGGTGGGCAGTATGCGCCCGAGGCGCTCGATGGGGCAAAGCTGGAGCTTGCGTGTCCCGATGGCTGCGAGGCGGAGCTGCTCACCCGGTTGGCGATGAATGGATTGGGAGTCAAGGCGGCATACCGGGAGCGCATGACGCTCGATGAATACTACCGCAGTTTGCTCGTTGAAAGTGAGGCGGCATGATCGACGTGATGCTGAGCGAGTTTAGGCGCCTGCGGTACGCACGCGATATGTGGCTCATGGCGGGAAGTGCCTTCGTGTTGACGGCTCTTTCTGCGCTGACAGATATGACCTCGTTCATCATCACGCTCGAAGGTGAGAACGTGGTCGGTTTTGTGGGTGGCCGGCAGTTGTGGTCGCTCGGGATGGTGGACACCTGGTCGGAGGCGGCCGCATCGACGGTCGGCATGTACTCAGCTTTATGGCTTCCGATTGTCATGGTTGCCTCGGTGATGTTTTTGGCAGGCAATAGGGGAGAGCAAAACACGCTCGTGTCAATCGCCCGCGGGTCATCTCAGCTGCGCCTCGATGCGGCAAGCATCGTCGTTCGCATCGTGGCCTACCTCGTGACATACGCCCTTTTTTGCATGGCAACGTTCGCGTTTGCGCTGGTTCGCTACCACGAGGCCCTTGGGGCCGTCAATGTGCTGCCGCTCATCGGTGTATTCGTGCCTACCGCTGCCCTCCTTATTGCCGCGATGGCGCAGTCCTGCGCCCTTGCCTGCATGACAAGAAGTTCGGTGGCCAGTTTGGGTGTGATGCTGTACCTGTATTTTGACGTCATTGCGATGTACGTTCTTCGAGTTGGAAACGGCAATGCGACGGCCCTCTTTGAGGAGGTCGAGTTGTTGACGTCGGTTGTCCCATATGCCATGCACGCTTCGGTGCAGGTGTATGACGTCGTTACTTTGGGAGATATTGCACGGTTTGCCATCAGCGCGATTGCGGTGTCGTTTGCGATTGTGTTCGTGGTCCGTAGTGTGGGGAGGAAGTTGTCATGAAGTTGAGTCGATGCATTGCCGCGGAGCTCAAACGGGGTGTACATCCTGCCGCCCTTCTGCTTCCCATCCTCGTGTATCTGGCGCTTTTGTACCTTGCACTGCATATCGGCGGCGCGTGGACGTGTTTTCCAATGAAAGGCAGCGAGGCGCTGGGATTTTTCCCTAATCCGTATTTCATGTTGTTGCCCGGTGCCGATTTGGTTCCATTGGCCCCGCTTGCGTACGCGATGGTGTTTCCTGCAGTCGCAGTCTTTTCCCTTGGGAAGTTGATGCCGGCTTCGTTGGGAGGACCAGAGTGCACGGTGTCTGCTGCGAGGGGCGGAGACTACGCCATCTTGCTGGCTGCCCGCTGTGTAGCGGCGATCGTGTACGTCCTCGGCCCCTTCGCCCTGTTCTGCGGGCTCGTCGCTTGCGGGATGCCGTGGTTGTTCGAGGTTGAGATGAGTGTGTCGCAATGGATGGAGCTGGCGTATCGGGGCGCGCTGATGCTTGTGGTGGGGGCTTCGTACATCGTTGTCGTCGTCTCGGTGATCTCTGCTTTCGGTGCGACCGATGTGACCTTGGGGGTGCTGCTGTTCGTCGCATACCTGAGCCAAGTGGTGTCAGAGTTCAGCGGCATGCTGATTCCCGGTCATGTGTCGTTGTTCATGGTGACATGCGGATCGATTGCCTTGGATGCATCGCGCGTGGCGTTGATCGTCGGCTTTTCTGTTGGAAGCGCACTGGTTGCCGCCTGCGCGTGCGTGCTGCTTTGGCGTCGCGTTCTCGCCCTCCGGTAGAGTAGGAAGTTGGACTGTCAAATGAAGTTGTCTCGATATAACGCTGTGCATGAAACCGAGGATGGCTGCACGATCATGAATGCGCGCAGGCGGTCGGTCTCGGTGATTCGCAGGTCCGAACCGGAGGCGCCCTGCGGCCTCGATGCGGGAAACCTGCGCGTTCTGCTATAGTAGCCTGCAAACCATCTTGTGCTTGGAGGCCGATCGAACCTGATGCCAGACTCGAGTGACAGTCCCTCGCCGCGACCGGACGTCGCGGCTGCCCCTGCTCCCATCGCGCGCGCCGATGCCGCGTCGCGGGCGCAGCGCCTGCTGCGCATCGCCAGCTCAGGTGCCCACGGCGCCGTGGCGGTGGTTGGCGCGCCTGCCCAGGCTGCAGCCCGCGCCGTCAAGCGCCACGTGCCGCCTCAGTACACGGTGGGCGAGGAGATCGCGAATTCGGTCACGCACGGCATCGGCGCCGCCCTGGCGGTTGCGGGTTTGGTCATCATGGTCGTGAAGGCCGCCATCGACGGCGCCCATCCGGCATCGTTTGCCGCCGCGTTGGTTTTCGGCATCGCCCTCATCTTGGAATACCTCGCCTCCACGCTCTATCACGCCATCGCGCCGCAGGCCGCCAAGCGCATCTTCCGCATCATCGACCACAGCTGCATCTACGTGCTCATCGCCGGCAGCTACACGCCGTTTTGCCTGGTGACGCTCGACGGTTCCGGCGGCCTGGCTCTCTGTGCCGCCGTGTGGGCCATCGCCGTGGCCGGCGTCGTGTTCGAGATTATCATGCGCGAGCGCCAGCCGCGCTGGCTCACGATCGTCATCTACCTGGTGATGGGCTGGCTGGTGGTGTTCCGCCTGCCCCAGCTGGCGGCGGCACTGCCCCTGCCGGCCCTGGTGCTGCTTGCCTGCGGAGGGCTTTGCTACACGGCGGGCACGGCGTTCTACCTCATGAAGCGTATCCCCTACATGCATAGCGTGTTCCACCTGTGGGTGCTTGCCGGCAGCGTGCTGCAGTTCCTGGCGGTGGTCCTGTTCGTGATCTAGCGAATCGAATCCCCGGCGCGCGGCTCCGCAGGACGCGGTCGCGCGCCGCTGCAGTGCCTGCTCTCATTTCTTGGAGGTCGAACCTGTCCCCATGGACATAACCATCAGCATCCTGACCACCCTGGTCCTCACCATCGTGAACGGCTACTTCTCCATGTCGGAGATGGCCCTCACCACGGCCAAGCGCGCCGTGCTCGACCACGATGCCGAGGCGGGTGACCGCCGCGCCGCCCAGGCCGCGCAGCTCGCCTCCGACTCCGGTAACTTCTTGGCTACCATCCAGGTGGCCATCACGCTCGTGGGCTTCGCCTCCTCGGCGGTGGCCTCCACCAACCTGTCCGACCCGCTGGCCCGCTGGCTGGCCGGCTTCGGCATCGCCCCGCTCACCGCGCTGGCACCCGCACTGGCGCCGGTGCTGATCACGCTGGTCGTCTCCTACCTGTCGATCGTGGTGGGCGAGCTCGTGCCCAAGCGCATCGCCCTGTCCAACGCCGAGGGCGTGGCCAAGCAGGTGGCCGGCACCCTCGCGATCTTCCAAAAGATCGCCCGTCCGCTCGTGTGGCTCACCCAGGCCTCGGCCGAGGGCCTGGCGCGCCTGCTGCGCATCAAAAGCGGCGACGACCGTCAAAACGTCTCCGAGGAGGAGATCAAGTACATGATCAACGAGCAGGAGACGCTGCTCGACGAGGAGAAGCGCATCATCCACGAGGTCTTCGACCTGGGTGACGCTGTGGCGCGCGAGGTCATGGTCCCGCGCGTGGACGTTACGATGGTGGAGGACACCGAGACGGTGGCCGCCGTGATGGAGCTCATGCGCCAAACCGGCTTCTCGCGCCTGCCGGTCTACCACGAGGACCAAGACGGCGTGGTGGGCATCGCGCACATCAAGGACCTCATCGGCCCGGCGATGGACGCGGGCGGCGCCCAGCCCGTGGGCGCCTTCGTCCGCGATGCGACCTTCGTGCCCGACACCAAAGACATCCTGCCGCTGCTCTCCGAGATGCAGACCGCGCACGATCAGATCGTCGTGGTGGTGGACGAGTACGGCGGCACGGCCGGTATCATCACCATCGAGGACATCGTCGAGGAGATCGTGGGCGAGATCGAGGACGAGTTCGACCCTGACAACAAGTACCTCACGCGCCTGTCGCGCCGCGAGTGGCTGGTGGACGGCCGCTTCCCGTGCGATGACGCTGAGGAGCTCGGCTGGCCCATCGAGGAGAGCGACGAGTACGAGACGATCGCCGGCTGGATTCTGGAACTCTGCGATTCGGTGCCGAACATCGGTGAGGTCTTCGAGGCGGACGGGTACAAGTTCAAGGTGCAGTCCATGCGCGGGCAGCGCATCTCGCTCATCCGCGTGATCGCGCCGGCCGAACCTGAGCCCGCCTCGGGCGAGGGCGATGCGGCTGCCGCGGATGAGGATGTGGTGCGCGCCCAGGTGCGCGAGCAACGGGAGCGCGTGCGTGCGGTGCGGGCGGGTGCTAACATGACCCCTTCCGACATGATGCCCGCGCGCGATGACGTATCGGTGTCCGAGCCGAGCGCGAACGAATAGAAGGAGACGAGTATGGCAGAGCTGTTCAATATCATGAAGGTCACGGTGGGTGCCTCGAAGCTGCGCGCCCGCGTGCTGGTGAACCCGGGCATGCCGCTTCTCACCTCCGAGAACGTCGAGGCCACGGCACGCGTCTACTATCTTGCTCCCGCCATCGCCGACCACCTGTGCACCGGGGATGCCGGCCCGAAGTTCCAGGACTGCATGGGCCACACCGAGCTGGCGCACCTGCTGGAGCACCTCACCGTGGAGGTCATGAACGAGACCGGGCTGGTTGCCGGCGCGGTGAGCGGCAGGACCCGGGCCGACGAGGTGGACCCCCGCCTGTTCGACGTGGAGCTCGCGTGCCCGGACGATGCCCTGGCGATCGGCGCGCTGTCTTCGGCGATGTTCATGATGAACTGGGCGTTTCTGCATGCCGACCAAACGCCGCCCGACATGGCGGGCACCGTGGCCGCCCTGCGGCACCTGGTGCTGTCGCTGCGCGGCGAGCAGGATGAGGCCGATTCGGGTGCCGCCGCAGGTGCGACCGCCACGGGGGCAGATGACGGCCCGTACGCCGAGCAACCCATGGTGATCGACACCGAGGGGGCGAGCGTGCAGGCGCGCGACGACGTGTCCGCGGCCGTGTTCGGCGGAGCTGCCGCTGGGGGAGGACCCGGCGGCGCAGGCTCCGGCGAGCACCGATGCCCCGGAGGCGTTCGACCCGGATGCGACGGCGGCCATGCCGGTGCCGCGCGGATAGGGTGCGCGCCCGCCCGGGCCGGGTATAATGGTCGAACGACGTTTCGTTTGCAATCACAGGAGGATCTGACATGGGTAAGGGTTTGAGTTTCATCGCCGGTGCGGCATTCGGTTCGGCGGTCGGCGTGGCGCTGGGCATCCTGTACGCCCCGCGTTCCGGTTCCGAGACCCGCGCCATGGCGGCCGACATGGCCAACGACGCATGGGATTCCGCACGCGACATGTACGAGCAGGGCATCGACCAGGCCCGTACCGCCGCGAGCGACTTCGGCCCCATGATGGACGCCAAGACCGACGAGCTCCGCGCCAAGGTCGACCTGGCCCGCGAGCGCATGGACCAGCTGCGCGAGCAGCTCAACGACGCCGTGTCCTCCGGCAAGGTGACGCCGGCGGCCGATGTGGTCGTTGAGAACGTTGCCGCAGCCGACGAGGCGGCCCAGGCCTAGCGCCCACCGGGTTCGAACGATATAACCGAAGGAGCGGCGCCGATGCTCGTTGGCGATTTCCAGGGGCTCAAGATCTACCGGATCCCCGCGGCGGACAAGCGCACCAAAAAGGACGGCACCCCGCGTGAGCCGAAGAAGATCGGCCGCGTGCACCATCCGGTGTTCACACCGGAGGGCACGCGCCTGGTGGGGTTCATGGTGAGCCTGCCCGACATCGCGGGGATGATCAAGCAGGACGACCGCTTCGTCGCCTACGATGCCGTGCGCGTGTACGAGGGTGTGCTCGCCGTGCCCGACGAGAAGGGCTCCTTCGACGCCGCGGCCGCCAAGCGGCTCGATATCGACCTGGACCGCTGCCTGATCTGGACCGGCATGGACGTGCGCACCGTCGGCGGCGAGCGCGTGGGTTACTGCGCCGACGTTGCCGTGGGCGGCAAGAGCGGCGCGGTGCAGTCGTTCGTCCTCACCGAGGGCGGAGCCTCCAATGCACTGGTGGGCCACCGCGAGATGCCCGTCTCCTGCCTGCGCGGCTACCGTGACGGGGCCATGATCGTGGCCGACGAGGTGCTCGACCTGGCGTTTACCGGCGGCGCGGCCGCGCGGGCCGCCGAGGCGAGCGTCAAGGTGAAAGCTGAGGTCAAGCGCGGTGCGAAAGCGCTCGACGAGCATGGCTCGCGAGCTGTGGACCGCGGCAGTCGCGCGCTGGGCCGCCAGCTCGGGCGCACCCGCGGCATGTTCGGCTCATTCATGAGCGAGTACAAGAAGGCCTCCGGGTCGTCCGGGGCGAGCGGGCACCGCAAGCAGTAGCGTGCCTTATCGGGGATAGGAGATACGTTGCCCACCTACACCACCTCCTTCACCACCAAGCGATCGGCTCGACTGCGCGGGCGCGACCCGATGCGCCTGCCGAGCGCGGCCCGGCGCCCTCAGCGCAGGCGTGGCGCCCAGTACCTGCGCCATTCCCAGGGATTCGGCGGCCGCGGTTCTCGGTCCCGGGGCGGGCGCGCCTCGGGCGGCAATTCTCGGAAACCTTATGCCATCATCGTGGTGGGCTGTGCGCTGCTGCTGTTCGCCGCGAGCATCCTGTGGTATGCGAACCGCAGCGTGGACATCACCTTGAACGGCGAGCGCACCTCGGTGCGCATCAACGCCACGATCGAGCGCATCATCGATGACGAGGGGCTCGACCTGAAGGCGGGCAACCTTCTGGCCGTGGACGACTCGGTGCTCACCAAAGGCGGCGGCTCCGCCTATACCGCCACGTTGAACGGCAAGGAGCTCAGCGCCAAGCAGGCCGCGAAGCTCACCATCGAAGGCGGGGAGGAGCTCGAGCTCGCCGATGGGCACGACACCTACGAGGACCACGACGTGCAGGCAACCGAGATCCAACCGACGTTGACGGTGGACGGCACGGGCGCGGTCCAGTACGTGGAAACCTGGGGCGTGGCCGGGCGTTCGGAGGTGTGGACCGGGCACGTCTCGGGCAAAACGGCGGACAAGGGCGTTGTGGCCGAGCCGGTGAACTGCGAGGTGAAGGCCGCCTCCGTCTCGCCGAGCGAGCGCGGCAAGAAGTACGTCGCGCTCACCTTCGACGAGGGTCCCAGCTCGCGCACGGCAGAGATCGTCAAGATCTTGCAGGACAAGCAGGTGGGCGCCACGTTTTTCCTCTCGGGCGAGGCTGCCGAGGCGAACCCCGCGGGTGCTGCGGCCATCGCCGACGCCGGGTTCGAGATCGGCTCGAACGCATATACCGAAACCGACCTGAGCGCGCTGTCGGCCGATGAGCTGCGAAGCCAGCTCACGCGCGGCTTCGATGCGATCGAGCAGGCCTGCGGGGTCAAGACCGCGCTGCTGCGCGCGCCGCTGGGCACCTTCACCGATCAGATGTGGGCGGAGTCGATGGACCTGCTGGGAGCGGTGGTGACCTGGAACGTCGACTCGGGCGACTGGCTGCTGCCCGGGGCCCAATCGGTCGTTGAGACGGTGCGCGGCTCGGTGAAAAACGGCAATATCGTCGTGCTGACCGACAACGACACCACGGCCGCGCAGACCATCGAGGCGCTGCCGCAGCTGATCGACGCCCTGCAGGAGGACGGCTATACGCTCGTATCCCTTTCCGACCTCATCAAAACGGACAAGAACCTGGCCGATGCCGTGAAGCTCTCGGCGTCTTCGATGCCCAGCGACGCCGTGCTGCCGCAGGTTCTTGCCACGACGGATGCGGCGAGCTCGTAGGGAGCCGGCGCATAGCTGACAGATTCGTCATTCTCCGCTGTTTGGTGCCGGGCCCCTTGGGGCATATGTGAAGATATTGACGACCGGATCGATACCGTCAAGGAAACTGGGTGCAGGAGCATGACGGATACGAACAGGAACAGCAACGATGCCGCGACGCCGCGCGCGGAGCGCCAGCAGGCGCGCCCGATGCACGTCACGCCGGTGCACATACGCACGAACAGCGCCTCGCCGCGGCCGCATCGCCGCCATGAGACGGGCAGTCCGATCTCCTACGATGAGCCGGCAGGCCGCCGCCACGAGGCGCCCGCGCATCGCGATGCAGCCCATCAGGACGGCTCTGCCCATGAGGACTCCGCGGTTGCGTCTGCCACGCGCCGCGCCCGCCAGGCCCTGCGCGAGGGGGCGCGCGCTGCGTCGCCGGTGAAAGACAAGATCTCAACACTGGCGGGAGACGCCAAGGGCGTGCTTTCGGCCGCCCGTCGCCCGAGCTTCATGGATGATGCGGAAGATGCGCAGGGTGCTTCGGCTGCTGATGCCGCGGGCGCTGCGGATGCGGCATCTTCGTCCCGCGCGGCTGTCGCCTCACGGGTGAAGGGCGCCGCCAAGCGCCTGAGCGGGCTGCGGCGCGTCGAGCGGGACCGCGGTCCCAGTCCGCGTGCCACCCGCGTCATGCTGGGCCTGGCTGGCTGCCTGGTGCTGGTGGGCGCGCTCGGCTGGTGCTATGCCACCATGTGGCGCCAGATCGGCGTGACCGTGAACGACCAGGCCGAACAGGTCAAGGTGGGCACGACCCTCGAGGAGCTGCTGAAATCCAAGGACTACTACGGCGTGGCCCCCGGGCGTTTGCTGTCGGTGGGCGGCAACGTGCTGGACGAGCAGGGCGGCACGCGCTGCACGGTCACGATGGGCGGCGATGCGGTGGATGCGAGCAAGCTCGCCGAGACACCGGTCAAGGAGGGCAGCACGGTGACGGTCGAGGCCGGCACCGACGTCACCGAGGACTACACCGCCGAGGAGGTGCCGATCGCGCCCGGGATCCAGATGGGCCGCGGCGGTGCGATCCAGTACGTCTCGCAATGGGGGCGTGCCGGCAAAAAGACCGTGTGGCACGGGTCGAAGTCGGGCGAGACGGTAGACCATGAGGTCACCGCCGAGCCGCAGGACATGATCGTGGAATCGGTCAACGTGCACCCACAAGGGGACAAGAAGTACATCGCGCTGACCTTCGACGACGGCCCCAGCCCCTACACGCAGGCGATCCTCGACATCCTCAAGGAGAAGGGTGCGAAGGCCACCTTCTACAACCTGGGCCAGGCCAGCGCCGCCTCGCCGGACCTTTCGCGCGCCGTGGTGGACGGCGGGCATGAGCTGGCAAGCCACACGAACCGCCATCAGAACCTGCCCACGCTCGACCGCGATGCGCTGCGCGAGGAGATCACCTCGGCCTTCGATACGCTCGAGCAGTCCTCGGGCAAGCGCCTGCAGATGATCCGCGCCCCCTACGGCGCCTTCACCGCCACCGAGTGGGCGCGCTCCGGCGACCTGATCAGCTGCAACGTGCTGTGGAACATCGACACGCTCGACTGGAAGCGCCCCGGTGCGCAGGCCATCACCAGCCAGGTGCTGAGCCATGCCTTCAACGGCGCGATCGCGCTCATGCACGACGGCGCGGCAACCGCAGCCAGGATGTCGAGGCGCTGCCGGCGATTATCGACGGACTCAAGGCCGCCGGCTACGAGCTGGTGACGGTGAGCGAGCTCATGCAGACCGACCCGTCCATTCCTGAGGACGTGGCCAGCGGCACCGTGAAGGTCCCCAAGGACGCGGCCCTGCCCGAGATGTAGGCATCCGGCACGTGGGGAGGCGCGGCGCCCCTCGGCATGCGTGCTGGGCCCGCGCCGCCCGGGCATCGGCAGCACCGCCCCGTTTTCGGTACCATACAATCTCCTTACCGTTGCGGGCCCGTCGGCGGGCGCGGGCCGATGGTATACTGTCGAACGGCTGCGCCGAGGCGCGGCGCGTTGCCGGTGCGGCTCCAGAGCTGCCGCGCCGCACATATCTGTGGGTCACGAGAAAGGCGTTAGGGTGAAATCGAAACCCCGACCACATAGTCGCTGACCCCTTGCGGTGCCCTTCATGCCGGCGCTGCCGGGGGTTTCATATGAAGGAGCACCATGAACTACCTGTCTGAGATGCTGCGTCTGCCCGTCGTCGATTCCGATGGCGAGAAGATCGGCGTTGTGAACGATCTGGGCATCGCCACCGGCGAGGTCTTCCCGCGCGTGACGGCGCTGGCTTTCCAGGGGCCGGGCAAGACGCCGTTTATGATCTCGTGGCGCAAATATGTCGAGCGCTTCGACGACGAAGGCGTGCGGCTGCGCATGCCGGCAACCGATATCCGCTTTTCCTACCTGCAGCCCGACGAGGTGCTGCTGGCGCGCGACATCATGAACAAGCAGATCGTGGACACGCAGGGCATGAAGGTCGTGCGCGTGAACGACATCAAGCTGTCGGTGACCGGTGAGAACCAGCTGCGCCTGCTGGGAGCCGAGGTGGGCGCGCGCGGCCTGCTGCGTGCGGTGCACCCGGTGCTCGAGCGCGCGGCAACCAAGGTGGCCCGCATGCTCGGCCGGCCCCTGCCCGAGGAGATCATCGCGTGGTCCTACATGGACCTGCTGGAGCGCTCCACCAAGCAGATCAAGCTCTCCGTCTCGCATAAGACCCTCTCCGAGCTGCACCCGGCCGACATCGCCGACATCATCGAGCAGCTCGACCCGCGCCTGCGTACGCAGGTGTTCGCCCAGCTCGACACCGAGCAGGCGGCCGAGGCCATCACCGAGCTCGACGACGACGAGCTCATGACCGAGATGCTCGAGGGCCTGTCCGATCGCGAAGCCTCCACGATGCTGGCCACCATGGACCCCGACGACGCCGCCGACCTCATCGACGAGCTGGATTACGAGAAGGCCGAGAAACTCCTGCGCCTTATGGGCGTCAAGGAGGAGAAGGCCATCCGCACCCTGCTCGGCTACGAGGAGGATACCGCCGGCCGCATCATGACCAGCGAGTTCGTGGCCTGCCCGGTGAACGCGACGGTGGCCGATGCCATCGAGGCGATCCGCGGGCTGGACGAGGACTTCGAGAGCGTCTACTACGTCTACACGGTGGACGCCGACGGCGCGCTTGCCGGCGTGCTCTCCCTGCGCTCGCTGATCGTGGCCGCGCATGACGCGCGCCTGAAAGATCTGGCTTACAAGGACGTGGTGTGGGTTTCCCCCCGATCTGGACCAGGAGGAAGTGGCCGAGGAGATGGCCAAATACAACCTGGCCGCCATGCCCGTGTGCGACGAGGCACGCCATATCCTGGGCATCGTCACGGTGGACGACGCCATGGACGTCATGACCGAGGAGCACGCCGAGGACCTGCAGATCGCCGGCGTGACGGCGGGGGAGAACACCACGGGCGAGTCGGCGCATGCGATCACGTGGTTCGCCCAGCGCCAGTACTGGTTCGTGGTGTGGGCGGTGGCCGCCGCGGCGCTCGCCGCCCTGCTCGAGGGCGCCACCGCAGGGATGTCCTATCTGGTGGCGTTCCCGCTCATGGCCATGCCGGTGGCGCTGCTGTCCGCCACCCGCGTGGTGTCCTTCGTGAAGAATTACTTCTTGGAATACGATGCGCACGATGACGAGAAGCCGCCGTACTTGGGTTTCTTCCTCAAGATGACCTGCTTGGGCGCGGGGCTGTCGGCCGTGGTGTACCTGTGCGCGCGCCTGGTTGCCTCCACGGCGTTCCCGCAGGCGGCCTCGGTGGAGCACCAGGTGTTCATGGCCTGCTTCGCGGTTTCGGCGGCGATCTGCCTGTTCAACTACATGTCGGCGGTCATCTACCTCAAGTTGCTGTTCTGGCGCGACGAGCACGACCGCAGCACCTCCGGCACCTCGCTGTCGTTCAGCGCGCAGTTCATCGCCGCGACGCTGAGCGTGATCGCGGGCGCTTGGGCCGTCATCGTCTTCGCGCATCTGTAGGGGCGCGGAGCTATGCAGGAGAAGACGAAACGAAAACTGACGGTCGGCGCGGTGTTGGGGGCCATGGGTCCGGGGCTTTTGGCGGCGCTGTCCGGCAACGACGCCGGCGGCATCGCCACCTATTCGAGCGCCGGTGCAAGCTACGGGTACCAGACGCTGTGGATGCTGCCGGTGATGGCGCTGCTGCTGATCGTGGTGCAGGAGACGGCCGCGCGCTGCGGCTGCGTGACGGGCAAGGGCTTCGCCTCGCTCATCCGCGAGAAGTTCGGCGTGCGCAAAAGCGCGCTCGCCATGGCGGCGCTGCTGATCGCCAACACGGCCGTGACCATCTCGGAGTTCGCCGGCATCGCCAGCGGTCTGGCGCTGTTCGGCGTGCCCAAAACGGTGTCGGTGCCGCTGGTGGGCCTGCTGATCTGGCTGCTCACCATGAGCGGCAGCTTCCGGCGTATCGAGAAGATCCTGCTGCTGGTGAGCTGCGTGTTCGTCACCTACGTGGTGGCGGCGTTTTTGGCGGGCCCCAACTGGGGCGAGGTGGCGCTGGCCACGGTGACCCCGCGCATGAACGCCGACCCGAGCTATATCTCGCTGCTGGTGGCCACGATCGGCACGACCATCGCCCCGTGGATGATCTTTCTGGCGCAGAACAACGTGGTGGACAAAAATGCCGACGAGTCCGACATCGTGCTGCAGCGCATCGACACCACCACCGGCTCGGTGATCGCGTGCGCCATCGCGTGGTTCATCATCATCACGACCGGCGCGGTGCTGCACCCGGCCGGCATCGTGGTGGCCGACGCCGCCGATGCGGCGAGCGCCCTCGAGCCGATCGCGGGCGAGTTCGCCACCGTGCTGTTCGCCGCAGGCCTGGTGGCCGCGAGCTTTCTGGCCGCCTGCGTGCTGCCGGGCGTGACGTCCTCGGCCATCTGCGAGGCGTTCGGTTGGGAGCGCGGCGCCGACCGCACCTGGAGCGAGGCGCCGGTGTATCGAGGGGTCATCACCGTGATCATCGTGGCCTCGGCGTTGCTCGTGATCATGCCGGGGGTCGACCTGTTCCAGATCATGATGAGCGCCCAGGTCATCAACGGCGTGCTGCTGCCGATCCTGCTGGTGTTTCTGGTGTTTATCGCCCAGGACCGGCACATCATGGGTCGTTTCTCGAACGGGCGCGTGTGGAATGTGCTCACGTGGGCCACGATCGTTTTGATCACCGTGCTGACCGCCGTGATGTTCTGGCTGCAGGCGATGGGGTACTGAGCCTGCCGTGTGCGGGTGCGGGTCCGTGCCAAGCCCATCCGATTGAAGCTGTCTACGGGGCGGCTCGTACGGGTCCTGCCGGTTGTTTGCACCGGCAGGACCCGTTTTTGCCGGGCGCGCCGTTTTGCCTGGTGCTGCGTTTGCCTGGTGCTGCGTGCTTGCTGAGCGCACCGTTTTGCCGGCTGCCTCGTGTTTGCCGGGGCGCACGGCTGCCCTGTGCGGCCGCTGCGTTCGGCCGGTGCTCCTCTGCAAGTTAGCGTGCTTCAACTTACTGTGAAGGTCATGCGAACTTTTGAGAATCATTCTCAATATGAATCCAATCAGGTCCCATTTGGTCATAATAGATGACGTACCGCATGCAGCCCGGAAGAGGGCCCGTAAGGGACCGGGCGCGCATGCACATCGCCTGTGACCGAAAGGATCAAACCATGAAGTTCGTGTGCCCCGTTTGCGGTTACGTTGAGGAGTTCGACGGCGAGGAGCTGCCCGCCGATTTCAAGTGCCCCCAGTGCGGCGTTTCCGGTGACCGTTTCACCAAGCAGGACGGTGAGATGAGCTGGGCTTCCGAGCACGTCGTGGGCGTGGCTCACGAGGGCAACGTGTCCGAGGACATCATCGCCGACCTGCGCGCCAACTTCGAGGGCGAGTGCTCCGAGGTGGGTATGTACCTGGCCATGGCGCGCGTGGCGCACCGCGAGGGCTACCCCGAGATCGGTCTGTACTGGGAGAAGGCTGCCTTCGAGGAGGCCGAGCACGCCTCCAAGTTCGCCGAGCTGCTGGGCGAGGTCGTGACCGACTCCACCAAGAAGAACCTCGAGATGCGCGTTGAGGCCGAGAACGGCGCCACCGCCGGCAAGACCGACCTTGCCAAGCGCGCCAAGGCCGCCGGCCTGGACGCCATCCACGACACCGTGCACGAGATGGCGCGCGACGAGGCCCGTCACGGCAAGGCCTTCGCCGGCCTGCTGAAGCGCTACTTCGGCTAAGATCCGCCTCCTTTGCAGCGAAGGGGCGTCGGCGGCTTGTGCGCCGCAAGCCCCCACGCTGCACGGCAAGCCCGGTTTCACCTCGGTGGAGCCGGGCTTTTTCGTGCGTGTGGGGCGAGGTGGCAGCGAGCGGCGGAGGGCGGCGTGCGTCAGCTCAGCGGCGGCTTGCGGCGACAGGTGCCCAGCGGGTGCCCTGCATGTGATCCGGGGCGTGCCGCGTTTGTCACAAGGCTGTTACAAAACCCGGCTCCGCTGTGCTCTTCTGCGCTAAAGCAGCGTGCTTTCCGCTATCCTTATGACCTGTTGCAAGCGATTGCTACATCGCTGCGGCTGCCCGGCCGCGCTGTCTACACGCCCGGGCCATCTGTACACCAGCCGTCCGGACCGACACGGGGCGGCACAGATCGAAGGAGGAGCCGTGGAGCACACAAGCTCGGCTAACCCTGCCAACATCCATTCCATGCATACCCGCACCTGCGGTGAGCTCAGGTGCGAGCACGTGGGGGAGGAGGTTGTCCTCACCGGTTGGGTGAGCCGCCGCCGCGACCACGGCGGGCTGATCTTCTATATAAGGGAGCCCAACGCAGTATGCCGGTATGCGTAATCAGGAATGGCAAGCCGATGACGATGAGCGCTACGGCATAAGTGAGCATCGGCGGCAGATAATGGCGTGAAAAGTGTGCTTTGAACCA
>ENA-OQMN01000148-OQMN01000148.1-human-gut-metagenome-genome-assembly--contig:-NODE-148-length-19340-cov-12.908343_pt1 | contig 19340 bp, 10 predicted proteins | sample MGYA00242765_ERZ504861 | MGnify/ENA primary metagenome ERZ504861 (study PRJEB26092, sample SAMD00036417) | human gut metagenome | host: Homo sapiens | study: EMG produced TPA metagenomics assembly of... | reverse complement strand
GCGCTCTTTTGCCCCCAGCAGAACCCCGTTTCGCGTCAGACGGTTTACCGCGCACCAGACCGTCTCCATCATATCCGGACGGATCACCGGCGCATCCTGGTGAAGGGTGAAGCGGATTCCATGCTCCAGGGCGGAATGGGCCGGGCTGATCCGTTCCGCCCGCTTTTGTCCCAGATTTTTCAGGTGAATGCCGCCCCAGTGGTACACGTGGGCCAGGAAAACGAGGGGATAATTCCCAGCGCTTTCACCCGCTCCAACTGATCCAGTCCCAGAAGCTGGGCGTGGATCATCACCGGGCGGATATCTCCCGGGGTGTGATCCGGGCAATTCTGCAAGAGCCGCGGCGTACTCCCGCAGATACTGCTCGCAGGCCGCGTCCCCGTTGCAGTGGGCCAGAAGCTGCATCTGATCCCGCTCCGCCTGCAGGATATTGGACTTGACCGCGGCGTCGGTGAGGGTGGGGTAACCGCAATCTTTGGCCGGGGCGGCAGCTCCTTCGGCCGGCAGATAGGGCTCCCGCAGCCATGCGGTCCGCCCCTGGGGCGACCCGTCCAGGAACATTTTATAGCCGCCGATCTTCATGTGATCCTTGTACGTTCCGATATGGTCCGCAAACTGGCGCTTCAGCTCATCCCCTGCCTCCATATCCACGTAGGCCACCAGATCCAGCTCCAGGATACCGGAGTGCAGCAGAAGCTGGTACAGCGGCCCCAGAGGCGCGCTCATCATGCCCTCCTGCACCGTCGTGATGCCGTAGGAGGCATAGAGTTTGTGTGACAGGCGACCTCATGGCCCTTGTACAGCTCGACCCACTCGCTCTCCGGGATGCGCTCGGGGCGGGGCAGGCCACCGTTCAGGTTGAAGGTGCCCCGGATGCCGTAGCGGTTGAACAGCTCGACAAGGCGGCGGTCCTCCAAACGGCCGTCATCATAGCTCATCGTCAGCACCTTATGCTTGCCGCCGGGAAAGCAGGTGTAAATAACCTTCGGTTCGGTGTAGTTCATAAACAAAACCTTCTTTTTTGTCAAAATTTATTTGAAATCCGCCCGCAGCACATCCAGTGCCGGGGTGGTATCCTGCAAAAGCTGCTGCACAAAGGCCTGTGCCGTGCGGCAGGCGCCGGCGTTTTGCTGGTGGGCGTTGTCCTGCTTTGCGCCCACCCACATATAGCGGGCCTTGCAGCGCTCAGCGCCAAAGGCGGTGTTGGCGGCGGCGGTAGCGGCGCCAAGGTCGATAAACGGCGCGCCGACCTCGGCGGCAAAGACGCGCATCGCCTCGCGGTAGGCGGCAAACGAGGGGTGGCAGACGCTGTCCTCGTCAAACTCGCGCATCGCCACGGGGGAGGCAAAGATGCACACCGCGCCGTGGCTGCGGGCAGCGTCCCAGAAGGGGCGCAGGCTCTCGCCGAAGGCATCCGCCGGGACATAGCGCTCGGCCTTTGCGCGGTTGGCATCATTATGGCCGAAGCTGACCACCAGCAGATCACCGGGGCGGATATGCGTGGCAATGTCGTCCAGCCGCCCCTCCTCGCGGAAGGTCTTGCTGCTGCGGCCCGCCATGGCGCAGTTGTCAATGACAAGGCCCGGCAGCTCGTAGCGCATCTCCTGCGGGAAGGGGCAGTCCGCGCGGTGGGCAGCGCAGCATACAGCATCCCCCTGCGCCAGCGTGTGGAGCATCTCGCCCCAGCCTGTCACCGGCTTGTCCTCGGGGGCGTAGCTCTGCATGATGGAATCGCCCGCCATCCACAGGGTGGGCTTGGCGTTCAGCTGCGGCAGCACATTGGCAAAATCCATGTCGCCTGCATAGTAGAAGGACGGGTAGCACGGCTGGTTGTAGCAGTTGTTCTGCCATGCCACGCCGCAGCGGTACTGTGCATCGTGCATCAGGGTAAACAGCTTGTGGGGGGTAAGATCGGTGGTGGTGTAGATGCGGATGGCGGTGTCGTCCGCCGTGCGCACCAACAGCTCCTCACGGAAATCGCCCAGCACATCGGCCACCAGGCAGGGGTTGCCCTTGGTGCCGTTGTTGGTGGCGGTGCCCGCGGGCTGCAGCATAACGCCGTGGGTCAGATCGTTAATGACGCCGTATTGATCGCCGTGCAGATAGTCCGCACCATCGGTGATCTGGGTCGAAAGATCGCCCGCCCAGTAGATTTTCATGTTGGTGCCGGGGGTGGGCAGCTCCAGCGTGTGGCCGTTTACATCGTACACATCCTTGACCCAGACCTGCAAGCCGCGGGTGTTCGGGTCGATTTTGCCGATCATGCAGCGGCCCAGATCCTCCTCGGCGTATTCGCCAAAGCGGACATCGCCGGTCTCGGCATCGCGCAGTGCCCAGCCGTAGGGGGCGCGCTCGCCCTCCTCATAAACATTGAAGATCTCCAAACCGGGGCTGTCGGGGTCGATGTCGGCCACATGCATCGCATCGCCGTGGCCGAACTTGGCGCGGGTCCTGCCGTCCGGCAGGGTGCCGTATTTGGAGTAGAGCAGGCTTCCGTCATGGTCGATGGCTGCTGCGCCGTACACAATTTCCATGCAGCCGTCCCCATCAATGTCAGCAGTCGAAATACTGTGGTTGCCCTGCCCGGCCAGAACGCCGTACACAGGGTCGGTGCCGACAGCAAGGTGGCAGCCGCTGTCGTTGAAGGGGTTCGCCATCGGCACAAAGCCGGAGTCGATGCCCCACACCTTGTGAAAGCGGTTCTCAAAAAAGTCGTAGGCCGCCAGCGTGGCGCGGGTGTAGTAACCGCGGCAGGCAATCAGATAGGGGCGCTCGCCGTCCAGATAGGCCACCCCGGCGTTAAAGCGGTCCACGCGGTTGCACGGCTCGATGCGGGGCATTGCATAATCGCCCCACAAAAGGCCGTCATCCACGCGGGGGTAAGGGTAGTCGATCGTGTCCAGCTCGGCGCCGTCCCCGCCGAACATCGTCAGGTACTCGGGGCCGTCATAGACAAAGCCCTCGAACTTGCGCAGCTCGTTTTTAGGGCTGCGGCTCGGCGCATACACATCAAGGAAATAGTCGGCCAGCGCAAGGGCATCGGCCTCGCACAGGGGGTAGGCGTACTGCGGCGCAAGGCCGAAGCACTGCTCCACCGTGGCGGGCCAGCGGCCGTTTACGACCTCGGGGTGGGTGTGCCAGCGGCGGAATACCTCGGCCATATGCAGGCGGTAATCCTGCGCCGTGCAGACATAGTTATCCGCGTGGCTGTACCCGGCGTCCAGATCCTTCTGCGGCATCGTGATATACCGGCGGGACAGCACGGTACCGTCCGGCGCAAAGCGGGTCATCACGGTGCCGGGCGCAGTCTTGACAGCCATCTCGGCCCTGCCGTCCCCGTTGAAGTCGTACACCATAAACTGGGTGTAGTGCGCTCCGGCGCGGATGTTCTGCCCCATGTCCAGCCGCCAGACCAGCGTGCCGTCCAGCTTATAGCAGTCGATAAAGCACCGCCCGGTGTAGCCCTTGATCGACACATCGTGGGAGTTGTCAGGATCCCATTTTACAAAATACTCGTACTCGCCGTCATTGTCAATATCACCCACACTCATATCGTTGGCATGGTAGGCAAAGGGCTCCCCGGCCGGGGTCACGCCGTCCGCCGGCTTTTGCAGCGGAAGCTCATAGTACCCCTTCTGCCACGGCTTTACGCCCCTGCAGGCGGGCCCTTCTACGCCGTTTACCAGCGGGGCCACGGCGTAGGTATCCCCGCTTGTGCCCTGCGCGTCAAGATAGTTTGTGCTGTCGGCCACGGTGGCCAGCCTGACCCCGTTTTTATAGAGCACAAAGTCGGTGCCGGTCAGGCCGGTGGCGTTGTGGCCGGTGACCTCGCTTTTAAAGAGCCGCCAGCTGATAAACACACCGGTGTTTGCCGTGATAGCCACCAGTCCGCGGGACAGCGCCTCCAGCTGCTGCTGCAGCACGCGGCCCACGGGGGTCTGCACGGGTGTGCTTTCCTCCAGCATGGCCCCGTTTTCTGCCAGCGCCTGCACCTTGATGTAATAGGGGATATGCGTCGAGCGGCAGAAGGTGAAAAGGCTTTCCCCGCTCTCGCCCGCCGCTTTGAACCGCACGGTCTCGCCGGGGCGGTCGCTCCACAAAATGCGGTAGCGGGCGGCCCCGGCCACCGGCTGCCAGCTAAGGGTGGTTTGGGCAGCCGTCTGGCTGCGCACAGAGATTTGCATGGACTTTCCCTCCATCATAAAAGAGCGCCGCAACATCCGCTGCGGCGCTCACATTCAATTAGGCTTTATCTGCTGCGTACAGGGCGTTGACTTCCTCAATGACCTGCGTGCCGCCGCGGGCATTCCACTGGTCAAAGGCAGCCTGCAGACCGGCCTCGTCGATCTGGCCGCAGATATACTGGGTGCGGGCGTCGTCCAGAATCTGGACAAGGTCGTTGCCGCACTCGGCGTAGGTGTCGGACTGGGTCAGGTAGCCCAGCGCGGGGTTGAACACGGCATACTGCACATTGTTGGCAATGCTCTCCTCGTAAGCCAGCTGATAGTCAGCCTTTTCCAGCTGGTAATCGGGGTTCTGCTCAGTCAGGTAGGGGACATAGGGCACAGCCTGATTCAGACCTGCGTGCGGGCAGTTGGTGGTGTCGTACTTGCCGTTGGGAACAATCTTGCCGTCGGCGTTGATGTCATAGCAGATGTCCTTCAGGCCGTAGTCGGCCAGGGCCATCATCTCGGGGTCGCACATCTTGTCAAGGAAGTGCAGGCAGGCCTTGACATCCTCCTCGGTCTTGGCGCCGGACTTGGTGATGAGGTAGAAGCCGTTGTAGCCGGTGGTGGCAAGGGTGTGACCGTTGATGGGGCCGACAGAGGTCATCGTTGCAATCTTGGAGGCATCGTTCACATCGGCAACAGCGTTGTCCTCAAAGTATTTCCAGATGCGCTTGCTGCCGTCCATCGTGTCGACAAAGACGCCGGTGACGCCCTTCTGGGTGTCAACCTGGAAGTTGGCAGTGTCCACAGTCGCCCAGTCGGGGCGGACCAGACCGTCGGCGTAGATCTTGCGCATCCAGTCAAGGGCTTCCTTATACTCAGCGGTCTGGTGTACGGGAACCAGCTTGCCGTCCTGCTCGACCCAGCCGTTGCCGCAGCCGAACCATGTCTGGATAATATCCCACGGGCCGGTGTATTTGCACATTTCCAGACCGTAGGTGTCGTTGGCACCGTTGCCGTCCGGATCGTCATAGGTGAACTTATAGAGCATGTCATAGACATCCTCGACCGTCTTGGGGGCCTCGGTGATGCCCACGGCCTCGGCCCAGTCGGTGCGGTAGCCCAGACCGTTGCGGCCGATGGCGCGGGAGCGGGGGATACCGATGATCTGGCCGTCCACAGTCAGGCCCTTCAGAACATCGGGGCTGATCTGAGACAGGTTGGGGTATGCCTCGCTGTCCTGCAGGTACTCGGTCAGATCCCAGAAGGCGCCGCGCTTGGCAGCATCGGCTGCATTGGCGTTCTGGTCCAGCGTCTTGGTTGCGGTCAGGATCATCGGCATGTTGTCCTTGTCCATCAGGGTCAGGCCGAATTTCTCGCTGTAGGTATCGTTGGCCTCGGTACGCCACTCGACATGGGTGCCGGTGTAGGCCTCGTACTTGGCGATGACCTCATCGGAATGTTCATTGCTCAGCACATGGCCGGTGAAGTCAGGGATCATAAAGCTGACGGTGGGGGTGCCGGAGGCAGCGCTGTCCGCAGAGGAAGCAGCGCTGGAAGCGGAGGTGCTGCTGGAGGCGGAGCCGCCGCAGCCTGCGAGCATGGCGGCGGACATTGCCAGCGCCATAGAGAGGGAAAGTGCCTTTTTCATTTTCGTTTTTCTCCTTTTTGTATAAAAGTGGTTGTATAGCTTGGTATCAGCCCTTGACCGAGCCGACCATGACACCTTGGGTAAAGAACTTCTGCACAAACGGATAGATGCAGAGGATCGGCAGGGTAGACAGCACCGTGGTGGCCATCTTGACAGCCTTGATGGGCGGCATACCGGCTGCGCCCCAGTCAAAGGTGGAATCCTCGGCCACCTGCGTGGTCAGGAACACCAGACGCCGCAGCACGATGGTGATGACCTCCATGTCGGAGTTGTTGATGTACAGCATCGCATTGAAGTAGCTGTTCCAGTGGCTGACCGCGTAGAACAGGCTGACCGAGGCCAGCACCGGCGCGGACAGCGGCAGGATGATGCGCACGAAGGTGATCAGATCGTTGGAGCCGTCAATGATGGCGGCCTCCTCCAGCTCCATGGGGATGCCCTGGAAGTAGTTTTTGATGATGATCATGTTGAAGGCGCTCATCGCCGTGGGCAGCCAGAGCGCCCAGTAGGTGTTGCCCAGATGCAGCACATTGACCACCATAATGTAGGAGGGGACCATGCCGCCGGTGAACAGCATCGTGACGATGACCATATTGATAAAGCCGTTGCGGCCCTTGAGGTAGGGGCGGGACAGCGGGTAGGCGATCGTGCAGGAGACGAACATATTGATCAGCGTGCCGATCGCGGTGACGATCACCGAATTTTTCAGTCCGCGGAACACATCGCCCTGCTTGAGGATGTACTGGTAGGCGTTCAGCGATACATCCTGCGGGATCAGGAAGAAGGGACGCTCGGTCAGCTCGCGCTCGGTCGCAAAGGAGCCGGCCACCACATAGATGAAGGGCAGCACACAGGCCAGCGCCACCAGCGCAATGATGACATACAAAAGAACCTGTACAGCCTGATCACCGGGGGTGCGGGCCTCCAGCGTACCGGTGGCGCGCACCTCGTCTTTCTTATGGGTAAAGGGCATTGTCATTGTAGCACAGCTCCCTTCTTTAGTACAGGCCGGACTCGCCGCACAGCTTGGCGATCTTATTGGCGGTGACGACCATCAGCATACTGATGGTGGACTTGAACAGGCCGGTGGCGGTTGCCAGCGAGTACTGGCCGCCCGTGATGCCCTTGGTGTAGACATAGGTGTCAAACACATCGGAGGCTGCGCGGTTCATCGAGTTCTGCATCAGGAAGATCTGCTCGTAGCTGGTGTTCAGAAGCTGGCCGACCTTCATGATCAGCATCAGGACAATGGTGCCGCGGATGGCGGGCAGCGTGACATGCCACATCAGCTGCCAACGGCCTGCGCCGTCGATCTTGGCAGCCTCATACAGCTGCACATCCACGCTGGACAGCGCCGCCAGATAGATGATGGTGCCGTAGCCGGTCTCCTTCCAGATATTCTGGCCGACGATCAGCGCGGGAAAGAGCTTGGGGTCGCTGAGCAGGTCGGGCGCCTTGGAGCCAAAAATCTGTGTCAGAATGTGGTAAATGGCGCCGTCCGTGGTGGAGAACATCTGGAAAGTCAGCGCCGCCACAATGACGATGGAGACAAAGTGGGGGATGTAGACCAGCGTCTGCGCTGTGCGCTTGAACCATTTGCAGCGCAGCTCATTTAAGATCAGCGCCAGAATGATGGGGGCCGGGAAGGCGAAGAAAAGGTTGGCCAGCGAGATAGACAGCGTGTTGCGGAACAGCGTCCAGAAGTCCGGGCCGGTGAAGAGCTTTTTAAAGTACTTCAGCCCGGCAAAGGGGCTGCCGAACACACATTCCAGAATCGTGTCGCCGTTGAAAGGGCTGAAATCGGTAAATGCCATATACAGGCCCGTCATCGGCAGGTAATTGAAGATGATCATGTAGAGCAGCGCCGGCAGCATCATGATATATAACCAGTAATGCTGCATGAACGCCTTGCGCCATGTGTTGTGGCCCAGCTGTTTCTGGGCGCGGGCATTGGCCTTGCTCTGCTTGACCGCAGCGGTTTGTGCCATAAGCGTTTCCTCCTTGCTTTGTGTTCTCATCAGCCGGCGGCCGCGGTGCTTTGGTCGGGATCGCGGGCCCTCGTCATCCGGCGGCGGCTGTTTCGTTGCTTCCATTGTATCCCCTGCTCTGCGGATTTGGCTACAATCAAAAGCACGCGAAAATTTTCATTATATTTCACGGTACAGCGCAATTATGTATGCAGATGACACACAAAACAATCATTGTATCTACCGGCACTATCGTTTGCTGTTTCGGGTTGAAATTGTGAATATTTTATACATGGTGCCTGCCTGTTTTGTGCATTTTGACAAATGGCGTTTTTAGGGCAATACCGCATAATTCTAAGTGCCGATACGGCGAGCGAGGTGCGGCAGTTGCTAAGCCAAAAGCGCAGATAATACTGGATGTCTTATCGAGCATTTTGGCAACGCAGATGCCGTGCCGCAGCCGCCGGAGCGGTGCTTAAGCCGTCAGGCGGGAATTGTGCGGTGTTGCCCTTAGACCCTGCTGCAGCCTCACGGACTGCGGAGGCTTTACCGCACAGCCTTGCCCTGACTGCCCCGCTTTGCCGGCGGGGTTGGGTCACTCCGCCCTGCTGCCGGCAAACAGGTCCTATTTCCATATCTTGATATTTATCGCTGCACCGCGCATTCAAAACCTTTTTCCCATCAAATGACACTTGTTTTTCGCCGCGGCAGCGCGTATGATAAAGATAAGATTGCGGGTCTGCAACTGTATACAGCACATCTGACAGGGAGAAAACGCTATGTCTACACTGCAAGGCGAAAGCTTTTATTTCCACCACGGCTGGCACTTTTTGCGGGCAGATACCTTCCCCATGGCAAAGGCCGTTGACGCCCACCGGGACGCTGAGGGGCACGCCTTTTACGAGGCCGGCTACCGGGAAACCGACTGGCAGCCCGTCACGCTGCCCCACACCTTCAATGATGAGGATCTGTTCCGTGACCGCATTCAGGACGGCGGCAGCGGCCAGCGCCGCACGGCGGCCTTCTACCGCAACATCCTCACCATTCCGGCGCGGCACAAAAACCACAAGGTACTGCTTGCGTTTGAGGGGCTGCGCCAGACCTGCTACCTCTATGTAAACGGTACGCTGGCCGGCTACTATGAGGCCGGCGTTGCGCCGTTCGGCTTTGACATTACCCCCTATGTGCGGTACGATGCGCCGAACCTCATCGCCATTGCGACCGACAACACCGCCACCCGCAATGCGCCGTTCTGCATTGCCGAGACCCCCAACAAGCCCGATGCTGTCCCCGGCAGCTATCTCTTTCCGCAGGAGCAGGCCGTCCCCGCCGACCGCGTGGGCGTCCCCTTTTTCTGGAACTGCAACGACTTCAATCCCTCGGTCGGCGGCATCACCCGCCCCGTGCAGGTGTTTTTCAAGCCCGATGTCTATCTGACGCTGCCGCTCTACTCCAATTTGCAGACCAAGGGCCTCTATGTCTACGGCCGGAATTTCGATTTGGACAACGCCACGGCGGATATTCGGGTCGAGGCCGAGATCCGCAACGAGGGCAAGGTCCCTGTTTCCGCCCAGCTGCGCATCACGCTGCGCCGCCCGGACGGCAGCGTTGCCGCCATCTTTGACGGCGCCCCGGCCACCGCAGCCCCCACGGGCCGCGCCGTCCCACCGCTGAGCATCACCCCGGCGGACGCCTATATCCCCGATGAGGCTGTGCCCGGGCATTACCGCCCTGTGGAGGACGAAAGCCTGCCCGCACCGACCGCTACGGATTCCATGGCGGTCACTGTGCTGCACGCCGGGGCCGACACCCTGCCGCTGCGCTTCTGGAGCATCGACGACCCCTACCTCTACACCGTGGAGGCCGAGCTGTTTGTAAACGGCGAAAAGACCGATGCCCAGCAGCTGACGACCGGCTTCCGCGCCGTAAGCTACGACAAGGACCGGGGCCTGCGCATCAACGGCGCGGTGCAGTGGCTGCGCGGCTACGCCCAGCGCGCCGCCAACGAGTGGGCGGCCATCGGCATTGCGCCCGAGTGGCTGCACGATGAGGACGCCGCCCTCATCCGCGAGAGCAACGCCAACCACATCCGCTTTATGCATGTGGCGGGCAGCCCCGCCGATGTCCGTGCGTTTGACCGCCGCGGCATCGTCTGCACCCAGCCTGCCGGTGACAAGGAGAAGGAGAGCTTCGGCCGCCAGTGGGACCAGCGCGTAGAGCTGATGCGCGATGTCATCATCGCCTTCCGCAACCACCCGTCCATTCTGTTCTGGGAGGCCGGCAACAACTCGATCTCCCGCGAGCACATGCGGGAGATGCGGCTGCTCAAGCAGCGGCTGGACCCCCACGGCGGGCGTTTTATGGGCTGCCGCACCCTGAACACCGAGGAGGTCGTCAACGAGAGCGAGTATGTCGGCACGATGCTGAACCGCCACGCCGCCCGCTTTTTGTCGCAGCACGGCCCCGTCACCGAGACCGAGTACAGCCGCGAGGAGGCCCCCCGCCGCATCTGGGACGACTTCACCCCGCCGGATTTCGACTACCGCAACCACTGGGTCGGCAAGGGCGGCAAAAAAGCTGTTGGGTACGACTTCTACGACCTTACCAGTGAGGAGCTCGCGCTTGAAAACGCGCGCGGCTACGCCGAGTTTTTCAACGATCGGATGGGCGGTGCCTCCGGCAAGAACTACTACAGCGCCTGTGCGGCGCTCTGCTGGACGGACTCTGCCCAGCATGGCCGCCAGTCCTACAGCGAAAACGCCCGCATGAGCGGCCGCGTCGATCCCTGCCGAACCAAAAAGCAGAGCTTTGACTGCTTCCGCGTTATGCAGAGCGAGACCCCCGCCGTCAAGATCATCGGCCACTGGAACTACCCCGCCCCCACCGCTGCCAACTATCGCTATGAAGAAAAGCGCTTTAACGGCACCTATTGGGAGGGCACCGGCGTCTGGCACACCCGCGACCCGCACAATAAGACGGTGTATGTGGTGGCAAGCTACCCTGTTGCCGCAGTCGAGCTGCTCGTCAACGGGCGCCGTGTCGGGCGGTGCGACAAGCCGCAGAATACCTTTGTGTTCGCCTTTCCCGGCGTGGATGTGACGCAGTCCGGCTGGGTCGAGGCCGTGGGCTACGGCTATGACGGCACGCCCGCCGCGTCTGACCAGCTGGAAACCGCCGACAGCCCCGCCGCCCTGCAGCTGACGCTGCACACCGCACCGGGCGGCCTTGCCGCTGACGGAGCCGACATCGCCTATGTCGATATTGCCGTGCAGGACAGCGCCGGGCGGGTCTGCCCGCTCTGCGATGCGCGCATCGACTTCACATTGGACGGCCCCGCGCAGTTTTTGGGCGGCTACAACAGCGGCCGCTTTGCGGGCTACGGCCACGACGACAGCGTCATCCACCAAAACCATGTCTATGCTGAGTGCGGCACCAACCGTGTATTTCTGCGCGCGGGCACAGCGCCCGGCATCATCCGCCTGACCGCCGTGATGGGCAGTCTCCGCAATGTCATCACGCTGCAGAGCAAGCCCGCCGACCTCTCACCGCTGACAGCCGCACCGCTGCCCTGCCGCCTGCCGGACTATGCCGCCTGTGCGCCGCAGCACCGCGATGCGTTCGTCCCCATCCCGCAGGCCGATGCAGCAAAATACCAGCCGGAGGACAAGTGCTACACCAAGATCCTCGTCAACGGGCAGGAGCCGGACACCCGCGGCGTGCGCAGCGTCAATGAGAACGGCCGCGTCTGGGGCGCGGTGCTCTGCATTCTGGAGCGGCTGCAAACGGTTATCCCCGATGCCTTTTGCTATGATTGGAACGCCGCCGGGGGCTGCCTGACGCTGCACAGCGGCGGGCACACCGTGACAGCGCAGGTCGGCGTCACCCACCTGCTGGTTGACGGCAAGGAAAACCTGATGGACGGCCAGCCCTATCTGACCGCCGAGGGCGCGCTGGTCATGGAGGTCAACGCCCTGATCCCCCACATCACCGGCACCTGCACCCAGTACGATGACAAGGTCAATGTACTGCGCATAGAAACCGAATAACAAGCAAAGACCGTGCCCGAACACATCGGACACGGTCTTTGCTGTAGGTGAGGGCAATTACCCTCACTTCTTCTCGTTCTGGTAATCCTTGCGGTATTTGCCGGGGGTCATGCCGACCTTTTTGCTGAAAAACCGGATAAAATTCTGCACATTGGAATAGTTCAGCGTGTCGGCGATCTGCACGACCGTCATGTCGCTGGTCAGCAGCAGTTCCTTGGCCATCTCCAGCTTTTCATTGTTGGCCAAATCGCTGAAGCTGGTATCCTTCTCGGTGCGCAGCACCTTCCAGATATAACTCGGGTTATAGTTCAGCCGGTCGGCGCACTCATTCAGCGTAATATCGCCGCGCGTCTGCTTGATCAGCGCCAGCACATTCTTGACCAGCTCGCTTGAGCTGCTCTGGCGGAACTCGGTCAGCAGGTCCATGACCGGCACGGCCACCTCGTCCATCAGGAAATTCTGCATCTGGTCGGCGGTGTAGATCCTGCTGATCGTTTCAAACAGGTTGGCCTGCCGGTCGGCCAGCACCTGGTTGGCCGAAAGCCCGGCGTTTTCCGCCACGGCCAGCATGGCCGCCACCAGCCGCTGGATGTAAAACTGCCGCTCATAGCCGCGAATGTCCTTTTCCAGCATTTTGGTGGTAAAGCGCTCCAGCAGGTGGCGCACCTCCTTGGTCTTGCAGGCGGTTACAGCGGCCGTGATCTCATGCTCCAGCAGCGTATCATAGCCGTTGCGGGCGCACTGCTCATCGGGCGGCTGGTAGTACAGCATCTGCCCGCTTGCCTCGGGGGCATCGGCCTCCGGCAGGCGCAGGGCCTCCCATGCCTCCTGCGCGGCCAGCTGCATGTGGTGCAGCTTGTGGAAGGGGCGGCTGACGCCCGCGCGGCAGCTGACCCCCAGCGCGGTGCGGATGCTGCGCGCCGCTGCCGTATATACCACGCGGCAGGCCTCGTTCAGAGCAGCCTCCTCGCCGCCCACGACCAGCAGCAGGGTAAAGTTCAGCATTACGGGCTGGAACGCGCAGCGGCGCAGCAGCTCGGTGGGCATCGTCTGTATGGCGGTCAGCAGCATCGTCTCCCGCACCGGGCCGGAGGTGCCCGCCGGGGTATCCAGCGCCAGCGCGATCAGCCGATACGCGGGGCAGACTGCCAGCCCCAGCTCCTGCATCGTGTGGCCGGCGGCCTCATCGGTGACCTCGCTGCGGATCAGATTTTCCACAAAGCTCTGCTGCAGGCGGCGGTTTTGCTGCTGCATCAGGCTTTGCATCGCCTGCTTGTCCCTGGCCACCTGCTTGACACCGGCGGCCAGATAGGCAAACTCCTCCTCATCGCTGCCGGGCTGGCCGAACACACCGCTGGCCGCGTGCATCAGATCATCCACAGGGGCGTACAGCACACTGGTCGATCGGCGGCAGATCAGCAGCACCGCCACCAGTCCCCCGGCCAGCACAAAAGCGATCAGAATCACCATGCCGGCGGTAGCCGCCAGCGTGCGCTGCGGCAGCGCCGCATAGTAGGTCAGCCCGTTCACGCCCATCTTGCCGCTGTTCAGCCGCCAGCCGTCCTGCACACAGCCGCCCTCGGCAGGGGTGTCGGCGTCCAGCAGGGCGGTCAGCGCGTCAGAGGTGCTCAGCACGGTCTTGCCGGTGAAATCCCGCGCGGCAATGCTGTAGCCGCCGGTCTGCCAGCTCTCGGTCATCTCATACAGCGGCGAAAGATCCAGCTTGACGATCAGCACCGCATAACTGCCCGTACGGTAGGAGCTGCTGCGCAGCACGAGCAGCTCGCCGGTCAGATCCACCGTGTTCAGCGGTGTGTCCGCCCGCGCGGGGGTGGGCTGGTCGGTACGGTTGACCCACATCATGGCGGCGTGCTGCTCCGCCCACTCGCCCAGCAGGTGGGCGACCTCATCCCGGTTGGCGGCATCAGCCAGCCGGTACATGCCGTTGTTGCTTAAAATCCACCCATTGCGCAGGTTGATGTAGGTATACCCCTCGACATATTTGTCCACGAGATTGCCGCCGCGCATGGCGGTTTGCATATCGCGCACAAGGGTGTACTCACTGTACGGCGGCACAGTTTTTTCACACAGGGTCTGGTAATTGTCCACGCTGACGACCGCGCTGTAGTAGGCACGCAGGTTGCTCAGCGCAATTTCCATCTGCGCCTCGACATTCTCCCGCGCCGAGGCCAGCAGGGCATCGCTGCGCGTGACGGTCTGCCGGTAGTACACCACGCTGGACAGCACGCCCAACAGCAGCAGCGGGGCGGTGACAAGGGTCACGAGATAGAAAAAAATACGGTTCTGATAAGCAGAGTATCTGCGCTTGACGCGCGTGCTGTTCTGTCTTGTCAGAGGCTTCCGCATACAAATTTTACTCCCTTTTCACTGAATTTAATTTTAACGATAGCACATTTTGCGCCGCAGTGGCAAGCCCTTTTGCGGCAAATCTTGCTGTCAATGTTACCGATTTTGTCAATCTTTGTTTGTGGAACCTGCACAAAGCAGCGGGAAATCACGCCCTCCCGCCGCCGCAAAGGGCGTGATTGTTTTTACACCGCACCGCAAAAATTGATCGCTTCATCGTTTATATCTATCCAAAAATCAAAGGATAATGATTGTTGCAGCCGGCGCGGTTTCCTCGTACAATATAGATAAGAAAATCTGTCATACTGGGAGTAGGGCTATGTCGGCTTACCGAAAATCCGCACAAGTTGATATGACCCACGGCTCCGTGCTGGGGCGCGCGGCGCTGTTTGCGCTGCCCATCTGCGCCGGCAATATTCTGCAGCTTTTGTACAGCACGGTGGACACGCTGGTCATCGGCAATTTTTGCGATACCACAGCGCTGGCCTCGGTGGCGACAAGCTCCCAGCCGCTCGAAATTCTGCTCTGTGTCTTTGTGGGCATCGGCTCGGGCATTTCCATCCTTGTGTCGCAGGCGGTCGGCCGCGCCGACCATGACCAGCTGCAAAAGCTCGTGCGCACCTCGGTCTGGCTGCTGTTTGCAGCATCGCTGCCGCTGACCGTCATCGGGTTTCTGCTGGGGCCGTGGATGCTGCGGCTGATGCAGGTCCCGGCGGACGCCATGCCGGGGGCGGTGCTGTATCTGCGCATCACGATGCTGGGTATTCTGGGCAACATGGGCTATAACTTCAACGCCGGTCTTTTGCGCGGCATAGGCAACAGTTCGTCCTCGCTGCTGCTGCTGTTTATCAGCTGCGCCGCCAACATCGTACTGGATCTTGTGCTTACCGGCGCGCTCGGCCTTGGCATCGGCGGCGTGGCGGCAGCCACGGCGATTGCACTGTTTTTGTCGTGGATATGCAGCATTTTTTACATTCGCCGCCGCTGCACAGAACTTGCGCTGCCTGTTTTGCCCTGCGGCTTTGATGCCGGCACCCTGCGTCAGATCGTGCGCATTGGTCTGCCGCTGGGGCTGAACTCGGCGCTCTACTCCATCGGTCACGCCTTTTTGCAGGCGCTGTATAACCTGCAGGGGTCGGTTTTTGTGGCGGGCTGCTCGGTGGCGGGCAAAGTCGGCGGGCTGGCCAACATCACGGTCACCTCGCTGTCGCAGGCAACCTCGGTGTTTGCGGGGCAAAACCTCGGCGCACAGAGCTACAGCCGTCTGCGCAGGGGCGGCTGGCTGCTCCCGGCGGCCTCGGGGCTGCTCTCCCTCGCAGGCGGGCTGCTGATGGCGGCCTGCTGCCGCCCTCTGCTGCTGCTTTTTACGCAGGACGAGGCCGTGCTTGCCTTTGCCGTGCGCTATATCCGCGTTGTGCTGCCGTTCCAGTGGTGCTATGCAGCTTTCAACGCTATTATGAGCTTTGCCAACGGCATGGGCGAGATCCGCTATTCCACCATCGTCAACATCATTCTGCTGTGGGGTGTGCGTATCCCAGCATCCTACCTGCTGGCGTGGCTGGGCTACGGCGGCTACGCCATGGCGGGTGTTTCGCTCAGCTTTGTTGTCGGGCTGCTGGCGATGCTGTTCTACTATAAATCCCACGCATGGGCGGACATCTGCGCCCGCGCCGAGGCACAGGAGGCCGCATAATGAAGTTTCTTGCCCAACTGCAAAACCCGCCCAGAGAATTTACCGCCATCCCGTTTTGGTTTTTGAACGGCGAGCTGACCGCTGAGGAGCTGCGCCGTCAGCTGGCGGACTTTGCCGCCCACGGCATTTACGGCGTGGTGCTGCACCCGCGCATGGGGCTTAGCCCCGACATCACCTATCTGGGTGAACGCTACTTTGCCCATATCCGCACGGCTGTCGAAGCCGCCGCCGCGCTGGATATGAAAATCGTTTTGTACGATGAAGGGATGTACCCCTCCGGCTCGGCCTGCGGCCTTGTGGTGAAAGACCACCCCGAACTGGCCAGCGAGGGCATCACGCTGACCCAAACCGTTTTGCCGGGGGACGAGCTGCTGGCACGGGCGGAAAGCGGCACGCTGGTTGTGCGCAAAAGCGGCGGCACGATGCGCGGGCTGCACTGGGGCGAGGATGACGGCGAGAAAAACGCCCCCAAAACCGCTGATATTCTGAACCCTGCGGCCGTCAGCCGCTTTATTGAACTGACCCACGAAGCCTACTATCGGGAACTGAAAGAGTATTTCGGAGCTGCGATCATCGGCTTTTTCACCGATGAGCCGAGTATTTTGGGGCGCAATGTCAGCGGTCTGTTCCCGTGGACGCACGGCTTTGCCGAGATTTTCCGCCGTGCGGGCGGCAACGCCGCCAACCTCGCCGCCCTGTTTGACGGCAAAGAAAACGACGATACACGGCTGTATCACAAGCTGCTTTTGCAGCGCGAGGGCGAGGTCTACTACGGCACACTCTCCCGCTGGTGCAAGGCGCACGGCATCGGCCTGATGGGGCACCCCCACCAGAGCGATGATATAGAAGTAGAAAAATACTTTGCTGTGCCGGGGCAGGACTTGGTGCTGCGCTGGCTCGCCCCCGAAAAGGACGGCTTGGCGGGCATCGACTCCACGATGGCCAAGTGCAGTGCCGATGCCGCCCGGCTGATGCACCGCCGCCGCAACGCCAACGAGTGCTTCGGCGCCTGCAACAAGGACGACAACCCGTGGCAGCTTTCGGGCGGGGACATCAAATGGTACACCGACTGGCTGGCAGTGCGTGGGGTCAACCTGTTTATCCCGCACGCCTTTTATTACAGCATCCGCGGCAAGCGCAAGGACGAGCGCCCGCCCGATGTCGGCCCCCACAGCATCTGGTGGGCGCATTACGATGCGTGGAGCACCTACTGGCGGCGGCTGTCCTGGCTGATGACCGACATCGATCTGCATGCGGAGACTGCCGTGCTTTGCCGCAACCGCGACCTCTGCCCTGACACCGTGCGCCCGCTGTTTGAGCGGCAGATCGGCTTTCAGTATATTCCCGAAAGCTATTTCCCTGCCTGCACGGTCGAGGACGGCGCGCTTTGGTTACACGGGCACCGCTACACCGCCGTATTGGGGGACAAGGCGCTGTTCCCGGACGCTGCGCATCCGGAGGTCTCAGCGCTCGAGCCGGACTGCCGCTGCGACCCGCCGCAGCCCATGCTGCGCTGCGCCTCTTTTAATAAGGAAGGGCGCGCCTGCTGGCTGCTGGTCAACGAGGGCAACACCCCCATCAAGACCCGACTGACCCTGCCGGTGGATGCTCCGCTTTGCCGGTACGATCTGTGGAGCGGCCAGCCCTGCGCCTGCCCGGCCGAGCGCACCGCCAGGGGGGCCTGCCTGCCGCTGGAGCTGCCCGCGCGCGGCAGCCTGCTGCTGTTCACCTGCATTGCGCGGGAAAGCGAGGCCCTTCCCCTGCCGCCCACCTATCTGTCGCTGGCCGCACCAGCCTTTGCCCTTGCGGACGAGGATGCGGCCCATCTCACCAAGACCTACCGCGCCACGCTGCAGATCACAGCAACGGAGCTGCAGACCGCCACGCCGCTGCTGACCCTGCCCGGGCAGGAGATGGCCGAGCTGACTGTCAACGGCCAGCCGGCGGGCGTCTCCTTCTGGCCGCCGCACAAATTCCCGCTGGCGGGGCTTTTGACCCCCGGCGAAAATACCCTGACGCTGACCCTGACCGGCAGCCCGGCCAACCGCTACGGCAGCCACCCGGTGCCCTACGGACTGGAAAGATAAATCGTTTTTATTCAACAGGAGGAATTCTTATGTCTGTCTGCACACCTAAATCCTTTGACCTGGCCGGCAAGGTCGCGCTGATTACCGGCGCATCCTACGGCATCGGCTTTGCCATTGCCACCGCCATGGCGAACTGCGGCGCCACCATCGTTTTCAACGACATCAAGCAGGAGCTGGTGGACAAGGGTCTGGCTGCCTACAAGGAAGCCGGCATCAACGCCCACGGCTATGTCTGCGACGTCACCAACGAGGACGCCGTCAATGAGATGGTCAAGAAGATCACCGCCGAAGTCGGCCACATCAACGTGCTGGTCAACAACGCAGGCATCATCAAGCGCATCCCGATGATCGAGATGACCGCTGCCCAGTTCCGTCAGGTCATCGACGTGGACCTGAACGCCCCCTTCATCGTTGCCAAGGCCGTTATCCCCGATATGATCGAGCAGGGCGGCGGCAAGATCATCAACATCTGCTCCATGATGAGTGAGCTGGGCCGCGAGACTGTCTCCGCCTATGCTGCTGCCAAGGGCGGTCTGAAGATGCTGACCAAGAACATCGCCTCCGAGTACGGCAAGTACAACATTCAGTGCAACGGCATTGGACCCGGCTACATCGCCACCCCGCAGACCGCGCCCCTGCGCGAGATCCAGCCCGATGGCAGCCGTCATCCGTTCGACCAGTTCATCGTTGCCAAGACCCCTGCCGAGCGCTGGGGCGAGGCCGAGGACCTGGGCGGACCCGCTGTGTTCCTTGCTTCCGAGGCATCCGACTTTGTCAACGGCCTGATCCTCTACGTTGACGGCGGCATCCTGGCTTACATCGGCAAGCAGCCGGGGTAAGGTCATTACTCCGACGCTGTTCTGAGCCTTTCTGATTTTGTTTCTGGTTTAGCTGCTTCGTCCATCAGGATTTTCTATAGCCTTATGCGCTATCTTGAGAAATCCTGGTGGACTTTTTTAATAAAAAGCAGTTCATTTGTGCAGAGTGAATCAAAACTGATTCACTTTTTCGAGTCAAGATTTTTGGATGAATCTAAACTGATTCACTCTGGAGCATATACGAATTTGTATGCGCATCCGCTTTGATTACTCCCCCCCGCTTTGAGCGGGAACGTGTTTTGCTAGCATAGCGTTTGGATATCCACAAACGCATTTCTGGGGTGTTCCCCAGACCCCCTCGCTGCTCTTGTGTGACGATAGTGACGCAGATGACGCTAATGACGCTGTTTTGGGGATATACAACAGTTCTAATATTTCGGCTTGGCGTCGATCGGCACTTGACACACTCTCACCTCTTTTCTGCTCGTTTTTCCCTTGCTCATCATCTTAAAGGCTAATAGCGCAGAAAATGTTCTCTAATT
>ENA-OQMN01000147-OQMN01000147.1-human-gut-metagenome-genome-assembly--contig:-NODE-147-length-19418-cov-3.414909_pt1 | contig 19418 bp, 19 predicted proteins | sample MGYA00242765_ERZ504861 | MGnify/ENA primary metagenome ERZ504861 (study PRJEB26092, sample SAMD00036417) | human gut metagenome | host: Homo sapiens | study: EMG produced TPA metagenomics assembly of... | reverse complement strand
CCGCGACGCGAGGAGGCATCGATGAACTTGGACGGCGCCGGCGCGCGCTTCGCGTCGGCGATCATGAACGACAGGCCGTCGAGCCCACACACGTTGGCGATCTCGTGGCTGTCGGCGATCGCGCAGGTCCGTACCCCGCGCCAGGGCCATCCGCGCATAGTTCGGACGGCCGCACGTTCGAGCTTTCGATATGCAGGTGGCGTCGATGACGGCCGGGGGCCAGGTAGCGGCCGCCGCAGTCCACGACCTGCGCCGCCTGCCAGGCGGGTGCCGAGGCGTCCGGGCAGTCGCGCCCCTCGAAGAGCACCGCGGCAATGCAGCCGTCCTTCACCGCCACCTGCCCGCGGGCGCAGCGCAGGCGGTACACGTCCACGACCTGCGCGTTCACGAACACCGTGTCGGCCGGCATGCGGCCCTCGGCCACGTCGATCAGCTCCCGCATGATGCGCACGGCGTCGCAGGATGCGCGGGTGTCTGTCTCGTGAGACGCTCGGGCGCTTGCCTCGTGAGGCACGCGGGCGTCTGCCTCGCAGGATGTGCGGGCGTCCACCTCGCGGGACGCGCGGGTGCTTGCGGAGCCGGGTGCACGGGAGCCCACCTCGCGGGATGCGCGGGTGCGTGCGGCGCAGGACGCGCGGACGCCCATCCCGCGGGACACACGGGCGCCCATCTCGCGGGACACGCAGTCACCCGCCTCAGCTGCGTTGAGATCGTCCGTTGTCTGCGTTGCACCGAAACCATCTGTTGCCTGCATACGCTCCCCTTTCCGAATCTGCTTGCCCCCTATCTTACCCGCTGGATGCCGCAGATGCGCGAAGGGGAGGTTTCCGCTTGGTGCCGCGGATGTGCGAAAACGAGGCATCCACCGGATGCCGCGGGCGTGCGAAGGCGAGATTCTCGCTGGATGCCCCGGGCGTGCAAAGGCAAAGCACCCGGAGCCCCCAGCGCGATGGGCTTCCGGGCGCGGGCTTTCGATCATTGGGCTGCTTCCGGGTTCGGATTTTGGCCACTGGGGCATCCCGGGCTCCATCCCGGGTTCGGATTTTGGCCGTCGGAACATCCCAGGTCACATCCCGGGTTCGTTTTCCGGCCATCGGAGCGATTCGGGTGCGAGCTTTGTCCGCCGGGCCGCTTCCAGGTTCGGATTTTGGCCATCGGCGACTCCCGGGTTCGGGTTTCGTCCGTTGAGCTGCTTCCGGGTTCGGATTTCGGCCATTGGCACATCCCGGGTTCGGATTTCGGCCATTGACGCATCCCGGGTTCGGCATATGTCCATCCAGGGGCGAAAATTGGCTCTAGATGGACGGAAGCCGAACCCTCGTTGAGCAGATGGACAAAACGCGAACCCAGGTTTCGCGAACGGACGGGGACCGAACCCGGATCGACGCGCCACGGCGGCACAAGCCAGCAACACGCGTTACCTCGCCGCAGGCGGCACGGACCGGAAGTTCGCGCCGTCTCACCGCAACCGGCGCAGGCCAGCAGCAAGCGTCGCCTCGCTGCGGGAGACACAGACCGGCAGCGAACGTCGTCTCATTGTAAGCGACATGGGACCGGCAACACGCGCCAGCTCGTCGCAGGCAGCACGCGCCACCCCGCCGCGACCGGCGCAGGCCAGCAGCAAGCGCCGCCTCGCCACGGGACACGGACCAGCAGCGGACGCCGTCTCGCCGTACGAGAAACGAACCGGCAGCGGGCGTGGGGCGTTGCGGGCAGCGCAGGCCAGCGGCACGTGCCGCCCCGCCGCAAACGGCGCAGATCGGCAACGCGCCTCCTCGCCGCAGGGGGCGCAAACCAGCAGCTGGCCCGTCTCACCGCAGGAGATACGGGCCAGCGGCACGCGCCGGAAGTTCGCACCGTCTCACCGCTGCGGCACGGACCGGAAGTTCGCTCCGTCTCACCGCAAGCGGCGCAAGCCAGCAGCGCGCACCGCCTCGCCGCTGCCGGCGCCGTCGGCAGGCCCCGCTACGCCAGGCGGGCGAAGCGGCGCTTGCCCACCTGCAGCACGCGGCCGGCCTGCACCAGCTCAGAGGGCACGTTGTAGGTCTTGGGCGCCACCGGCTCGCCGTCGATCTTGACACCGCCGCCGTCGATGTCGCGGCGCGCCTGGCCGGCGCTCGGCACCAGGCCGGCAGCCTGCAGGACGGCGGGCAGATACACCAGACCCTCGTCGTTCACCTCAACCGCCACCGACACCTCGTCGATCTCGCTCGGCATCTCGTGGTTCTTGTGCACCTGGTCGAACTCCGCCTCGGCAGCGCGCGCCGCCTCGGCGCTGTGATAGGTGCTCACCAGGTCGCGAGCCAGCGCGCGCTTGAGCTCGTAGGGGTTGCCCGTGCCCTCGGCCAGCGCGGCCTCGATCGCGTCCACCTCGTCGGGCGCGCACGAGCTCGCCAGGCGGTAGTACTTGACGATCATCTCATCGGGGATGGACATGGTCTTGCCGAACATATCGGCCGGCTCGTCGGTGAGGCCGATGTAGTTGCCGTAGCTCTTGGACATCTTGCGCGTGCCGTCGGTGCCCTCGAGCAGCGGCATCGTGAGCGCGATCTGGGGCTCCATGCCCATCTTCTCCATGAGCTCACGGCCGGCGAGCAGGTTGAACAGCTGGTCGGTACCGCCCATCTCAACATCGGCCTCGATCTTGACCGAGTCGTAGGCCTGCATGACAGGGTAGAGGAACTCGTGCAGGGCGATGGGGGTCTGGGACTGGTAGCGCTTCGTGAAGTCGTCGCGCTCCAGGATGCGCGCCACGGTGAACTTGGAGGCCACCTCGAGCAGGCCCTTGAGGTCCATGCTCAAGATCCAGTCGCCGTTGTGGACGATGGTGGTCTTCTCGGGGTCGAGGATCTTCATGGCCTGGGAGACGTAGGTCTGTGCGTTGGCCTCGACCTGCTCCTGGGACAGCTGAGGGCGCGTGGAGTTCTTGCCGGACGGGTCGCCGATCATGGCGGTGCCGTTGCCGATGATGAGCGTCACGCGGTGGCCGAGGTCCTGGAACTGGCGCATCTTGCGCAGCGGCACGGCATGCCCCAGATGCAGGTCGGGGCTGGTGGGGTCGACGCCCAGCTTGATGTTGAGCGGCACGCCGCGCTCGAGCTTCTTTTTGAGGTCGGCCTCGGGCACGATCTTGGCGGCGCCGGAGGTGATGATGCGCATCTGCTCTTCTACAGGCAACATAAGGTGCACCTTTCCTGCAAGGTCATAGCACCCTCGCCGCGTTGTGCGCAAGCGTCAAACGGGCGGTGCTGGAACGACATATGGGCATAAGTGTAGCCGAGTTGCCCGGTCTGCGCCATGCGCGGAAGCGGGTACGGTGAAGCGAGCGGGGCTGGCCTGGCCGTAGGCGGAAGGCACGAGGCGGGGCTGGCTTTGCATCACAAAGGTGGGACGAAGCGGCAAAGGGCGGGGCAACGAGAAGCCGGCCCCGCCGCAGATGCCGAGCGCGCGACGAAGCCAGCCTCGCAGCAAGTCATGGTGACGCAACGGTGCAAGCCGCGCAGAGCAGGAAGCGGGCGCGGCTGCGAGGCGCGCTGCCGGGCCTCCTTCCCCTATGTCCACTGGGCGGCGCCGGCCTCACCGCCCGCAACGGGCATACGAACGCGCAGCCCGCTGCCGGTCCACACCCCTGCCCGCTGGGCGCCATCGCGCCTGCGGGCTTGACGCACCCGCAGCGGGACCGCCCGCATCGGGATCAGGCGCCTGCGGGACCCCGCCCATGTCGTGCATATCGGTGCAGGCAACCTATCGGCACGCAGCAGCCAGACGTCGGTACTACGAGACGTCGGCACACAACAGCTAGACGGCGGCGTCGAAGATGCGCGTGCGGCCGAGGGCATCGACCCGCACCGGCAAGCGCGCGCCGTCGGCATCCACCAGCACGCGGTCGCCTGCCTGCGATGCCAGGCGACGCGGGCACGCTCGGCAGCAACCGCGTGGGGCATCCGCGCCGGCGTGCGGCTCCGCTGCCGTCGCATCCGCTGCGGCCTCGGCAGCCGAGCGGCGCACGGGCCTCAGCGGCAACAGGCAATCGCTCGGTCACCATGAGCTGCGCATCGAGGCTCGAGCTGCACCAACGGTGCCACCTCGACCTCCGGCACGGCCGCCGCGATCGCGCGCATCTCATCGGCGGCGAGCTCGTAGGGCAGCCACACCCGCCGCGCGCCGAGCGCGGCCAGCCAGCGGACCGTCCGCGCGTTCCACACCGGAATCGGCGGCGCCACCTCCCACGCCGCCCCGGCAGCGCGCGCCGCCTCAATCTGGGAGAGGTTGCGGCACACAACCGCCGCCGCCCGCCGGCACAGCGCCTCGACGCGGGCGGCAGACGCCGCGCGGGCCACCTCGTCGAGCACCACCGTGAGCGTGGGCACCAACGGCTCCCAGGCATCCGCATCGGCCTCAAGCAGACGATGGGCGAACACCACGGGCGTGCAAGGGACTGCAGGCACGCAAGGGGTCGTGGACACGCAGGAGGCTGCGACGGCCACTTCGCCCGCGCTCGGCGCATCCGTCAACTCAGCACCCAGCGCAACCGCAGACCCCGCGCCCGCGTCCCCTTTCGCCACGCCGGCCCGTTTCCGTCGACGGTGGCTCGGCGCCGAGACCTCCTGCCCGGCCGCGCCGCCCGACAGACGCGCCTCCTCATCGCGCAGGGCCGCGATGGCCCGCGCGCTTTCCTCCACGGCCCGAACGCTGCGCACCACATGCACCGCGCTGCCCACCTCGACCTTGCGCTTGCAGCGCAGGCGCACCGCCGAGCCGACCGGCACATCCTGCGGGCACGCCACCTGAGGCCAGCGCGTCGGCACGTCGCGGACCGCATCGGCCGCCGGCGTCGAGCGGATCTCCAGCGTGTCGCCCGCCTCAACCGCCCGCTCGAAGGCGATGCGCGCCCACTCGTGCCCGCGCTCGATAACCTCGCCCACGCACAGGCCCTGGTTGATGGCGCGCTCTCGGCTCATGAGCCCCGAGCCGGTCCGACCACGCAGGTAGCCGTCGGTGAATCCGCGGTTGAACGAGCGCGCCAGCTGGTCGGTGAGCGCCCGCGCCCCAGGCTCGCATCCGGCGCCCACGGCATCGAGCGCCGCACGGTAGGCGCGCACGACGTTGTATACGTAATCGGGCGCCTTCATGCGCCCCTCGATCTTGAGGGCGGCCACGCCGGCGGCCGCAAGCTCGCCCACATGGCCCACCGACAGGTAGTCGCGCGGGCACAGCAGCCTGTCGCCGGCGGCCTGTCGCCGCAGGCGCGGATCCGGCTCGTCGGGGCGCACCCCCGCCAGCACCCGACCGGAGGCGTCCTCGAGCGCGTAGGCCATCCGGCACGGCTGCGCGCAGTCGCCGCGCATCGCGGAGCGGCCGCGGCGCACCGCCGAGAAGGAGCAGGCTCCCGAGTAGCAGATGCAGATGGCCCCATGGCAGAAGGCCTCGACCTCCACGCCGGCGGCAGCCAGCGCGGCCAGCTCCTCGAGCGACAGCTCGCGGGCGCAGGTCACCCGGCTGACCCCAAGCTCGCGGGCGGCCAAGCGCGCGGCCGCCGCATCCTGGACGCCCGCCTGCGTGGACAGGTGCAGCTCGGCTGCGGGCACCGCGCGCCTCAGCTCGAGTGCCAGGCCCGGATCGGCCACGATGAAGGCATCGGCGCCGGCGGCGTGGGCCCGGGCGGCAAGGTCCACCGCGCCGGCGAGCTCTCCCTCATGCAGGCAGGCATTCAGCGTCACATAGACACGCGCCCCGTGCGCATGGGCGAGCGCGCACGCCGACGCCAGCTGCGCCAGCGAAAAGCCGGCGTTGCCCGCCCGCGCGCTGTAGGCCCCCAGCCCCGCGTACACCGCATCGGCCCCGGCCGCCACCGCGGCGCGCAGCGCGTCGGGCGTCCCGGCGGGCGCCAGCAGCTCCGGCAGCCTCGTCATCGTCATCGCCTCGGCCTCCTTGCCCTCTTACTGGTATCTTCCATCGGCCGCGGCAAGCACATGCGTCCGCGCGGCACCTCGCCTGGGGCCATAGCCGTACAGGCGCGGCGCGCCCATTGTCCCAGAGCCGCCGCCGGCGCACCCACCGCGCATCTGGAGTTTCCCTTAAACCTCCCCATGCTCGGCATCACCTGCCACCCCGATGCGCTACTGTGTATTGAATCTATGTGCGCCGCCTGCCGAGCGCACCGCGACCAACACGTTCGACCATCCCCGTAGGAGGTTGTCTATGGGTCCTCGCCAGCGCCACGTACGCCAGCGCACCAAGACGCATGTCGTCCCCATCACCATCGTCTCGTTTTTCGGCTTCATGCTCATCGCCGGCGTGGCCTTCGGCATCGGCATGCTGGGCAACGTCCAGCGATGGCTGCAGGACCTGCCCGACTACACCGACGCCAAGCAGTACCTGGTGAGCGAGCCCACCCACATCCTCGACGCGCAGGGCAACGAGATCGCCACCTTCTTCGTGCAGAACCGCGAGAGCGTCACGCAGGACCAGGTGTCGCCCTATGTGCTCAAAGGCACCGTCGACGTTGAGGACGAGCGCTTCTACGAGCACAACGGCGTCGACATCATCGGCATCGGCCGCGCTATCATCGCGCAGCTCACCGGCCGCTCCGAGGGCGCCTCCACCATCACCCAGCAGCTCGTGCGCAACACCATCCTGTCTGAGGAGCAGTTCGACCAGACCATCGAGCGCAAGGTGCGCGAGGCCTACCTCGCCATCAAGATGGAGGAGATCTACTCCAAAGACGAGATCTTGATGATGTACCTCAACACCATCTACTACGGCCACGGCGCCTACGGTATCCAGGCGGCCGCCAAGACCTACTTCTCCAAAAACGCCAGCGACCTCACCCTGGCCGAGGCCGCGCTGCTGATCGGCCTGCCCAACTCGCCGTCCTACTACGACCCCACCGTCAACCCCGACGCCGCCGTCGAGCGCCGCAACAAGGTCCTCGACACATGCTGCGCATGGGCGATATCACCCAGGAGGAGCACGACGCCGCCCAGGCCGAGGCACGTCACCCTGAACGTCACCGAGACGTCCGACTCCGGCATCACCGTGTACTCCCAGCCCTACTTCGTGGACTACGTGAAGTCCCTGCTGCAGGAGGAGTTCTCCACCGACGTCCTGTTCAAGGGCGGCCTCACGGTGAAGACCACCATCGACCCCACGGTCCAGGCCGCCGCCGAGCAGGCCGCCGTGGGCAACATCAACAAGTACAGCGCCGCCAACGACCTCAACATCGGCATGACGGTCATCGACCCCAAGACCGGCTACATCAAGGCCATGGTGGGCGGGCGCGACTACAACGACAGCGACGCGCACACCAACCACGCCATCACGCGGCGCCAGCCCGGTTCGGCCTTCAAGGTGTTCACCCTGGCCACCGCGATCAAGATGGGCATGAACCCCACCGTGCGCGTGAACTGCAACTCGCCGCTCACCTGGAAGCTGTCCGACGGCACCACCTACAACGCGCAGAACTACGGCGGGCGAGCTACGGCACGCTCACGCTGGCCCGCGCCACCGAGCTGTCCTCGAACACCGGCTACATCCAGGTGGCCGAGGCGATCGGCAACCAGAACATCCTGGAAACCTGCCGTACGCTGGGGCTCGACACCTCCAACATGGATGACACCCTGTCGATGACCCTCGGTACGGGCTCGGTGTCCACCCTCGGCATGGCCGAGGCGTTCGCCACCTTCGCCAACGGCGGCTACCACCGCGAGTCGGTGGCCATCACCGAGATCGACTCGCGCGACGGCAAGGTGCTCTACCAGCACCAGGACGCGCCCGAGCAGGCGCTCACCACCGGTCAAGCCGAGGCGGTCACCCAGGTGCTGGAAGGCGTCATGACCAGCGGCACCGGCCGCAGCGGCAACCCCTGGATCGACCAGCCCATCGCGGGCAAGACCGGTACCGCCGGTACCGCCAGCGAGACGACCGACCTGTGGTTCTGCGGCTACAGCCCGCAGTACGCCGTCTCCATCTGGGTGGGCCACTCGGGCAGCAACGCCGCCATCTATGGCCTGCACACGAGTGAGATGGTCCTGCCGGTGTTCAAGACCTTCATGAGCACGATGCTGTCCGGCACGGCACGCGAGGAGTTCCCCACCGGCGACGCGCCCGAGTACAAGGCGAATTCCACGTGGACCTTCTCCAAGACCAACGCGAAGTCCGAAAAGCAGCAGGAGCAGGGCGGCCAGATCACCGAGGAGGGCACTGTCACCGAGGAGCAGCAGTCCGACAGCACCGACACGAGCGGCACGGGCAACGGCGGCACCGACTCGGGCTCCGGCGGCACCGACAACAGCGGCAACAACAGTGGAACCGATTCAGGTAACGGCGGGACCGACGGGGGCACCGACTCAGGTTCCGGCGGCTCCGGCAACAACGGCGGAACCGATAACGGCGGCACCGTGACCCCCGATCCGCCCACCGGCTGATCCGCGCAACGCCGCACCGTGCACACGCGCCGTCGCCCTCAGGCATCCCGCCTGCCGGCGACGGCGCGTTTTTCATGCGGCGGCGGCCAGCATTTACTTGAGGACCAACGACGCATGCTATTCCGAGCAGTCATTACGACCAAGCATCATTCCGTGTTCGACCGCCGGTGCCCTCCAACAGCAAAGGCCGAGAGAGCAGGTGCCCTCCCGGCCTATTCGAAACATGGCTCCATGAGCCGCCTTCTACCTTCTAGCGTGCGGGGACGCTCGCCCTTGCCGAGCTCGCCCCCACCGCGTGCAGCGCCGGCGACACCCGACGGCGCGCCGTCAGCGGCGTTAGCGGCGGACGTTGCGCAGCTTGTTGATCATGCCGGCGAAGCGCTCGCCGTCCTCAGCCGTCTGCGCGATCACGAGGATCGTGTCGTTGCCGGCCAGCGAACCGAGCACGTCGGGCAGATCGGCCGCATCGATGGCGGCAGCGATACCCGAGGCGGTGCCGGGCTGCGCCTTCACGAGCACCAGGTTGTCGGTGCGCTGCACGCCGATGACCAGTTCGGAGACCATGCGCTGCAGGTGCAGATCCTCAGCCAGCACATACACGCCCTCGGGCAGCTTGCGCAGCCCCATGTCGGCGATATCGCGTGATACCGTAGCCTGCGTGCAGTCGAATCCGCATGCCTTGAGCTCCGTTACCAACATGCGCTGGGTGCGCACGTTGCGGTCTCGCACGATCTCGCGGATGGCATCCTGCCGTCCGTTGCGCCTCTTCGCCATACCGGCCTCCCATTCGTCAAGCGCATCAACGCATCCTGCGCGATACTCGGTGTCGGTTTACCACCTTATTGACCCATGGTACATGAGAACAGGCCCGTTGAATAGAAAGTTCCAGTTTTGTAACAATCGTGCATAGAGAATGGCAACGCCTAGGCATGCGAACCGGACGGTGCATGGGATCGTGACCGGCGCGCGGCGGCATCGGAGGCCGACGGTCTACGCGATCGGCGTGAGCGCGCCCTCGTCGTAGGTCACGGCCATGAAGCACAGGCCGCGGGCGGGGCGGTGGGACCGGCAGCCCGACGGTCGCAGGCCGCGAGTGCCTCGGCGAGCCATGCGGGATCGCGACGATGCGCGCCGACCTCAACCAGGCTGCCCACGATCGTGCGCACCATGGAATGCAAAAACGCGTTGCCGGTGATGGTGAACGCCAGATGCTCCTCCCCCAGCTCGCCGGCGTGCGCGAACGACACCGCGTGCACATTGCGGCATGTGGGCTTCCCCACCGCCGAGGCCACCTTGCAGAAACTCTTGAAATCGTGCTCCCCCACCAGACACGCGGCCGCCCGCTCCATCGCCTCCACGTCGAGCGGATGCCGATGCCACCAGGTCACATGGCGCGTGAGCAGCGGCCGGGCGTCGCCGGTGGCGATGCGGTAGGTGTAGGTGCGCGCCCGTGCGTCGAAGCGAGCGGAGAATCCGGGGGCGGCCCGATACACCTCGCCCAGCGCGATGTCGTCGGGCAACAGCGCCGCCATGGCGCGCATCCACCGGCTCCGCGTGATGGCGAGCTCGGCCTCGGTTGCCGGCACGCTCACGTACTGCGCGATGGCGTGCACCCCGGCATCGGTGCGGCCGGCGCAGGTGAGGTCGATTGGCCGACGCAGAAACGTCTCCAGCGCCCGGCGCAGCTCGCCGGCGACCGTCCTGATGCCGGGCTGCTCGGCGAAGCCCGAGAAGGCGGCGCCGTCGTAGCCCAGACGGAACACCAGCGTGCCGTCGAGCGGATCGGGCATGGTATAGGCGCCCGTGTTGTCCTGAGGCATGGTGCAGGCACCTGTGTTGTCCTGAGGCATGGACCTCCCTTTCAAACCTGCGCACCCGGGCGCGGGCACAACCACCCGGCCGCGGATGCGAACAGCATCATCGAACCTACGCCGGCGCCCATGCCGAGGCGAGCGGCAGGACTGCCGCCAGCAGCACGCCGCCCGCGAGCAGCAGCCATTCGCGCGGCTCCAGCGCGTGCGGTGCCACCAGCGGGGCATCGGGACCCTCAGGATAGCACCGCGCGGCCATGGCCTCGCCCAGCCGGTCCGCCCGGCGCAGCAAACCCACCACCATCGGCGCGAGCACGGCCACCCAGGCGCGACCGCGCGCAGCCAGCCCACCTGAATCGAACCGAACCCCGCGGGCGCGCTGGGCGGTATGGATGCGCATGACCTCCTCGCCCGTCAGCGGGATAAAGCGCAGGGCGAGCGAGAGCACGCAGCCCAGCTGCGCCACCGGCACCCCAACGCGACGACAGGGCCGCAGCAGGCGCATACAGGCGTCGCCGATCTGGGTTGCCGTGGTCGAGGAGGCCACCACCAGCGAGAACCCCAGCAGCAACGCGATCCGCAGGGCCGCCGCCAAGCCCCGCAGGCCACCCGCTGGGTTCAAGCCGACGGGCCCCGCAAGCGCCACCGTAGCCCGCCCGTCGCAACTGATAAGGTTCGCGAACAGGGCAAAGGCGAGAACGATGGCGGCCGGGCGCAGGGCGCGGACAAGCGCCGCCGGGCGCATGCGGGCCGCCGCCGCGGCGCCGGCAAGCACCGCCGCCCATGCCGCAACCCCCACCAGCTGCCGGTGGCGAACACGCCGATGCAGATCGCGGCGAGCACCCCGAGCTTGACGCGGGCGTCGATACCGGCAAGCGGCGAGGACGGGATGTAGGCGCCCAGCAGCGGGTGGAACCCGCGGCCAGCGCGGGTTTGGAGGCGCGGCGAGGTGGAATCGGGCGCTACGGGATTGCGCACGGGGTCGGGTGTGAGGTCAGAGGCAGAGGCTAAAGCGTCGACGGCGCCGTTGTGGCCCGCACGCGCGGCGAGCGCCCGATACAGGCGCGCGGATTCCGGCAGCAGCAAACCCGCACGCGCGAAGGCGCCAGCGGCCTGCCCCACCTGCGAGGGCGTTCCGCGCCAGCAGATGCGCCCCTCGGCCAGCAGCGCCACCTCGTCGACCGCCGCCAGCCACTCGCCCACATCGTGGCTGATAACCACCACCGCGCGCCCCGAGCGCGCCAGGTCGCGCACGAGCGCGCGCACGAACCGGCGACCGGAGGCGTCGAGTCCCGCCGTGGGCTCATCGAGCACCAGGACCGGTGCCGCAAGCGAGAGCACCGAGGCGATGGCCACACGGCGCGCCTGCCCGCCCGACAGCTCAAACGGGTACCGCTCGAGCAGGCCCGCCTCCAAACCGACCGCCCGTGCCGCCGCATCAACGCGCGCCGCTACCTCGCGCTCATCGGCGCCGAGGTTGCGCGGGGCGAAGGCAATCTCATCGAACACCGTGTCGAGGAAGAACTGCGTCTCGGGGTTCTGCCACGCCAAGCCGCAGGCCCCGGGGCGCGCCGGCGAACCGGCGATGCGCACACGCCCCGCATCCGGCTCGCGCAGGCCCGCCGCCACAGTGGCGAGCGTCGATTTGCCCGAGCCCGAACGGCCGGCCAGCAGCACCACGGAGCCGGCCCGGGCGCAAAAATCGAGCGCGTCCAGCACGGGCGCGCCCGTATACGAGCACGACACCCCCGCAAGCTCCAGCAGAGGCTCGGGCACAGGTGCCTTGGTCGGAGCCGAAGTCGCGCCGACGGGTACCTCTGCCGCCGCAGCCTCTGCCACCGCCGTTGCCCCGGCGGGAATCGAATCAGCAGCGGAAACCTCTGTCGGAACCGAAGCCGGAGCCGCGCCGGCGGGTACCTCTGCCGCCGCAGCCTCGGTCGCCGCTGATGCCACGGCGGGAGCTGCCTCGGCGATGGAAGCCCCTGCTGGAACCGAAGCCGGAGCCGCGCCAGCGGGTGCTTCGGCCTCAGCAGGAACCTCGGCACCGGACGCACGGTGCGCACCGGACGCCATGGACACCTCGGTCGCACCAGAGCCCTCATCCATGCTCGTCCGCAAACGAGCCGGGTCGCAAAGCCTCCGTGCCTCGTCCAGCACGGCTCTGCGCCCGTCAGACGCCGCACAAAGCCAGGACGCGAGCTGATCGGGCTCAACCCCCTGCGCGGGGTCGAAGCCGGCCCGAACGGCGGCACACAGCGCAGCAGCATACGGGTCGTCGGCCCCCAGAAGCGCATCGGGGCCCATTCGCCCCGTGCGCACGAACGCCGCCGGGGTGCCCTGCCACACCACGCGCCCCTCGGCGAGCATGAGGACGCGGTCGCAGGCCATGACCTCGAGCGCATCGTGGGTGATGCAGAGCACCCCGAGGCCCTCGTCGTGCGCCAGGCTGCGCGCTAGCGACCGGAACGCCGGGCGCAGCGACGAGTCGAGTTGCGCGGTCACCTCGTCGAGCACCAGGTAGCGCGGCTCCATCGCCAGCACGCCGGCGAGCGCCACGCGCTGCAGCTCGCCGCCGGACAACTCCTCGCAGCTGCGGCCGCGCAACGCCGCAGCTCCCGCCCACACGAGCGCCCGTTCCGCGCGCGAACGCACCTCGTCCTCATCGCAGCCGATGTTGCGGGGACCGAATGCCACCTCATCGTCCACGAGCGACGAGACGATCTGACACGAGGGATCCTGGCGCACCAGGCCCACGCGCCGACGCACCTGGCGCCGCTCGTATATACCTGCCGCCGGATCGACCCCATCGACCTCGATCGAGCCATGTGAGGCCATAAGCGAGCCGCAAAGCGCCCGGCCCAGCGTGCTCTTGCCCGAGCCGTTCGCGCCCACCAGAGCCACAAGCTCGCCGGGCGCCAGCGAAAGGGATACCCCGCGCACCACGGAGCTCCCTTCCAGCTCGATATGGATATCGGATGCCGCAAGCACCGCCCTGCACCTCCTTGTCGTCCCTTCGCCGCGCCAACGCCAGCTGCCACCACGGCGCGAGCCTTCGAATCATAGCAGCGCACACGCAGATTTATCGTCGCACGCGAGCCATCCCATCGCCGCACGCGCCGTCCCATCGCCGCAGGCAGTCGCCACCATAGCCGCGCGCATCGCACGGAAGCCATCCCATCGCAGCGCACAGTCGCCACCATAGCCGCGCGCATGTCGCGCACACCGCACGCACCGCATCATCGCTCGATAGCAAAAGAGGGACGCGCAACCACACGCGTCCCTCTCACACATCAGCCTATCGGCGAGTGCCCGGCAGGCTACTCAGCAGCCTGCTCCTCGGCAGTGGCCTCGGTCTCGACAGCCTCGACCTCAGCAGCCTCCTCGGCCTCGGGAGCCTGCTCGGCGGCAGCCTCCTCCTTCACGGCCTTCACCGCAGCGGGCTTGGACGCCGGGGCGGCCTTCTTGGCCTTGGGGGTGCAGGGCTCGGTCACGAGCTCGATGATGACCATCTCGGCAGCGTCGCCCTTGCGGGGACCGAGCTTCATGATGCGGGTGTAACCGCCGTTGCGGTCGGCCCACATGCCCTGAGCAGCCTTGTCGAAGATCTCGGCCACAAGGCGCTTATCGCCGAGCTTGGCGATCGCCAGACGGCGGGAGTGCAGGTCGCCCTTCTTGGCCCAGGTAATGATGGGCTCGGCGTAGCCGCGCAGCGCCTTGGCGCGCGTGATGGTGGTCTTGATGCGATCGTTCTCGAAGAGCGCCTTGGCAAGGCTCTTCTTCATGGCCTTGGTGTGGCTGGCATCGGTGCCGAGCTTCAGGCCTTTCTTCTTGTTGTGACGCATGGTTACGGATTCTCCTCTAAAACAGGGCGCTTAAGCCTTGAGGCCCAGGCCCATCGACTCAAGCTTGTCCTTGACTTCCTCGATCGACTTCACGCCGAAGTTGCGGATGTTCAGCAGGTCGTTCTCGGAGAACTCGACGAGCTGACGCACGGAGTGAATGCTGGCGCGCTTCAGGCAGTTGTAGGAACGAACCGAGAGGTCCAGGTCCTCGATCTGCTTGTCGAGCTCAGCGTTGTCGTTCGAGACCTCAGGCGCGAAGATGGAGATCTCCTCTTCGGCCTCGGGCTCATCGGCAAGGTTCATGAACGCGGCCATGTGCTGGTTGATGATGTTAGCGGCCTGAACCACCGCATCGCGCGGGGCAACGGCGCCGTTCGTCTCGATCTCGAGCACCAGGCGATCGTAGTCGGTGTGCTGACCCACGCGGCAGGCCTCGACGAGCTTGGCGCAGCGCTTCACGGGCGAGAACAGCGAGTCGACATGGATGATCCCGATGGGGTCGTTGTCGCGCTTGTTCTGCTCGTAGGACACGTACCCGCGACCGTAGCCGATGCGCATGCTCATGGTGAGGTGGCCGCCCTCGGTCAGGGTGGCGATGTGCTGCTTGGGGTTCACGAGCTCGAACTCGGAGGGGATGAAGAAGTCCTCACCCGTCACCGTGCAGGGACCGTCAACCGAGATGGTGGCGGTGCCCTCGCCGGTGGTACCGAGCGAGCGGAACACCAGCCCCTTCACGTTCAGGACGATATCGGTAACGTCCTCGACCATGTTGGGGATGGTGGTGAACTCGTGCTGGGCGCCATCGATCTGGATGGCCTCGACGGCTGCACCCTCGAGCGAGGACAGCAACACGCGGCGCAGGGAGTTACCCAGCGTGTCACCGTACCCACGCTCCAGGGGCTCGACGGAGACGCGGGCAGCGGTGCTGCTGATCTCCTCGACCTGAACCTGGGGCCTGATGAATTCTGACATGTATAACCTCCAGCGTAGCGCGCGAACGATTACCTCGAGTAGAGCTCGACGATGAGTTGCTCGTTGATCTCGCCGCTGATCTGGTCACGGCTGGGCAGCGAAATGACGTTGCCCGACAGCTTCTCGATGTTGACCTCGAGCCAGCCGGGAACCTCGAAGCGCTCGGAGGAGATGAGGGCCTCCTTGATGGGGAGCAGATCGCGGAACTTCTCGCCCACGGCCACGACGTCGCCGGGCTTCACGAGGTAGGACGGGATGTCGACGCGCTTGCCGTTCACCGTGAAGTGACCGTGACGCACGGACTGACGAGCCTCTTTGCGCGTACGGGCGAAGCCGAAGCGGAAGACCACGTTGTCGAGACGGGTCTCGAGGGTGACGAGCAGGTTCTCACCGGTGACGCCATCCATGCGCAGGGCGCGCTCGTAGTAACGGCGGAACTGCTTCTCAAGCACGCCGTAGATGAACTTAACCTTCTGCTTCTCGCGCAGCTGCATGCCGTACTCGGATTCCTTGCGACGGCGACGGGGCTGGCGGATAGATTCCTTCTTGCTGCTGTAGCCCAGCTCAACGGGATCGATCCCGAGCTGACGGCAGCGCTTAAGAACAGGAGTCCTGTCGATTGCCATAGTTAATCGATCCTTTCAAGTTACACGCGGCGACGCTTCTTGGGGCGGCAGCCGTTGTGCGGAATGGGGGTCTTGTCCTGGATGCTCGAAACCTCAAGACCGGCGGCCAGGAGGGAGCGGATCGCGGTCTCGCGACCGGTGCCGGGGCCCTTCACGAAGACGGCGACCTTGTGCATGCCGTGCTCCATAGCGGCCTTGGCGCAAGCCTCGGCAGCCATCTGGGCGGCGAACGGCGTCGACTTACGGGAGCCCTTGAAGCCCACGGTACCAGCCGACTTCCAGGCAATGACGTTGCCCGCAGGATCGGTGATCGAAACGATCGTGTTGTTGAACGTAGAACGGATGTGAGCCTGGCCCACGGAGATGTTCTTACGGTCGGCGCGCTTGATGCGGGTAGCGGCGCCACGCTTGTTCTTAGCAGTAGCCATGTTGCGTCAGTCTCCCTTATTTCTTCTTCTTGGCACCGATCTGACGCTTCGGACCCTTGCGGGTGCGAGCGTTGGTGTGGGTGCGCTGGCCGCGGACAGGGAGGCCCTTGCGGTGACGGAGGCCGCGGTTGCAGCCGATGTCCATCAGACGCTTGATGTTCTGAGCGCGATCGCGACGGAGGTCGCCCTCGGTCATGATCGCGTTCGTGTCGATGTACTCACGGATGGCCGCAATCTCGTCCTCGGTGAGGTCCTTGATGCGGGTACCGTCAGCAATGTTGCACGCAGCGCAAATCTTCGCTGCGGTGGTGCGGCCGATGCCGTAGATGTAGGTCAGACCAATCTCCGCACGCTTCTCGTTCGGAAGGTCGACACCATTGATACGGGCCAACGTAGGTCTCCTCTCTTAGCCCTGGCGCTGCTTGTGGCGGGGGTTCTCGCAGATGACGAGGACCTTGCCATGGCGCCGGATGATCTTGCACTTATCGCACATCTTCTTGACCGAGGACGTACCTTCATCGTTCTTCCTCTCGGTAGTGCTCAAACTACAAATGGAATGTTATCTACTCGCCCAGCCGCAGGCGTGAAAGCAAAATGACTGGAGAACGCACCGAAGCGGGCTGAGCAACCCGGCCTTGGGACACGCGTTCAGGCAGCGGTGCCGCTATTTGTAGCGATAGGTGATGCGACCGCGCGTGAGGTCATAAGGGGAAAGCTCCACCACGACCTTGTCGCCCGGCAGAATGCGGATGTAGTTCATGCGGATCTTGCCCGAGATGGAGCACAGAACCGAATGACCGTTCTCAAGCTCAACGCGGAACATGGCGTTTGGCAGCGGCTCGGTGACCGTGCCCTCGAGCTCGATAGCATCTTCTTTCTTCACGAGCAATCATCTTTCTCTCAAAAACGACAGCAGCCTTGCATGATACCTCATGCGAAAGGAGCGATTGGGCATTACTCAATCGCTCCATAATTTTTTTGCGCAATCTGGGGACGGGGTCGATTCGTACAGCGCGCATGCGTGCGCGATTTGGGGACGGAGTCGATTCGTACAGCCTCACCGTGCATGCGAGCCAAGTCCGCCACCTGGAATCGAGTCGTTTCGCTTTTCCCTGGGACGGGTCGTTCACATTTTGGGGACGGGGCCCGCGATTTGGGGACGGGTCGATTCGTACACCGTGCATGCGTGCGCGATTTGGGGACGGGGTCGATTGGTAGAGCCGCACATGTTGTGCAAGCCCAATCCCTCGTCAGCGGACAGAGCCGTTTCGATTCTCAGGTCTGCTCGGCAGGGCACCTCGATCACTTTAGAGATGCGGCCGCATCGCGTGAAGACCCAGCCAACCAAACGGCATGCCTTCTTAGGATAAAAAACGAGACGACCCGTCCCAGACTGCAAAAAACGAAATGACCCGTCCCCAGACTGCACGTCCCCAGACTGCAGGTTACATGACGCCGCCGGGCATGGAACACCACGGGCCCTGGGAATCCTGCGTGAGAATCACCGGGCCGTCGTTGGTGATGGCGATGGTGTTCTCGTAGTGAGCCGCAGGCAGGCCGTCGTCGGTCGAGACGAGCCAGTTGTCCGGACCCACGTGCACATGGTGCGTACCCTGGGTGATCATGGGCTCGATCGCAATGACCATGCCGGCCTGCAGGCGCACGCCGCGACCCTTCTTCCCGTAGTTGGGAACGTTGGGGTCCTCATGCATCACATGGCCCACGCCGTGACCCACGTAATCGCGCAGCACGCCGTACCCGTGGCTCTCGGCGAGGGTCTGCACCGCGTGGCCGATATCGCCCACGTGATTGCCGGGCACCGCCTGCGCGATGCCAGCCTTCAGGCAGTCGAGCGTGACCTCGCACAGTGCCTTTGCCTCGGGCGAAGGGGTGCCCACGAAAAACGTCCAGGCGTTATCCCCTACCCAACCGTCCACGATCGCGCCGGTGTCGATCGAGATGATGTCACCGTCGCGCAGGATGATATCGGGGTTCGGGATGCCGTGGACCACCGCGTCGTTCAGCGAAGCGCAGATGCTGCCCGGAAAACCGCCGTAGCCCTTGAAGGCGGGGATGCCGCCGTGCATGCGGATGATCTGCTCGGCGAGCTGATCGAGCTCGAAGGTGGACACGCCGGGGCGCACCATGGCCCCCACGTGCCGGAGCGCCATCTTGGACAGCGCTCCGGCCTTCTTCATCTGCTCGATCTCGGCTGCAGTCTTGATCTTGATCATAGACCGAGCGCTTCCTTCACCTCAGCGTAGACGGTGTCCACCGGGCGATCGCCGTCGACAACCTTCAGGATGCCCTGGCCGCGATAGTACTCCACCAGCGGGCTGGTGTTCTTCTCGTACACGTCCAGACGGTTCGCGATGGTCTCGGGCTTGTCGTCGTCGCGCTGGTACATCTCACCGGAGCACTTAGGACAGGACTCGGTATCGGGACCGGCGGTGTAGCCGCAGTCGCGGCAAGTGCGACGGGAGGACAGGCGCTCGATAATGACCTCGGCCGGAACGTCGACCAGCAGCGCGCCGTCCAGCTCGCGGCCGAGCGCGGAGAGCTCGGTGTCCAGGGTGACCGCCTGCATGGTGTTGCGCGGGAAGCCGTCCAGGATGAAGCCCTTCTTGGCGTCATCGGCGGCCAGGCGCTCCTTCACCAGGTCGATCACGAGCTGGTCGGGCACGAGCTCGCCGGCATCCATGTACTTCTTGGCTGCAACGCCCAGCTCGGACTGAGCCTTGACCGCAGCGCGCAGCAGATCGCCGGTGGAGATGTGGGCCACGCCGTACTCGGCCACCAGGCGCTGCGCCTGCGTCCCCTTGCCGGCGCCGGGGGCTCCCAACAATACGATGTTCATCAAGCTCTCCTTTCAGCCTACTTGAAGAAGCCGTCGTAATCGTACATCTTGAGCTGACTCTCGACCTTGTCGAGGGTGTCGAGCACCACGCCCACCATGATGAGCACGGAGGTGCCGCCGAAGGCCTGGATGAGCGAGTTACCCGTGAACGAGAACACGATCGACGGCACGATGGCGATCAGCGCCAGGAAGATGGCGGAGGGCAGCGTGATCTTGTTGAGCGCGTTCTTGATGTAGGTAGCCGGTGGCCTTGCCGGGACGCACGCCGGGGATGAACCCGCCCTGCTTCTTCAGGTTGTCGGCCGTGTCGTCGGGATTGAACACCATGGAAGGTCGATATAGTCGTAGGCGTTCGCCATATCGCGCTCGGCGGCTTGGGTGACATGAATGTTGTATTTCATCTGCGCTCCCTGCGGTGGCGCAAATCAGCCATAACATCGGCAAAGGGGCGCGTGT